>Ga0126342_10008094_pt1 | contig 18803 bp, 18 predicted proteins | sample Cyp1metagenome_FD_92528 | JGI IMG/M metagenome (GOLD analysis project Ga0126342, IMG submission 92528) | Coral microbial communities from Lord Howe Island, Old Settlement Bay, Australia - Cyphastrea 1 metagenome | ecosystem: Host-associated > Invertebrates > Cnidaria > Coral ...
ATGGGACCAGTGGTAGGTGGAACCAGCCAAAGAGCTGCCCATAGCTGCTGAGCCAATGTGTTAGGCTGTGCTGCGGCTAAGCTTGCGCAAGAGAAGCTGCATGCACAAACAAAAGCTTTCAACTCAAGAGTTGCAACAACACACTACCCAGCTTTGGGCATTTGGGCTGAATTTTGGCTTGGGCTCCTTGCCAGCAAGAATTGGGCACCATCAAGATAAGAATTGCCTCAGCAACAGTTCCCATGAAATTCCTTTCAAATACCTGAAATTCCATTACTATCCATTCAAATCTTTCAAAAGCCAAACAAAATCAGTCTAGTCTTTCAAAATCCATTAAAGAAAACATAGAAACTTTTCAAAATCCATGAAAATCCATTCAAAACTCTGCAAGTTTCAAGACAATCTATGTATTCAAATTGTTGAACCCACTAAAAATGTAATCTAGCCTTTCAAAATCAAGGCAAATCTTTTTCAAATTCCATCAACATCCAACCAAACCTTTGAAAATCGAAGAAAGAATAAATGTTTTTCCAAATTAATAAAAAATAAATGAATCTTCCAGAAACTATTCAAAACCATTCAACTCCTTCCAAATCATACAAATCCATTCAAATCTCTCAAACCGTGTGAAAAACATATATTCATGTTTGTTCAAAATCCATTATAAAATCAATTCAATAAAATATATTCATGTTTGAGAATACACTACGACCCATTCAAATCTTTCAAACTCCATTCAAATCTCTTCAAATCGATTAAAACCCGATCAAATCTTCAAAATCAATCAAGACAATTCAAATCTTTCAAAAGGCACTAAAATCCATTCAGATCTTTTAAAGCCAATGAAAATCGATTCATCTCTCTCAAAATCGACTAAAGTCCATTCATCAAAATCCATTCAACTCTCTACAAACCCACTAAAACCCAATAAAAGCTTTCAAAAACTTCCAAAATCCAATCACATCTTTCAAAGTCAGTCTGCCAAAAGCTGTACAACTCTTTCAAAATAACGTATTTAAAATCTGATCAAATCAAAACTTTCAATATCAATACAGTAAAATCTATCCAACTCTTCGAAAATTCCACTAAAGTTTCCGTCAAATTCCAGTCAAATCTCCCAAAATTAATTCAAAAATCCATTCAAATACCGGGCTATCAGCCCCCACAACATCTTTGCAGCTTCCCCAGACCCTCCCCGACCTTAGAGATGAGCATGGCGAAGGGGATGCCCGGACAGCCGTGAAGTCCGATGCCCCCAGGGAACCAACTGCCGCTGGGCATCTGCCGGGTGGGCCTGGACGATGTGGACGACAGGAGCGTGGGTTGGTGGGGACAAAATGGCATTTGAGATGTAGATTGTATAAGTGAATTTAAAATATTGTTTACACGATTTCAGTGGATTTTGGATGATTTCCAATGATTTTAGATTATTTCCGATGACTTTAGATGGTTTTAGATGATTTTAGTCATAGTTAGATTTTGATACATGATTATTAAATGTATTTCATGGGGAGGGAAGAAATAGAACAATAGAAAATAAGTATACAAGATATATGGATCGACTGTGCATGTCTGCAGCCCCTGGAAAAAGACATTAAATTAATAATGCAATGTAAGGTGTAAGCCTCACAAATCATACCTGAAGTATTTTGAAGTGCTTCCCACGTGACTGGAACATTGTAAAGGATGATGGTGGGGTTCTGGTAGGTTTTATGTTTCTATACCCTCCGGTGTCATCAAACATGGCTCAATGGGAAATCCCCGAAGTAAATGGGCATTTCCATGGGAACATGATCTGTAGATGGGCAATGGTAACCAGCAAGCGATGTTTGACTACAAGAGGCTAAGAATCAAATGGTAACTTGGCTTCTCAGGCAAATGTTCAGCCGTTGCTGAGTGTGACGAAAAGCGGCCATAAGATGCAACTCAGAACATGTGGGAAAAATCGCATCATGCACCATATTCTTCCATTGATGCAACAAAAAACCGATGAAAACCATGAACAAGCCGAATCTTGCCCCTTGTTCATCCACTTTATGGGCTTCGTGATGTCTTTGAGTCCTGCTGTGGCTTTCGCTATATTGATGGGTTTCTGAATTACCATACAAATTGGCACCACCCAACCCAAACAAGCGAGGGGGTTATCAATCCCAAATTCTGGATTGACATGATGATCATCTTGCTCATATTCCCATCTTTGCGAGTTGATCCCCCAATTCTTTCAACAAACCTGGCCGAAAACCCACCGTGAAAGCAGCGTATTTACAAGGTGAACCTGCTGGAAGATTCCTGTGCCATGTGAAATTGCCAAATGGTTTAATATCATGTTTGATCAACACCCTACCGTAGCCTATCGATCAACATCCTAGTTTATCCATCATTCTTTGGTTGCATCTCATTTTTGTTGGCTAGATTCCTCTTTGTTGATCTTTTTTGTACATCAGAAGGTATACTAAAGAAGTCCTCCTTTTTCTTTGTCACCATGTTGCCCCTTGCAGGTCGACAAACCCCTCCGAATGGTAACAAGATCAGGTCTAATAACTATCATCACCTATCTTACATACCCTGGTACAAACACTGCTAGAGCTGGTTGACATAATGAAGCCCTTTTTACACCAAAAGTTGAAAGTACATCAAATACCGTCAAATACCCACACGGTTCCCAAGCATTGTTGGTAATATTCCCAATCCCCATTATATCACCATAATTGTTGGTTTAATGCCGATGATTCACAGGTTTCCCCAGCTCATCATTGGAAATAAACATAGAAACTTCCGAAATTCCAGGTTGGAACCGATCAATTTCATGGGTAATTACCAAAAAAATACGAAAAAAAACAATTGGTCCCAATTGTTTTTTTTTGTGGGTTTTCAATTGGTTTTCCAAACATTTTGATGGGTAATTATAAACATTGACAATCATCATATTATTGGATAGTTAATAGTTATCTATCGAATTATCAATTAATAGTTAGTTAATTTTATTTAAGCCAGACCATAGCTTATTCTAACTTTTTTAAACTTAATTGTGATTATGTGTCACAGTAGTCATTAAGTGAAAACCATCAACATCAAAAGCCATGAAAACCCACTGAAGCTCCATCCAAATGGTTGGCTCTTGCCATTTCCACCCGCACCTCTCGATGAAACGGTCAGGGTCAAAGGTATCCTGAGATTGCCATAGCAACCCAAAAAAGATGCTGAGAAGTTACGCTGGAAATATACTGGGAACCGCATCATCGAAGTACCATCCTGGAAATATGTTTCGTTTCTTTTTTTGGTTGCTATACAAGATGATGCCCCACAAGATAGGTAATTGAACGATGATAAATGGTGCTCAAACCAGCAAAGGTGCGGGTTTGACAGAGGAATCAGGCGATTTTGATTTAGTCAGAGAGAGCCTTGATATTTTTTACCTTTTGTGTTTTTCGATGCTCTGTTTGTAAACCTCAAGCACAACTTGGGGTTTTTGGATGTTTCTGGTTCTGGGTCTTTGCCCCCGATGCTGGGCTGATCCTCCATGCACTCCTGAGATTCTCCCATCATACAGTTTGCTAGCTGTTAGAACTTAGATAGCCTGTGCATGGTTCCAAATTAAGAACAGGAATGCTCTAAGAGATATAAAGATACACGAAACACCATCTCACAATGTAACAGGGACCGACATGTTCAAGCCTTTTGGGACCCACACATCTGAGTAAATTGTAACAATTCACTGACCTGAACTTGCGGCTATTTTGGGATAGTTACCAATGAATCTACCATCATTCCAGTGAGGTTGCAGCGAGGTCGTTGTAATTTAGCCAGATTATATTATGATCGTACCTATAATTCGCATAATTATCATAATGGTAATAAATACTGTAGTGATCGTATATCACTTTTCACTGTCATATAATCGTTCCCAAACCCTTGAGTTCTATAACATCACCAATGATTAACATCAACCACTTGAGTTGTATGATAATGTACGATATATCATCAACCATGAACAACAATCAGATATTATTATCATATATCACATATCATTTTGTTTGGCCAAAGGACATCCACTCTTTTAACATCAACCACTCACTGCGGAGACGATCCCATCGATGGCCCATGGCAAAAACAACATCTCAAACCCTCAGCTACTCTCACTACGGAGAATGAACGCCCGCATGTTTATTATTGGTTGAATAAGCACCTATAACAGTATATGTAAATGCAGATGGATAAACACCGATATTTTTTTTAAAAAAAAAACATGGATCTAAACATATCAACAGATACCTAATCCTAGATGGATGATAATAAATGGATAAAAACAAATACCTATGATTATTATAAACATATACCTGCAAATGGATATTATAAACATATATCTATATAAAATACCATCAAATACCTATAAATGGATATAAATGAATATAAATGGCTAATTTTCCCAGTCACACCACGAGTCAGACCATCCCGCAATCACTAAGCCGATCCCAGGTGCTGGTTTGGCATGCAACCTGGACTTAGCAAATGCCAGGGCTCAGATCACATGACCAACATACTATATATATATATAGTGAATATATATATATAGTATATATATATAGATAATATTATATATATATATATGTTAAATAGTATATATATATAGAATATATATATAATATATAATTGCTATTTTATATATAAAGTACATTAAATACCTTGAATACATATATAATTATATACATATATATATACACATACTGCATGCTGCGAAACATGATGAACAAACAATATCACATGACCAACACACATGGGTAAATTCATGATTTAAAACAAACAAATTTGTGAATCCAACATGCATAGGAAACCCACAACAATAGAGATATTCTCTGGTCATCAAGTAAATGGGAAAGTGCGCATCTTCAATGGACAATGCATCTGATAAATACTTGGTGGCTCACCCTAGCAATCGTGCTTGTGGTTTAAGAATAATCCCAGTAGTAATTACAATGTAGTAAGTGAGATTGGTCAAGTTATGACTCGGGTTATCACCCACTTCCCAGGTGGGGTGAGCCACCAAGTAAAAATGGAGTGTCCGGAATGTGCAGTCTCTAACTCTAACCACACAATTTCACTCGAGTCTCATCAAACAGGGCTGGCTGGGAAATCCTCTATAAATGGAAGTCCTAATGATCCATAATGGGTTTTCCATTGCCACGTTTGATTACCGAGGGTAACGGGAAACTTCGAGACACCTCCGAAGAGTGGTCGGCGGGAATTGTGGGTAGTAACGTGACAATAGTAGAGTAAGTATACATACCTTTTTGGGCCGGCAAGTGTGCTTGGAAAACAATGATGTCCAAACCGTGTCTGTGACAAAAAGTAGTTCCTTTGAAGAAGACAATTCTACTCGACCATTTTTCCAGCACAATGGTTTTGGAGCTTACAACCTCAGTATAAGGTATTGAAGACCTCCAACCCCGCCAGCTGCTAGCCATTAACTAGTGCGTGCGTAACACATACCTGAAATGTAATATGGTCATCTTTCATGAACATGGCACTGACCAAAACAAATGCCGCCTCCAGCTTACTTCGTCACATCAATTTCTGGTGGCATGGATTGCCAGTCTTATCGTTTATTACGTTTATCATGTTTTTATCATCCCCATGTTACTTGGTTGGGAAAAATGCTTGCTACAATCTACATTCCTACCCGTACAAAGTTGTATTCCGAGTTATATGGCGCTCTCTACATTCATCCCAACATTCTTGGTGCAAAACGCTGGAAACCAAGCAGCCTACTTCTCACACACCCAGGACTTGGCCCATGGCCCAGTACTATTTGATTGTAGTTTCACTGCGCTGGTTGACCATTTTCCATTGGGGCTTGAATTATTGTTGATAAGACCATCCCATTATGCCCATTGTTTCATGTTAATGTCAAGTGAGGATTAATAATCCCCCCCAGATTAATCAACCACAACTGCCCCCCCAAAAAAATGTAATTTAAAAACAGGTGGTCCCCCCTGATTAATAAACCGTTTGGCCTACCCCCGATTAATCAACCACCAGTGCTGAAATCCATTTGTTTATCCAACAATTTTTATTTCCAATTCTATTTTCCAATGTGTTTTTACTTTTTTTTTAGCATCATTGTTATACTTAAAGTTTAAGTTGATCATTGAAAATTTCAAAAAACGACTATTCCCCACATGATCGATTTCTAATTAAAATCTTTGTAAAAATCATCAGTTTGGATAGCTCCCAAAGGGACCACCTTTCTGATCCATGAGATTTTAACAAATCCAATATAATTCTATTAAGATCTAATTGACGTAAGCCATATCCAAATTTTTATGGTTCAGAGTTTCTTATAATTAAGGGGTGGTCAAGAAAACTAGCCAGAAGGTACCCCCCCTACCTTCTGGGGGGGTTATTAATCCGGTGTTGGCATTATTGGTAAAGCCCGATGACCCCCTCCCCTGCAAAACCCATTAAAGTCCATTTTAATCAGTCAAAAAAAAAGATGAAATCCCCCCTATTCGATGCTTGATCCGCATTGTTGGTGTGGATCTCCAACTATGCCACTGCGCCGGGCAGCTTGCTGTCCATGTTGGAGATCCGGGGATCTGCAGAGACCACATAGCCCTTGGGGATTCGATAGCCACCTTGCGAAGTGACCGCGTCATGGTTGGGGTTCACAATGATTACTACTTGGTAGCGAAGTACCCACGAATCCTAAGGAGGTGAGATATCTATAGATATCCCTGGTTCATCCAGTGGGATAAGTCGGGTTAATCCACCAAGAAACAATGGTGACTGATCGCCAGCTTTTGGCGAAGTTGACAGCATCCCCCAGGTTCACAATGGTGTCTGATGGTAACTCATGGTTACTGACAATGGTTAAATACTATTAATTACTAATAATTGGTTACTCATGGTTACATACCAATGGTTACTAAAATGGACAATGGTTCACAATGGTTAAATACTAATGGTTACTAACAATGGTGACTAAATGTGACTAACAACTTGGAGGACCTTGGGATGATCATCCACCAACCATTTTACTTGGAGGATCATCCCAAGGTCCTCGCTGCGAAGTCGCAGCTTGCGGTCACCAGAGTGTGTTGATTCCTCCAAGGACAATGCCATGAGTCAGGTTTCGGAAGATTGGTTTCCACTAAAAATGGCTTATTTTCAGGGTCGAACTGTTAATTTGGGAAGGTTAACCAACACAACAATCCAGGTTTCACCTTCAGTCAGATTCCATTTGTATCCTCTAATTTTGTTGGTCATGTGTGCCCACAGTTATTCGTATGATCCAGAATATATGATCCAAATCATATTAATCACTGCGAATGCCAGCGGGGATTGTTAAACATCCGTTCCCGCTGCTACAGGGTGTATCAATCCACACCACTTTTGGCTCCATTAACATTTCATGTTTATTGCTGCAGAATTAGTGTCCCGCAACAGAACCAAATCCCTGGCCGTTTGGGTACTATTTTGAGCGGTCATGGTGCTGAACTGTTACGCCAGAAGTTGATTGTCCATTTCTGGGACTATTTTTCCGAAATCCTATGCAACATGGGCTGGTTGGTGGTTTCAGCCTCTGAAAAATATGAAAGTCAGTTGGAATGATAACATTCCCAATATATGGAAAGTCATAAAATTCATGTTCCAAAGCACCAACCAGTGGGGGATTTCAAAATCCCACAACCTTGCTGGAAGCTAGGCAAGAAACACTCATATTCATGGGATCGGCTCTAAAAGGTAACATGGCACTCGCAGTGGCACCATCAATCGGAAACGAACCTCATCTCCCCATATTTTATCCATTTGTCATGGTAAAGAACAAAGGTTTTCTTCCATTTCCCACCTGTTTTCCCGAGTTCAACATTTCCTCCAATTTTTTCGCCCGATTTTTCCCATTTTTTCCAGATCCCCCCCCAGTTTTCCCACGTTTTCCCCGGGTTTTTCCACCTTTTCCCCAGCCCCTCCCAGGCCCCGAAACGTTGCGGCCACAGCGCCGATCTGCAGCTCCTCCTCGGCCAAGCGAAAGCCACCGCCGCTGGGCGGCTTCACGCGCAAGGTCTCGTCCAGGATGGCCTGGAGGTACCTGGGGAAGGATGGGTTTTCCGGTGAAGTCACAGTGATGAAATAGATATTATATTATACTAGAATCAATTATATCATATTATATCATTTATAAATATATATACATATATATATATATACATATTATACATACATATATATATATATATATTAATATATATATATATATATATATATGTGGATGGAAGAAATCCTGCACCAGTTGATGGTTTATCCCATTACTTATAGGGTTTAAACCATCCTTTTGGTGGTGCAGGATTTCGCAACCATCCGCAGTATATATGGTAATGGATAATGGATACTTATGGTAACCCTATATACTATATATAGTATATTATATGGTAAAACCACTGTTATACATATCATAACATTGAAATATAATATAATGGATATATGGTAATCCTAGTTGTAAGTTTGTTTGTAAACCCATTAAGTAGGTTATATCCCTGGTTCTAATTGGGATGATCCACCAAGTAATATGGTAATTGATGTACAATATAGAAAAATGGACTATGAATATATGGTAATGATCAATGGGTAGGTAATGATGGATAATGGATATATGGTAATCTTAAACATATATATATATATGTATACATATGGTATACATACCATAATTATAGGATAATGGTAATTGATAGTATAGACGAATGATGTAACATAAGTCACTATATGATATTTCTTGGGAAAATTGGTTCTTAACAAACAACCTTAATATACGGGGATATTATATATATATATATATGATTAACAATCTTTTGGATGTCACTGGAGAGATAAAAAACCATTGGATAATCCAGACCTAGTGAGAATCAGAACACGAATGCTTTCATACCGGAATAATCATGGTTTCTATGAAACCATTGGCTTTAATCCTATCTTAGAGGCACTGTATTTTTTGAGCCGATGAGTATACATTCTCAATCACACCAAGAGATTCGAGTAAAAGCCAGTAGCCATGCTTTTGGTTTACCCTCTGGTAATTTAACATAGCTATTGAAAATTACCATAGAAATAGTGGATTTTCCCATTAAAAATGGTGGATCTTTCCATAGTTATGTTAAATTACCAGAGGGTAGCCATTGTTCACCCAACACATCCAACCGGCCAAAGTTGCTCGTTCTTCTCAACCGCCGTACCAGCTTCGTTGGCAGCCACAATCTCAGCGAAAGCTTTTTCTCGAAGCTTCTCCTGACAAGTCGACGTTTGGGATACTTGGACGGGTCAAAATAGAAACTTGGGATACATGGATACTTGGACTCTGGGAATACTTGGGATACAAGGCGCAGAAAACGCAGTGGCCTTGATTTTGTGCGTATACCTATGGCTATGACCTCCATAAGTTGGGAGTTGTTCGCAGTAGCCATCTATTTACCTGTCCAAACAAATGGGTAAATGATGATTGAGCCGAACCATTAGATTTTGGGGAGGGTACTTTCAGACAAACCGAAATAATCCCAAATGACAACAGGTATGGGCCTTTCAATTACTATCCAACTGCTAAATCAAGTTTTACATAAACATGCCAAGGACACTTGGGAAGCCCAAAACATTCATGGTTGGCACTGAAACATGACATAATTTCTAAAATATGTGATTCCGGCCTCAAGTTTCACACATACCCATTCGTACCCATTTGATGAACAATGAACCACAACAAATTGTGCAAACTACCAGCCAGAGTGCGTCATACTTAACTTGCTTCGTTCCAAAGCCCTTCCCATTACTTTGGCCGCTTGATATTTGTTTCCGAGTGTCAAACACATGGCCTCCTGACATGGGTGTTGAAGTGGCCAAGGCCGGAGGTCGAATTAACACATTAATCCACGTGGTAGCAACCCTCTGGTAAACATACAAACCACTATGGGAAATCACCATTTTTCATGGGAACATTCACTATAAATGGTGATTTTCCATAGTTATGTTAAATGACCAGAGGGTAAATCATGTCCCTGATGCTTTGCGATGGCCAACGAATCTATTGTCGTTTCGAAACATCTTCGCACGGCTGTTTGAGTTGGATAAACCCATCTCTGCTGAAAGCGTCCTCATCCTGATGAAGTCAAAACATCTATCTTCCGAAAACAAAATGGGCTCAGCTTGGCATAGCAGTGCTGCTATCGTTTGGTGTACAGTCAATGGAGGGTACACCCTTCTGCTCATGACAAGGGCGAATCTTAACCAACTATCCATGCTGAATCTCCTGATTATCCCCGTATATTGTTTGTGATGAAATGGCAAATTCCAAATCATATCCACATCAAAAATTATTATAGCAACGCCAAAAAAGATAGAAAAATAAACACATCTGAACAAACAAGTGCACTATATGACTGTTCATTATTTTCCTACCTTTTTGGGCTTTACTCTAAATCATTTTAACCAGGCACCGGGGGTACCCGGGGTACCCGGGGTACCCGGGGTACCCGTACCGGCATCCTGCGAGGACAAGAGGTAGACGACGTCGGCCAAAAGCGATGCCAACTCCTGGGCGCTTCGATGGAAGAATATTTCGATGGAAACTGCAGCAACCTTTACCAATATATATACCCTCGAGCTGGTTATTTAACATGGCCATGGTATAGATGGTCCATTTATAGATGGTTTACCTATTAAAAATGGTAATTTTCCATGGCTATGTGTTAAATAACCAGAGGGTATATATATATATATACAATGTGAGGCCCCCAAGATAGCTAAGTTGGTGAACATAACTCCACTGTCACTATGGTTTAAGGTACTTATAACGAACTAGTTACTGGGGCGAATCTAAACCAACTTATAACTGGGGGGCCTCACATTGTATATATATATATACCCTCTGGTTATTTAACAAATAGCCATGGAAAATCCACCCATTTTATAGCTAGGTAAACCATCTATAAATGGGCCATCTATACCATGGCTATGTTAAATAACCAGAGGGTATATATATATGCAGAAACACGTTTTTGTATGTTATATTGGGGAAAAAAGAACTGGAAACCTGGAAACAATCTTATTGTGGGAATACATTGGGATATATGGCATGTTCTGGCCCTTTAACAATTACAAACAACTGAGCTAACTCCTGTAACTAAGGGTATATATATATATATATCATTGTTGTATCACTATAAGCCAGATATAGCTGCCAGCAGGGCATTTAACTGGAGAACTAACAAGACGATATTCGGGTGCGGGGCCAGTTCTAGGGCTATTACTGTGGTAAATTCACCCCAACAAGTTGGGATATGGGGCTCCTACAACTATAGTGATAACCAATTATTGGTGGAACTGGACCCCCAAATCTGAAAATGATGTAAACTGCAACTGAAGAAAAAGTGAGAATGATGATGATAAACCATCCAAGTTTATGGGCTAGCGTATTTTTAGACACCCAAATTGATGCACAAGCAACAGAAACATACCAAATCCGATCCTGGAATATCCAAAAAAAAAGTTTGGAAAGTTCGGCGAAATTAAATCCAGTTCCACTAATAAGTGCTTCATAAAGAATAGTTGCAATTAAGGGTTATAGCCCGGCTTAAGATTTTCCTATTTTTATTCGCGCAATAACAGAGAGGGGTAGCAAACCCATTCACCTTGTGCAGTGGCTCCAATCTGGCGAGTACATTGCTCGGTTTGGGTTGAAGACACGTCTGAAGTATTGGAATTTGCGTATCTAGTGATATTTATCGTGACACACACACACACACGCGCTAGCTCACTTAGCTTAGAATGGTGTCTAGCGATCACTCGTTGGTCATTTTTCCAACCCAATGCCTTGGGATACATAATTGGTAGCCTTCAACTTGCAGATTTAGATCACTGCTAACCTGGTCAAAACAAGGAGAAAAAACATGTAACTGACCTATGAGGTGGTGCCCCATACTTTATAAGTAGATTAGCTGTTGGGGTTATGGTGAATATATATATATATATATATATATTACACATATATAAATATACACAGTATATACATACTCGGTTCACAACCAAACTATGGGGCACCACCTGGGCACAGCACATGGGCACACGGATGAGTTGGAGCCGAAGGTTTTCCACCAATCCATGGATCGTTCACCAGTCTGACTCTGGGTATCACCTTTACTGATCTTTACTGTACTTTGGAAACATAAAAAGAAAGGCACGCTTGTAAAAAACTGATACTGGGTACTTTGGAAGGTTGCCTATCTCCACATATCAGTAGCCAAACACTGGTAAAAACCTCTGGAAATATCTGGGGTTTATTTGGGATATCTGGCTGAATTCAAATGATTCACCCACCTGAAACGACGTAATTTGGGGATGTTGGGAGGTCTCTATGGTTCGTTCGCGTATATGAACTACCTGATGTGCGTAGGATTGCGTGGGTATACACAGTTGGAGAAATGGCAAAATTTGTGTGAAAACTAGTCGAACGCATCTACAGTAATTGTCATGTTGGAACTGCGCGATGACCCTCAGATCCCACCCTCTCAACTCCCGAAAGGTGCCGGTGCCGCGCAGGGTGTGGCGGATGTCGTTGGCCAAATCGCCGGAACTGCACAACCCAGCAGCCTTTGCAGCTCCAAAGGCTGCAACAAGGTGCTCCTCTGACACGGCAAGCCTCCTCCACCACTTTTGATATCCCAACAAATTTTGATACAATGACCACGTCAAGCTTCACCTCAGGGCTGCAACCACCTTATGGCTGTGACCAATTGAGATTGGAACATCCCTACAACGGAATCCCTCGAATGGAATATGATAATACCCAATATCCCCAAGGTCACAATATACCCTCTGGTAAACTAACATAACTATGGAAAATCACCATGTTTGATGGGAAAATCCACTATAAATGTCCATTTTCAATTGCTATGTTAAATTACCAGAGGGTAAATTCTACAATCAACCAACCATCTGATACCAATATCCCTAAAGTTGCAGGGTAAAAAACTGAACAACCTATAATTGATGCTTGAGTCCTGAGCTATACATTTATATTATTTTAAACCCCCAATGTTGTTGATGATTAAAAGCATTTATAAACCAATATATAATGTGGGTAAAACAATAATACACCATCTCCCAAATCACCATAAATAGGTGGTATAAACACTTCCCAAATGGGTGGTTTTTGATTGTTTTACCCACATTAAACATTTTAAGGACTGTTTAATCACCAAGAAATAACCACCCCACAGATGTAGCATCGTCCAAGCGTCCACATAGGCGCCCCACACAGAGATCACCGCGGTATGCGCCACTTGCTCGTCACCTGGCATGTTAAGGTTGGATGATGTAAACAGAAAATCTCTGGACAAAATGTATATATCTATACTTATTGTCCATATCAATACATCGAAAAGAAACATATTTCATCATATTTCAATTGTTTTGCATGTATATTAATATATATATATATACAGATACACCATTTTCAACAAACTGAGTGGAAGAACTTGAAGACATGGCCACGTCACTCCATGGCTCACCATTTTCGTCCTTCGAGTTGCTGAAGCGGCGAAGTGCCGCCTTTGTTGCGCGGCAGGTTGCTGGAGTCATGGCGAACGTTGGCAAGGCGAAACATGTGGAACGTTGGCTGGAACGTATAAATAAACTTACATAGTCATTACCCATAGGATCCATGTATGCTATACATGGTAACATTTACCATCAATATACCCCCAATGTTAGCATATATACCATACATGGATCCTATGGGTTATTATAGATTTCTCAAAATACAGCTAAGATGTGGTGTGCACATAAATAAACAAATAAATAAATCAATACATAGATATATATATAGTACGTGTAAACGAGAATGACTCATATGGAAAAACATAGATACCCTCCGGAGAAATTAAACATGGTTTGCTGGAAAACCCACTATTAACATCAATGGCTTTACCAGCTAGAAAACTCCATTTAGTTCGGGGATTTTCCACTGCCAACGTTTGACTACCGGAGAGCATTATGTTTGCAAACACATACACATGTAATACACAAAAATACATCAATACCCTCTGTTTGGCCGCAGTTCGCATGTCTCCTTGTACGCAATTTGCGAACTTTGATCACATAATTATTGACAATGTATATATATATATATTTATTTATTTATACAATATAGCAAACCAGAAAAAAGATGAGAAACACCACTCAATCACCGTTTTAGTAGGAGTTGTTTTGTTTACTTTCTTTTGGGGTTGCAATATACGCATACAATGTAGTATCTGTAAATCTTCAAAGGGGATTGTATTTTTTGAAGAATCATCTAGACTGGTGGTTGGCTGATTGATCAAATCAATGGGGTGTAAGAAAATCATAGAAAAATGGACGAGCGCGCACTGATAACAGAGCCATGAGAACCCTAGGATTATTGGTGAGTTCTGCCAAGTTGGATAATTTCCATCATGATGTTGATGGTACTTGTCAAGTACTTAAATATATACACATATAATGTATGTATGCAAAACATAACAAACAAATATGTAATGTATAAGTATATATAGCCACACTATCAGGATGTATGTATATATACAGTATATATATATATACACATACACACGTGCTGGTATGGCATGGGGCATGGATCAAAACTATGGTACTCAGGTGAACAATGACCTAGTGACCCAGTGAGCAAGTGGATGTTCATCTTTTCATTCCAATTGTCCGACAGGTATTGACCCACTTCCATCCTCATACCCATCCATCTATGCATGGTGAAAGCGAATTATCATCGAAAACATAGGTTTGGCAAAACATGTTCATCCAAGTCCCTAAGAATGTGTTTGGCCTTCTCAGCTTTGTTCAGACAAGAGTATTCTTGAGCGGGGTTTATTACTCAGATATCAACATGACAATTTGTATCTCTAAAAACGTACATCAAATTGTTGATATCTGATTATCTGATTACCATCTGGTTATTTAACATAGCCATGGAAGGATCCACCATGCTATTAATAGCTAAACCATCTATTTCTATGAGCCATCTATACCATATGGCTATGTTAGTCATAACCAGAGGCTAATTGATCTCAAATCTCCATCGATTCGCGCTGGATCCAAGGTACATACTGAGGTTTCTCGATGTCACCGCTGGCTTTCAGCTTCTCCTCAAACAATTCTACCGAGCTGGGTGACTTTGGATATGTTGGGCGTCCACCCAGTTTTTCAAGATGGTTGTTTTTAGTGGAAACTGTAGTAGTTTTCAGTGTTTCCAAAGCAGCAGTGAAATATATTCAAATTGTAGTGCCAAACAAATTCTCATACTTAGCAAATAGATAACAAATACATAATACATACATACCCACCATAAATGACCAATGATTCCGGTAGTTGTCGCTGGGAGATCATCAGCCATGCTTCAGCGCAAAACACCCCGCAAGCCAAACCCACATCTTGGCCCAGTGGCTAGCAACGTTCCACCTGTGTATGTTCCCCATCAACTATCACATTACATATTTTCACGATATTTTATATATTGCAATATAACCCTAAATCTTCTTGGTGGTTCGTATCCGGCTTTATGTAGTTTAAAAATCCGTCTATACAACGTATGCAATAGAACGAACTATCCAAAAGAACCATCCATTTACATACTGTAAACTGTACTCATCTACTCATACATGTCTTACTTAAATTCCCACAGGTCAAGCCACGACATAAGGGGGTATGGCCATCATTGAGCATTTTTGTTCCTGCTGGTTTGGCATGTCATATAGCAAACCTTTTGCATGTCACCATACATCTGTGACCCCCTATACATCCATATCCTAGTAATGTTTAAAAACTCGCCATTCTATTTCTGGCTCCAAGCATCCAAGCGCTCTTTCAGCATCTGCACCAATTGATCCTTGGCCTTGAAACCTCTGCCGAAAGCTGTGAACCTCGCCGCGAAAGATGTACCGCAGCTGGTGGTCCACCAAACCAAAGGTTTCAATACTAAAAAGGTCGAATGACTTGGATGATTTGGTACCACCATTTTAGGACACCTCTAAATATAACCACACAAGTGAAACTGGAACGCCCCAGCACTTAAAATCTGCCAGTTGCACTGCAAAATCCAACTTGGATTCGTCCATGCATCATTCTACAGATGGGGTTCAAAGGAAACCTGTGGCAACTTGACCTGGCCCCAAGAAAATGCTGGGCATCATCTACAGTTCGTTTCCCATCTCTTGGTGTCCTATTTTTTCAATGTTAATATCGTATCTATGCTTTCTGGGATATGCCCCCTGTTTGGGAAAAATGGAACATATTTTTTTTGGTTATGCAATGTTTTGGGATAAGTCCATCATCTTTTTTGCTATCCCATCATTTCCAGTGACAAAATCCTGACTTTGTGGGTTATGACCCCCAAATTTGCGGCGATCTTTGGTAATCCCAGGACTTTGTGGACAACACCCACCTGAAATTCTCATGTCAGAAGCTTGGGAACAACAACTATTTGGTGGTGGCTGAATGATGGGCTGAATGTCGAATAAAGGAAACTGAGAAATGTAGTTTATCTGTTCTTCAGTTCCGTTGTTAAACCGGTGATATGCTTTCGAAATAGCACACACATATATATATATATATAATATGCTAACCCCCCCAAGACCTACTTTTTTTGGGCTCACATGTGTCAGATAGTTGCAGTTTTCCTTCCAGACAAAGTATGACTTCGTTCAAGAAACAGCACCCCTACAAAATATAGAGTATTCCTCTAAACATGCAGTGTTTTCTTTCTGAAGAAGTGCAGTCTTCCTTTCAAACAAATATTAAGCCTTCCTTCAATCATACAGCATTTCTTTCAAAACACCAGATTATAACATTTTGGATATGTCTGTGTTTTTGATGCAACAGAGTAATAATAATATCTTGGTCAGCAATTTTTAATCTACAGTGAATATAGCTTCATTATAGATTCCATATACTTTAATATACCAGTAAATTGACCATAAAGATATATTTAATAAACCTTTAGTAAACCTTTGGCATACCTACAATATCCCCTTTTAAATACCATCAAAAAAAACTTTAATATACAATTCAATATATCTGTAACATTCCACTGGATAACGATGAAGCTACCTTTAATGTACAATTTAATTGGCCTTGAAAATGCCTTTAGTATACGTAAAATATACCTTCAATGCATAAAGCTTCACGATACCATTTAATCTACCTTAGATATACCATGCTATTGGCCATGAAAACATCTTTAAGACACCTTTAGGATACCTCTCTACCTCTAGCATACCTTGTATTTTCCATCTAATTTGTCTTTGATAAATCTTTAATGTGCCATGTATCCTTAGCTTACCATTTAAGAATCGTTAATATTTCATTTGATATAATTAATTAATACTATTAAACATGTCGTTTACTACACCTTTAGTATACCTTGAAGGTATATACCTTCCATATGCCATTTAATGGACTTTGAACATACCACTATGCCTCTAAAATACCGGTTGCTTACCATTTAGTTTGCCTTTCATAGACGTTTAATATACAATCTATACCTATAGTTTACCATGTTAGAATCATTAATATTCCATTTGATATACCATTACTATATGATTTAATATGGTTTTAGCATACCATTTTATATACCATGAGTCTACCTCTAATATACCTTTAGTATACCATCAAATCCACCTCTAATATACCAATTAGTATACCTGTAGTATACCTGTAATATTCCAGTCTGGCCATGAATCTATATAATATATATATATATATATATATATATATCTGTAGTATATTTTTAAAATACCTTGTGTTTTCATTAAAAATGTCGCTTACTACACCTTTACTATTCCTTGATGGTATATACCGTATTAATTATATACCTTTAATATACCATTTAATTGACCTTGAACATACCACTATACCTCTAACATACCTTTTATTTAGTCAAGGCCTGGATTCAAGAAGTTTCCCCAGCAAAATTTGCAAACGTTTGCAAATTTTTGGGATTCCAGGTTCAAGATTCAAGATTTTGAGGAAAAAATCTTGAATCCAAGCCCTGACTGGCATCCAGAACCCCAAGATCTAAGGGCTTGGGTTCAAGAACTTTTCCTCAAAATCTTGAATCTTGAATCTGGAATCCCAAAACATTGAAAATATTTTCAATTTTTTGGGATTCAAGGTTCAAGATTTAAGATAATTTCTGGGGGTTCAATCTGTGTGTGTGTGTGCACGTGAGTGTTTACACGGTTATTGGAATTCTATTATATTTATATATATATATGGCACTCCCCACAAGTCAACCAAAACATGACCCAAAACTGCAACCAAACATATAAGCTCAAAATGTGCATAATTTACTGCAAATACCAGTAAAAACCACAAAAAGGTAGGTCTTGGGGGGGGTACATATTATATATATATATATATCCGCCGACCCCTGCCGCCAGCAGGGGGAGCGCGTCAGAGGAGGCCTTACTCGCGGCGAAGAGAGAAAATTGGACAAGCACGGCCGCCCGCAGGTGTTTGAGGCCTACGACAGGGTCCTTGGACCCGAGCTGACGGCAGGAAAAAGCAAGGTTTGAAGCTAGTTTCTATAGGCAGTTCAGAAAGCAACGTTTGGCACTATGGGCCTGCGACAAAGTCCTTGGACCCGAGCTAAAAGCAAGGTTTGAAGCTGGGCCTGCGACAGGGTCCTTGGACCCGAGCTGACGGCAGGAAAAAGCAAGGTTTGAAGCTAGTTTCTGGGCAGTTCAGAAAGCAACGTTTGGCGCTATGGGCTGCCGGCC
>Ga0126342_10008095_pt1 | contig 18801 bp, 18 predicted proteins | sample Cyp1metagenome_FD_92528 | JGI IMG/M metagenome (GOLD analysis project Ga0126342, IMG submission 92528) | Coral microbial communities from Lord Howe Island, Old Settlement Bay, Australia - Cyphastrea 1 metagenome | ecosystem: Host-associated > Invertebrates > Cnidaria > Coral ...
ATTATCAATATTACCAATATCACCAATATCATCAATATCATTAATTTCAACAACAACATCATCAATATCATCACTATCACCAATATAATCAAAATCATCCATATCATCAATATCACCAATATCATCAATTTCATCAACATCACCAATATCATCAACATCATCAATATCATATCATCAATATCGTCAATATCCTCAATATCATCAATATTGTCAATAACATCAATATTATCAATATCATCAAAATCATCAATATCATCAATATCATCATTATCATCAATATCATCAATATCACCAATATCCCCAATATCACCAATATTACCAATATCACCAATATTTTCAATATCACCGATATCAACAATATCATCAATATCATCAATATCACCGATATTACCAACATCCTCAATATCACAAACATCATCAATATCATCAATATCATCAATATCATCTATATCGTCAACATCATCAACATCATCAATATCGTCAATAACATCAATATCATCAATATAATCAACATCATCAAAACTTTCAATATCAACAATATCATCGATATCATCCATATCATCTCTATCGTCAACATTATCAACATCATCAACATCATCAATATCATCAATATCATCAACATCATCAAAACTTTCAATATCAACAAAATCATCAATATCATCTATATTGTCAACATCATCAACATCATCAATATCATCAACATCGTCAACATCATCAAAACTTTCAATATTATCAATATCATCAATATCACCGATATCACAAACATCATCAATATCATCAATATCACCAATATCATCAATATCATCTATATCGTCAACATCATCAACATCATCAACATCATCAACATCATCAACATCATCAATATCATCAATATCATCAACATCATCAAAACTTTTAATATCAACAATATCATCATTATCATCAGAACTTTTAATTTCAACAATATCATTGTGGGTTTACCACAAGACTCGTAATACGCGTAGCATATTTCAGGAGGCCCATCCTTTGTGACTGCCGGACTCGCCAGGTGATCTCAAAGCGTCTCAACATGTCCGCGAGGCAGCCGGGTGGGAATGGCAGCCGGGTGGTTTCGGTGTTTATATGGACAGAAATGGCAGAAAACTAACATGGATTGGGAAATTTTACAGGAATCCCTCCAGAATTCATGGGAAAAGTCCATGATTCCGGATTCAATCCGCTGATTTTCCCCAACAAACCCATCCAATGAAAATTGCATAAGAATATAAAATTGGCAGATGGAGACCGTCAGACCGCTTTGATCCTGATGCTGAGGCTATTGGCATTGCTTGTTAAATGTTTGTTGTGTGCGGCAAGGAATCGACCGCCACTGTCCCTCTCCAAGTTGATCAAGAACATGGAGAACAAGGAGGGTAAGATCGCAGTGGTGGTAGGCGGCCGTGGATGGGAGCGATGGGAGCGACGGGAGCGATGTGCCCAGCATCCATGGATCACTGGGATGATGAGGCATGATGAAGCCCAGTGAGGGCCCAGTGGATTTAGATTTTCGATGATTTTGGCAGATGGCTGGTGAATGATGTCCCACTACTGTACCATCCCACCATTCGAAGATGTCAACGTAAGGCAAGGTGACGGACGACAAGCGCGTCTACGATGTGCCGGAGCTGAAGGCCATGACGGCAATGGGGGAGAAGTCATTCTGCGGCAATGGTCATTAGGGTGATGACAAAAACAATGAGAAACCGTGGGACGTTGGGGGTCCGCATCAAAAGGGGTATCAGAAAAAGTCACAAGGCATTGTTTCAGCGACTTGGATTGTGTTGAACCACAGGTGTGCGCGTTGGGCTTCACCGAAACCGCTCGTGCCAGGCGCCAGCCGGTTTTTCCAGCACGTTTCAATATTTTTCATATGAATTTCCCATGGATTGTGATAATCTTCTTACTCCACTCACCAACCAATGAAGTTTTGCAGGGTTTTTTTTTGCCACTGCTCATGTGTTCCATTTTCGATGTTGTTCCACGAATGTGTCCCTTGGTTTTCAATCATGATCAAAGATATGTTCTGTGACCAGATTGTCCAAATGCACTCAGCTAGTCTAGAAGGTTTGAACTGACCAAGCAGAGTTGCACTACTGTACTTCAATTGGAGGAAACAAACATTCACCCAAATCGGCATGAATCACACAACATCGGCAGCATGATTTGGCCAACAAAAGCTGACTTTTGTTACATGTCTTTGTCCACGTAAATGTGTGCTGCATCCATTTGGCTATGGCCCAATTCAAACAGTGCTGCCGTGGGAAGAATTGGCTCAGGCTGATGACACCGATGGTGGTTGTGAATATTGGCATCACCATTATCATGACTATTCATTGCTACGGTATCATTACACATCATTACTACTAAAAGATTCTTGATGGTAGGGGGTATATTGGTGTACTTATATCATGAACATTTATAATCTATAGCCTATAGTTATTCATATTATTATGTTCATGGTGATATCATCATATATTATCTATGTTTCACCATCTTATATCTAAGTGAAAGCATTAACATTTATGATCTAATTATATATTCAACAATAGCATGCATGATAATTATCACCATTTATGATCTAAGTTGTCATGCAAACATTATGTTCACCTTTGTGATCTAACTTATTAATATGAAAATTATTAACATTTATGATCTAACATTTATTATCTAAATTATTTATGCTTAACATTATATCATCATTTGGTTGGTGGTTTGGAACATGTTATATTTTCCGTATATGGGATAATTTTTCCCATTGACTTTCATATTTTTCAGAGGGGTAGGTATACCACCAACCAGATAGTTATTATAGTTATATTAACTATAGCCATTAGTTTGGTTGTCATAGTTAAACTATAACCATTTCCACATGTTCATGATGAACATCGTCCAGAGCTCACCGCCCCGCTGATTTTTGGCGGCGAGGATCGCAAAGGCTGGCGGCGAGTGCATCACCTTCGACAGCCTGGCCATGCGCAGCCTGGCGCCGTGTTGGATTTTTTGGGTGATTTTGAGTAGGAATAGATATATTAATGATTGGGATATATATATATATGTAGGTATCCACTATAAATCACCAAATTCAATAGCTATGTTAAATTTATTATGGGATTGTTTGGATAATTGATAGTAGGGAGATAACTGATAATTGATAATTGGTTTTTGTTTTTAGTAGGTGATTTTTTGGTGATTGGGAGATATATGTAGTTATAGATATATCCTAGGATATTCTATCCCAAGTTGTTTGGTGATTTTTGGATAATTGATAGTAGGGTTATAAGGTGATATACTTATAAGTTACTTATATCCTACATTTTTTTGGGATAGTATATCTGTTTTTTATTCCAAATTGATCACCATGATATCCTTCTATTTTTGGATATCATGGGGAATTAACTACATAACATTCTATAACTGGTTGGAATCAGTGAAAATGATGAACAGTGGAGGTTTGTACTATTTGAGGGGAGGCATAGCAAAGTTTGGAATGTTGTCCAACCGTTGTTTGGTGTGTCATCATGTTCCATTTTTGTGAACATGATGATACTTGGTCGCTCTAGTGGTCATACCTTGCAGCCTGTCTCGGCACAAACGAAGGAGGTGATCTTCAATGGATTTAGGGGTGCTTCACCACGAAAAATATGGTCAAAACAACGGAGAGATCATGGAGAAACCAACCATTCATAGGAATATAGCGGGATACATGACCACCCATATGATATGTGGGTCTGTCTGAGAATCCAAAAAAAATATGGTCATTAAAAAAGGGGGGCCACCAATATGATATTTGAGTTTGTTTGAAGCCTCCTCCTTTGTTCCCATCGTTCATCATTTCACCCATGTTTCAACGGCGATTTGATGGATAAGTTTCGGGAAATGGTCATCATTGCTGGATGACCATACTCGATGACTAAAAGTGACTATCATATTGTTGGTTATATACCCATTCCCATGATAAACACTACTAGTAACAAACAAAAAAAATATATGTGTACTATACAATCTGTTATGTATATAAGTATATATATATATGTAATATATACACATAGATATCCTTTATCCCATTATTTCTGCTTAAATCTCCCATGACTATCCACTGTAACTCGACCCAGCGATGCCAAGGCAGTCCCTTAGGCAAGGGCACCGTGCTGCTGCGCGGTCCCTTGAAGGGCCGTGAAGCTGAGCGCCACTTCGGCAAGGCGCGGAAGATCTTCCTAGGTACTGAGCTATGTCCAGTATAATATATAGCATGTGTATATATATATATATATAGTTACTGTACTCTATATATTATATTATATATATATTATATTATATATATATTATCATATTATATAGAAATTATATAGTTAGAGAGTTAGATAAATAGATAGATAAGATAAGAGTAGATTAGATTTGACAGATAGAAAAAAAACGATACTGGATCTTATTTTTTTTAATGCACTAGTATATTAGTGTCCCCCATATATACATACATATATATGAATATGTATTACTATAGTACTGGCAGTAATCGTTCCATCCCAAAAAACCGACGCCTCAGGCACCTGGGGTGCCTAACTCCAAGACCGCACCATATGTCCGCTCCAAGGGTCGCAAGCGGGGGAACCCGAGGTGTTGTCTTTTTTGGGATGCTTGGTTGGGGCTCACAAAAACCCTAAAAATTGGAATTGGATGATATTCTTCAGGTGAATGTGGGGCATAACTATTAGGCTTTCCAGCGACTTTGAAAAGACATCAGGCCTCACAAAAGTGCACATTGCACTGAGGTGACTGAGACGATGTTTATTTGGGCTCCGGTTTTGGCATTGTTGATGAATAGAACCTGACTTGCCGTACCAAACATCTAATCCATTGCACAGGATCCAGGATACAGGGTACTTGTTTGACATTATGTATATATATATATATCTATGTATATGTATATATGTACATATATATACACTGTATGATGGGGAATGACTTCAGATAAGGAGGCAAGACAAGCAGTGCTCACCCATTTACCAGATTTCGATGAAGTTAAAAACTTGCAGGAATATCCTTTTATTCAAGCGTACAACCCATAAGACCCCTGATTTCCTGCCAGGTTTGCATATGTCCTTCCAAGGCAAGTGTATCCTGTATCACTGGATATCACATTGTTGGCCACTGCTCAAGCGGTTGAAGCTTACATGTTCACCAAACATCATCATGTCGACTCCGGATTAAAAAAATCTACCCAGGTTGATGAAATTTTGGCGGTTTTCCCACAAAATAGTGATACCCTACGACAATTTGCTGCTCAAATATGGCACAATTATCGACCACCCAGAGGTTTATCTTCATCCCCCCTCAAGACCAAGGTTCGAGAAGGCCCGTGGTCGCCGTCACGTGGCTGCAGCGGGGCAAAGATCAAAGCTATGGAATGTGGGATACAATATGATATGATGTCTAGGACAGGGCTATAATATAGGTCATGTCTTCTTGGATATGTTGCAGGATACCTGGAGACACTTCATTAAAAAAAACATCAGCACATCAAAAATTCATGTGTCCAGGTGGGTGTAATAAATCATATCCCAATAATTTCGGTAAGATAATGTATATATTGCAGTAATTTTTCCATTTTTTTCTCGGTATGTTGGAGCTTGGACCTTCAGAAATGAGACGACCCGGCTGAGGTCGTTCTCGTGGTTTCAAGGTCTAGGCTGAGAATCCACCGGTGCACTCGAAACGCCTGTGGAAAAGAGGGCTGGGAGGCTGGGAGGGGTATGTCCAACTGGAAAGTGAGGATAATTATGACTTTCAAAACTTGAAAACTAACCAAAAACAGACTGAAAACTGTAAATCCCGGGGGTAAATCGACTTCTGAAAATTGAGGATGTCTATCGGATGTTGAAAGATGCTGACTCCGACATACTTCCGCAATAGACTCTATGCAGACCTTTGGAATGCAAGCAGACCAATTGGTTCCATTCCAACTCTTGTCGATCTTCAACCTACAGATTTGGGGGCCGTTGCGCGCTTCAACCAGGGGCTTACTGTAAGGGGAAGCAGATCCCCTGTTGGCAGCAGACACCAACAAGAGATTCGAAAGATCTCCCACCATCGACCCCAAACCATGGTAACCCCACTCACCTAGCACGATAAACCCACTTCCCTTACTGTAAGTTGGATCATATTATAACACCACCTTTTACCTGGCACTTGGCAACTTCAACCTCAGATATTGAACAAACATCAACAAACAAATATAAGAATCGAGGGCCACTTCTCGCCCAACTTGTGGCCCATCCCGGCCATGACACTGCCAACTGGCCATGAGCGATGTGATCGCCCGAGTGTCAGCCGCAAGCGCAGTACTACGCCACAGCCGCCGCCTGTTGCAGAGGTGAGGAAAAGGGAGGGCCACGTGGTTCATAGTCTTTAAGAATAGGCAGGAATGCAGTATATGCGCCAACAAAATGCATATTACAAAGCCAAAGAAAGTGAGGGTTGATCAGAACATATCAGAACTATCCATGCTGTACAGTTGTCAACTGAGAAACACCCTGAAAAAGGATGCCGATGGATCATCAAACAAAGGGAATAAGCCCAACAAAATGGGGAGTTTAATGTAGAAGACTGTAAACCCAAAAGTTGAACCTACCATGTGGGGATGGATTTTTGAAAACCCAGTGATGATGATTTTCGGGATGGTTTATTGGGTTTACCCACATGACTCCAAAACATGCATTGCATGGTTTACCGAAAATTACAACATTGGATCAGACCACATCCACACCAGCATCTTTAGATGAAGCATCCCTCCAGCAAATTAACATAGATCCTGAATATAGTTGGTTTTTAGTGGAAACTGATCTTCCAACATCTTCAAAGCCACAATTATTTGACAGGTTCTATGTTATGACTCATGACACTTATATATGAATTGTACCCTCCAGTAATCAAACATGGCAATGGAAAATTCCCCGATTTATAGTTGATTTTCCCAGCTATACACTTCCTTTTCTTTCTGTTCAAGTGCCATGTTTGATTGGCGTTGGGTATACAGTTTTTTGCTCCCAATTAAACTTCAAATATCCCCATGTAATCCCATAGTTTAATAACCATAGTAACCATAACAACTATAACAACCATAACCATAGGATTATAACTCCATTGCTCCAGTTTTATAGGATTATACCCTCTGGTAAACTAACATAACTATGGAAAATCACTATTTTCAATGGGTAAATCCACTATAAATCACCATTTTCAATAGCTATTTTGACATAACCAGAGGGTCATCGCAGGTTTTTTCCCATGGCCATTCCGCCGCCAACCCCACGTGCCATGCCCCGCGCTGCAGGAGAAGCTCTTGCGTCCCGCGCATCTGCCGCCGGAGGGCGCCGAACCGAAGTTCCCCCGGGACGATTCGGAGGTGGGGATTTTTTGGGGGGTCCCATTGAAAAACCGTACCGGTTCTTTCAATACTCAGCTGGTTGGTGGATGGATAATGGATGGATAATGGATGGTTAATGGATGGTACAGTATATCTGTTCTATAATATCTGGTTGGTGGTGACTGGAACCATGGAATTTTAAATGACTTTCCAGAAAAATTGGGAATTTAGTAACCCCAAGTGACGAACTCCATCATTTTTCAGAGGGGTGGCTCAACCACCAACCAGTAAGTCATGGTCTAATTTTGCATGATTTGGATGATTTGGGTAACCCCCTATGACTTCTCAAAACACAAATAGTCAGTTGTAGAACTTTTTTTGGGACAATTGGTGGGTTTCATGTTCTACAACCAACTCGTCAGCAATGTTTTCCTCCTCCGACCAACATACACCTGCGGAAACCAACAAAGAGTTGGAGTTTTACCAACCAGATTTGGGGAATCAGCATTCAAAAGTATTGCTGTAGGTGTACATCTGTGAAATTTTTGGTGGATAGAGCATTTAACCCTCAAACATATTCACACATGAAGTATCAGCAACTAACCATCAAGAACGGCAGCCAACTGGGTGGCTACCTTCACTACTTTACTTGTTTGTGAAATCTGGGTGGGGGTATAGTAGATAATATATGATAATATTAGTTATTAAGCGAAGTGCAGCATTTTTGTTGTAGTCATTTCTGGATTAAGCCTGGCCCCAATGTACCAAGCCATCCAACAGCCACAGATGGGGTATGAGAGGACCCACTGATTGTGGCTGAACTCCGCGATGGCTTCATCTCCATAGCATGGTTTCAGCAAGGGAATGCTGCCACTAAGCATTTCGATGATCAGCCATTCCGTACGGTTCCCATGTTTGGGTCGGATCAAAATGATCTTTACCCGAAAAAAAAGGTCGATGGTCTAAGGTCCGAACCATGGCTGGCCGTTGGGTCCATTGGGACCATTGGTATTGTGGTAAACCCAATGCCATTACCCCCCCCAGTCAATATTCGTTTAAGGATAATTTTGCACCATCTCTTTACTCGGGGTATACCAGCATACCCTTAAAACATGTATTTTGCTAATTTGTTTGCTTCACAACCTTGGCCTTAGACCCTCTATCGCGATGAAACACATACATGAAACACATAGTTACTTAGACCACTCTTGGGTGATTTTAGCAAAGATGATTCCGCCACCCCTCAACCCCACAACATATCAGGAACCCAGGTCTGTGCACATTTGATGGCCACCCTGGCAGCCAACAGCTTCCAACACCCTCCAAGGAGTGGCCGCGGCGACGGTCGTCCCACAGTAGTCCAGTGCTCGCTAGGAGCTACTCTAGGCTCCTCGTGGCCTTTTTTTTGAGCGGTGTTTGTTCTGAAAACACTGGTGGATTTAAGCATCAAACATCATCAAACATGGTGATTTATGATGATTTATGGGGATCGCAACCAGAATCAAGGTCATTTAACATGTGGGTAGCCGGGTAGCCATTTTTCAGGAGACTCCTGTGTGTTGGGGATGAACAGCAATGGGGATACACAGCTGGGAACGAAAAGACGGCTTGTGCTTAAAATTGGGATGAGATAGAAAGGGTTTACACACATCTGGGTTTGAGATGACCTGTGAAAACAAACAGAGACCTATCCCATGCTTGGAGGATCATCCCACTTAGTATCTGGTGAGTGACCCTGGTTCGTAAGTCCCGGATTCGTGGGTCCCATTTACTAAACGGATTACAACTTTGGGTTATTAATCACTTAGCTATCATATGCTATCATAAGTCAGCTATATATCTGAATTAAGTGCATCATTTTTGTTGGTAAATCACAATTTGTCTATGGTCACTAAGCGCTTATTACCTTGCTTCAACTTGTGGACCTTGTGGGAGGACCCATGGCGGCGCTTTTCAAAGGGCTCTCAGCAAAACTCTAGTCCTTAATTGCAAATCGTGTTCAACACAATTATAACATATATTAATATATCATAATGATTATATAATGCTTATTTTGATACTCAAGTCAAATGATTCACTCCTTTCTCTATACCATCATTATCGCTATCCCCTTGTCCAGATTTCTCCCATCTGCCAGGCCCAAAGTCCTGGTGCGCGTCCTCTTGGCCTTCAGTGCTCTGAGTGCCTTTGCCCTCTTGCTCTTTGGTGGCCACGAGAGAGCTGAGAAGATCGCCGTCTACCGGGAGACCCTTGGATCGGGGGAGAGATATGTCAAAAAGGTGAAGGTTTGCTTCGGAGTGGTTGTTTTTAAGTTGTTTTTGGGAGTTCAGTTGGCGATATCAACGGTCAGAATTGGTGATATATCATGCAGTATTACAATGTATCCGATAAAAGATCTGAAACGTGTGGCACTTTTTGAGTTTGTTTGAAGTTTGGTAAATGTTCTTCTCAGGTTCAAACTGCTGTTTGATCACAGGGGTACAGGTCTCAATGGATGATCTGGTGTTTCGTGTGAATTCAGCCGAGTTGCTCAGGAATTTAAGGGACATTTTTTTCGTTGGTTTCCTGAAATGGAGAACCCTCCAAAATCAATGATGTTCCTATTTTCTGCGCAGTATCAACGGTAAAAAAAGGTAAAGGTGTTCCTATTAATACATATTAAAACCATCCATGATTTGGATGATTTTGGATGATTTGCGGACATAGAAACCCACCATGTTGGGATCAAATTTCCTTCGATTTCTCAGATTTGGATCAACGCAGCCGGAGACAGCTCAGTGGCCGTCCAGGTATCTCAGACAGTCGAAACTCGAAGAGCTGCCGGAGTTGCGTGGTCGCTGGCATCTGCTGGATTCAGAGGAGTCTACGGGATAGAGACGCCAAGGTGGAGGAGCAAGAGATTCTAAGAGAAGTTATATATCTGGTTGGTGGTTTCAAATATTTTTTATTTTCCAGAATATATGGGATAATCCTTCCCATTGACTAATATTTTTCAGAGGGCTGAAACCACCAACCAGATATGAAGTTTTTATAGCATGGAGGTTGATTCGTGATATGGATTTGTGGGAAAATTTAGAGTTGTTTCCTTTTGGAGCCATTCGGGCGGTTGGTATACCGCATTTGCAGACACACCAGCGACACAGCCCGATATCTCTGGTAGCCAATGTTGCTTGTTGCAAGGATTGGATATCTGTGGAAGTTGGCTATTGATCATAGAGATTGCCACACATCCAAAACTTCACAGAGAAGCTGGAATAAGCTGGAGCATTTGGAGCTTTCTTTCTGACTCACCAAGCTCACATTTTGTTTAGCATACATGCACATGGTTACATGTAAAGTTTGGTGTATTTCACATTGTTTTTCCATCCCATCATGCACAGGAGAACTTCAGCTTCGTTTTGCAAGAAGTGCCTATCAGCCCTGCAATGCTAAGCGACTTCCACGATCCTGGAGACGTGCAGCGTTTGCCTTTCAGTTTGGGATACCCAGAGCTTGGAAGTGCACAGATTTCATTGCACCACATCATTATCTCTGTTGGCGCTCCATATACCCTCTAAAAAGTAAAGTTTGGACCCACGAAAAAAGGCAGCAAGTAGAGTCTCAGAGGGTGTTTGGAGCTGTAGGGTGTATACTCCGAGTATACTCCAGAACATCCCGAAGCACGAAAACACAGAGCGCTTCAGCAGCGCCTGGTATAGATGGCTCCAAACTTCACCAGAACGGTGTCAACCGAAGGTATTTATGTCCTGAAGAAACCCTTGGTCTTTTCATGGGACACAGAACTCGTTTAAGTAGCATCTCATCAACCAATTTTACCAAGAAATTACTTTCGCCTTTATGAAATCACCTGGTTGGGTGAGTAACCCCCCTATAGATATTCAAATGATTCAGCCAGGATAATTCGCAGCAGATCTTCTCGCTGTGATGTTCGCAGGTGGAGAAGCGGATTTAGATCCACCCCAGGAGCCAGACGTGTCGGAAGTGGGTGTCGGAAGTGGGTCTGAGATGGTCTGAGTGTTTCTTTGTTTTTGAAGGATTTTCTCCCCGATTGGAAGGGATACATTGTCAAACGCTACAAATTTGATTTTTATGGAGTCAGTCTATTGCTATGTGGAGATCAGAATAGATTTTCCTTTAGCACGATGGGCAAGAGGGAATCTGTACAGACTGTCGAAAATGGATCTTTCTTTTGAGGATCTAAAACATCGAAATGCATTGTTGTAGTTTCGGCATGTGCGGCCTATCACAGGTCGACTTTTGTTGTTTTTCAGCTTTTCAAAGATAAATGGGACTAAATCATTGAATGCCATGAAAAATCCCATTAAATCCCATAGCAAGTCAGCCTGCTCCACTTTCTCGCTTCCCCGTCGTTGCGTTCCAATTCCAGGACACCGTGCCGGAGCAGAAACGACTGAGTCGCTTCCTGCGGGCGGAGGTGCCATTGAAGCTTCCCAGCACAGAGGCCAGCCGTTGCCGTTGCGTAGCACAGACTGAAATTGTCGTTTTATCAGGAATTCAGGAATTTGACTCATACATCTCCTCTTTGCTCGCTACAACCATCGAGCATCGCCGGACACTTTTCCATGACAAGTCGATGCTTAGCCACACCATGGTGACACAACATGGTCTACCACCGTGGCTCCGGCACTTCGAATCACCCCGTTGAAGGCCCTGGAGGACTTATACTTGGAAGCGCCGCAAGTGACCCTTGAGGTGCGCTCGGGTCAAGATGCAGCGTTGTGACGCTGTAAAACTTGAAGAACGTACGTGTATTGAGCATTGTTGAGCCATGATTTACAATGCATTTTGATGCATATAGTATCATCTAGTAAGAGGTGGGGTCCCTAGTACCTAGCTCTTTAATGGTTTTCAAAAAACGCTGCAGGTGAGTCATCCCAATGGCACGCTGCTGCTGCGCCATCGCTTTGAGCTGCTGCGTAAAGTGGAAGGCAACCCGCCACAGCAGACTGGGACTCGGAGATGCAATGGTGATTTAAAGGGATTTAATAGTGATTGAATGGGATTTACCATTGCTATATCCTGTGGTAATTTGACATAGCTATTAAATAGTATAGCCATGTATAAGTTATTTTACCATATTATACCTAATTATTATATAAACGAAAGAATGTGATTTTACAAAGCAAACGGTTGGTTTACCAGGGGTTAAACATATATTTATACCCATTTCATACCAAAAGGTTTGACTTCGTTGTTCCGGTCTGAGTCAAGTGGATTTACCAAAAAAAATGCAGTGGTTGTTATCATTGTGCAATATTGCAATTCAATTAGAGTATCTACAATTTTCGCACGAAGCAAAGTTGTTTGAGTAGCCATTTTGGTTGATTTGTTACCGCAAACGATACGCGACATACGACATAGTACTTTGCACCTTAGTTGTTAGTTCATAAAATTCCAGCAGGATTCTTCAGGGCGATATCCACATTCCTGCTGGAATTGGATAATGCTGACATGGGGTGATATCCCCAAGTGATAGACAAATTCCAACAACTCCTAGACACTATACTATAATATAATAAAATAATATAATATAATACAATATAATATAATAAAATATAATATTTAGGTATTGCAGAATATAAGGGGTAATGATATATGTATAATATTTTATAATAACATATTACATTATATACATATACTATATTCAAATCTTATATCACATACAATATATAATCTTCATTTTTGGTCGGTCAGACGCTCACTGTGTTGCAGGTGCCCTGCAGCTGCCGACTGCCCAGCTCTGCTACGTGCTACCACCAGGGCCCGGGCCCTTTGGGGCTGAGGCGAGCAATGGGTTGATTTTTTTTTTTGAGAAACCTAAGGTTGTTAAGTCTGTGTACTCTATGGATATCCATGGTATATCTATGGTACATCTATGATCATCTATGGTATATCTATGCTATATCTATGGTATATGTATGGTATATGTATGGTATATGTATGGTATGTGTATGGGATATGGTAGATGTAATGGGATGGAATGTAATGGGATGGAATGGGATATATATATATATATCCACCAATATAATATTCCAGTGTATCTGAAAATGGGGTATACCGGTATACGGTATACCCATCACATGGCGGAATTTTCGGAATCCATTGGAATTGGTGGGTGTTCACCTCATTTTTCAGACAAACCCATGTAATCTACGGTATATCTGGTAGATTTGGGACCAGATTGGCTGAGTTTGGATCATATTTGTGGGACAGTTTACCCATGTTTGCCCAGCAGTTCATCTTCCCACAGAGATTTTCAACACCATGGGGTCCTTGATATGACATGATTTTTCTGGTTTCCCTTAAGGGAATGATCTACAACGGGCTGTTCCATAGTAGGGTAATGTGGATTTGAGAATGTTGATGGTCGTAGCTATGGCAGGTGGCTGTTAAAAGGGGAGGAAGCTCCACAACGGCACCAGCTATTGGATGGTCCATTGGAAATATGGAAGACTTTGATACAGGAATTGGGATGGGCAAACGCGCCGGTCAGGATATCCTCGGGAAAAGGTCAGTTTGATGAAGCAACTTTCAGATGGTGGGGTTAAACCAATAAGACTAAAAATAGGAGAATCATAGAATTAAAGCCAGCAAAACCGGGATACACCTCAGGTCTTGAAACTGGAGTTGAGCGGGATCTATCAAATTTCAACCTGACAGTTCAGTGACATATCAGGAGTTCCACTTCTTTCCGAAACCGAACAGAAGTTGAAAGTTTTTGCTTTCAAAACGACAAAGAGCATGGTATGGTCCAAGATTCCAAGATGATGAAACTCAAAAAGTGTATTTTGTTTAGAACAAAAGGTCTCACTGATGGCATCATGGGCATTCCATTCTTGGGCAGGTCTTGGGATGCGAACAGACAGCAGCACTTTATTCCTCCAGGTGGCCTTCCTGAACAATGGGATATTCGTGGAATGGAAAAATGGGATATTTGTGGAATTTAAGCAAGACAAATTGGGTTATGCCCTTCTGGTAATCCAACAGTTTGCCATGGAAAAGCGGCATTTTCATCATGTTCATTGTAGGTACATAATCTACAGACGGATCCATTTTGCGATAGCTATGTTAGGTTATCAGAGGGCATGATTGGAGAATCTCATGTTAGGCAACGCTTCCAGCAATGTCAACTTGAATTGGATGATGTGGGTTCCACTTTTATCCATGAGTGGTTGGGGACAGCATCGTCAGAGCAGACAGATGTCCAAGTTTTCATTCAGGCTTATTGTATCACAACAGATCATCCTGATTTCCGCCATATTTCATCATATTTCATCATGTTGAATCAGTTGTATAGCATAGCGCCCCACCAAAGAGTATCAGCTAGATCATACTGTTTCACTATATCATACAATATAGCCACTACGTCAATCCTGTATCATACATATAGTAACTCCATGTAACTAAAGGTGGTTATTCATTATTTGTAAACAACCAGTATTTGAACTCTATAGTATACTCCCATAATATATTTATATTATATGACTAAATTTAAACTAAATGATAACCCTATCGTAACCTGATGTAACTCCTAGGATTTCCCCTTTCTTCCTGCCACGTTTTTGTAGGTCGCAGCTCGAGACGCCGAGTCACGTCGCGGTGATCTTGCGAAGCTATGCAGATCCCGTTGTGGTGGCCAGTCACCTCACACGAGGCAAATGTCTGGGCCATGCTGACTACGATGGTTAGATGCTTTGGGTTACTTAGGTGTGTCTATTATATATATAGAATCATATTTAATTACATACATATCATATATAATATCTATAAATATTGTTATTATATACATATCATATATCATATCATATCATATTATAATATATTACATTATATTTTATTTATCATATTAAATTATATTATATTATATTATCTATAATATAATATATAATATTGTATTATATTATATATATTATATAAAAAATATATTATATCATATCCTAACATATTATATTATATTATATTATATTTTATTATACTATATTATGTATCATACATATTATACTATATGTTTATACATTCATATACGCATATACATTATATTATATATATACATACATATACCCTGTAAGTCCGCAGTACCAGTTTAAAGAGGTCATTTGCAAACGATCAAGTTTAACTTGGTTCTGTTAAAATCATGGAACTTTTTTTTTACCCTTGAGCAGCATCGTCGCGATTTTGACCTGACATATGTCCTGCTGAAAAATCCCATAAAACATCATAAAAAAAAAACATTGCAAACATGTTAATATATTTTCAAACAAGAACGCTGAACATCTGACGTGAATGATCACTCCTAAACCAACTGCATGCAGTCTCTACCCTACAGGTTCCTGCGAATTTAAAATAGATCCTCTCAATTCCAGCTTCTGAATAAGCTTCTGAATCTTCACGCTCCGATCACGCTCCGTTCACGGTTTTTGAGGTCATTTGTTTTTTTTGGGGGGTCATCTGATGGTAGGTTCACGCTGTTATCACGGAACGGTACACCTGGAGTCATCAAAAACATTTTAAATAGAGGTCATAATCTTCCGCACAAAATGATCAAGTTAAACGAGGTCATTGACTTGAAGGGAGATATTTAATGTTCTATGAGTTTTATGTATGTATATAGTTTATGTACAATGTATATATTTCTCAGAATGGCAGAATTTTGCTACCAGGCAGTGCTGTATGAGTTATGGTCGACGCAAGGATGGATATAACATAACTGTGTTCAAGTTCTGGCCGTTTTTGGGTTGGTGAAGTAATGTGTGACAGTTTACCCCAGGTGGGATTGGGTGGGGTTGGAAAAAAGGCTACCCACAACGTGGCTGAACATTCCAAACTAGCGTTTGCATATTAGAATTATGATAATAATCATAGTAATAGTAGTAGTAACAGTAATAACAATAATCTCACGTTTTGGATCTGAAAACCAGACAAGATGTGCACTTTCAAATGGCTTTGACCCGTGCCTATGTTTTTTTCAAGGGGTTCTACCAGTACTGGTAGACGTCGAGGCAGATGTCCTGGAAGAAATCATCAGGTCTTAATGAATATCACTTGAACATCAAAATTAATATGGTTTATTAGATTGTGTATACACCTTATATTACATGTCCGGATATGTTTGTTTTATTAAGCTAATGCAACAATATATATATATATATATACATATATAATTATATCTGTATATGATTAATTGTATATATTATATGTGTGTGTATTGTTCATAAATCTAAGATTTCCCACTGCTCCTGACTGTGGTGAGCCCATGACTACAGGATGCACCCGTATGGTGAGCTCGGTGAGCTCTGCGCTGTGCGAAGAAGGTGCCAGGGTTGAGATGAGGGGTTGACGCTAGAAAAAAAGTAGGGGATTTGATCACCAGGAAATCAGGTGTAAGATGGATATATCAGGCGGATGTATTGGAGATATTGTATGTGTTGTTTTCTTTGGGATATAGCCAGTACATGTCGAATTGGAGATTTAACTTTAGCCATCAAGAATTGAGGTGGCTAAAAATCAACATATTTTTGGGGATAGAATGGGATGTATATATATATATATATTCGTATTCTCACCAACAATATGATATGGGTTTCTCCTTTTGTCAAGTGGGTGGATTCACAAAAAACCCAAGATATGATCATTTCATGACACGTTAAACCACGGGAGGATTTGGATGACACGTTCTAGACACTATTTTCGAATGGATTTGCAGGCCATTGTGTATTAAAAGTTTGGTAAGATCCTGCATCTAGAGATTGTGTGGGATTCCGATTTGTTGAGTTTTTACGCCATGGGCTTTGATTCAAACTGCTCGTGCACAGGTGCAGACACCTGCAGTGCAAATGTCACAGGTGCGGGGGTGGAGGTTTCAGTCGTGCTCTAACTGAGAGTTCAGAGTTTTCTTTGCCGTTTCTACATTAAGACTAAAGTACAGTTAAGTGAAAGCAATTCCCCCTGAATACAAAGTTCCAGGGGAAATATATAGTTTGATGACGGTTCCTGATCATTTTTGGAAAGAGGCTGTGCAAACCACTGAGTGGTTGCTAATTGAGTTATAATATCAAAAAACCTATAGGTATTGGGTGTGTCCAAGCTGCCAACCAAACCATTTGCTATAGCACCAGGGTTAATCAAAAAGGGTGTGTAAATATCATGCAATTTGCTACTGCAGGACTCTGAAGTGATGGAAAGCTAGTGGCTTTCCTGCCAAACCATACCCGAAACAGCAAGAACAGGTCAATGATCGACTGACATTATAGGCATACATATTCTCCAAATGTTCAATTGGATTCTGGTCACGAACGTTGAATATGTTATGTTATTTTTCTCTCTTTCCCAATTGAAGGTACTCAAAGTTCAAAGTTCCCTCCTCCATCACGGTTGGTCCAATCCATTATATATATATAGTCTATTATATATATATATACATATGGTCACACACATATATATATATATTATGTAAATCACAGCAATGGCCAAACAACCACTATTTCACCTTCGTCTTCTAGCCGTTTTTACCAAAGATACCTGGGATGTTGGGAGACGCAGCCTTTCCCCCTCCGGGGCGTCCGGCGCCAACGGCAGCAGAGCGCTGCTTCGGTCGACCGCGACGCCTCTTCCGCGTCTATGGCCTTGCACTGCTGGGCTTATGCTCGATCATGGCGGCGGCAGCGGCGATTTGGCGCTGTTTGAAGGGGATTTAACATGGATTTTATAAGATTTTAAGGGCACGTTTAATGGAATTTTACGGGGAGGTTTATGATTTCGATGCAGGTTGTGTAGAACTTTACAGGACTATAGGATTTGTTCCTGACGATTTGCCTGGTGAAGCAAATTCTGGAATCCCGCTGGTCAATGAACCAGACAGTTGTTTGATGTTTTTTGATTTGGGTCTGAAATTTGGGAACCCCAAAACTTTAATCATAAAGTATCCCAGCCCGCCAAGTCCAAAGTCCTATTCAGGATATGTCTTTAAACTTTACCTTAAGACCTAGGAAACTATAGAGAATACTAAAGACGTATTTAAGGACTTTGGATATCATGGCAACACCATTGCATGTGTTTGATTTTAATCTATATATATATAATAACAATAATAATAATAATATTAATATTAATAATATACCTGGAGCTTCCAAATACTGGATTTTTTAACTCCAAACCCAAAAAAGATCGATTTTGGGGGTTGGTGTGGAAAAAAGAACACCAGAGTGATTTTTGCCGTTCCTGACACTTCAAAAGGCGTTCAAAAAGCGTTAAAAAAGCGTTCAAAACCGTTCGGAAGTGTTCTGGAGTTAAAAAAAGCGTTCTGGAGTGGAAATAACCGTTCAGGAGTTCTTTTTCTCTTGAATTTGGCAAAATTGATCGATTTTGGCTTTGGTGTGGAAATTTCCACGATCAAGAGGATC
>Ga0126342_10008096_pt1 | contig 18799 bp, 17 predicted proteins | sample Cyp1metagenome_FD_92528 | JGI IMG/M metagenome (GOLD analysis project Ga0126342, IMG submission 92528) | Coral microbial communities from Lord Howe Island, Old Settlement Bay, Australia - Cyphastrea 1 metagenome | ecosystem: Host-associated > Invertebrates > Cnidaria > Coral ...
CATGGTATCGCAGCTTCGCGTCGGTCGCTGACAGATACGCCAACATGTCCGGCATGTCTTAAGCACTACCATACCATGGAAAAGGTGAATGCACACCTGTACTATTCCACCTCATGCAGAAGGACGCTTCAAAGCAGGATCTATCATTGTGTGATTGTTCCAGGAGCCGGGTCAGATGCGGACAGGACGAGACAGGTTGCGCATGATCGCCTGCTACCGCCACTACAAGCCGAAGGTCCCTTACCTGCACCCGCCCGGGGGAGAATAGATCAGGGAGTGGACAACGACTTGCATGTAGCCATCATGGAGGCCTGCATCGATGCGCGAACGCCACACCTGGCAGTACAGGCCATCCTGCAGATTGCGGAGTCGAGACCTATTTCGTGGACTATTTGGACTGCGACTGTGAACTACTTCATTGAGAATGTGGAGGCTAACGACTTTGCAGCTTGGGAGATGGAGTTTGACGAGGTGATCGGGCTTTTGCATGGCTTACTGGATCCGACACATTGGGACTTGCAGGCGTCCTTTGATAAGGAGCTGAAGAGTCTCAAGGATTTGGAGAATGAATGTTGTGACATTGCAGTCACGAATTGGGAGCGGCATGAGCACATTCCTAGATGTTTCGGCAAACATCGTGTGTTCTTGCATCTCTTCTCCGGAAGGAGACGACAAGGAGACGTCCAATTCTTTCTGGGTCATATGGTGCCGCCAGAGGGATATATTCTACACGTCGTCAGCATGGACATCGTGGTAGACGCACATTGGGGCGACGCATCAGATGAGCAGGTCAGAGACTACTGGCTATCTGCTGCACATGCAGGATATATCATCGCTTTTCTTGCAGGACCCCCTTGCGAGACCTGGTCTGTTGCCCGTGGACGAGCTCTACATGACCCTTCGGGACACCTTCGACGTGCCCCTCGAGTCCTTCGCACTGCGGAGTTCCTATGGGGACTACCTTGCCTCGCTTTACGGGAACTACATCAGGTCATGATCGGCAATTTCCTTTTGACGTTCTCCATTTTGCTGGCTTGCGTTTTGACCCGAATGGGAGGTCTCGGTGTCATTGAGCACCCTGCAGAACCTGACGCAGACGACTTGGCAGCCATTTGGCGATTGCCTATCGTACAGGCATTATTGCAGGCGCCCGGAGTTCGTCGGCATCGTGTTGCTCAAGGGCTTTTTGGAGCACCTTCAGCAAAACCTACGGACCTGCTGACCATCAATATGCCTGGGCTTCCTTGTGCTTTCAATGAGGCGCGCCTCCGGCCTGAAGTACCGAAAGGAGCATCCATTGGTCTGGCCGCTGACGGTACATGGAAGACAGGAATTTTGAAAGAATATCCGCCAGCGATGTGCCATGCACTCGCTGTTGCGTTTCGCCGAGGCATGGATGACCTTAGCGTTGAAACGGCCACGGAACCTGAGGCCTCTGACATAGACAGATGGCAGTCCCTTCATTGCTCCATGTACAGCAAGCATTTAGGGCAGGATTTTGCCTCTTAAGGCCGTGGACCGTGAATTCAAGCAGCATTGCATAGGCCGCAGCACTCGCAGCAATGAGCCACAGAGAAAAAAAAAAAAAAATATTTCTTCCATATATCAGAAGGGGCGTTGTGGTGCAGCCCCTTATCGGCTTGGACAAGCATTGGATCAATACGCAACAGCTGGCAGCAAACCTACGCACAATGGGATGATTTCAAGTACCGAAACTATGAGGGTTGAAAACCACAAGAAATTACAAGGTGGTGCCCCAGTTCGTTAGCTAAGTTGGTGAACATAACTCCAATAACTATGGTTTATGGCAGATATAACTATAGTATTCATGGGGTTTATAAACCAACGCTCACATCACTGGGGGGCACCATCCTGTAGGGTGAACGAACAATAGTGGAAATAGCATGGAAACTTCATCTCCGCCACCGTAGGCGTAGGATTTTCACCTTCAAACTTGACATTTTTTGGTGGATTTGATATGGGAATGTTTTGCCAAGAGTGCCATGGGATTGATGTGCTCATCACAGAACTTATCTCATCCCCTGATCCTACTTGGTGGCGAACTACCCACGAATCGTAAGTGGGTTAGTTCACCCCAGTTTTTTGAGTGGACTAACCCTACAAAAATCCCATTTAGAACTGGGGTTATAACCCACTTACGATTCGTGGGATGAGCCACCAAGTACTAAAATATCACCCAGAACTGTGCCCTCCCAAAAAAATGAACAGATCCAATACTATAAACCTTTCGGACCTTGGGGGGCAATTGATGCTACGGGGAAGAGATGTTCATAATGTGGTAGGTCCTGGTAGGTCTGACCTACCAGGGATTCAAGAAACGATCTTGAGTGGTCTTGCTGCGGGAAAATTTGGTCGACATTCCAACAGTCGTCATTCACTGACTGGAGATGATTTGAACATTCTTACTGCCCGATCAAACATGGCAATGGAAAATCCACCATTATCATTGAAAATGGCCATAGAAATAGTGAGTTTTCCCATTAATAGCATGGTGTTTTTCCATAGTTATGTTAGTCATTACCAGAGGGTATATAAATATGAATGTTTTTTGAAGCTCGAAACCTGCATTTTTTTCGTGGATTTTACAGCTTGCCATATTTGATGAACATTTGGGGCAACCAACATTGATTGTGAAGTCGATGTACCATCTGGTTATGACTAACATAGCCATGGAAAATGGCCCATTTATAGATGGTTTACCTATTAAAAATGGTGATTTTCCATGGCTATGTTAAATAGCCAGATGGTATATCCGCGTTCGATGCAACCATGTGTCAGGGCCAAAGACATCTCCACCTTTCCTCAGCCACAGCAAGAATACTAGGATTCGCTGATGGCAAAAAAACATCAACAAACACAATCATGTCAACTCCGGATTAATCAACCATGGTTTATTAATTAGGGGGGTACTCCTCCAATAGTCATAATCTAATACTTAATGCAGTGGGACTTGTTTATGCTAGCTATTGTGTGGGTGGTATTGTGAAGTTTTTTTACCCACTATGGGTTGTTTACACCAATAGTTTATGGTGGGTGGACTTGTTACCTTGTTTTTTTTACCGCAAAAATAACAACCCATCAGCAAATCCAAGAACACGGATTGACCCAGAAACGTCACGTTTTATGCCAAGACTTTGCCAAGAGAAATGGATTGAAAGTTTCAGTGGGCTTTGGCATTTCCATATTTTACCAGATGAATGTATCTATATATATATCTAAATAATATATATATATATATATTATAATTAATATGTAATTATATATATTACATTATATTATCATATGTAGTATATTAATATTTCCATACGTGCTATATATACCACTGCAGGATGACTACTTATAGCCCTGAGGATGGTGACCTGGTGACCAGGAGAAAAACTGCCCGAGTGAAATCGCATACGGGACGCCTCGACACAGTCTCCGGCAAATGTGGTTTGTATTTGTAAAGATATACAAATATGTATATATATATATTATAGATATAGATGATATAGACATACATATCTATACAATTCTATACATATACAAGCTGGTTGGTGGTTGACCTACCCCTCTGAAAAAATATGACGAATCGTCAGTTGGGATGATTATTCCATTCCCAACATTAATGGAAAGTCATAAGATTCATGTTCCAAACCACCAACGAGATATATTAATCATTGATTATCATGATTAACCACTATTAACCACTATTAACCACTATTAACCATTATTAACCATTATTAACCATTATTAACCATTATTAACCAGCAAGTATCCATACACACATGTATGATCAATCCTGCTTGGGCTTCAGAGCGAGCATCGCTCGCCAACGTTCCTTGCCATTCGAAGGATCCAAAGCCTTGCCATTCAAAGCGAGCAACGAATGGAAATAAGGCGGTTGGAGTTGGGGATGCAGTTCTACTTACCCGGCCTGGTAAACTAACAGTTCGCTATGGAAAATGGCCCATAGAAATAGATGCTTTACCTATTAATAGCATGGTGATTGTCTAGTTCGCTATGTAACAAATTACCAGAGGGTATATGATGTGGATATGTAACATTATGTAACCATATTTATAGGGCTTATATCCAAAACCTATGGAGGTGATCACCATGTTTGCCATGGATTTTTGTTGGAATCGCGAGTGGTCACAAGGAGGAGAGCAACCAAACGAGATGCAACCTCAGGACGGAACGTGATGGAGGGGAGACGTTAATCCTGATATTCTGAGTATAAAACTTACTGGTGCTTAGTAGGGAATGGATAGGAATGGGGGAATGGGATGATTATTACTAGTGATTATGGATCATTCCTGAAAATTCCCTGCTAAGCACCAGTAAGAAAAGTGCTGTGTAGTTTCAAACAAACACCATTCTGGACCATCCTTCACACTCTGAAGATTTAGCAACGGCATATTCTTGAAATCTCTGTGAAAAAAATGAAAAATCGCTTTTCAACACACTATGTGTACATATGTTTACATATGATATGTGTCATAGTAACCCCCCAAAAGATAGAAGTTATTTATCCCTATGTTCCTAGTTTCTTTAACAAAAAAAAGAGTTTGGGTGAAATATCCAGCTGAAAACCATTCCACCAAGATGCCAAAAAGGTGCAGTCATCCTGTACTGCGAATAAGCTATTTTCGTATAACACGGGATTGCCCGGCAGGCCTCTGCCTGGCCACAAAAAGCGAGAAAACCCAACGGCTGATGTTCGTCCAAAAGTACACTTGGTGGCTCATCCCACTTATCGTAAGTGGGTTAGTTCACCCCAGTGATTTACATGGGATTTTTGTAGGGTTAATCCACTCAAAAAACTGGGGTTATAAAGTTATAACCCACTTACGATTCGTGGGTAGTTCGCCACCAAGCAGGAATCGACCCCCAATCTCTGGATTTCGAATTTTTGGGTGGCTATAGCAATGGGGTTTCACATGTGACCGTCATCAATGGCGATGTCTTCAAAGTTGGGATCCAACTGGGTCCAATCCGCCATAGCAAAACCCATATCTTTTTTCGGCTGGATGAATGAGATATCATGAGATTGCATGAGGGGATGAGCATGGAATATCATGGAATAATGAAATCATGACATCAGCAGCAGCATTTGTTGATGTGAATAGCTGGATAACAGGATTTTGACCCATACTGTGGCTACCTCTCAAATGAAGGAGCGATCTGCAAATACTCTAAGAATATGTGGCATGTTGCACTGCCATGCATAGGACAGCGTGACTGCAATTGAGTCAGCTGGATGGGTGGAAGGAAGGGGCTTCAATATTTGTGAAATCATCTTGAAACAGTGAGAAACTGGTTCTTAGTTTCAACCATTGAAACATATTACCCTCTGGTCAACATACAAAAAACATCAAAAAACTATGGAAAATCACCATGCTATTAATGGGTAAATCCACTATAAATATGGCCATGTTCAATGGCTATGTTAATTTACCGGAGGGTAGTCAAGAACATTGAAAGTACCACGGAGATAGGGCAGGCCTCAATGGTCTCTCTGTGATACCAAGGTTGATTCACTGATGTGGAAAACTGAATTGACAGCTGGGATAAATCAGCACTGAACCCTACTTGTCATTTCGATCCGGTTCAAAACTACGACACTAATGGCACTACGAAAGCTTCTCTTTTGGGGTCTGGCTTTGCTGTTACCTGTGATTTGGTATTAGAGCAGCAAAAAAAAACACATCATACCCCAGATTGGCCAAATGATGGAGCAACAAAGGTTGCAAATCTCGGTCAAGACTTGGAGCTGGTTGGTGGTTGAGCCACCTAGCCCTCTGAAAAATGATGGAGTGAAAGTCAGTTGGGATGATGACATTCCCAATAGATGGAAAGTCATAAGATTCATGTTCCAAACCACCAACCAGTGGAGTCATAGAGTTTCTGTTTTCGTCTGACCCAGGTCTAGCATATGGTCATCTTGACCCAGAATTACTATGCCATCTTTCAAGGAGGGCCATGACCATCCATGCCCCCTGCCTGTGTTAGTTTGCCAGAGCTCTTTCCCGTGCTGATTGAACTTGTAGATGACTCCATTGATGGAGGAAAGATAAATTGAACCTTCAGCGTCCTGAGCATTTTTGGACTTGGGAGATGAAAACCTTTAGCTCTCTGGTCTACCAACCTTTAGTATCTGGCTGGTGGTTTTCACCATCTTGAAAAATATGAGTTCGTCAATGGGAAGGATGGCATCCCATATATTATGGAAAATAAAAGCCATGTTTGAAACCACCAATCAGTAGTATAGCCATGTATTTGTAGGACATGTAGCCATTTTGCTTGGCAAACGGCCACAGAGATGTGGCAATGACTTTGGTGTTTTTTGCTGGCGACGATAGATGACGTCACAGGCGGCGCTTCCACACCAGGTTGTGTAATCAATAATGTCTAACCATAACCCATAGGATCCATGGTGCTGGTATATATGCTAACATTTGGGGTATATTGATGGTAAATGTTACCATATATATAGCATACATGGATCCTATGGGTAAGATAAAGATATCATGAATCTACATGTGTATACACCAGGTTAAACCTTTTTTGTTACATCCTGGGCCAATAGTTAGTGACTTCCATGTGTATAAAACATCCTGGCCTTCCCCATGTCCTGCCAGGCCTGCTAGGTACGACGGAAAAGATATGGAACACACTGGGGCCTTGCAGTTGCATACAAAGACCCTCTGGTTATGTCAACATAGCTATTGAAAATACCACATTTTTTTAGTGGAATTAGCCATTAAAACCAGTGATTTTCCATAGCTTTTTGTAAACGTTTACCAGAGGGTATATAGTGGTTGAAAGCCCAAACAATGTGCATGACATGTATGATTTTTGCATATGATTTATATTGATTTATCCCATTTTTGTTGGGTATCCACTGAGTGTTGTCAGGTTCAAGCCTCAAAAATGATACTCCATCCCATCGGGTCACACCAACCTGAAATAAGATAAATAAGGCCATTTTGGGATGATTCCCCTAAAATAAACCATGATTCCAGGGCTCGGGAGAACAGGGTTCGGTCGTTATAATTCGCCGGGCTAAATTATGATAATCAGCCTAAAAAGTTTGGCTAATTAGGATGATTCCCCCTTCCATTCACCATGACTTCCAGGCTATACCATCGCGACAACAAGTTTTCTCCGCTATTTTTTTTATCATATAAACCATGGCTGCCATGGCTGCCATGGCTGCCATGGCTGCCATCCCCAAAATATCCAAGTCATCCCCAAGTCATGGTCTCAATCATCATAAATGAAAGTCGTTTATGATTGGCATTCCCACACTAATCCCATCCTACAATAACAAAAAACCATAGACTATGGTCCCAAGATGTCCCATTTTTTTGGGCATATTCGATGGCATATTCCCTACATCCACCATGGTTTCGTTTTTAGGGGATGTTTGGTGTGAACGGGGGATGGGATGGATGGGATTACTGATGATGAAATTGTTCTATGATCATAGAGATATAAAAATTGGTATTATACGTATATATACAGTATATGTATTATTATATTATATGTATATATAAATGTATATATATTATGTATATATATTTATATTATATTATGTTATATACTTGGTGGCTCATCCCACTTAGTAAGTGGGTTATAACCCCAGTTATAAAGGGGATAAGTAGGGTTAGTCCACTTATAACTGGGGTTAACACCCACTTACTAAGTGGGATGAGCCACCAAGTATATATATATTATTATATATATATATATATATATTATTATGTATATATATATATTTGTATTATGTGTATATATATCATTATGTGTATATATATAGTATATATATAGTATATATATATATGGTCAGCCATATTGATACTAATTGTAATAACTATGATAGTAACTCTAAGTATGATAGTAACTCCAACTATCATTTTATATATATAATTCATGATAGAATATGATAGATATTAATTACTATTACCCTCTGGTAAATTTGCCCCAAAAACCATGGAAAATCCCAGATGTTTCCCATGGCCAAGGCTCAATCACCGGCGAGGCCCGCACCAAGCCCTGCAGCGGCGCGGTCCAGTTCCACGCCGCGCCTTTGCGCAGATGCGTCGCCGCAACGGCGACGGTGGAGCCCTGGCGAAGGACGTCGCCGTTCTTGCCGATCCAGGGATGGGCTTTCTGTAAGGACCTCAGGTTACCCTCTGGTAAACTAACATAGCTATGGAAAATCACCATTTTTCATGGGAAAATCCACTATAAATGGTGATTTTCCATAGTTATGTTAGTTTACCAGAGGGTACATGGAGACTCAGGAGATGAAAAAAGCTGGGTTAATGGGAATTTCAGGATCCGATTGAGGACGGAGGTACCGATTCCATATATTTTTGAGGCCTATTTTTGAGGGAATATCCCCACAAAATATGGCCTTATATGGTACAGTAGCTCCAATCAATCGGATCCTGGAGATCTCCCATTGAAAATAGGAGGATCAACTAGGAGATTTCGGAGATTTCAAGGTGGTTGGTGGTTTTAACTCAGTATCACCCCTTTCTTTATCATCAATCAACACAGGATGGGGCCAGTCGAGCTCGCGTTCAGTTGCCTGAAAAAAGTGGCTGAATTAACTCTGGTTGACGGTAGATATAACTATAGTATTCATGGGGGTTATTATGTAAGGACCTCAGATTTCGGAGATTTCGGAGACTTCAAGCTGGTTGCTGGTGGTGCAATAACCATCTTGAAAAATGATGGAGTGAAAGTCAATGGGAAGGCTGACATCCCATTATGGAAAATAAAAAAAGCCGACAGGATGGGGCCCCCAAGATAGCGTTCAGTTGCCTTGTAAGTGGCTTAACTATGGTTTATGGTAGATATAACTATAGTTAGTTAATGGGGGTTATAATGGTTTTTATAACTGGGGGGGGGGCATCCTGCAGGGGCCCACGAGATGTCGGAGATTTCAAGTAGAATAGGAGGATCAACTGAGGAATACTTGGAAGTACTTCAGGTTAAGAATTTAAGAAGCTAAGCTGGGAAAAGTTGAAACTTGGGAGGACCTGGATCAAAAATGGGATGGAAATGGATTTCACCTTAGAATGGGGAGAGAAAGGAGATTTCAAGCAGTAAGAATAGGTACCCTCTGGTGTCATCACACGTGTCTTGCTGCAAAATCCACCAACTGAGCTGTGGCCAAAACCTGAGTTTTATTCCTTTGTATGCCTTTATACTAACATACGTCTTCTGCGAACACTTCCGCGCTACTTCCGCGACCACAGTTTCCACTTCCGCGGACGGTCCCGCATTACAATTCACTTCCGCAGTGCTTCCGCGAACATATCTATCGTTGAAATAAGGAATGTGGCGAGAAACGCTTGTCGGGTTCCGCTGCGCTTCCGCGAACCCTGGTTTTCAAACCCCTTCTGCTCAATTAGATTCAATTAGATCAATGATTTTCCCAGCTATAAACCTCCATTTCAAGCGGATTTCCAAAACGTGTTTGACTACAAGAGGGTTTTTTTGATGGAGATAATGGGAAATGTAGAAATTAGAATCTGATTTTTGGTGGGATGTGTGGGGACAAATGAACATGGGGATAGTTAATCCCTCGTTCTCCCCCGTTCATATTAAGCACCCCACCGGAAACCATGTAGATGTAGGTATTCCGGACCACCGAATGGGGGTGACTAATATGAAGCGATTAGGGGGAGACGTAGAAGTAAGAATTTGAAAATTGAGGATTTAAGATGATTTATGGAAGATGGATAGGTGGGAAAAGATAGGGATATATTTAAGCAAGAAAATTGCGGAGATGGATGGATGGATGATGGTGGATCATGTGTCATGGGAATCCATCGAGTTTTTTGTAGGAAAAAATGATGGAATCCATGGGGATAGAATGGGACATCACCGGTGGAACATGGATGGAAAAATGGAGACAAAAAAAGGGTGGAATACGAGAGAACTGGTGGAAATAGATAGATTTTCGATGAGTCGAGTGGGTCGAGTGGGTCGAGTTGGTCCCCGCCACTCCCCGGTCGGTGGGTTCAGGCACCAACTAGCGGTCTTCGAGGATTCAATCAACTAGCAGCTCGAGGTCAAGAAAGTGCTAGTATGTGGTTAGGAAACTCTTGGTAGCTCCAAATCGCTCCCTATTTCATAGGGAATATGAATAGCCATAGCTCCAAATCGCTCCCTCCGTTCACCACTGGATAGTGTTAAAAACAAAAAAAACAAATGTACCAGTGATTCAAGGTGATAGTTATATAGTTTTCGTCACACATTCTCCAAAAAAATGGCTGGCGACTAGTGATCCAAAATAGGCTGGTCTCAATCGAGATCCCGGGAGATTCATATCGAACTCATTGAAATCAAACCAGGTGAAAATCAATTCTATCCCAGATGCTCCATGTATGGAATATTTACCTACATTTACCCCAAAAATGGCCCAAATGTAGGTAAATATTCCATACATGGAGCATATGGGTATACCTATAGTTACTATTGAAATACTGGCTGGTGGTTCAATCTGAAAATTGTTTTTTTTTGTAGCTTCAATCTTAAAGGTATACTGTATACTGGTTGGTGGTATACGTACCCCTCTGAAAAATGATGGAGTTCGTCAGTTGGGATTATGACATTCCCAACTGTTTCTGGAAAGTCATAAAATTCCCATGGTTCCAAACCACCAGTATACAATTACACCAAAATTTATCAATCATAATTCTGTTCTGATCATCACCCAGGTTACAATGGAAATACCCTCAACTAACAGTTCGCTATTGAAAATGGCCCAGTCGAAATAGTGAGTTTTCCCATTAAAAATATTAAAAATGGTGGATCTTTCCAGTTCGCTTTTTGTATGTTTACCAGGCCGGGTAAGCCTCCATTTTCCATCATTTTCCTATGGTTTTCCTATGGTTTTCCCATTAAAACCTCCATTTCTCCTATGGGTTTTCCACTTCTCCTGCTTCGCTTCCTTTAATCGTTCCGGTGAGGTCTCCATGATGTCCCATTTTTCCATTTTTCTCGGTGAATTTGTTGGTTACCCGGCCTGGTTTTTACATACAAAAAGCGACATAGAACATGGCCATTGAAATAGTGGATTTTCCCGAGAAAAATGGTGATTTTCCAGTTCGCTATGTTAAATTAGAGGGTATATCGCCTTGTATCCCCTTGTCACATCACCATTCTTGGATCTTGGTGAAAAATGGCATAGCCATCCCAGGAACAGAGATCGTTGTATCAGGGATGTGCCCACCACTTCCAGAGTGTCTTCAGCAAGCCGATGTGACACGACGTCTACGACGAAGCTGCAAAAGATCAGCCCAAGTTCGGCACATCTCATGGCAGCCAAATGAAGATATAAAAATGTGGGGTTTCGGTGCTAAAAAGCGCTGCGATTTCAAGGCAATGTGACAGTGTTTTAAGGGTTACGTTCCACAGTGCACGATCTGCGCAAAAAAAAACATCGAAACAACGAGGACTTTGGTGTTTTGATCCTCCACTTCCTATAAGAAAATCGTCATTCAAAACGTCCGTTGAAGCATGGTTGCTTCAGAGTAGACCAAAAGAAACATTGGATATCCTCCGGTTCAAAATAAGATAGCTATGGAAAATTGCCCATTTACATTTCATTTACGTATTCAAATGGTGATTTTCCGCCATGTTTTAGAACTAACTGCAGGTTTTTATCATCCAGATGATCCATATGAACAAATAAATTCATATAATCACATATACTGTAGTTACCATCTGGTTATTTAACATAGCCATGGAAAGATCCACCATGTTTAATAGGTAAACCCAGGTAAACCATCTATAAATGGGCCATGGCTTCCATGGCTATGTTAAATAAACAAAGGGTATCTGTAGTTGGTATATAGCTAGTACATCTGTAGTTGCATCCATCTGGATTACCAAGTTCTCGGGAGTTTTTCATCGCTGAGGTTGAGACCACTGTGGCGCTACTACCTACATCATCGGCGACGAATGCGCGAGGACGAGGATCATCCCATTTAGGTCATTTAGATGGGCCAGATGGGCTTACAACCCATCTGGACATGCACAGTAATGTCAACCCTGGATTAATAAACCCCAAACGATTGTTTAATTGGGAGGGTACCATTTAAGTATCATATTATGATATATTATGACTATTGGAGGAGTACCCCCCCTAATTAATAAACCATGGTTTATTAATCCGGGGTTGACATTGAATGGGATATCTGGTTGGTGGTTGAGCCTACCCCTCTGAAAAATGATGGAGTGAAAGTCAGTTGGGACGAACTAATATTCCCAACTGTTTCTGGAAAGTCATAAAATTCCATGGTTCCAGTCACCACCAACTGAATGGGGAGGAACTTAGTAAGAAGGCTTATTAATTACTAAGTGGGATGCCACTCCCAGTTCTGGATCAAATTGCTTTGAAACTGTCCATTGATTGAGATTGATAAGCGATAAATTGTCAACAAACCCATAGCTCGAAACGTTCAGCAGTTTCCTGCTGAACACAAACGTTCAACATAGCTTCACATAGCTATCCGGTATGATAAATTTGCAATGTCAGTAGGTTTTTAAGGTCAAGTTCACTACTGGAAGCACTTTTCAGAACACGAACCGTATAGAAATGAGATATCTTCCTGGACCCCAAAACCACCAGAAATCAGAAAATCACTGTCTCTCTATAGTGAAGAATCTCTAGAGATTGGGGAAACCAGTTGTCCAGGTCAGAACACGGCAAATTACTACAACCAGAATAGTTGGGATGAGTTCCCCCTACATAGTGATGATTTGCCATTCAATACCCCAATTAAACATCTCAGGGGGGTTCTTAATCCATCCGGTTAAACCTGATGTGGGTCCTCCAATCCCAACTATCAATGTTCAGGAACTCGAATATTGTTGATTCAACGAAGGCAACAAAACTTCCTTGGTTGGTGGTTTCAACCCCTCTGAAAAATCATGGAGTGAGTTCATCAGTTTGGGACGAACTGACATTCCCAAGTGTTTCTGGAAAGTCTAATCAAATTCCATGGTTCCAGTCACCACCAAGCAGTTCTAGTCCTTTTGAATCGGGGCCTCAATTGGGGCCTCTTAAATTCCCGTCAAATTCACCATCCAATCATCAGGTTATCCCGTTATCCCCCATCCCCAAGTCCAGTCATGGAATTTGCAGATCCGCGGCCTGGAACTTCTTGACTTTCCAATCTGGGATCGGTGGGCACGGCACGGTGGGCACGGTGGGCACGGCACGGTGCCCAATGGTGACCCCGCGATTCATCGCGGTTTTTTTTGGTGCGTGCGTTTATAAATCCCATGTCACTCTGGTTTAAGGTATACACATATTGACATAGGTTTTTGGTAGATATATATATATGACATACATATGACATACTTACCATGGTTTCGAACAACCAACTTATTAACCCTAACTGGTTGGGGGCACCACCTTGTTTGTGGCCGATTCAAAAAGATCGTTGGATCCACAAGGCTAGGATACCTGGTGAATAGCCTCTGGTAATTGTCAAAATAGCTATTGAAAATGACCATTGATTTATAGTGATGTCAACAGTTTGCGAACTTGAAAATGGCCCAGTCGAAATAGTGGATTTACCCATTGAAAATGGTGATTTTCCATAGTTTTTTGTAAGTTTACCGGAGGGTAATTGTGAATCATGGGTTAACAATGATGATATCAATGGGTTAACAATGGTGGTATCAAGGGATGATATGGGAAGATACCTTCTGGCAATTTGTTACATTGCCATTGGAAAGTGATTTAATGATATTTTACCCTCTGGTAAATTGACAGCTAGGGTAACCATGCTTTGTAATGCTACCATTTACAAACCCTCTGGTCATTTGTTACATAGCTATTTTTCAAATGGCCCATGAAATGCCATAGTTGATTTACCCATCTAAAAATGGTGATGTTCCATATTTTTTGGTATGTTTATCAGAGGGTATATGATGCCCCCCAAAGGCCCACGAAAATTCCGAGAAATGGTTACCATCAAGGTGCAGGCGTCGATTGGTAAACCAACCAATAGCTACATGATAATAGTCATATACAATCCCCCAGTTCCAGAATCGGAACATAACGACATCATTGACATAAATTCCTAACAGAAAAATCCGCTTCAGTTGATAAAAAAAAATCCAACAGATACCCTCCAGTAAATTAACATAGACCCTGGCAGATAGGGGTTGGAAGACTAGTTTCCCCAATATTTTTTCATTTGCAGGGTCTATGCTAATTTACCACCCACGGGGTATATTTTACTTTACCAAAGCAATGAGCTAGCTGCTAGGCATCCCCGGCTCCAGAATGCTGTCACCAAAGGTGATACCTGCCATGGCTGCCATGAAAAATTGCGTTCCAAGCTGGTCATGAGGAATCCCCGTGCGAAAACATGTGTATATGTAAATAGCTTTACCCTCTGGTTATGACTAACATAGCCATGGAAGCCATGGCCCATTTATAGATGGTTTATCTATTCAAAATGGTGATTTTCCATGGCTTTGTTAAATAACCAAATGGTATTTATGCATTTTTTGATGTGTTTGTTTTGGGACCTTTCCTGGCCTCTAAATGTTTTGATTCTGCAAACTATTTTTTCATGGATAAATATGTTTTGATGGAACATGTTTTGATGTGTTTGTTTGTCTATTTGCTTCTTAAGATAGAAACATTTGAAAAAAATACAGTAAAGCAATAAGTAAAATGTGAGAAAAATAGATAAATAAATAAAATAAAACTAAAAAGAGCAATAAACAAGTTAAAATACATGAATGAATGAATGAATGAATGAATGAATGAATGACCAAATGTGGTAGCCGCCCTCAAAAACCTGCCTTTTAATTTACACTAAAAACTTATTTCTTGTATTTATAGAGATGTTCAAATTAAGTAGTATATCTGCCACTCATGGGGATGTGTTTGTGCAAACTTCCGCGCCCAGAGCGTGCTCGTTCCCCCCATGAGTGGCTAGGTAAACAAGAAAAGCGATTCATATTTACGGTATCTAGAAACTTACTGGTGCTTAGTAGGGAATGAGGGAATGATCCATAATCACTAGTAATAATAATCCCATTCCCCCAGCAACCCATCCATTCCCTACGTTTAGCACCAGTAAGGAAAAAAAATCGACTCGATCTCTCTGGATAGTGAGAATCCAAATGTCTCCATGGTGAAAGTTTAACTCAAATAATCCCAAAGGATATCCGTTCAACCCGAGAGATGTCGACCCCTTGTGGTGGAGAACGGATTTCCGGATTGAATCCGGATCCCCCAATATGTTGGGTAGTATAACAACCTATAATCATCAACCATTATGGATTGTGATAGTCCCCAATATACACAGGATATCATCAAATTTCGATAGTATAAGCCAATATGGGGGGGTCCCATAAATATGGGTACCCCCATAGCTGGAGGATTTAAAATGGAAAATCCTACTAAAATGGATGATTTAAAATGGAAAATCCTACTAAAATGGATGATTTGAGGGTAGCCATATTTTAGGAAACCCCCATATCATCAACCACCCGAGGGTTCAGCAACTGCAGCAAGCTTCGTGACACCCCTCACCTGCTCGAGGTTGTCTTGACCTGGGAGAGGTGTGATTGGGCAAAGCCTTGAAGGGTGGGTAATGTCCTACAAATATGAATATACATATATACATATACAATGTGAGGCCCCCCAGTTATTATAAGTTGGTTTGTAAGCCCCAGTAACTATAGTTATAAGTACCATAAACCATAGTTATTGGAGTTATAAACCAACTTAGCTATCTTGGGGGCCTCACATTGTATATGTATATATGTACGAATATGTACAAGTACATAATATGTATATCATAACATGTATACTATGATATGTATATTACAATACATGTATTAATTTAGGTCTATTTTATTATGCATGTATATATATATATATATATTACAATATGTGTATTGTAGTATGTATATCACAACATGTATTTTCAATATGTATATCAAAATATGTATATTATAATATTTATATTATAGCATTTATATTTTGATATGTACATTACAATATGTACATTACAATATGTATATTATAATATGTATAGTGTAATATGTATCTTGAAATATGTATATTGCAATATGTATATTATAATATGTATTTACAAAATGTGTTTTATAATATGCATATTGCATATTACATTATGTATGTTGTAAAATATGTAGATCATAATATGTAAATCATAATATGTGTATGTATATGTATGTGGCTATGTCTATGTCTATGTATATGTATGTGTATTTGTATGTTCATATCTATATGTATGTGTATGTGTATATATGTGTATATATGTACGTAAATATAAAAGCGTATATATATATAGTGTATGTGTATGTATATGTAGTGTGTATTTGTGTACGTATATGTATATTTATTTTATGTACGTATGTACGCATGTGCGTATTGGTGGGTATGTCCAAAAATTTGGTGTAATCAAATTGCCATTTAGTGGAGAAAACTATCATAAACCAGTGCATTGGGGGTCTTATTATATTTTGTAATTATTCAATATATAGAAATATGTTTGGATGCGGATTCAACAATTGTGGTGTCTAAAACGGTTCATGGTTTGCACCAGACGTGATCAAAATGTGACGTCCACTGTAGAGAGTGAAGAAACCACTCAAGAGGTTTTCTGGCAACCTGTATTACTTACAGCTGTAAACAGATCCCTTGGGCATACATTTGATGAGAACAAATGCTTGTACCCTCTGGTAAACTAACAGTTTGCTATTGAAAATGGCCATAGAAAGTTCGTTGATTTACCCATTAAAAATTGTGTTGTTCCATGTTTTTTGTATGTTTACCAGAGGGTGTGTTTTGAAACCTTTGATTTCAGATCCACGATGATCCAATCACATCCACTTGATGAGTCTTGATTGTGAAAGCATGGGAAAGCTGAGGGTTGTTCCTCGCAAGTTCACTTCCCAAAGTCATTCCATCCAAATTTGATGGCAACTTTAAGGGTGGGTCAACCAATCCTGCAGAATATGTTGACGGAAAATGAGGTATACATCATATCTTATAGCTCATAGTTTATCGTTTATAACCAGAGCTATACACCATGGTATACACCCTCAATGAAATTATGGTTAGTTTATAAGAGGGAACATGATCCGCCCGTCGGGATTTCAGGCTCCACCGGGTCCACCATTTCCGGCAAAGCCTCACCCCTGGGTGGATTCCTTGAAGTGAAGTTCCACAGTTCCACTTCAAAGTGGAGATATATATATATATTACGTATATAATATATAGATATAATCATATACTAAATATTATATATAATATTATATTATGTATAACATAATATAGAAAAATACCCCACGGTTTTTTTCGGGCCCCCACATGCCAACAAACATGGAATCTTCGGGACTCAAAAGCTCCAAAATAGCTGGTAGTTATGGATGTTCATCCACCAAAATATATATGGTTTTGGGTTCTTCAAAAGCCTGGTATCTTAGGTACCTCAAAAAATCGCTGGTGAATCTTGGAGGTTTTAAATATGGTAATTCCCTAAAATAGATTGTTATTCCCTTAAGTACCTTATATTTTAGATGGTTATTCCCCAAACTATGGATGGTAATCTTAAACGGAGGTTTTCCCGGACACCCACCGACGTCTGGGCAAGCCAAGATGAAGGTGGAGAAGAAGATGATGACGATGTTGCGGGATGACGATGACGATCGATGAGGATGAGGATGAGGATTAGGATGATGGTTATTATATAATGGTTATATAATGGTTATATAATGGTTATTAATGGCTATTGATGATTATTAATGATTATTAATGATTATTGATGATGATGAGGATGATGATGATGATGGTGGTGATGAAGATGCAGATGAATATGAAGATGAACATAAAGACGATGATATGGTTTCGGCAATTGTTCCATAGAGGTGGGGAATTGTTTATCCCTAGAAACCCTAATTACGGTATGCTAATTGTTCCATGGGTGTGGCAAATTCTATATCTTATGTAAATCTTGAAAGAAACCCAATGGCCGCAATCTCACTTCGCCAACACAAGTTCATGTGTTTTGTTTGAGATCGTTAAAAAGCTCATGTTTACGCTATTTTGTTCTTAGGCAAACCTCGGGATCTGTGTAATATATAATAAGTTTTGACCCATCCCAATATAGGTTATGATCCATCCATATTTCAGTGTGGAAAACGTTTGGGGACCCCTGCTGCACTGGAGGGGCTACCTGGCATGTCACATTGCTTCGAACTCTGAAGGGAAGTTGACCACAGGATTCAGCCCCTCTCGATCAAGCACCATGTTTCCCGTGAAAAAAAAAACTTGTTTGATATGCACAGATACATATATTTTTATTTTATATATATTATATTATATTATATATAATATAATATTGTATATATATATATATTGTATATATATATATTGTATATATATATGTTCATATTCTCTGTATATATCTGTATATATTATATAGCTATAATATAGGTCATGTATAATTCTAGTGATTTATCTTCGAAAAGAACTTCGCCGAAATATCAACGCAGGCTGAATTTTTTCATCAAGGCAGGAATCCTGCAGGCTGATCAATCCAGTTGGTTCAATCTGATGACTGATGATATTGTCATGGTATTGTTCATACAATGTGAGGCCCCCAAGATAGCTAAGTTGGTGCAAATAACTCCAATAACTATGGTTTATGGTACTTATAACTATAGTTACTGGGGCTTATAAACCAACTTATAACTGGGGGGCCTCACATTGTAA
>Ga0126342_10008097_pt1 | contig 18796 bp, 13 predicted proteins | sample Cyp1metagenome_FD_92528 | JGI IMG/M metagenome (GOLD analysis project Ga0126342, IMG submission 92528) | Coral microbial communities from Lord Howe Island, Old Settlement Bay, Australia - Cyphastrea 1 metagenome | ecosystem: Host-associated > Invertebrates > Cnidaria > Coral ...
AGTCTGTCGGTCTGCCGGTCTGTCGTTCTGTCGGTCTGTCGGTCTGTCGGTCTGTCGGTCTGTCGGTCTGTCGGTCTGTCGGTCTGTCGGTCTGTCGGTCTGTCGGTCTGTCGGTATGTATGTATGTATGTATATGTGTCTATAATATACGTGTATATCTGGTTTGTGATGGTTTGTGATGGTTTGTTGGGTGTACAAACAACAAATATAAATCAGGGTGCAGCTTGTGTAACTCATTTTGCGTGAGGTCAAAAACAGCTATACATTCACCATGATTCCTGTGAGGGAGAACAGTGAGGTCTTTATATCATATACCCTCTGGTAAACATACAAAAAGCTATTGAAAATGACCATAGAAATAGTGGATTTTCCCATTAAACATGGTGGATCTTTCCATAGCTATTTTGACATAACCAGAGGGTAAAATTACCCAGAAACATCCAAAAAACATGTCCAACATGTCCATCCCCCAGCTGACAGCTCTACCTATCACTGTTGTTTCATAACTTGGTTCACTAGAGCTTACTCATAGGGAAATATAGCTATAGTTAATGCTGTTTATAAACCACCTTACAACTGAGGGGCATCTTGTGTGTATATTATATATATATATATATATATACAAAAAATGATAATATGTGATTTAAGTCATATTTCATTATATAATTATAATATATATATATATATATATTGTATTACCCATATGCTCCACGTATGGAATATTTACCAACATTTGCCCCAAAAATCACCCAAATGTAGGTAAATATACCATACATGGAGCATATGGGTTATATTGTATTATAGATATTATAGTGTATTCGTGTATTATGATTTCATATACATGATGATAAATGGATACAGGAATTCATCAGACATATTATGCATGAGCATATGTTGCGTATATAGCCTCCGGTAAACTAGCGGTTCGCTATGGAGAAATCACATCAAATCACCATGTTTCATGGGTAAATCAACTATTTCTATGGTCATTTTCAATAGCTATGTTAGTCATTACCAGAGGCTAATTAGCACCATTTCTGTTGATCCAGAGACCGCCTCAGCGTGGAGTGACACGCATCCAGTGCCTTGAGATGGAGCAACTCTACTGGCTTCATGACAGGAGCTATATATACCCATAGGATCCATGGTGCTGGTATATATGCTAACATGAATGGGGCATATTGATGGCAAATGTTACCATATATAGCATACATGGATCCTATGGGATAGTTGAAAAACTGGCTGTGGAGAGAATATTAAACAAATTATAAAAGGAACGCCAAACAAAAAACAACCCTCTCAGAACAGGCAAGCTCTGCCTTCATCGCAGCTATGGCACATATGACATATGATAGCACTTAAGATAGTGTTTACAACGACCAACCGGTTGTGTACTCCCCCAACGCAGCAAACAATCATTCAACCAACCAACTGGGATCTAGGAACCATGGGTTGCTGCTAGTTCCTTCATAGACAAAACTTGTTTTGGGTATTACCCATCATTGAAGTACCACCAGGTGATGCTTCCACTCTTAACTTTTCCGAAACTGCGAAAATCTAAGGACCCTTTTTGCTATGTGTGTTTTTCAGCGAACAGACCTGGGGTGCCCCAGCTTCCCCATGTGTTCAATCCCAAGGAGTCAGGCCCACTCGAACAGCAGCCAAGCAACGTCGAGGTAACACTCAACGCTGTACTTTCCATCGGTGATGGGTGCCATGTCATGCCTTGGCAGACACAGTGGACACAGTGGACACATCGCCCAACAGAGGGAGAACCCCCAAACATGCACGTATACCCTGGAGAATCCCTTAAATAAGAAGCATACCCTTTGCAATACCTTCCCTCAGTTTTGATCTATAACTAAAAGTCAACATATTCAACTAGGAATACGTATAACTTAGAACTACATATTGTGTAATTCATTCCCACGAAAAAAATAAACCACAACATTGCTTGTCATCGAATTAAACTAGGGGTTGATATACTAAAGTACATAATTGTTTTGTTTTCCCCGTTATTGGATCATTTGTCAAATTTGTCATCCATTGTTTATCATATACAACAATACCAGTATGTATCATCATGTGTCCTGTTTGAACTGCAATGTTTGTAGTTATATATATATATATATATATTAAACCATGGTCAATCTTTGATAGTCCACAACAAAATACAATATCTTTTGCTGGTGGGCTGGTGATCCATTTATGTTCCAGCTTGAAAGGGGTCAGCAACTAGCCATCCAGCTACTTGGTGATAATAACTCTCATCAACCCATAATATCTCATTGAATAGCCCATTCAACCACCATTTTTCCCAATAAAATCTGGTTGGTGGTTTCAACCCCTCTGAAAAATATCAGTCAGTTGGGGTTATTATTCCCAATATGGAAAAATAAAACATGTTCCAAACCACCAACCAGAAATGCTTGGGGGTGCTATAGATCATCAAAAAGATCCCCTTGGTCCTCCGACCAGCCCACGGGCTTGCAGAAGTCGAAGCGATGCAACACGCAACTCGCGCCTCGCGGAAAACGCGACAATGTTTCACCATGCGTTTTGTTCGTTGAATGATTTTAGTCATATACAATTTAGATGTACCAACAATCTTAATTTGTGATATCCCATACACATATTGACACAAACTATACATTCAGTGAACTTTATAGATTGGCTATATATAGATTGCAATAAAGAAACTCCAAAGAGCCTAGAAGAACTGACAAGTTTTGCCCATGGCACACATGGTACGTGGACATGCTATCCCCGTAAGGAACTTCCATCAACTTGCACTGCTCAGCGGCGTTGAGAATGGTGACACATGGGCGCGTCGGGGAAAAAGAGTGCAGCAGTCGTCGCCTGAAACTGGCGCGACGACCGGACAGTTTGAGTGGCTGCTGGCGATGTGGGCAAACAAAGATATTACAAGAAAATGGTAATCTCATGGTGGTTTCATGAGACAATCAACATTTTTACTAGGTAAATTATCATTTTTATAATCTATGTTCATGGGCCATGGCTTCCATAGCGAACTCTTACATAACCACAGGGTAACTTACCTCTGAGATAGGTCATCAGGCTGATTTTACCAAACCTGATTTTGGTGTTACCTAACTGACTAGCAAGTGGAAAATGAGGGTTTTGTAAAGGACCTGCCATACAATGTACACCCTGATTCTGCAAAACACCGACGGTTTAATTGAACACGTCAACCTGAAACCCTGGTTTTTGTATGTTTTTGTGCCCAAAATCCAAGGAGATCGAAACCCAAATCTGACATGCGGGTCATAACTGTAAATCGGTTTGCAATTTGTTCCATTATCCAATCATTATCCTGATATCCAACATATGTTCTTCACTATTCTGTTAACACTATCGGAGAACTTTCATGAACTCTTATTAACTTCCTATATAAATCATGGTTAAACAAAACAACCATTATCAACTATTAACATGTATTTACCATGATAATACCATATTCTTAACTTAACCTTTAACTGGTTGGTGGTTTCAACCCCTCTGAAAAAAATATTAGTCAGTTGGGATTATTATTCCCAATATATGGAAAGTCATAAAATTCATGTTCCATGCCACTTAACATCACTTAACCATTTGTTAACCCATGGATATGTCTCCACCATCAGCTCTGCCAAGACACCGCCCCCACGAAGGCCATGAAGCCCGGATGCGCTTCCGAGATGTCGGTGGCCACCGCGATGCCGTAGCGGCCGTCCCAACCTGGTGACATTGGAAGACCATGGAAGACCTACAAGTCGTGAGGCCGTTGGATAGCGTTCAGTTGGGGTTCACATAACTCCAATTTTACTATGGTTTATGGATGTTTATGGTACTTATAACGAACTAGTTACTGGGGCGAATCTAAACCAACAAACATCACTGGGGGGCCTCACATTGTAACATTGGAAACATTAGAACTTTAAGACCTGGGAATTTAGAGAGTTGGGTCAAGATACGTCAAGATCGCTGAGTTTTTAACTCGAGTTGATGCATTTCACAAGGGTTTTCAGGCCTAATCATGGACTGAACAATGGGATTTAACCGGGAAAAATGGAGGTTAGAGGTGATTTAACTAGCGTTTGTGGGTTTAACTTGTTGACATATATTGTCATAGTGTTAATTGTTGGTTATGTTACCTCGACCCTCCACTGCCGAGGAAAAAATGGTCGTTCTAAGAAGATAGGTCAAACAAACCAAAAAATGATTCACTTTGTTCCAAACATGTATGTTTCTGGGACAATCTCAGCACTACGGCCGGGTACACAAACCGGGATGATTTTTGGAATTTGGAACAGCAAAAAAAAACCGAAAACTACCTTGAACAACGAGATTTCAGGATTTGCGGGTTTTTGCGTTTTTTCGCGTTTTTTTTTGTGGGTTTTTTGCGATTTTTTTTGTGGGGTTTTGCGGGTTTTCTCCCTAGTCGTTTGATGCGCTGCAAACATTTTTTGGCCTTGTCTCACCAAGCCCAAAATCATGCAATCAAAGTCCTAAAATCGAAGACCAAAGTAGTATCTATGTGTTTTGGGTAAAATCAGGCGATATAGGTCAAATTCCGAAAACACCTATATTTTTCTAGGATTTGGAAGGTCGAGGTAGGTATGAATGGGTAAAGATAAACAGCCAATCTAACTACAGGGACAATCATCATGATTTCTACTTCATAGTTATAGTGGCTAACTTACTGAGGCACCACCAAACATAAGTTCAGGGATGACCTGCATTTGACATGTGACTCTCTAAAAGACTAACATGAAATATCAGCCAAATTGATTGTTGAAAACCCTGAAACATAGTAAACATATGTAAACATAGTATGTTAGAAACCAACAGTTCATGTCACCTTTGTTTTTGGATGCTACAATATTCCCCAAAAAACATCAAAAAACACCAGGCGCGCTGCTCCATCAGCACTCTCCAGTGCCAGGGGACGATCGGACTCGACCCAGCTGAGGGTACAAAGTCCGCAGGCTTGTCCACCATAGCAGGCGTTGTACTGATCCACGCCCTGCCATGGATGCCATGAAGCCGGAGATCGGAGGTCATGGAGCTATCGACATGGGAACATGCCAGGTGACTTTGGAACTTCAAGGATAGACAGGTGAGATTGGAGCCTCAATGAAGTATTAACTTTGAGAAATCCAGATCGCATTTTCTCTCTGCAAAAAGTTATCAGGATTCCAGGATGTCCTGTTGATCGGTGGATGACTGAAATATTTCTCATACTGAACCCTCTTTGCGAAATCACCAAAGGATATATCATTCATATCCCCCTGATTTTTTATTACAATCCCATGAACATCCCATGGAACTCCCATCAAACACCCATGATTTTTTTATGAAATACCCGTGAAGACCAGGACATCCCTCTCATTCATCAACCGGGAATCCCCCTGCAGAACTGATGAGACCCCTTTTTGCCGCCGCCCAACAGTTGCGCCTCGATGTTGGACTCGTTGGCATAGCGTTCGAAGATGTCCATGATGAAAGACTTCATAGACTTGGACCTGTCCTGCAAAAAACAAGCGAATCTCATCCCATAAGCAGAGTTTATACACTTAGATTCATGGTATAACCGTATACAAGTAGTTAGTAGAGGGATCCACCGGATTACGATGACTATTTTGGGCTATCAGCCACTTAGAATTGGGAAGGTCCTGCCAGGTGGCACTGGAAACAATTATTTTTGTTCGTTGTACTTGGAAACTATCCCACTTGGAAAGTGACTAGCAACCATGGACCATAGTGCTAATAAATAAGTGATTAGCAACCACAGTTATAGCTAATAAACATTCATAAACCATTTATAGATGGGAGCCACAAATCAGAGACCCTAACGGCCCAGAACGGCATCTCCGTAATTGACTCGGTGCCAATGTCGATGCGGCCGATGGCATTCCTCATGGAACGGCGCCGCAGCTTTGGAACTGTTTCGGAACGATATACCCTTTGACACGCACAAATCCCTGTGTTGAGCTAGTGTTTTTTTCAAGTAACAGACAAAACCGTACAAAACCTAAAACCCTAAAATCATCAGCCCTGAAAACTTGAAGTCAAAAAATCGCTGATAAAAAATCGCCAGTGTTTCCGTTCAGCCTCTGGTGACTTGAGTTTATGGGGGGACATGATGAGCCACTGGTAGTTGAATCACCCTCCAGCCAACTATGGGTTTTTTAGAGTTCAACCTTGTTGAAACAAGATGTGGCCTGGTTGGTGGTTGACCTACCCCTCTGAAAAATATGAAAGTCAGTTGGGATTCTTATTCCCAACTATTGGGGAAAATAAAACATGTTCCAAACCACCAACCAGCGTTTGCTTCATCTTTCAAGGATTCCAGAATTGCTTTGCAGGAATTAAACAACGCAATCAAAGGATATCAAAGGAACATCGTTGTGCTTGGATGGTAAAACCCTGGCTTCTTCTTGTGATACTACTTATTGAGACTTATTGTCTCTGCTTTCATAGCACCATGTGCTGTCGTGTAGTTGAAGTATGCAACATGGTGTTTTTACAACTGCAAAGACAAACAATACGCTTCGTGCGACTCTACAGTAATATTTGATGTAGGAAACAAAACTGGTCCACTTTAGTGAATCGGCCCAACGCTGGAAGGCAAGCTGTTTTTTTTTCCGCGAGAAGGTAGCATTGGTTTCTTTTGATTGAAATGTGCACTTCTCTCATTATGGAGATCGTCCTTTTTGACAAACCACGTGTGCATTCCGTACTCCTGACATACTAAGACTAAGAGTGTTTCATCTTCTTGTAAACAGAAAACAACATGAACCATTCTGCATCAGCTTACAAGTTTCAAGGAGGCCAAAGTTGCCAAGCATCCAAACACTCAGGGGCTGCCCATTGGGCATATAGTTTCCTGTCTCGTTGATGCCTTGCAGGGCGCACGCTCCCAGTGTACCCTTCTGTTCACACCGAAATAGCTTGTAGTTATCAATCTCCGTCCCACTCAATTTGCTCTAAACATAGGCGTTGATCTGTAACTTTTAGATACTTAGAAACTTTTAGTTCATAGCCATACAAACATGTCATAGTTCATTTGTTTAAACAAACCAACATATTCATATCTATACAAAGTGTTTATATACTATCTAGAAACATGTTCCAAAACCATAAATAGCTTATCATAGTCTATCGTTCAAATGATGTTGCAACCCTGGAAGCCGATTGAACACCAGGACCGGGCTTTGGGAAATGGGTTTTCCACGAGTTCCATCGGCCAAATATCTTTCTCGCCAGAAACCATGGTGGATGTAGCGGATGAAACACATATTTGGGACCATACAATAGGGGTGTTTCATGTTAGAGAGATGCTAAAATCTCCTTGTCCATGGGGGCATGCCCAATTTCAAAAACCCGAATTAGGGATGGTTTAACATCGATATCCCTGATTTCCCTATTACATCCCGATGACATATCATATCTCCATAAAATGGTTCAATCACCATAAAACCTACCTGCGGACTGCGGAATTGAAATCTGCAAAAAATCGCCAAAAATTCACCTGAACATCTCCATTAAGGTTTGTTAAATCACCATTAAATCACCATTAAATCACCATAAATTCCCATTATCCCTACCATTAAATCCCCAGTATATCTCCATCAGGGTTGGTTAAAGGCTAAATCACCATAAATTCACCATAGAATCCCATGAAATCACCAGAAAATCACCATCGAAAAATCACCAGATTTCATCGCCAGAACTGCCCACCGCTGCACGCCACCGCCACGCCTTTGGCTTCCATCCTCTCGAGGAGGCGGTGAACCACCGTCATGGCGAAACTGATCGGATCCTGGCGGGGGACAAAACGCTGGCAAAATTTCAGCCAGAAAAATGGCATATTCATGGGAAAACCTAGGGAAACAAGATGAAAAACATGGTCATTTTACCAAGAAAACAAAACATAGATTTTTTTGGGGGTTCATGGAATTTAGATGCATTTCTTTGGCTGATTTAAGTGACAGCTCAATTGACGCACATAAGCTGGTTTATGGAGGAGATAACTGATATAACTATAGTTCATGTGATTTACAAATCAACAAACATAACTACGGGGACCCATCTCGTAGGATACCAAAAATCTAAATGGATTTAACATGGAACCACCAAGCATGAGATACTGCATATAGCTGGCACTCATGGCATGGGTGTTGCACTCAAAGAAAAAACATGAATGTTGAGATATTCAAGTTTCCTGCAAACGAGTCAGTTCATCTATATAAACGGTCAAAAAGGAATTCCACGGAAGTCCCAAAGGAGTACACACAGATTCATGATCCAAATTTTGGGATGGTTTAAAGTTTACAGTATCATTTTGGATCCCTATGAAGATTGCTATCCCCCAAAAGGCCAACATGTTTCAAAGATTGCCCGCCCCTAAAGTCATCCCTGTTCAGTCTGCAAACCCTTGTCAAATTTGTCGATGCTTCCGGGATCCAAGCATCTCAGACAAAAAAAACCATCCAATATATCAATACCCATGACGGATCCATGGTGCTGGTATGCTAACATAAAGGGGGTATATTGATGGATCCATGTTACATCATGTTACCATATTCATAGCATACATGGATCCGTCATGGGATATGACTATTTTACTTCCATGACCCCATTTTTATGATCAAAACCAGTGAGCCCAGTGAGCCCATCAACACATCAACAACCGTCCCATCATCCCATCGGCCAAGCACAATAAATTCTGGAGCTAAAATCACACCGTTTTGAAGGCTACAAAAAAGGAGGGTCTGCAGTTATGGCCAACACTTATAAGATGAAATAACTCCTGCAAATAACATCCTGCAACTAGTTGCTTATAGTTATATCATTGTATCATGTTATATCTAGCCATGTTGATATAATCATGTTATAACTATCTAGCCATGTTACTATATAGATATGTGATATAATGATATATCATTATGATCATATCAAGCCAGGAACATGACTGATCTTAATAACTGGCTTGAGGGCCTCATCATCCGATGGAAACCTCGCTTCGACTTGGCCGATACCTGGTGACTGGTGACAACGGGATATTTAACCAAAAGCTGGGGATTTATAGATGTCTTAAGTATAGGAATTTAAACTCTTATAAATTGAAATAATTTGAATATTTTGAATATATAAATAGATATATATATATATACATAATGTTGACCTACGATTTTTAAACACCCCTTCAATAGAGCTATTTTTTCCCCAAAAAACATATTAAATGACCCCTAAATAAAGCTAATTTTTTTTTGGCCCTTAACCCAGATTTGCCCAGATGGGGCTGACCAAAACCTTTATTCAAAAATGATAGCTGGAAATTGTCAAAAATGATGCATGCTCTTTCTATTCAAAACCTTTACTTAAATTTATCCAAAATCAGCTCCAAACCAACTCATCAAGGGTACCCCCCCATGAGGTGCCTTAGCACCAATTAGAGTTTGACCCTGAATAAAGCTATTGAGATTCCCCCTCCCGCTGATCAAGAAATGAATACTAAATCAATACTAAATCAATACTAAATCAATACTAATTCAATACCAAATCAATACTAAATCAATACTAAATCCATGAAATGAATACTAAATCAATACTGAATCCATGAAATGAATACTAAATCAATACGAAATCCATGACATGAATGCTAGATCAATACTAAATCCATGACATGAATACTAGATCAATACTAAATCCATGACATGAATACTAAATCAATACTAAATCCATGACATGAATACTAGATCAATACTAAATCCATGAAATGAATACTAAATCAATACTAAATCCATGAAATGAATACTAAATCAATACTAAATCCATGACATGAGTACTAGATCAATACTAAGTCCATGACATGAGTACTAGATCAATACTAAAACAATTGCTGGATTCCTGTTTTTTTTGAAATTGCATTTTATGTATTCGTTTTCAATTGTGGTAATTTAAAACCTTTACATACAAACAAGTTTGATGGTGGCTTTAAGTTTATTTAGGGTCAAAGAGGGGGAGGGAGGGGGCCCCCCTATTTATAAATCATAGGTGGACATTATTTACTCTAAATTGGAATCTTAAATGCGCTCTTTAAACTTGTTCTATGATAGGCAAGTTGGTGTACAACTAGGCAAAGTTTTGGATTTATGGTGGATATATCGGAATAGTTGGAACGATGAGATAACGTAATCCAACCTTTAACCGGGCGGGCCTTCCTGTGGCAACTTAGCAACTACTCCAGTTTTATCACCTTGGGTGTTTCCGCGAAATAAAGGACATCCCAAAACGCATGGTTTGTCCATTGAACATGACAAGTTTTGGATGCTTTTGGGGTCCCCCATTTCAGGAATCTTGCCATTTAGAGATGATGTTTCCCATTTTATTCACGACTACCTTGAGCCTTAGCTTGTACCATGTGTGTACTGATTTCAGTGAGTAAAGATGCAGAAGATATCCACAAATCATGGCATAAAATACATACCCAGATGCTCCATGGTGCTGGAATATTTACCTACATTTACCCCAAAAATGGCCCAGTAGTGTATATAGGCTTATATCTTATATAGGTAAATAGTCCAGCGCCATGGAGCATCTGGGATAAGTGTATGAGAAAGTGAGGGGTCTATAGGCCTCTCTTTTCATGTCCCAAGCTCGGATCCTGGTTTCAAACCACTCTCGGATTATGAGTTTTAAAACTTAAAATTTCAGGGCCCCACTTTGAATCCCTTGGGGGTCCAAAAATTCAGGATTTGCTTCATATTTTGCTGCGCCTTTAATCGGCAAGGAAAAACAATGCATATGAACAACCACAGCCTTTAGAATCAGCATATTCCCATTTAACATCCCCGCTTTCAAAACCACTGACCTTGGCTCCCACCCCACCTTTGGTGTATTTGCCAATGACTGTGGGGCCATACCTCCCAAGGCAAATGGTCAGGCCGCTGGCTGGCTATGGCCAGCCAGAAATGATGGTAAAATGATGGAGAAATCAGGCAAGAATGGGATAGAATTAAACTCCTGCAACTAAGATTATATAGAATAATATATATATATATAAATATCATATATCTCATCGGAAGCCAGCTATAACTGGCCTTAGGGCCAACACTGTAGACTTCGAAACGCAGTGGAGTTTCGGCCCCGCCTATCGGGCTTTGCATCGAATTCCTATGGCACAGCGAGGATTTATTTGCACAAAACCAGTAACTACACCGCACCGTCAGGGCCCGCTTCTGCTTGAAAAGCACTAACATCAACGGAAGTATTTTGTTTACATATGCTGTATGAAACCACTATGGTCAACCAAAGCATCAGGTTTATACCACTATGATCCACTATGTATATATGTAACATAAGTAACATAAGTAACATCAGATTCTAAAAAAAAAAACATGGACCACATGGACCAATCCCAAAGCAACATCCGATTTTCGTGCCTTTTTACCTGCCTGGGACATGCCTGGGACCTTCTCAATCTCATCTGATAAACCGGTGGCTTCTTGGCACCTTAATGTCACACAAGCATTGTGTGGAGCCCCCTAGTGATGTTAGTTGGTTTATAACCCCATCTAACTAAAGCTATGACTACCATAAACCCTATTTATTGTAGTTTTAAAGAAACTTAGCTATCTTGGGGCCCCCACATTGTGATTATGATACAATATAGATGCATTTGACATCGAACATACTTTGGGCAACCACCGCCTGGTACACCAAAGAAGGTTAGATTGCTCGGGCATTGCAACCCATCGACAAACTAGGATAGTCACAATTTCGATAGTCAAATAGTCGTTCTCAAGAAATAATTTGAATGTAACGCAACCCGTTCCAAGAAAACCGCCAGCAAACGATCCAAATGTTGTCTCAATGATCTCCTCAAACCTTTCAGCAACAAAAACCACAAATGGGTATAGGTCAAACAACACCTTTATTACATCTTATTACAACACATTTAGGTGGATAAACATCCATAAGTCTCAGCTATTTTCCGGCAATGACAAAACACCAGGGCGTCCACCGATGTCCACCGCCACGTCCCTATCATCCTCAGTTCATCATGGCCCGTGGTGTCCTCCATATCAACCTGGGTGAAATAGAACTGTGGGAAATAGATCTCGATGGTGTGCATACCTGGGCGTAAAATTTTCGCCTTGGGGAAGTGGATGGACCCTGGAAAAAAGGCCGCTGTGTCCATAAAATGATGCGTGGCCATACAGTAAACCAATTGCCGTAGTGTTTAGAGGCTAATTGTATGGGTTTGTCTGAATATAGGGTATCACTGAACTTGATGATACGTTAAACTCAGCATGTTCCATATAAAATTGACATAAATTTAGGGCATACCCCATTTTCAGATACACCCATATGATGATTCAATGGAGGATTTGATACCAAACATGTTACTGGAACCGGCATCTGTCAACATGCTGCAGCTGACCACCAACGTTGGTGTTTCCATGAAGTTCGTGTTTTATAAGGCCCTATGGGGTCGCAGCTAGAGAGAAAAGGCATAAATTATAACCCACCCAGTGACCGTTTAACGGGACTATCCCCGCAAAAGACCTTAAAATCCAAGTGGCAAACCTGAAATCTCAACATAGAAGTCTTAGAGTGTCTTCGGCACCAAGAAAAGGTGAAAGAAACATCGTATACTACCTATTCTAGACAGGTAATATTAATGATATCATTATATATATATGCTACAGATTGGTGTATATTATGTATATATATATATAATTTATATAATTCCTATATAGAATGGTATACCATGTTCCGATAGCCAATTTTTTGCCCCCATACGTGGTCTCCTGATCCTTCCACAAGGTGATTATCCCAGTGTTCGTTTGCTAAGTTGCTTTGCTTCAGTCGCTTGATTAGGATTTGTGGTACATACATATATATATATATATATCATATATTATATTATATTGTATTAGATTATTATATATGATATCATTGAGATTATATTAGATTATATTTATAATATATTTATTATATTATATTATATTATATTATATTATATTATTATATATATATATATCTACAGTTAAATAACAACTATATCTATCCTCCCTATAGTAAATCAGGGTTATAAACCAACCACCTCACTTTTCAGCCCACCACCGCGCCTGCGTTGCGTGAACGCCGGCCCTGAGGCACCATCTCCGTCTGTCCCACCGTGTCCCAGGAAGCTTCTGGACCTGTGGCAACTATGGCTATTCGTTCACCAGTCGACATGGGTAGTTAGGTAGTTATATAAGATATATCTATAATATATATATAATATATATATACATATATATATATATATACATATATATATATACTACATCAATATACATCATATATTATATGTATACATTATATAATATGTATGTTGTCAACTATGTTATCCAACATAGATCTTCCATGTAAAGCGGGGCTTTCCACGAGGAACCAGAATGTGGATTTCGCCCGAAATCCTGGTTGGGCTATTAATCGACCTTTGGGGATTTCACAGGCGGCCTCTTGTCCCAGCTTGAGGATTCCCTTCTGAAAGAACGAGGGCACTCTCCTGCCGCGAAGCTCGCGAAGCTCGATGCCCCGAAACCATCGAGAAATGTCTTTTTTTTCATCAAGCAAAAATGAGGATGAGTCAGTGTTTGTGTGTGGAATCAGTTGTTTAACTGATTTATGATGGCTAAGTTGACCTACATCACTTGGCTAACATTGGCTAACTGTTGGGTTCACGAAGGATATAACTACAGTATTCATGGAGCTTCTAAACCAAAGCCTTATTGCGGGGCCGACCTTCGATGTTGCAAAATGCCCGGGCGATACTGGGTTTGGTGCCTTCACCAAAAAAGCGATGTGCGTTTCCTGGGAAAGTCAACCCATGTCAACCCATTCCGGGAAAAATACACCGGGGGTCCCGTCAAGTGCTCACCCACATACCCTCTGGTAAACTAACATACCTATTGAAAATGGCCATTTATAGTGGTTTACCCATAAAAAATGGTGGATCTTTCCAAAGTTTTTTGTATGTTTACCAGAGGGTAGCGCCCAGTACATGGGTTAGATATGGTCTGATGGGAGAATAACCCCAAGATCCCCCAAGATTCCCTAGCCGTTGAACCGGAAATGCCCACGGCCCACGCACGTCAGTCCCCAGCCGCCGTCCTGAGGGACCATCGACTTCTCCTGGGATCTTGATATATCTTGGTCGCTCACTCTAGCGAGTCCCGGAAAGATCCAAAGACATCCAAAAGAAGGCTAAACAACATATTTGTAAGGCTAACATATGCTACAATCCATGCACAGTATAGCTCAAAATGTCACGTTCAAGAAACATGGCTAACATTTTGATACTGAACGCACAAACGTGTACAATACAGGTTTAGCTCTGTACCTTACAGTACTCTAAAAGAACATGTTGTGGTTGACAATCCTTGACAGCAAAACGTTTGGTTTTAGCCGTTTTTAGCCGCTTATTTTATTCCACACTCTATTACGAACCCTACCAGGGTTGGGTACACGCCATGACATGCCATGTCGAACCAGTCAAAGAGCATGAGCGTGCCACATATTGCGAATACTATTCTACTTCTGCCCAGACCATTGAACCCAAGATGTTTACATTTTACATGTTGCTCACGGCGAGAAAACACAAACATCATGTGGTATCATATCCTAGTTTGTCTGGAAAGAAGGTAGGATACCGATGGGTACCGCAAAATCCCATGGCTTAAAACCCCAAAATTGCATTTCTTACTTCAAGGTATTTTCAGACACACTCATCATCATTTTACTGGGTATATACTATACACCCATCAACTCTACCTATGAAATCTATTGAAATCTCCGGATAGATTCCATTAAAATCATGTTTTGGACCTTCCGCATCTTCTGATTCGCGGAGGTTAGCGAGACCGCGAGAGAAGGGGCTGTGAGATGCACTGAAAAACAGATCAATCTGGAAAATTCTCTGTTTACTTCATTGTTTATAGATCATGTCCTAGGGGAAATGACATATATCCAAGGTTTTTGTGGGTTTCCCATATCCACCTGAATTTCCTTGAGAGTATCACTCAAATTGCAACTGGAGCATCTTGAAGAGGAACCCATGGAGCTCACTTTCTAACCACGGATGGACCCTGGGTACACAGGTTGCATGCACGCAGCAGGCAGTCCTCTTTGCCGCCCCTGGCATTCAGGGCTAACCTTGGTAGCGGGCATTTGTCGGGGAATCCTTGGCATCACTGTCTGAGGTAACAAATAATTACCCTCTGGTAAACTATATAACATAACTATGGAAAATCACAATGTTCAATGGGTAAATCCACTATAAATGGCAATTTTCAATAGCTATGTTAAATTACCAGAGGGTAAACAACATGTCACACATGTCCAAAAAATATCGTAAAATGCGCTTAAACATCCCAGGAGTCTGTTCAAAATTGGGATATCCCAAGGTCCCATGACTACTTGGTTGGTATCCCCGTTAGAAATCAACAATTTTGGATGGCACTTTTCAGATATGCCGAGGGATCCCTTTGCCACTACAATTTTGGGGGAAGTTCCACCCCAGAGAAATCACTTGTTCAACGATGTCCCGTTTGTTTTGTGCATCTGAGCCAAAAATCAAGAAAAATCATCCAATCCCCCAAACTAAATGGAGGTTTTATAGCTGGGAAAATGGAAAATCCATGGCTTGCTATTGAGTTTTTCAGTTTATAGGTGAGGTTTGATGACAAAAAAGTACCAAACGTTGCTTGGAAGCCCCATTCTCTGTGTCTGTGACCTTGGCTCAGCATATCAACCACGACCATCCCGCGACAGTCCCCAGTTCAAAGTGGGCCCATCCCAGATGCTCCACGGAGCTGGACTTTTACCCTACATGACTGGGCCATTTTTTGGGGTAAATGTAGGTAAAACAAAATCCAGCACCATGGAGCATCTGGGCATGTTGTCCAAAATCTATGAAGTCAACGGAAACTACCCGGCCTGGTAATGACTAACATAGCTATTGAAAATGGTCATAGAAATAGTGGATTTCCCCATAAAAAAATGGTGGATCTTTCCATGTTTTTTTGGAAACGTTTACCAGGCCAGGTAGGCTTCATGGTCATCCGAACCGCCGGGCTCCCCGACATGGCTTTCATCTTCTCCTCCATGGGAGACGGCATGGCGACACCGACCTGCTCAGGATGCATCCCCAATGTGGGCGTTGAATTAGGCTTATGGTGACGCTATACAATATGGGATCATATATATATATATAATATTATAATATTATAATATATATGTATATATATATACATAAATAATCCTATATCATGGAAGCATTATATTCTAAAATCCGAATGAGAAAGATCCCTCTTTTAAATATGGGGATAGAATCCCTAGATGGTTGGTTGTGGTGGAAAAGCTGTGGGATGCTGTCATGTCTTGTCTTGTTTTGGCCTATCCGCCTCTACCCATCTCGTTGGTTTTGCTGGTTACTGGCACGAGCTCAACGCTTGGACATGTCCACTGGCTGATCAACAAAACCGCGGCAAATCTTTGGCAATTTGGCAACCACAGCTGTAAATGGGATGAAATAACTCATAAAACTAGTTGGTGAGAAATATCATGAAATACACCAGTAACATAAGTGCAATAGAGGGCTATAAGTGCAGTAAAAAATATTCCTTAGGGTTTGCTGGGTACGGTATAGTCGGAGTCGTTTAGTTCCCATCTATTTGGCGCAACAACTACCCACCCCAGGTTTACCCAGCGATCCACGAAACACTGCCTCTGCGATGATACCGGTGCGGCCGGTGCCAAAAGGACTGAGTGTTTGGTAAACAAGACCTACAATGTGGGGCCCCCAAGATAGCTATTTGGTTTAGAACTACAATAACTAGGGTTTATGGTAGTTATAGCTATATAGCTATGTATTGTACGTCTGATGTTTGAAATATGGTAAAAACTCAGATCATGTCTGGAATCCTGTGGGAAAATGCTCACTTTGTAAAGTTCCATCAGTTCAGGGCTGATGAAAAATTGCTTCTGCGGGAAATATTCCCCGACGGAATCGGCCGGGAGAACAAAGCCTAAGTCCTCGACGGAGGCTGCGACTCACCGTGAAGTTGAAACTACAATGTGGTGCCCCTCAGTTATAAGTTGGTTTATAAACCCCATTAACTACAGATATATCTATATCATAAACCATAGTTATTGGAGTTATTTGCACCAACTTAGCTAACGAACTGGGGCACCACCTTGTAGCACACAGCTCGGAAGCCTGTGTTTTTGACCAGAGCCTATCTTGTTTTCCATGTTGGTCTCCCATCCAAAAAAAGTGGGGCTTGAGAACTAAGAGGAGCGGCGAACGATTTCGCGCGGCTGAACCGCGGTGGCTTTTCGCGGTGAAAAAAACTGCGCTCATCGGATTGGCACTTTCAACCCCCAGGCCCCAAACAAACATATTACCAGCTGGTTATTTAACATAGCCATGGAAAGATCCACCCATTTTTAAGAACGGTAAACCATCTATTTCTATGGGCCATCATTTCCCATGGCAAACTGTTACTCATAACCAGGCCGGGTAAATGTTTATGATCATCCAAGGTTGCTCTCTGTTGGCCAGTGAGGGTGTCATTTTTTCTTCGCCCAAATCAATTTTTTATCCATGAACACCACCTGTTTCGGGGTGGGGTTCAACACTATAGTTAACCTATTAAGTAAACACAATACTCACGTGTGGTATTGGTCCATGTATGTTTTTGTGTGTGTGTGTGTTGAGGTATGATAATGTAGGTTAAGGTATGCTGATGTATTGTTAATGCATCTGTTTAATCTATATTGTATAATATGTATGCTCATGCATGTTAACGTTTATATATATACAATTGCTACTAGTAACCTTTTACCATCAACATTGGTGGCTTCAATGATGCTTTGTTAGTGCATGTTTTCATGTCCCTTTGTTAATGTATGATAAATCAATGGTACATCGGTACATCGCAGGATTTCTGAGAGGCCATCAAGGCCATCGTATGCTCTTTTCCCGCGATTCACTGAGATGCAATATTCCCCGAAGAACGTACTCGTGTACCCTGTGATAAACTATCATAGCTATATGTTAGATGGCTCTATGGTTATGGAACATCACAACTTTTAATAGGAAATTAATCCAATTAAATGGTTCCTTTCCCATAGCTATGTTAGTTTGCTGGAGGGTACTTGAACTTCTCTCTCTCTCTCTCTTGTGGTTGCGTTGTGCGCCACTTCGCTGTCATATCCGACTCATCCTTCATTTGGGTCATCATCCTGAACTGAAATTGGCCTCTAGTAAACTAAGCATCAACTTCGGAAAATGGCCTGACTTCGATGATTTACCTCAACAAGTGCTGATGTTCCATATGCGCCGTTTTTTCATAGCGCCTCTATGGTACTTTCCAGGTCCCTGAAGCCCAGGTCCTGAAGGCTTTGCATGTGGTCCTTGTATTGGATCAAGGCGTTCATATCCAAACCCAAGACCTGCAACGGCATCATCGGCAGCATCGGCATCGGGATCATCCCATGGATGATTTTTTGAAACAACCACCGACCGTATAGTCCATAAAAGGAACCCTGGTTGGTGGTTTATATATGGTTTATATATGGTTGATATATATATATATATATATTATATATAATATATACCTGGACCTTCCAAAAGCCTTACTTTGAAGGTCCGTTAGCTTAAGGCCATGGCATGGCAAGACAAGTTGCTTGAGGCCCTCATAAGTTTTTACAAGGTCAGTTGGTAACCTTCCAA
>Ga0126342_10008098_pt1 | contig 18796 bp, 15 predicted proteins | sample Cyp1metagenome_FD_92528 | JGI IMG/M metagenome (GOLD analysis project Ga0126342, IMG submission 92528) | Coral microbial communities from Lord Howe Island, Old Settlement Bay, Australia - Cyphastrea 1 metagenome | ecosystem: Host-associated > Invertebrates > Cnidaria > Coral ...
ATAAACATTGATAAACATTGATAAACATTGATAAACATTGATAGACATTGATAAACATTGATAAACATTGATAAACATTGATAAACATTGATAAACATTGATAAACATTGATAAACATTGATAGACATTGATAGACAATAGGATTTTCGGGTGCCCAACTTGGAACTGCACCTGAGGCGTATCGATCTCGACAGCAACTTGGACTACAAGGGAGGGCTCTGAAAGGGGCAGAGGTGTTGGAATTTTCGGGGCCTCGTCTACCAATGTTTAGTCCAGTCTACCAACAAGATCCATTTGGTATCATTGGCCATTTTCTGTAATTCGGAACAATCCAACATTTTCCCAATCTCTTTTCATGATCATTGATTTGATGTTTATTTTACCTAAATTTACCTAATATATATACGTATAACTAGTAGAGTGAGTTCATTCTTGAGCATCTGAGTTTTATCCACATGATCCAAATTCTATAATATCAACTTCGCACCGAATCACTGTCCAGGTATTGGCGCTGTGGTGCGTGGTGTGGCCCTTGGATGTTTCACCATGTTTCAGCAGCTTCATCATCAACATCATCCGACACCATCCGACACATTGCTGAGGCCTGGACCAGCACTTCAACTACTATAAGCTCGCCATAGCATCCTACTTGGTGAGGAATGGTTGCCCACTCTATGCCTCAAATATGGTGTTTCGCCTTGCAACTGAGTAAAAAGAAATGTAAAAAGAAACTGGTTTTTGTGACCGATTGCCTGGGGTTTTCAGCAAGTCTTAAAACAATTTAGCACTGAGGATCAGGGAAAGTTGCCCATGAAATATCACCATCGATGATGATGATGAAGATGTTCATTATCACTAGGTCCATGCTTTTTCAAGCATGGAATTTTCACCCATCATGCCATCCTGGCCCTCATTGATTTTTGAGGATCTGTATTTTGGCAAAATCGGGGTGAGCAAACAGCAATTCCCAGCTGCTGGATCCATCCTGATGGCTGTAGCCTCCGCGTCGGGACGGCAGCCACCGGTGCCAGATGCTCTTGGAGGCGTGAAGCACCGGGTGAAGCAACGGGTGTTGGGTGTAGATAGTCGATATGTTATAGATGATATTGGTAATTAATGGTAATTACTTGCTATATCTTACTATATCAGTTATGATTTTAATAGATATCATTATTATAGGTGATGTTAGTAGCATGTAGTATATGTCATACGATTTGTTTCAACGCGATGTAGTTTTGATGCTTGGTTGGAGGTGAGAAGCCCTGTACCGATACCTTTGTCACCCACAGTGTTTATGGTTGTCGGAGGTGTTGTGTGCCCCCGCGCAGGCAAACCTAGCCTGGAGTTTGCAAATCAGGTTCGACAGTCCTTAGGGTGCCCATATGGGAAGATGGTGATGGTTGGCGATCGAAGCTTGCCAGAATGTCGATGAGAGACTCAACGCCCATGATAAAAGTGTGCGACGGTTGCAGCTAAGGACTCGATATGGACATTGAGTTCGGGAATTCTGCAGGCTCGCCAAATCTTTCTCTTATAGAATTGGGTGCACGAACAATGCAAACAGTAGCTCATAGCTGCTCATAGCTGTCCGCTTTGGATGGTTTGCTAGTCAACGCAAGCACAGGAATGCAGACCCTCTTTGTACTCTCGGGAGAAATGACCAGGGCTGACTTGCAAAGTGCTCGTGGCCCACTGGTGCCAGACTATGTTGCGGAGTCTGTAGCACTGCTCGGATTTGAATCTTAGGTTGATAGGCCCACTGTTCGGAGTTTCGAGATTGTCAGAAACTGACGGTTGATCGATACTTTTACAATCGATTTACGCTTTGGCCAAGCAAACCAAAAGTTGGTTTGCATTTAATTATGATGTACTTCGAACCCGGCGCATGGAAAAAAGTCTCCGTGGCCAGTCCAGCTTTTGGAGAGTTTCCCAGCATTTTCCAGCCGGAGCGCCTGCAGGAAATCCTGAGACTTGAAGATTGTCCAAAAACAGTTCAACAAATGCTGATCGATGCTTGGCGAAAGGGATATTCTGAATTTTCTGGGAAGCTCAGCATGCAGAGCCTGGAGATTTGGTGTTCGAGGTAAGAGAGTGACTCTTCATTTTGGCAGAATTTAGCAGAATTTGACCAACATGGCACCTATTGCCACTAAAATCACTAAAGGCACTGGCAGTAGGAAGACAATCTGGTGCAGTAACATGCAGTAACATTCCACAGTCCCAATGTCTTCCCTCCAGGACAGCTTGCATCACTCCCTTTCCTTACGAGATGCCACGGGGCCACTTGGCTGGCTTTGTCAAAATCGCTGCTTGCCACTATGTGGCACCATCAAACTATATCAAGATCCATGAAGTATGAGTTAGATTGGAGGTTTATGACAAAAGCATTGCAATCCGTTTGCACTTTGACCGCCATCATTCGGGCGCGCATTTGACTGTGCAAATCCCAGGCTTCACCCGCACCAGGTGCGGATTGGTTTTGGGAGCCAGATCTTTGTGTCTTTTCGCTGCAGCTTCTGCAGCAAAGAATCAGTTTGAACATCAATATTTGGATGTCGTTAGCATGCCTTGCTGTGGTTTGGTGTTGCGCATCTCAAGTTGCTGGATGATGTGATTGTATGCGCGAAGACAGCTCACAATCATGACGGTCGCAGGTGCGGCTACTGGATATCGTGCGTGATGCGCTGTCAGAGGGAAGAGCAAAGCTGGAGTGCACCCAACAGAGATGCAAGGTGGGATTTGTGTGGGTTTGTTTGCACGCTACATTAAGGCATATTAAGGCTATATTTTCATTGGAAAAATGATGATCAACCAGATTTCTTCTTGATATCCCTAAGTTCTTTTTTGAATGGCTCAGGAGAAGGTTGCCGCTGCTCAGATGGAGCTCCATGCGAAGGAGTGTCCCAACAATTTTGTGCCTATCGTCAGTTCCAGGTTTGCAGTTTTTGGAGTGCTGTATGATCTGTATGTGATCAGCAAATAATACGATAGTTGAACTATGTTGAACTTGTGTAACATCCAATTCCAGACTCCATTATCATCTGGGGATATTCTTGGGTGGATTTGGGGTGGATTTTGGGACCCCAATTTGACAGCATGGTGCACCGTGATGCCAGGAGGCAGAAGCCCAGGCTGCTCAGTCGGAAGCAGCTGCAGCCAGAGAAGTGGTCCAAAGGGCAGAGGTGCGGATGATGACCATAACTGGCTGCAGTCCTCCCCAGTTATGGCCATTTTAATGTATTTTTATATAGGTAGGATAATGATGAGTACTCCATGGATTTCTAGGGCATTTTCCATCATTTTCAATCTTTAGAGAAAACAAGAATCGCCATTCAGCAGGGAGCCAACTTCGCCAAACTCGGCCAATGTGCAATCCAGGCCACCTCACAAGAAACAGAAAGCGAAATTGCCGAAATGCAAAAGGACCCGTTTGCGGATTGGCAAATTCATCCAGTATCCAAGCTGGTCCTTGTTGATCCTTGTTGCAGATGTTGCAGTCACCGAAATCACCAGGACTTGACCGACTCTGCAGACAAGGCCAAGGCGGTCATTCAGGAGCGATGGCCGATGGCCATGACCTCACCAGGAAAAATCCAGGTGTCCATGGTCGGTTCCCATCCCATCCATCCCCAGATGTCAGGAGACTCAGAAGATGGAGAAGCAATTGAAGGATTTGGTGGAGGTTCAGAATCGCTTGGAGTGCATGGCCCAGGGCCTTTGGAGCTGTGAGGAGGACGAGAAGTGGTCCTGGATTGAGTTGGTGGCAAGGGGAGTTCATTGGATGGAGATTCCGAGCATGAAACCTCAACATGCTGATGTGATTTGGTTGTGCTGGATGTGAAACATTTCAAGATTTTTGATATCTGATAGCTATTCAAGCTGTTCGCTGGGTGCGAAATAGGAGTGGTGGGAATGCTTTGCTGCTTTACAGCAACACCTTCTGGACACAGGCTGGTACAAGGATTTTGGTGTGAGAAGATTGATTCAGTTTGTGTGGGATTTGGAATGGCTGAACTAACTGGACTGCAGGTTGCAAGCAACAATCTGCAACTTTGATGCCAACATAGTCCAGTATATTCCCATTATATTCCCATTGTATTCACATGGTATTTCCATTACAGAAATGTCAGGTGCGGAATGTTCTCTCTTGACGGCAGCAACCGTCTCGCTGAAGAAGCGGCCTGCAGAAAGGAGCGACTTTGATGCAATCGCCGGGATGCCTACGTAGTGCTACCCGTTGGACCTGTTGGAATGACAGAAGATGACAGAAGTACATGTCTATAGTGTAGATCAGTTACTTCATCTTCATCTTCATCTCGTAGATTGGATTCTTCCAGTGGCATGTTAGATTCAGGCCGTGGAGGGAGTTGGGAGCTTTTTATGTGAACAACGACGTGGGGCGGAAGAAGAACTATTTGCTCGCCCACAACTGCAGATGGAGGTAGGACATGATGACTCTGACATCATTCAGCTCTTCTCACCTCTCCACATGAAACTTCGAAATCAAGTGATGCTGCATAAAAGTCAACATATAGATACATATAGGGAGCTTATGTTTGATTCTATCATATTCTATCCCATGTAGCCGTGATTAGCCATGCATTTTGTGATGTCTTTGAGTTGTTCGAAGTTCCAAGCACTACTCTCTAGTAATTCAACATAATATTACTGAGCCACTGAGCTATGGAACATCACTATTTTCGGTAAACCATTGGCTTTCATGGCATTTCATGGTCCATAGCTTTCATAGCGAATTGTTAGATGTTACATGATATTACAATTTGGGTAGCACATTTGGCGAGGCCGAAGCGGCTACTTTGAGCCGCCGGTCTCTCCTCAATGCAACAGAGCAGCGAGCCATCGAAAATGCGCAGGCTGCTGGGCTGTGCTGGGGTGAACCATGGGTTCCTCCGAAAATTTGGAGAAAAGCATGGAAAAGCTGCTAAATCCACTGATTTTCTATCTGATTATATATGAATTATCCCTGTATATCCCTGTAATGTTTGACATGGCCATTTGGGGGGTATACTGCACCCAATTTTCAGACCCAAATCGACGTACTTCCGGAGGCGCTGCAAGAAGCTAAGGCTGCGCAGGCCGGCGGATGCTGAAAAAACACCTGGGATGGGGGTCAGCTATGATACCATGTGCTGACAAACATCCTGCTATCAGTTCTGGTACCAGGATTTTCACATCCATAGTATCCTAAGTATTTCATAGTATTTCCATATGAGTCACGGTCAAAATGGTGACCACTTGAGTATGGAGTTTTTTGTCAGAAATGTGCACGAACACTGTAAAGCGATAGGGCCCCTCTAAAAGTAACCTGGGACCATACACGACAGTCCATTAAACTTGGCGTAAACCAAGCAAATACTGTTGTGCACACAACGGGCAAAACCGATGAGGGAAATTCAACCTGTGGTGCCCTGTTTCCTGCAGTTACCATATCATTTGGCATCCAACTCGCTCGCTCGCTCACTCGTTCGCTCTCTTTTTTTCTTTCTCTTTCTCTTTCTCTTTCTCTCTCTCTCTCTGTCGGTTTGTGGCAAATTTCCTTCGAACAATGTCATATGTTGGAGGGGTTATTTAGCGATAAGCTTAGCGATAACTTAGCGATGACCATTTGTTGCACTTGGTCACCTGGCCAAGCCATAGAGCCAGTTCCATATGGAAATGCAAGGAAATGAAAGGACATGAAGAGAAATTAATGCAAAATGAAAGGAACATGCATGCAAATGAAATGAATATGAAAGGAAATGAATGCACATTGGAATGAACATGAAATGAATATAATATGAAAGGACATGAATACAAATGAAAGGAACATGAAAGGAAATGAATGCAAAATGAAAGGAACATGCATGCAAATGAAAGGAACATGAAGGAAGATGCATGCAAATGAATGCAGAATGAAAGGAACATGAAGTCGTGCTGAAGCATCTGAAACCAACAAAACAATTCCTTGATCGATTTCCGAGCCTGTTTTGGAATAGATTTTGGATGATTTTGGCTTCATGTTGGATCTCGAATATGCTGATTTCCACAAAACCCTGGAAAGCGATAGGCCCCCCAAAAGCGACAACCATAACAATAGCAACTACTCAGATGTAAAGGATTTTGACGGGAGCTGATATGATGGAATAGTTTGCTTGTTTTCTCCCACAAAAAAAATATTAACCGTAAGATTGTCAATTTCCATACAGTATACATGTTATATACAGTTTATTAGCCCATGAGTCCCAATTGTTTGTGTTTGTTTTTGTGCTTTCAGACCTTTCTCCACCGCGAAACCGGGCCAGGAGATCAGCTTTTCTCTGGCAGCCAAAGCAGCTGCAGGTTTGCCGGCAAGCGAGGCCCAAGCCAAGGAGCACAAGAAACAGGAGGCTGGATGTGGAGCAAGCGCATGATCCAGGATTTTTAGGGATTTCTCATCCACTAGATATTTAGACAATATGGATATCTTGATAAAGAAAGTATGGGATAATGGTATACTACCTATTGAAGCAAATACCAGTATGATACTGTACATATAGTATGTGCTTGTTCAGAAACAGGGTCAGAAACAGGGGATTTACTTCAATTTATGGCACTTTCTTGGCAAAAATGATGATGATGAGCCCGGCTGGATTTTGGGTTTGCTCCGCAATGATTGGAGAAACCCAGGTGGAAATACATCCAGATTTGCGGTTTACCATGGTTTACCACCATTTCATTTAATGGCGATCTATGGCTATTTTGTTTATTAAACTATAGAGTTTTGTGCGACCCGATTTCGAGATCCGCAAGCTGTGAGTTGCTAGGCAGAGATCAACGAAAGACTAAAGTCGTTGAACGAGGCCTCTGTCTGCCATTGATTCATGCAGGCTTCCCATGACCTTTTCCCTTTGACCCTTATCCAAATCTTTTGATGGTACAGTTTTCTTATGTTTCCTTCATAACTTATATATACTAATGATAATATATCTTATGAATGATACTCAATTCCGACCAACACTAGTCTTTTGAAATGGCAATGTTCTTTTGTAGCAGTTTTGGCATTTCTTGGCTCCACAAAATGGATGGAATCGCTGAGGCCCTCCACCTGATCTGTGAATGGATCTGCGGAAGCTCCAAGCCTGGGCAATGCGAGGGGACGCCAAACACCCTCGAGGCCTCGGCGTTTTCGTCCGATTGGGGAGCTAAATGGCAATTTTCATGGGAACACGACGATGAGCCATGATTTTTTTAGAGGTTTTCCCTGGTTTCCCCTGGTTTTCCCTGGTTTTCCGATGTGTTCCCATATTTATGGGGCATTTTCATGGGGAACATGATGATGAGCCTGGTTGGATTTTGGGATGTTCCTATAATTTTCAGACAAAACCATGTCATTTCATGATCGGTGTCTACATTCATCATATTGCATATCTGGCACTGGCAGGTCCAAGAACTGAAAGAAGAGGTGCGGGTCTGGGCAATAGCAAATATTCATGTTATGTCAAATTATATGTAACAGCTTTTGAATGAGCTTTGAGTACGAGCCTGATTGTCTTGGATTGTATCCCGATCCTCACAACTTTGGGCACTGCAGTTCAAAGTCTGCAATTCAGGATGTATGTTGCACTGTTTCTTGAGCTCGAGCTGGTCAACAAGACTACCTCAAATTGTCTACTTTTGTTGCATATGGTGACAAATCACTTTTCTAAAATCACTAGATGTGCGGGTTTTCCATGGTTTTTCCCCAATTCTTTTGGTAGTCCAAGTTGAACTCGCTGCGTGGCGGAGGCAGCTCCTTTGCCAGTTGCCAAGGAGCTCACAAGCAGCCCAACAGGTGCTGGGGCACAGCTTGAATTGAGATCAAGGGATTTCCAGCATCACAGCGGTCACAGCGGATGCAACATGAAATCTCAAGGTCAAGTATAATAAGTATATCCCAGTGCATTAGTAGACCATACATGACCCTGGTAGTCCTGACTTCTGGACTGGGGATCCGTTGCAGGCCCCAAAGATGTTGAAGCAAAGATCCTGGATTTGAACAGTCCTTTGAGGGTACCAACACCCATGAAAGGCAATGACCTCAGTTGCCATGGGATCTGTCTTAGTGCAGAGCTGATGATGTCTGCTTCAAACGTGCGGATGACGTTTCCAGGGAACCAAGTTCTTACGCGCATGAATTACGATATGCCGTTCAAGAGTTGCAAGCCTAGGTCGCTTGTCTACTTGAGTGACGCTCAGGAACTGCTTGATGAGTGATGTCCCCGAGAGGACTTGCAACCGTTAAATCGGATCATAATGCGAAATTGAGAAATCCATCTATAATTACAGCCTTGAAGTGGCCAATGTCATGCTACTTCACAAGGCGGGCAGTCACCCCTTGTGCAAAGTTGTGGATTCCAGATTGTGAAATCTGGTCCAGGTGGAATTCTGTTTCCCCATCGAAATCGCTTCTTGATGCCCACACAATTAGTCGTTCTTGAGGAATCTTGAATGATCTTGAGGGGTCATATGGTTTTTGGGACCAATGCGAGTTGAACTCTGAAAGACTGCTGCAGGGCATTGCACAATTCGGGTTGCTTGTTTTCGGATCTCCTGGATCCTGCGTTTGGTGCAGAAAAAAAAACATGGTGATGCAATGGGCCCATGGGCAGTGTATGGTGACACTCAAATTTTGGGTTCATCAAAGCTTGGGGATGCAAACTGATGGCAAGGGGCAAGTGCGGTACTGCAGATCTGCCTGCTCCAAAAGCTGGAACTGGAATCTCCACAAATAAAACGCAGTAGGGTTGCTGCAAAGGAGCTAGACGGCGGCAGCTGACACCAGCAATGATTAATGAAGAGCGCGCCGTGGCAGTAGAGGCACGAAATTGATTTGTGAGCAGCTGTCCTACCAGTAAACTTCCGCTCAACGCACGGCCTACTTCCGCATGTTGCAAAACCCAGCCAGACGAGTCGATGCCAGTCGATGCGCACAGATTTGCGATGTAACAGTTTAACAAGTCAAACCCGCAATATCCCGCAATGCAGCCTGGTAGTCGCCGTTTGAGTCTCGAGCTTGGACAACACACACACAGCACGGAAATGCGATGACCTAAGGTTGCGATTGGCGCTTTAAGTCTGTGGCAAGTCTAGTCAGACTCTCCATGGCCTTACAAAAACACTGATGTGGAGCAAGATGTCATGGATCATCGGATCATGAATCGAAAGCGCAAAGTACCATGGATCGGGTCAGGTCCCATCCACTGTGAAACTCGCCCGGCATACCTCAATCATTGATTGTGGCATCATGTGGACCCAGTGCCTTTGGATTTGGGGGATCTCAAACCTCAATTGCACCGAGTGTTAAAAAGAAATCGGCTCAGATTCAGATGCCCATGTGTCACTTGAAGGTACTTAAAACGTGTACATGTAGATATATATATATGTATATGTATATATATATATACACATGAGATGATATCATTAGATTTCTTCCGAACCCCCAGACCCTACATGACCCAACTCAACGAGGCACCTGCCCTGTACTGTACCTGAAAGGTTGCAGGCCCACCTCACACTGCTCAACACCAAACTAATCAAAGTGACTTTGTCACACCCATCATCCGCGTCACCCAGAGTGGGGGCAGCAAGTTGAAGGGGAGCCACCAACTTAAAACAACAACAGCAACAACAACAACTTCAACAACAAAGCTGTGGCGCATCGGCAAACCATAGTTGAAAGCAATAGCATCGATAGTGGAAAGATGGTTCCTGTGAATGGAATCTTCAGATGTCATCAGATTTTTGTGCATCATCATTTCACCATATTTCACCTTACTGTCCCGATACCAGCAGCATGTCGGGTCAATGATTGGCAAACAACCTTAGGCGAATTCGTCAAAATTTGTTTGTCATCTCCAAGCAGCCTCATCCAAAGCGTAGCGCAACTCGCAGGCAGCCTTGTTGGGTGCCTTTGTGCAAAATGTATCAACATGTTTTGACGCATTTTGCCCAGCATCAAAGCAAGAACTTGCCACCCATACAATCTTAAATCAGTCAATTTTGGCAACGAACCAACATCTCTGAGACAAAAAACAACTAATACGACATGAACGCGACTTTCCACAGAACAAAAACCTGCGCAGACAGAATTGCAGCACAATGTTTCTATGTAGTATCCGATTAAATGCATATAAATGCATGATTGATGCTGCTAGAGCCCCTGTGATCTGCATGTTCAAGACAAGCACATTCCATTCAAGATTTTATAGCGTGCGTTTAGCGCCATTGAATTACCTGATGCGCAGAATGTGAAACAGCCGTAACTCGTAACCGCTTGTATTCACATCATTGAATCGTCCCTTCGACTCGCTGAGTTTTTCGGCGACTGTTTGCATTCCAGAAATACGTGAACCATTCGTGAAGCGATAACACCCGGAAAAGTCGAGAGGAAGGGAAGAATTTTACGAATTCAGCAAACGGTGGCAGTGATTCGTGGAGGAGCCGGTTTGCTACCATGACTGCAGATGGCCCTGACTTCCTCAAAGCAAACCAATACCAGGAAAGTATTTAATTGCCTGCGGCAAGCCCGCCAGCCATAGAGAGGTGGCCCCAAGGGAGTTTGATGTGCACTCTAGGTGGAAGCCGGAGAGAGAAACTAGAAGAGAAGAGAAGCAAAAAAAAAAGAAGGAGAAGAAGAAGAAGAAGGGAGACGAAGGCAGAGCTGCAAAACGGAAGCAACTTGTGCAGCAAGTGAGAACTGTAACAGCCTATTGACCTTGACCATATCGCAAAGTAGTACCACCCCCAGCAAATCAGCGCCAGGTACTATGTATGAGCCTCCAGCTTGACAGCAGACCGCTGCATAGAAGGGGACAGGGTGCTAAGCGGAGAGATTGCCCCAAGGGAATCCAGGGGAGGTGGATGTGCACGCTACTTGTACCGGTGGAAGCCGGAGAGAGAAGCAGAAGATAAGAGGAGAAAAAGAAGAAGAAGAAGAAGAAGAAGAGGAAGAAGAGGAAGAAGAGGAAGAAGAGGAAGAAGAGGAAGAAGAGGAAGAAAAGGAAGAAGAGGAAAAAAAGGAAAAAAAAGGACGAAGAAGACACCAAGACAGAGCCGTAGATCAGAAACAACTTGTGTGGCAAGTGCTTGTCATAACAGCCTATTGTTCGCATACCAAACGGGTATTGGTCGATTGGTTTAGCACCGTGCGCATCTTGTGACTAGTGTGACTGGTGCCAGCAGACGATTGCAGTGCTGTAGACAGTGTCACTAGCTACCGGCGCGGCCGGTTTAGAACTTGGGCAAGGAAAAAGGAAGAGGAATAGGAGTAGGAGAAGGAGAAGGAGAAGGAGAAGGGGAGGGAGGAGCAGTAGACGCTTGCTCGTACTAGTTCTTCGCGGGTCGGGCAGAAATTGTCACTTCGATGAAATTTTGCCGATTCGTATTTTCGTGTTGATTCGTCACGACATTGCTGATATTGCTGGTTCCACAGCAGCTCTTGGGTCTTCAGCGCTCGGGATGCTAGTAATGATAGTAATGTGGATTCCCATGGTATATTATGGTATATTTGTCACATGCCGAAAGAAGCTGCGGAAGGATAAGCCTTCCATGTCGCTACTGTTTGACCACGGGCAATTCAATTTGGGATTGAAAAAGTCAGCCGATTTTAGATTTAGAACATGTATATACCTAGAGCAACCAAACCCTGGAAAATACCAGGGTGGCGCTCAATACCCCGGGTATTCCCTAAAACCTCGGGTTTTCCCAGATTGGGCAATTTTCCAAGTTGAAACCGCACTTCGACGGGGAATGTTCCCAACACTCAGTAACTAAATGGTTCGGTCACCTGTGGCCACTGAGGGCTCCATTTTGGCCACGAACAGTTTTGTCATGTTTTGTCATCGTTTCTCTAATCTTTATTGAGCGCATTTGAGAAAATGTTTGGGTGTGTGGGAAAAAGCAGGTCGAACCCGTAATTATCCGTATTCAACATTGGTTCCCACACACCCTACTTTTTTCCCAGCCCGTATTTATCCCGTAGGGAACCCGTGATTTTCCCATAATGACCCGTATTTTTTTAATGGGTTTTGTGAGGTCAAAGTCAGTTACTCACTTGATATGGTTTTGAAAGATTTGGGTTGCCTTTTCCAACCCAACCCTGACAGCAAAAAAACAACCTCAACACAAATTCAGCAGTCGTGTGGCAAGGGTGCGCACCCCAAGGGTAGGACAGTATGTGAATATACAGATATATATTACTTTAAGTGGCCATGAGCGAAGTAGGAGTGATTAACACGTAGATTTATCATGCATGTGCTCTATAGCCCTTTCGTCTCAAGGCAGGGTGTGACCTCCATGCCTTTTTACGAGGCTGGAGTGACGGAAGGGCCACCACCTAGTGTGGCCCCAGGTGATGTGGTGGAGCTCCAGGTCTACGACGATGAAGGAGCTTCACAAGGAACCGTACTTGTGGGTGTGTGGCGTCAAGCTGGCACTTACAAAGAAGGTGCGGTGATCGAGGGCCGGTTTTTAGGGGCAAGTGATCTCTACTACCAGTGGTGGATGAATTCCGATGAGGATGCTCCGAACATCTTGAAGGCGTGGTATCACCTGTGTGCTCAGGCCACAGTGACTTGCCCCGAGGCCACCAAGTACAAAAGGATGGTGCACAGTGACCGCTACCGCAACCTAGGAGCGGGAGCACCCACAGCCCGTAGGGTACCATGGCTCGCTGACAAGGTCTTGAAAGAGGGAGTGGATGAGAAGTACAAGAGGTTTGTCGAAGCGGGCGGAGGACCCCCCAAGTCACCAGGGGACAAAAAGACCTCTGCGACCACAGCCGCTGCAACCTGGGCGGAGGATGGCGACGGTGAGGACGAAGACGAAGAGAGTCTGTCGTCATCTCAGTCGGATGACAAAGGGATGAAGGCGAAAATTGCCGATCTTAAGGCTCAACTGAAGAAGGCAGAGAAGGAAACCCAGAAAGACAAGGACGACAAGAAGAGGAAGAAACGCCGTCACCAGGGTACTGATGGCCCTGTGTCCCAGAGCAAAAAGAAGAGAAAGGCGCGCGCCGGCGACCCAGACCTGTCTGGTGAGGAGAGAGACAAGAGACGCGGGCGCAGGCGCGAGAGATCCAGGTCGCGTCGCAAGAAGTCTCGTGACCGCTCCCCATCCAAGGAGCGTGAGAAAAAGAAGGACAGAAAGAAGGCACGCAAGAGTTCTGAACGGGCCAGCAAGAGTGACGAGAGCGAGGATGACAAGGAGGGCATCTTCCGAGCCAAGAAGGCTGCCAACACAGGAGAAGCTGCCAAAGAGAAGGACAGAGGCCCGTTTGGTGGAGGAGCCTCGGTGGCTTTTAGCGAAGATAGCTCCTCCGAGTCTGAGTCGCTTTTTCAGAAAGGCTCCGCCGCCCCCGCGAAGGGCAGCCAGCAGAGGCTGGTAAAGTACGCCCGCAGGCATCCGGGGAGACTGGCATCCCGCTTGTTGCTCAAAATGCACGAAGGGACAGCCAGGGGGGCGGTGGGGCCGAACGCACTAAGGAGCAACAAGACGCCGGTGGTGGCGCTCAACTACCTTCTGACGATTCTGCTGCCCACGTTGGGTCCGAAGGTAGGGGTCCGCTTGACCCGCGAGCTGAAGACCCTTGGGTCCATCTTGGACCACCTGGCAGGAGGAAGTCCATCAAAAGCAGCGGACGTGGTCTGCCAGAGAATCAAAGCCTTGGAACGAGCAACACAAGAAGGTCACTGGGGAGCTGCTCAGTATCTGGAGCTCCTAGCACCGGAAGGGACTCTCCTGCTCGACCGCGACGAGGAGGCATACATGACCAAAGAGTACCTGCTGGAGCAGAAGCTACGCAGCTACGATCGAGGACAAGGCCGAAGAGATCGAGAGGTGAAAGGAGGCGGAAAGGAGACCCCAAAAGGAAAAGGAAAGGCCAAGGGCAGGGGTGCGAAGGACGGAGGAGCGTGGGACAAGACCGCGCCCCGCAAGGAAGAAACCAAGTGAAGGAGGAGGCAATGAGCGCCGCCTCCCCAGCATCAGGACACTTCACCCACTCCCTGTCTGAGTGGTGCGAACCGCTCCAGGCCTTTATGGAAGCGGAAAGGAGGCCTGAGGAGCTGATGCAATACCTGAGAGAGCTTATCTGTGAGTTGGATTCACCGTACGCCAAGTACGTGAGAAACTTGAAGGAGCTGGAGACGGACATGCCCACGGAGGATCCTCCTGGGGCCATGGAGCCACCCAATTTGCTGCCAGTGCGCGGCAGCAGCGTCGAGAAGTTTTTGCAGGGCAAGGATGAGCAAGTAACGGCATGGGTCTTGACTGTGGTGGAGGTGTTGAACTACCATGCAACCATGGGAAAATCCAAAACTGGGCCGGCACATCTCACGGCCGCACAGGAGCTCATGGTCACCCGCTAATGTTGGCGGTGAGAAGATTCACTGACAAAGAAGGAAAAATCCCCCCGTTGACCACCAGCCTGGCTGAGATTGGCAAGGTGAAATTCGATTACGGAGGGGAACCTGTACAATACATGGAGGATTTGGAAGCCGCCAAGATCATACCATGCTGGCCGGCCGTGGGTGAGGCGGCGGTGCAAGAGGCGAGAGATTTTGTGCCTCCCCGTGTGCAGGACTGGCTTGACAATCCCGAGAAGTGCCTCCTTCCTGCAGCGCAATGGCCGGAAGAGCCGCCGGTCAGCCGTGTGCGCGCCACGGACTCTGAGTGGGAGTTGATAGTGGAGGCAGCCTATGCCAGAGGAATGATGCGCATGGTCTCTGAGAGTGAGTTGCTGAGGGACCAGGCCGGGAGACCCATCTTGAACGGAGCCGGGGCGGTGAAGAAGGTGAAGCGGGTAGGTGGCGAAGAGCGGCATCTGCAACGCTTCATAAGCGTCCTGGTCCCCCTCGAACATGTACCAGGAGCACATGCCTGGTGATGATATTCACCTGCCCTACTTGGGGCAGATGTCAATGATGGAGATCGATGAAGACGAGGAGGTACTCATCGATAGCGAGGACCTGGTGAGCTGCTTCAACCTGTTCAGACTCCCTCCAAAGTGGGGCGGGTTTACGGCCTTCAACAAGAAGGTGTCGGCACGAGTCTTTGGAGGACCCGCCAATGAAATGGTCTACGTGGGTATGACCGTAGTGCCCATAGGCTGGCTCAACTCGGTGGCCCTGATGCAGACCGTGGTAAGATCCCTCGTGTTTGGAATGAGCCAAGTCCCAGAGACCAGCGAGGTATCGAAGTTGAAATGTTTCCCGGATGAGGACTCAGTGTCCGTGGTCTACTTGGATAGCTTTGACGAGCTGCGCAAGGTAAAGGCCGGGTACCGTGCAGTGTTGGAAGGACGACCTTCCCATCGCCACCAGAGGTTCGTGAACACATGCAACTCTTTGAAGTTGCCCCTGAACAATGCCAAGAAGCTGGTGGGCGCTGTGCATGGGACCCTGCAAGGCGGAGACTTTGATGGCCAAGACGGAATTTTTGAGTCGTCCCATGACAAAAAGCTTGGAGTCATGACTCTCGGAGCAGCTATATTGGCCACGGGCAGTGCCACAGAGTTTGAACTCAGGCACTTCGTTGGAAAGGCCATCTTCTCCATGTCTTTCCGGCGGCCGGTTTTGGCCATGTTGGAGTCAATCTTTGTGGACATGGGCAAGGTGGGGCAGGCAAAGGCCCAGCTGACAAGGGGCACCCTGGATGAGGTGTACGTGGTGCTGGCGCTTCTGCCCTTGATGTACATGAATTTGAGGGCCCAGATGGACCAGGAGGTAAGCATCACGGATGCTTCACCCACCGGTGGTGGTGGTGCAGTGGCCAGGTCTTTCAAGTATGAGCCCGACACATCGAGGCATGACGGCAACTACTGCAGAGAGCGCGGAAGAAGGTTGGAGACAGGCCGCAGTTACCCCTGCCCGGCAGGGTGCAAAGTTGCTCTGTGCAGCCTCAGCTGTATAAGTGAGCACAGAGAGGCCAGCTGCCGCAGGAAGAACTATGCCATGCCGAAGTTTGGAGAAAGGTTCTCCGGACCAAATGCCCCGCTGAGCCAGGCAGTGGCGAGAGGTGGAGGAATTGAAGTCCAAGAGCCGTTTGATCTGGAACGGGGACATGATTTCTTCACGGATGCTGGGCGAAAGCAGCTGGAAGCGCTTGAAGGAGATCCTGCGCTGGCCGCCGAGCACTGGGGGCCGGAGTGTAGGCTGTTCAGCAGGGCAAGGGGTAAGCCCGTCAAGCTGCCGGACGGCCGAACTATCCCTGGACCGCAAGCCGTCAGAGACAAGAAACATGTGATGGGCTTCCCCTGGGCGACCGATCAAATGAAGATCCAACTCAGGCGTTCAAACAAGATGGCCTTACGGGCGCTGAAGCGCGCCAAAAGTGAGTTTGGGCGCCGGCGGTACGTCACTGTGGAGCACCCATACAACAGCTGGCTGTGGTCCTTCACGCTGGCTGAGGAGCTGGTTGAAGATGAGTTTGAGTATGCCACCGGCACCAACTGCTGCTGGGGCGGCGGCCGCGTCAAGTGGTATGCGCTGCTGAACAACTCTGAGGAGATACTCAAAGAGGTCCACAGGCCCCTGTGTGAAGGGCACGAAAGCCTTCGAGGCTATGACGTGACGTTGAATCCAGATGGATCCCTCAAGTTTGCGACCGAAGAAGAGTCGGAGTACAAGATTGCCTGGTGCGAGGCGTACGCCCGCGGTCTCAAGGCACAGCTCTGCAAAAACGGGTGGATACAAAAGGCAATCTTCGAGGGACGTGTCCAGAAGGTTGAGACGGAGCTGAAGTTGTCCACCAACCGGCTCAGACATCCAGAGACCGCCCTCGCAGTGGCGCGCCAAGTCGTGAAGTTGGAGCATGGGATGACCACGGGGATGGAGCGTGCTCACCTACGGGAAATGGCAAGGCGCACCTCTATCCGCGGCACTGACGTGAGGCTACTGCTGGGGGACAATCAGGCAGAGTCCCCTTACCCGGCTTATCGGTGGATGTGGCACGAAGTCCTTGCCTATGCCTGGAAGGAATCCCGGCATATCAATGAAGGAGAAGTGGGTGCTTTCAATGTGCTTCTCCGGAGAAGATGCAAGGACCCGGCCAAGCATGAGCTCAGGTACCTGCACGTTGTGGACAGCATGGTGTCCCGGGGCGCCATCAGCAAGGGGCGCAGTCCCTCACGTGGCATGAATCGACTCTTGAGGCAGACCGCTGCACTGTTGTTAGGCTCTGATCAGTACCCTCTGGTCCCTTGGACTATATCAAGGTGGAATTTCGCGGATGGGACTTCCCGTCGGCGTGTCAATCCTGATGCCTAGTGGGCTGAAGTTTGCTGGGCTCCAGAAGCGTACTATCAGAGCTTACAGAGTGGCGGTGAGTCGATTCCTTTTGCATGCCAAATTATGTCACCTTCCGTTACGCACCCAGACGGAAGTGGATGCAGCCGTGGCTGACTACATCAATATGCTGTATCAAGAAGGCGACAGCCTGGCGCAAGCGGGACACATTTTGTCCGGATTGAAAAGATTCATCCCGCAGATGCGTCTCAAACTACCCTTAGCCAGCCAGTATTTCAGGAACTGGCAGCGCATTCATGCGCCAGCACGAGCCATCCCGCTGAGTTGGGACCTCCTACAAGCGATGGCGGCAGTTTGTTTAACCCTGGCGAAGCCAGGTGTAGCCCTCATGCTGTACTTGGGCTTCTTTTGCTTACTGCGCACCAGCGAGATGCTGGCGCTCCAGTGGTGTCACCTCATTTTGCATGAGCGAAGGCCCCAGATCTCAGTCATCATCCCGTACTCAAAGACCTCCAATGGGAATCCCCAGGTCCTTGTCTTCGAAGACGCTAATGTTTGGAGGCTGGCGTGCACTTTGCAGCGCACAAACGGGAGTGAAGCTTTCCTTTGGCCAGGTCGCCCACATCGTTTCCGGTGTTTTTGGCGGTCGCTGCTGACCTTGCTCCACTTTGGGCAAGAGGACTACGTGCCTTATGGCATTAGACGAGGAGGAGCCTCGTGGTGTTTCCTTGAAACAGCGTCAATGGACGCAACATTGCACCGAGGACGCTGGACCTGTGCCAAAACAGCTAAGCAATACGTTGACCAGGGCACGTTGGCAATGGCCAAAACCCTGTGGAATAAGGCGCAGCGAAGGTCCGTCCGAAAATGGAGCCTAAAAGGGGCCAGAATTCTCAAGCGTCTGCGACAGTAAAAAGGGGAATGGGACCCATGGGAGGAGTATAATTTCTTTCCGTGGAGTGTGTTTTTTCTCCCTCTCCTTTCCCTTTTAAGTTGGACAAATGGGAGGTATATCGTACCCCCCTTTACCTAATTGAGGTTGGTTGCCCTAATTGAGGCGTAACCGTGGTGTTACCCGACCTTGGTTTGCCACAGGTATGCCTGTGTGGTTCCCACCAGGTCGATGTTGAAGTGAAGAAAATTTTTTCCAATTAAAGCCATTTCTGAATTAATCTTGAGGAATTGTCCTCCCATTTGTAAACCTTTGAGAATCCTCCGGGGTGAAAAAGGTGAGCTCCTTTGCATGTTAATACTTTAAGTGGCCATGAGCGACGTAGGAGTGATTAACACGTAGATTTATCATGCATGTGCTCTATAGCCCTTTCGTCTCACCCTCCACCGTCCCCCATTTCACCACCTTCTTTGTGTGCCTTGGGGAAAATGGGAGGTATATCGTATCCCCCTTTACCTAATTGAGGTTGGTTGCCCTAATTGAGGCGTAACCGTGGTGTTACTCGACCTTGGTTTGCCACAGGTATGCCTGTGTGGTTCCCACCAGGTCGATGTTGAAGTGAAGAAAATTTTTTCCAATTAAA
>Ga0126342_10008099_pt1:2500-18794 | contig 18794 bp, 13 predicted proteins | sample Cyp1metagenome_FD_92528 | JGI IMG/M metagenome (GOLD analysis project Ga0126342, IMG submission 92528) | Coral microbial communities from Lord Howe Island, Old Settlement Bay, Australia - Cyphastrea 1 metagenome | ecosystem: Host-associated > Invertebrates > Cnidaria > Coral ...
TTGCCACGAAAGTTCAGCTACCCGGGACAGTTAAATTACTTCCCATTGGCACTTAATTAACTAATTAAGAATTGCTGAACAACTGGGGAAATGAGACGAACAAATCTACACCTATTGGGACCGCAACATGAATAGATCCAATACTAAATCGTGTTTTTTTTGGGAAGGGATTTTCTGATCAGCTCTCTTGTGATTGCGGGGTCCATCACAACTTGGTTGTTTACAAAGCCTGTTTTTTGTTCATTGAAACCACGCGTTTAACTCGAAATTGTTGCATATCGTTGCCACTTGAGACTTTGAATTGCAAACCTTCAAACTGAAAAAGGCATTAAACCTTGGGATGCGTTGGGTTTCATCACCTGGATCTGGGTTGGGTTAATCCACCGCGAGGTCCGAAACATGTTGGAAGACCTTGTCTCCGGAGTTCAACTTCGTGGCGTGACCCGGCGACGATGCGGAATCATCAGGTTGGCACACAACGTCAACCGCCTCGCTGGTAGAAATGCTTCTATTTTTGGGGGATACAAGCAGGGGAAAATACAAGACATCCCGTTTGTTTTTTTAGTGCACAGTGATTGCAGTGATTACAGACCACTTGAAATTGCTTGAAACTGTCTGGAAATTGAACGAATCCACTTTGAAAGGTCACACAAATCACAAAATGGGAGTCTGGAACGATGTTTCGTCAGAATTCCCGGATGTTTTGTTCGGTTCCCCTCTCTTCCCCTCGCTCCCGCGGTACACAAACTCAGGTCCATGCCTATTTCCTCCTTGCACGACCAGAACATTTGGATTGAAGTCTATGATCAGGACAGTCAAAGGGTTGAAGGATGTTTAATTAAGCTGTTCCCAGCGGCTAAGGTCCAAAGGGGATGGGGAAATAGCCTTTGTTGTTTTGCGGCTGCTTGTAGCAGGCACCAGTCATTGGTTCGGTTCAAGGTGCTTAAGCATCTGGAGCACTAGAAATATGTTTTAAATTATGGTGAATAATGTGCAGATAACCGTTCGGCGCACAACGTATCCCAAAAGGGGATAGATAAGTTATAAGAAGCTTGCCTTTGGATTCATAGTATATTATTATATGCTATTATATCATATCTCTTTATTGATGTTCATTAATTATTTTTGCAGATTAGCATCCCCACTCCTCACTGCCAGTTCCCGCAGTGACATTCTTAGGCACCATTGCTCCGGCTACAAAAAGTTTGTCGGGTCTCGAAGCTGAAAGGCTTCTCTTGGTGCTTCCAGCCCTTTTTGTGCTGCACGGAAAGCGCTCCTTGTGTCACACAGGCAGTTTTTCCCTCCAAAGCTAGATCTCATTGTTTTCAGGGTTATTTTATTGTTTTAAGACCTGCTGCTTCATGGTAATTAAGTCTATCTGTGACATTCCACGTTCTATGTTTCGTAGCTCCTTGCACTTGCCAAATCTTGTTTTCTGGATCCACTCGTGACAGATTGAATGGTGAAACCTCGACGCAATTTCTGGGTCGATTTGTAGCCCGTGAGTTCTAGACCGAAATATGATCTGCTAGTTTCACAATCGGAACCCAAAGATGAACCCCTAGTGGAAGTCAACCCCATTGCGCATTTGTTGAGGCCACATGGACATGGTCCTCCGAATGCCACGCATCGCTGCTGTCTTGACAAAGTGGGAGGAATAAAGATATATTCAACCGGAAAATAGACGGTGCAACAAGCGTTTGTCGCAAAGTCACTCCACATGGTGGCCAGCACCAGCGCAGTTCAACCGCAGCGCAAGCCATCGCTTTACCTTTTTTTGCGCTGGCGTGTAGTTTTCAATCAGTGTAGATCAGACTACGATCAAGAATATGTTCCCCAGGAATCCGCGCCAGTAGCTACATACTTGAGTGGGGCGAAATTGTGCACATGCAATTGTGCTTCTGTGCTGCCAACTGGAAAACAAATGAAGCGGCACATTTCAAAGGAGGAAAGAAAGCGGTCAAAAACGGCACAATTTGATCAACAATTTGGGTCGGTTCAGGGATCGATTTCTGGATTTGGGGCCGTTCTTATTTTGGCCACTTGCCACAGGCCCAGGGTGCTGGTGAGGTCCCAAATTTCATGACATTTCGAAAGTCCCAGCTGGAGATGCTGCTTTTTGATTCTTGGGAAACACATCAGTGTAGATGATGGGCCCTTACTGCTTCTAATGGGCTAGGATGAATGGGGCGGTAAAGTGGGAGGTTCCAGCGAGATTGATGGAGGATCCGGGAAACGACACACCCACCAGAAATGAAATGGGAAGTTTACCTTCCAAAATAAGGACATCATCTCTTCGCCCATCAACACTCGTTCTTAACACCAGGAAGGGGCAACACATCTTAATGTCAAGAGAACGCCAATGAAGAAATCACGGTCAGAAAAAGAATGGATCAGCAACAGTCGGTACCTGCATGCTGGCATCAAATAAGTGGCATGCCCTTTCCCAGCCCCAAATTGCATGATGATGGAGGAATTTGAAGGACATTATCATCCCATCATATTCCATCTGCATTTCTTCAGGTTCGCACTCATCATCAAAAGTTTGAGCAAATGTAGGCCGCTAACAACACCTGGCACAGAAACATGTGGATTGATATTGCAAACCGGCAAAGTTTTGAGGATCCAAACGCATGGTTGCTAGATCAACCAAGAGTGACCAATAGAAATTTTCAATATACACGTGCCTGATGGTAACCCGCCCCGAACTTTGGAAGCTGGAATTTGTAGCACTGGTGGCTCGAGTGAGCCCCTTGATCACCTGTCAGTCCTATTTTCACTGGTTTTCCGCCTATCCCAAATTGCTTGCGAATGTCGATCATTGCTTTGTCTATACCCCATCCTCCGAAAAGACTGCCATTCTTAGTGATGTATCTCCACGTATCATTTTCCATATTGCGGATGGCCTTCATTGTGAACCAGGTAGCTTCAGGCAGTGTCAACATGTGTCAATGGTCCACTACTGGATGAGAGGAAATTGAGGGGAACCCCTTAGATTGCAAAAACCGTGGTTTTCGATTATTTCTCCTGGATACACCAATTCAATGACATGTTTGTAAGATGCCCCAGAGTCTCATGGTTGAGACAAGGATGTTCCCAGTCGATTTATTTGTTGCGTTTCAATGTCCCAGGGTGTTGACCGGCGGTTAAAGATTTTAAATGTAATTCATATTTCAAAGAACGTGGTCCATCAAGGTACAACCATGAAAAACACCCCGAAAAGAAAATATATAAATAAGGTGAAATATTCAATATTCACGAAAAATGGTTCATTCTAGTTCGGCATTTCAAACTCGGCTCGGAATGTCTGCAGCAGGACCTCATCACGCGGGATGATTTCCTGGGAAAAGTGAGCCTTCCTGTGGACTTGCTCGCCGCTGGGGCGTGATGCTGACAGAAAGCGGGAAACACATTGGGTGAAATAGTTTTTCGTACTAACTACTGTACTGGCATGTACTGACTATTGCTTCGGCATAAATGAAGATATGTAGTTACCAGCTGGAATTTCAACCTGCAATCGATTTAAGGTGTGCTGACAGGAATAAAGAATTCACTTCATTTGATTGCTGGGGAGTTCTTGAATTCTACGATTTCCCCCAAGAAAAAACTAGCGCAGGTGATCAGAGATTCATAGTAAACCTTGGCAAACCCCAAGCCATAAACGACAGGAAAAAGGGTGTTAACTTTGGAAAATAGGCCATTGACAACGAAATATGGTGGATGAACCATGGGATGATATCATGGATCTAACTCAAGGCCATAAATGATTCCCGATCGGGTGATGTAAAGTAACACCCAACTGATTGCTGGGATGCTTGATTGTTGGGTTTACCACACTACTTTCAAAAATCCAACCATTTTCAAGCAGATTGAAAGCGCGGCAAGGCAAATCTGCCGAAGCATGTGGTAAAGATCTAAATTGAAATAAAACCTGTAGAGAAAAGAAGCGAAAAGATCGGAAATTGTTAGTGCAGGGACCTCCCTCACTTTCTTTAATATGAGACAGCTTCGGGGGGCAGTGCCTCCATCAAACAAAGGCACGTCATCCCATGCATTAAGCGACTTGCTGTGTGATGGTAACAATTTGTTTCATCATTCCACCTGCAAAATACGGGATGAACCATCTGCGAGTTGGCCCTCCCCGTTTTAGGTTTGTGTTTGTGAGTTAGATCATTCATCATTTTGCAACCGAATTCATCAGCCAGCTATGAAGCATCACCGGGTTGCAGCCATGTACTCCTTGATGGTTTGACAACCCAACTCCATAGATGTTTGTTTCCCATTGGTTGCTGCACCAAATATCTAGGTAGTCTCTGTTTTCGCAAGCGAAAAGCACATGATGAAGAGAGAGGTTTTATGGAACCCAAACCTGATTAGGAGACCATGGGTCGAGAAGGGGAGATACAAGTCATGAAGTGTCAGTACAATAGGCACACAGTCGCCCCGTAACTAACATGGGAGAACATTACCATCAATTACCATGTCTCAAGTGGAGGTATCACCTGTTAAGTCCAATTTCGGACATAGATTAACCATCAAAATTGGGAAATTCAGGTCCACATCACAAAAAGTATGTCAAACATGTATGTTCTTTCACCGACAGCAATTTATGATTCAGAACTTGCAATATTTGACGAAACAGAGAATCAACCATAAGATATCTAACGTGTTATTCAACCTAAAAATGGTCTTGATTAATGATTAATCATAATCATAGACCGAACTAGCAATATAACCCCAAAAAGCATCCAATCATATACATCCCCATTTGGTTAGATATACATACTGACTGTATACATATGTTTAAAATTTCCATTTTGGTGAATGCCCCACTTGTTTCTTTGAAAAAACCGTTTGCGAGCCCATTCATCCTCAGTTTTTCCAATGAAATCACACAGTTTTTTGTTTCGGTCGGTGAATGGAGCTGTTGCCGGCATCTATACAATGCACTATCCATGTTGTTGGTTTGCCCTCTCTTTTGGCACTTGGTGCGCGTCCAACCGGTCCTGAAACCAAGAAGAGAATGACTGGGATGCAGAAAAGCTTCAATCACCAAGTCTCCAAGGTTTTCCCCAATTTCCGCAAGTTTTTCTTTTGTTTTCCCATTCACCCACCATGTTCCTTAGTCCACTTCCCGCCTCTTCGAGGTTTCCAAAAAAAATATCCACCCGCCAAGGCCACATGGGGTCGACAGAAGAAGGTCACCGTGCAATTGCGCAATGACGCAGGGGAGGAGGGAAGCTTGACTTGAACGGTGCTGTTCATGGGGAACATCTTCGATTTATGATTGAACTTTTGGACAAAAATCTCTTGATTTTCGGAGAACAGCTTGAAATAGCTTGAAAATCATGAGGAAATGTGTCTTCATGGTGACAATGGTCGTTTTATAATGGTGATTGCTTTGGAATTGGAGAACATGTTTTTCCACGGGAAAATGTTGTTTGGATGGGGGAATTAGGGGCTCAACTTAATAAACGGACCGGTGGGTGGTTGGGCCATGCTGCACCATCGATGTGTCATGTTTTATTTCTTGAACTTCAAGAGGGTCTAGTCTAAGTACCTCCCATGTTTCACAACAATTCACAACAATTCACAACCACTAAGCAAATGATCATCATGGCTCAATTGTGTACTAAATCAATTTGCCGAGGTGGCACAAGGGCCACCTGAGATGATCCCTGTGAATCCGATTAGATCGGGCAACCCATTGAGGTGATCGGCACCACCTCAGTTAATCCAGGTTCCACCTGGGTGAATCATGATGAATCACAAAAATCTTCCAGTTTTTTCAAAAAATCAGACAGGATGAGATCAGCATCTAGAACTTGCCATGCAGAAAAACTTTGGCCATCAGGGCATCCCAGGTCATCCCAGTGCTATTCATTGTTTTTTAACAACTAATTCTATATGCTGGACGGCAATGAAAATAATTAAATTGAAACCGTTGTTTCCCAGTGTTGGATTGCATGACTTTCCGAATCATGACGGAAGCGGAGTTTTCGAGTGTGCAATTGGAGAAACGGTCCACGGGAAAACTTGCACCTTAAACCAAGCATTCACATGTCAAGATTTGCTGGTCCAAGCTTTTCATCAGGTAAGAATGGCAGTGTCTGCTTGAGCGCGGAGTGGCAACCTTTGGTGAGTAGCAGTGAGCTGCATCACAGTGGTATCATTGATGTGGGAGTTTCTTGGCGTCCTACTGGATGGATATGGGACTTTCGGGCGTGTGCCCCTTAGACCTTTTATATATGGCAGGTACCTTCAATTGAGGTACCTGACATAGCCATTAAACCTATCCCTTCAGCGAGCTGGCTTGTTGATTTTCATGATTTTCATGCATGCAATTTGGTGTTTGCAATTTGCAACATTCATTTTGCAATCAGCATTGTCAATTTATTGTCACAGTTTAATTTGATATGTAAGCTTTGCCATGAATATGATGATCAAATGTCCAATTTCCCAGTTTCCAGCGTTCCCAGGCCACCTCATCCAGCACAACTAGTCCCATCCCCTTCATACTGAACAACCCAGTCTCCAGTCCACAATATGCGTAAACCAGACCACTTATTGAATCAAGCTCTTTGGAGGGTGTTTTGTATGAACGGGGAAGGGATTCATTTTACTTAATCTTGATCAAAGTAATCTCAGATATTCAATATCAATAACTTGTCCCATGAAACATCACGAATCATTACTCCAATTTGTGTCCCATAACCGGAGAATCTTGGGGCATCAGATGTCATGAAATGTCCCCTGAGGTTTACTCGGCCTTGAATGTTCCTCCTCTTGGTCCGTATGCAAGGCAACATGGAGCGAAGCGATGAGCTGAGGTAGGGATATCCAATGATGTATTAAATGGGGAGCCCTAAGGAACTATCAAGAGTTTTCCACAGGACCAAGGGTAGAAGTTACTGTATCTTGGAATCCATGAAGTTTGTTTGTTAATTAGGATTTTGTTTTCCTAAATGTAACGTTTGCAAAAAAAACCTGGGTATTGATGCTCCACCAGCATGCTATACTTTTTGGTCATCCTACTGTCAGTGCCAGAGGGGTGGTCATAGGGACTTCGTCCAACCTCCACACATACCATGGATTCTACGACGTAAAGGTCCGATTTCTGGGGGGTGGAAGGTCAGATTTTCCGCCAAAACGCACGTGGAAACATCTATTTTGTGACATGGTTTTCTCTGTGTTTGATTCAAAATCGGACAAGCCGAATCGCCAGTCTTGTGTAGGCCACACAGGCCGGTGTGCTCCAAAGAAGCTGGTGGTCATATTTTCATCACCAAAGTTTGAGGGGCGGCTTCACTGTGAAGATTCCCGTTTCTTCGGGTAGAAGAATGTGAACCCAGGAGGTAAATGTTTGTTGAACTCAGGACTTGTGGAATGTCATGTCTGTCTTGAACGGAATTGTTACTCACTCTTTGGAGAAGCCTCCCGTTCATGATTCCACTAACGAAATTGGAATTGCAGTGCGCTCTTGTGTTTGCGAGCATTTGGGTTATCATGGGTCTGTTTGAAAGCAGGTCGCAGTACATCAAAATCTATTTTTCCATTCAGTTGGGAACAATAATCCCATTTGACGAACTCATATTTTTCAGAGGGGTAGGTCAACCACCAACCAGTAGTGGTTTATCATCATTTTGACCCTGAAACATGGCAATTGTGGGGTTGTACCTCGGTCAAGGCAAGCAGCCAGACCACCAACTGAATGGACTTACGAAATCATGGATTTTGGCGGGATACTTCGCAAGTCTGAGATGACATGAATGAAAGTGTTTGAAACATGGCTATCATAAACCATAGTAAACCCATTTGTCGCCACAGGTTGCTATCGTTTTCCGCATGTTTCGCCGTGGTTTTCCAATCAGAAGGTGCGCGTTCACCAACCTCCAAGGTCCCAACAGGCCCAAAGATATCAAAATGACATCCCGATAATCAAACGTGGCCAGCTGGAAAACCCATGAAAATCTCCTATAAATGAAGGTCTTCATGGGAAAATCATCGGTTTTTGCATACTCCATTTTTCAGACACACAGATCATGAAATTTCCATGGCTTCCGGCATGACGGACCCCATTGTTTTCGATGTCATCTTATTATGATACCTTGGGGATTGCCATGGTTGTCCCTTCATTTTTTCTTTGGGCACACAGTTGGCCTATGTTTTTCATGGGGATTGAACCCGCCCACAACGCAAACGTGCCAAGATTCTCGGTGCGTATCATGGGCTTTTAAAAACCATCAAGCATCAATAGTAGGAGCTTATTACCCTCTGGTAAACTAACATAACTATGGAAAATCACCATTTTTAATGGGTAAATCCACTATAAATTGCAATTTTCAATAGCTATGTTAGTTTACCAGAGGGTAACCTACTACAAATCAGTATCGGTTGTTTTTGTGATGTTCCGATGTTTATAGTTGGTAGCACTAGATCGGTGCAAAAGCTATCGCTCATCCTATCTTGTTCCAGTCCGAATTGGAAATCTGCAGGGGCCCCCAACAATAGGGACCTCATCCGCGCCCACAGATAAAAACATACTACTCGGGCTTCTGACTTGGGAATTGTTCCATCATTGCTTATATCTATTGCCATGTTTCCTTATCACCCGATTACTAGCTATTCATGTTGATATTGTCGCTTCGGTGAAGTTAATAAACCTGTTTGCATCGCCATTTCCTGGCTTTGCGCCCATGTTTTGTTGGCAGCTGGAAGACCTTCCACCTGGGGAGAGGTCAAAATTCTAATCCCCTGGTTTTTATCGACAGGTAGAAAAAGTGCAATTGAGAACCGACCAAACGTCAAGACAAGGTGCTAGAAACCCAGTTTCTGGATGGTGGAAATGCTTTGAACACATGCTTGGGAATGAACTGCCCTGTCTCGGATTTTTTTCAGCACCCTTCCGCAACTCTGAGTTTGGATATGGGATATTTCATGACTTCAGACCGTTTTGGTAGACTAGACCTTTATTTGGGGATAGATCAGCTGTCAATTTTGGTAGGGAAACCTTGGGTGAACATGTGCTCAACAGCAAACATGTCTTATGTTTGCGGTGAGTGCCTAAGAGTAATCAATCGTTTTATGATTTTTATGGTGGCTGATGGCTCCAACAAGTGGTAACACATTTTGCTTTTGAACAACAAGATTTGGGCATAGTAAACGCATCCTCATTTTTCTTTGCCTACAGTCTCAATAATTGCTGGCGATTGGCCATAAACGCAATCACGCGAGCAAGCGTTTCAACCCGCTGCATCTTGCATTCAATTCGATCAGGCCATCCACTTGACACGCGTCGCTGCAGTTTTCACGAAGGTCAAGGAAGGAGGCATCGAGAAATGGCGTACTTCGGGGTGCAGTTGGGGTGACTTTCATGGGTAAAACCATGTAAAGCCCCTATAATTAACAGCTATCATGCAATATCCAATCATATCTGGAACTGCACCCCCAATCCAAGCGGTTTCGCACCATGACGGCGTCGCGCGCACAGATCACAATAGGAGCGCTAGCTAGCTGTGATGATGATACCAGTTTCTCCAATACCAGGTGCCTGAGATTTGCTTGTGATAGTGGGCCCCCATCAGAAATCAGCAACAATCGGCGAAATTTACCTTTTTGGGCTACAACACCAAAGCAGCTCGGAGATTGAACTGGCACATTGTTTTTAAGTTTTCCACTTGGCCTACCACGGACAAAAACCGGCTGGCTTCTTTGACGACTGGTGGCCTTCAAAAATCGGGTGACATCTGCGATTTTTCGCTTCATAAATTTTAGGGCCAACTTGAATTATGCGAGTAGATTGCGAAGCTGAAGTCGGACCATTTTTTCGATAACTTCTTGGCCATGATCAAAACATGTTTTGTATTTCCAGTTTGGGATTGCTAGCAAATCAGAAGATGCGCGCGCTGGCATCCACCAAATGCAGCTGAGTTGAGCCTGTCCATTCACTGGTTCAACAACATTAAACATCGCACATGTTCATCAAGGCCATCCGTCACGCACGCCCGCCTGATTGCAGCGTCGCACGGGCAGTTTGACCACAGAAGCGTAGGCGGTGATGACCCGACCAGTTTGGCCAAAATCATGCTTAATTAAGGGTAGACCGATCATGCAACGCATCCAAGATCTAGAATTTAGCTAGCCAAAAGAAATCAGGAAGCATTCGATGATTCACGCCCGACAACCTACAACATACTGGAAACATTGCAGGACAAGGACAAGTTGGTAAAATTCATCTTTTTCAGTTCCCAACAAGATGACTTTGTCCATGATGGCACGTTGGAGGCAAAATTTGACAACATGTTCCTTGTAGTTGCTGGGCCATGTGCAAAGAACCGTGTGACTTTCCTAAGTTTCTAGTTCCTTGGTGTTTGATGTCCAAACAAAAACACAGCACAATCACATAATATGGAAATGTGACATGGCGCGGCCCGCTGCCAGATTCAAGCAAAAAATGTTTGTTAGACTACAACCAAACAAGACGAATCGAAAATCTATAGTTGCCACCCTTTGCTGCTACCTTGGCGACGTTCAATGAAGGAGGCCTGGATGCATTGCGACCATCATGGCCATGCCTGCGCGACCAGGTAGAGAAAAGGACATGCAGCAAGCACTTTGCGCGTAGCTAGGGTCGCACGTGTAGCCCAAGCGTAGACTGGAAGCTGCGTGGTTCTGAATTTCAGCATCATGAAACCCATCAGCATCTAAGACTCCCCGTTTGTTTTTTTCTAGCCGATGTGATGACAGCGCAAAAAATCAAAATTGCCGCCGCCATCTCATTTCACAAAGAATTTGAGTCAAGTTATGTAATGCTGAGGTATTGGATCAGTGCCACTTGCACTCAGCTCATGCCCTGCAGCACCTCTGAACCTCAGTGCACTGAGCAACAGTACGGCGTCAAGGTGCTGCGGGATGTGGTCGAACTTTGACAAGCAAAAACCGTTGTAAAACATTGGGAAGCCGGGGGAAATTGTACAATGGGAATTTGATTCGCTGCTTTTTGCCATTGGAGGGATTTGGTCTGAGATATATTCGACGATAGGACATTTTGATTGAAGCCAAGATTTGTACACCGTTGGAAAGCAGTTTGCTCTAACATTAGGTATCCCGCCCTGCCTGGGTATTCTCGAGGATCAGCAACGATCATCTCCACTTGAACTTGTTGTTTACAGGTGGAAACTTCGAGGTTTTGTCCAAACATTTGTTTTTTGCTGCTAGTTTCCCCTGCCATTTTTTAGGAGTTAATTGCGTTAATTGGCAATGACTTGTGTTGATCCCAACTAGAATAGATTCAATCCAAGGGAACATTCGCAGGATAACCGATAAACATGCGTATGGAAAACCATCAAGTTGAATAGGTTTAAACTGTGAATGTTTTGCGTCGCGATTGTAGTTAAAGAGAATCATCTATGATTCTACGCATATGATTGCGACGAATTCAACCGACCAAATGCCGATGGCACCCATGGCAACCACCAGGTGCACGATCGCGCGGAAGTGGACGATGGCGACGTGCCATTGCTTCACCGTATGAAGGAGAAGAAGGAGATTCTGCTCCTTGTCGTGGACCATGGAGAGTAATCCTATTAGGGCTCACTGTCTCATGGTGGGAATACATTGGGGTCAGCATGCCTTACATGACAATCATTATGATGCAGCAGTTGTACCAAGATGGGGAAAGACGGTTTCGGTTGAGTTATGGAATTCCAGTGATTCTAGTGAGTCTTTTGGGAAACACGAGAATGGAAATGAAAGTGAGTTCTGGGCTGGGGCGAAAGTTTCAAAAAATGAACAGCTGCTATAGGAGATAAGGGCGTTGACCATGTTTGTTTGTTTGACAGACGGAAGGAATCACTGACTGAATGATTGAATGAATGAAAGGCTGCATGAAAGTATGACTGAAAATGTTACATGTGTTTCCCGTTGGGAATCAAAACCATGGTTAGTGAAGTTAGTTTTGAATTAAATTATAACTATAAATTAAATAAAGGAATTTAGTAATTATAAATTATAGTTGGGTAGCAAATTTTTAACTTGGAGTTTGGGCACCACTTTTGCCGGACCCTAATGTGCTTGGTTGTTCGCATTTTGGGCACGCACCAAAAAACAGCATTTTAACCAGTTGCAATTTTGTATGCTGGAACATCCGCTTGTTTGGAACCCAACGGTATCCATGTTTAGTTTCTGGATGCTTATGTCAACCCTGCCTGTTTTTTGTGGAATGCCATTTTCCGAAAACCAGGGTTAATTGGAATGCACTGGATCATTCCAGGATAGCTTTGCCTATTGGCATGTTACAACAAATCTGCCGAGTTTGCTGTGTTTTTACCATCGGTTTATCCACCTAAAAAATGGAAACTATGTATACCTATAATCTATGGTTGATAATGATATATGTCTAAATATACATATATATTTACAGATTCATATGGGTGGAAGAGATTCGTTTTTTTAAACCCCTAAGCCCTTCAAACATACAGTTTTTACCGGTTTTAGCTTTGGAAAATTAAGAGAATATTCCCAAGCAGACCAAACAGGTTGTTTTATTTTTGTTGGTAAGTAGTGCGATTTCATGTGTATTGAGTGAAAGGGGTGCTATATGGCCCAGTCTTAGAGTAAGGTATCTCCCAAATCCAGTTTTTGTCAGAACTCACCCTTCGATTCCCGTTAGAAAGGCAAATCTACAGGCATATCTCATTCTCAGACACACCCACATCATATATGTTGGTCATACATCCCCATGATATCCTATTACACCCCGTCAATCTCCTCATTACACAGGCAGAAGAAGGGTTTCAGCCATCGAGAGATCTGTGAGGCCAGGTGCAATGACATAATGATGTGGGACCGCATGGGGTTTTAGTGGGAGAACCAGCAAAAAACGTTGTTATATGGAATTTAATGGGGAATGAGTGATACTATCATCTATAAGGGGGACATGAGCAAAACCCAGAATGTAGCGTATGATGGATAGTATGGAGTAGTGAGGATCATTGAAGCGTGGTTAAAATACGCTGTGCAGACACATTATATCACTTCCTACAAGAACATGATTGGATCATGCCATCAAAATTGGTGAAAGATTCTCTGATATAAAATTGGTTTCTCCTCGGATGGGGAAACATGGGGAAACCAGTTACCCTTTGGTAAACAAACATAGCTATTGAAAATGATGATTTATAATAGATTTACCCATTAAAAATTGTGATTTTCCATAGTTGTGTTAGTTTACCAGAGGGTAAGTACGGTAATCTTTGCCAATGGCGATATCAGTGTTTACCTCACTGGACTAAAATGTTGCGAGAAGTCATGAGTCGCAGCTGCGGTGTAGGCCTTACTTGCGGCAACATCCTCAAAACCAAGACTTTTGCATGAAACCACCAGAACACACACATATTATATATATATTTATTTACACACATCAATGACAGTTTATATACAGTATCCCGTTTTTACAAGCAACGAACATGTCATGAAAGGTTTAATCAAATTGTGTAAAGAAAAACCTATATGGGCGATGTGCTTATTATTCACTTTCTTTTGATCTTTTCTTGCATCAAACATATGGTATCGCAACCTTTCAATTATAGCATTGATAACCTTGTTTTCCACCAGCTATTGTTTAACCATTTGGCTCATCTTCTGGGTTGTCTCTTCTTCTGACATGACGGGCCGGTTTGGTATAGTTATATTATCATCTACCTACTGGTTGGTTTTCATGGAGGGACCCCTCTATAGATAGACCAACCAGTGGGAAAAGGACATAGAGATCAATGATCATCATCATTTCTCGGCAGTGAATAAGGTTTTGGAGGCCCCTCATGCAAGTTCATGATGCGAAGCAGCACGACTTGCTGGTGGGGGCCAGTTCTGCTTGAGGTGAAGCATCATAACATACCATAACTCAACCAGAATACTACCCAGACTTTGGTTGTTTTTGGTCGTTTTTGATGTGTTAAGGGGGCTGCGTTTGACCCAAGTTCCGTGACATCGCAACTGAATGGTCACAGAAATGTTCCCCCTTTGGGATGAACCCATTGATGAACCCATCCCCGCAATAACCGAGTGGAAATGCATCGGCTGGCTCGGTTCTCTCGATGTTTGAAGCTATCAGCATCAAGTCATCAAGTTACTGCAAATTGTTGGGCTTCTGCGGAAAATGTTGATCCTCCCAAAGAAACGTGATATCTGAACATTGGAGTCTCAAATCCTCCCAAAAAAAACAAAAAAATCATTTGACTTGGAGAACTTGGGTCAATTTTTCGCCAGAAAAGCCGCTGCTTGCAGATACTGGACCTGGACCCTGCGGAAACGGATCTCGAGAATTTCGAACCGGAAAAGCGCCCTGGTTTCGAGTGATCGTTGGAAGATGATGGTGATTTATATCGTGAATGGAAAAGGATCGGGATGTGATTTAGGATGATGGACGATATATTTCTAAGATTGGAAGAAAAAAGGATGAATTTGATCATGACCTCACGTTGTGACGTCACTGGAATGATGGGAATTGGTTTTTGGAAATCGCCCCATAGCCATGTGATAACTGCTATTTTCAGGTTAGTTAGTATGATTTAACCATGATGATATGATAGGTGTAAGATGGGATATAACCAGCAAAACACCGGTGGCACAATGATGTTTTTTTCATATTTCATGGGATGTTTCATGCGATCTCAGTGGCGTATTGATATGAATGGAGTATTGGTCCATCCCCTTCAGTTATTAAACGGAGATCCCTAAACTAAATAGCCATTTAAATGTGATTCTCATCAAGCTATGCTTTTTGATTGCCATGTTCGACTACCAAAAGGCATGTCGCTTCAATCATTTGAACGACAAGCTATTGGTATTTCTGTCGGTGACGTTTACTCGCAAATCAAGATAATATGAATTCCAGCCCGTATCCAATAACTATATCTCATTACATCTGATGATCCCTATTTAAACCCATTTGTCCGACAAATCCACATATTCAAAACAATGTTGTTGTCTGCAACCCTTCATATTATTTCGTCATGGTTGGTTAAATTCAAGTTTTTTGTTTTTGTGCAATTGGTTGATTGTGAGAGGCCTTTTACTTCTATACTCCATTGCACACCCATTCTTTCTGCTTCAGTCATCTCATTCACAACGGGCGTTCAATCTCGCATTTGCATATCCGTTTTACAGATCTATATCCTCCCACTATAGTTGATTCAAGCCATGTTTTTTCCATGTTTCCCCATTCTTTGGATGCTGAAATCTATTGAAATCCTTAAAAATCACCCACAAAAAAGGGTGTTCTGCCAATTCTGCCAGGCTCACCGGCATTCACGTAGCCCGATGGAGAAGATCAGTGCAATTCCTATCCAAGAAGGCCTTCGATCTGCTCGGATCTGCTTTATTTGTTCATGTTGTGCCTAGAGCCTAGATGAAATGTAGATGGAATGTGGCCAATATGTGGCACAATGTTTAATGATCTTTAGTGATGTTTAGTGATGTTTAGTGATATGCACCTTCGTCATTTTTAATCTTTACCTGCAGCTGGTGGATCATAGTCAAACTTTAAGATTCACAAAATGGTTACATGAAGTCATCTATTTAATTGCATCTCAGACAGTTGTAAACATCACTGGATGGGTTCCAGAATATTGGGCATTTTGCTTGTGGTGCGTGCTCTAATGCCGTTCTCTTTAGCATTCCTTATCCTCATTTTCATTGACGATACTTTAGGCAGGATGCCTAAGAGTGGCCCTTACTGTAGGATGCCGTTATGGTGCGAGGAATGTGTTTGGAGTACAGCCCAGATTCGAAGCATCCAATGACTTAACTTCCAGGATGCTAAGTGGCTTTGTTCAACAACAGGATCAACCCAAAATTGTCCAATTGGTGGCCAGGATTTTAGAAGAAAAGTAGTACAACCGTTAGATTTCAGGGGCATCATAGGGTACAAGGCGTTCGGATTGATCGAACCCCCTTCTTGTGAGCTGATACGCAAAAACTACCAGCGTCGGGGTCTCCATCGTCAACGATCGTCAATGGGTGCAGCCCACAATTCCACCAAGATTAAGATATATTAAGATCATGAATATTAATGTTTACAGCTCAACATGAAGATGATGGACATTAAAAAAAAAACATGAAGAACAAAACTGTAAGGTGTTTTTTGAAATGGCTTTAATGGGGGTCAAACAAGAATTAAAGGACCGGATAACCCCACAAGTCAACTTCTTCCAACAAGCAACAAAAGAAAGGCAAAGACGGCATGGGGTAAGCAAGAAAGAGAAAAGAGATGGTGAAGGATTGGTGTGGAGTA
>Ga0126342_10008100_pt1 | contig 18794 bp, 15 predicted proteins | sample Cyp1metagenome_FD_92528 | JGI IMG/M metagenome (GOLD analysis project Ga0126342, IMG submission 92528) | Coral microbial communities from Lord Howe Island, Old Settlement Bay, Australia - Cyphastrea 1 metagenome | ecosystem: Host-associated > Invertebrates > Cnidaria > Coral ...
TATATTCTATATTATAATATATATATATATATTATACTATATGTTATATTTTTTATATTCTATGTTATATATATTGTATATTATATGTTATATATTATATATTATGTGTTATATATTATATATTATTTTATATATTGTATTATATAGTGTATTATATATTGTATTATATATTGTATTATATATTGTATTATATATTATATTTTTATTTTATATTATATCATATATTATGGTATATTATATATTATATTATTTATTATATTATATATTGTATTATATATTGTTTTTATATATTTCATATTATATATCATATTTTTATATATTATATAGTGTATTATATTTTATATTATATATATATATTATATCGTAGTATTATACCATGGGTAGGGGGATTGTTATGTTTGCAATAATAGAAGTTCATATGACCGGTCGAAGGAATCCCGAATCATGGCCATAGCCCATCCCATCTTTTGACCATGGCACAGGTCGTCTTGCCAAAAGCCACCTTGACTTTATGGCTGATATCCCTTAACTAGATGAATTGTATCCCCAATGTTGAATGGAGATCCTGTATCTACCACTTTTTCGATCCATGTTATCAATGGATTGGTTTAAGGGAAAATCTGCAGGAAACCATAGAGTTTCCCATTAAATATGGGGTTTTCCTGCAAATTTTCCCTTAAACCAATTCATTGATGTTAGAACCTTGTGTACCAGATCCCCCACATTTGACCCGGTTCTAATGAACGCTCAGCCACAGGTCAGATGCCAAGTCTGAAGGCTCCGTTGGCGAAAAGTCTGCCAAGATGGAGCAGATGGAGCAGCTTGGGCTTCCCTTTTGGTTGAACAAATGATCCGTTTTCGCCACGGAAAATCGTGATCTCATCACCAGACTTGGGAGATTCATGGATATTCAATGATGTTCAGATATATTCACCCAACAGATGTATCAAATACAGTATAAGGATGTATAAGGGTGGAAACCAGAAATGATGGGGAATGAAATCATGGGTTAAACTTACGGAAATGGTTTCATGTTTGTTTTTACAGTAATGTATCTGGCAATATTACTGTAAATATCAAACCATCCAAAATTGGTGTTATGAATTTGAGCCATAGCAAGTTGGAAATCCTTGAACATCCTAAAAAATCTAAAAAAAGACCTGGGGAAATCATGACGACTTCACTAGTCGACCTCGCCATCAGAATCATCTCTGGGCGCTGGGCAAACTCCCAGTGACCATGACAGTTTCAATGACGCAAGTTTGAGTTAAGAGATATCTTTCTCAGATAAACCTTTGAATCAAGCCATGTTTTCGAAACCATAAGCTCTGCGCAAATTGAAAAAACCTCCAGCCATCTCATAATTCTTGGTGAGGCTTCAATTGTCCACTTTCCTAAGTTTTTGTTGATGAAATCTCCTTTTCTACTGTATCCTTTTTTGTTGATTGGTCTAATTACCATTGCACCATTTTGTGCAAGTGACATTTCTGGAATGCCCAAAGTATTGATTCCTTCCCCACCTTTCCCCAACTGTTCCACGGTGTAATCTCCATAAGTTCACATAAACTCCGCCATGTTCACTCGAAAAATCCCCAGTGTCCTCAGTGAAACACTTAGAACTGTTATTTGAATGCTCCACTTTTTCTTTGGTGTAAAAAATGGAAGTTTGCTTTGGGATGCTTTGGGTATATAAAATCACATTTGTGTTGGTGAAAACTCCATGTTTGCTGACGAAAAAGCAAATTGTCTGGCTAAAATTTCAATTATTGTGGGTAACGTTTCATTTTTGATGGTAAAAACATAATCTTTGTTGGTAAAAAACAACTTTGTGTGGCTAAAAAATCTATATATGTTTTGTTGATTTGAAAAAGCACCTTGTGGAAAAGAAAAACAAAAAAACTCATTTTGATTGGTATCTCAAAATACCATTTCTGGTTGGTGGTTTGGAACATTTTTTATTTTCCATAATATATATATATTAATATATTAGGAATAATCATCCCAATCTGACGAACTCATATTTTTCAGAGGGGTAGGTCAACCACCAACCAGCCATTTGTTGGTGTATCAACATCCCAATTTTCGGGCAACGACTTCCCAGGACAGTCCCGCCGGAAGTCGATGTCGATGCAATATCGACCTCGGTGGATCTTCGAGCGCTGCGGGGGGTGCTGGAAGAAGCCTTAGTGGCTTGGCCAAGATTTTGGATGGTTTACTATGGTTTACTTAGATTTGCTGAAGATCTCGAATTTGGATGATTTTGGGATGTTATCTCACTTTTAGTGATTATAATTACTGAACTGACTGAACTCATCTAAACTCTATGAACTTGGGGATGACTATAATGTGGGAAATCCATGGAAATCCAAGAAACCATCCCCATCATCCCCAAATCATTTTCATGGGTAGTATAAACCATCAATCCATATGGGTGGTTTATTGGTTGATTGGTTTCTCATGTTACTTAGATTTGCTGAAGGCGATTTTTTTCGTCTTTTTCTATGGATGAATCCACTTATTATGAGCGGACACTTACATAGTGAAGAGTGGTGAGTATTGAAACAGGGATGGATAAAAATCTGTGATTTTCCATACGAACGGAAGGATGGACATTCATAGCTGCCAGCTATTTCTATGTGTACAAAGGTAAAAATATCATCAGGAGGTGGCTTGATGGATAGTGGATTTATTCATCGAAAAGTTGGTTTTCACCATAAAGTAATTATTGGGTTTTGACCATCAAAGAATTTGTATTGGACAACGAATTGCAAAATATGTCTAAATAATTGTGGTGACCCTAGGTTGATCGACACACCCAGACATGATTCTCCCATTTGCTCACTCAGGCAGAGCCACGAAAATCGGAAAACCCGTATTTGCCAGGGATAAGGCCACTATTCATTTCTGGCTGATGTTCCGGGTTAGATTGCCAGAGCGTGTATCCAATGTGTCCCAAGGACAGTTCATGGAGATATTGTTGGTGATAAACTAATCTGTTTCCTTACGAGCTCAAACCCCGTTTCGGTTGCTTAAGATCCAATTGGTTGTTAAAGCCCAGCAAGTCCAATGATGTTGAACACGTATATATATATTACATATTTATTATGTATACAATGGTCACCACTACCAATATATAAAAATACAGACATACATTACATATCCCTTGGGGGAAGTGTCTCTAAGTACCATCGAATAGAGAGATGGATAGATAGATGATAGACTCTAGTGGATAGAATAGAAGATGTTGAAAAGTCGCCACTTCAGCGCCTTTTAACGCTCAAAGATCACCCGTGCCTGACCTCACGCCAAAAAACTCAACGCCATGGCGATGCCAAAGTCTCAGTCCCGTCGCGTCCGTGGAGCTTTGTTGGTGGCCATGTGCTTGTGTGCCTGATCCAAGATGGCTTCAGATGGGATACCGGGATACCGGGATACCTATCAATACCTATCAATACCTATCAATGGTTCTTGAATGGGGAAAATGATTATAAATCATGGTATGTTGGAGGTGTATTGGTGTATTGTGTACCCCGTTCTTAGTCATGGTTGGTTAATGGGATGGTTTATGGCATTGGGTGGGTTTACCACATTGAACTGCTGTAGTAACAAAAACATGAAGAAGATTGGGTTGAAGCAGAAAAATATCAGTAGATCGAGTAAAATATATTAACTGATATGGGTATGGGCGCAGGGAGCTACAGATGAGCTGGTGATTTCTGGGAACCCAAATGAAGGTGGGATGGGGAAGGGTGTTCTAGCTGGCACCGGGTTCGATCAGTTTGATTCCTAAGCGAAGATAGCAAGGAACTAAAGTGATCTAAAGTGTATAGATACAGTAAAGATCGTCAAAGAAGCCAAAAATCAACTATGAAAACATCAAGGTGGCGACATGAGCAGAGACTCCCCAAAAACAACTCCCGCAAAATCCACTGGTCAATCATCATTTTTCCCAATGAAACTGGCAATTTTGGCGGGACGATCATATTACTAGTATAAATCCTCATTGATCATTATACCCCATTTTCAATCATACCCGGATCACATTGTTGGTGATTGATATATTATAAATATATATATATATATATATACATACATACATGCATGCATGTATGCATGTATGTATGTATATATATATATACCGGTTGCCTTGCGGCAATGAAACGTGGCTTGCTGGAAACTCCTACCAGCCCTGCCTTGAGGCAGTCTTTGGAGTTTGTCTTCTCGGGCCTTCACCAAGACTGAGGAAGTCACTGAGGAACCGCGGCAGTCTTTTTCTCGAGGTTTCGAGTGGACCTCAAGTGAGGGGTGACTCCATCACACCTCCAACTTATGATGGTTATGTGTTTGAATGTATTTGACGTGTATATATACATATATAGTTGTATACATATATATATATACATATATATATACACATATATACATATACACATATATACATATATATAATTATATACATATATATATGTATATAATTATATACATATAATATATATATACATACATAATTATGTATGTGTATGTAATTGTAATATACATGAGTTTTATTTGCTTATCCTGTACACGTTTATGTGTATATATAATATATGTACACATATCTATACCGTGCATATGCATATGCTGCATGCCAACTCTGAGGACCTCATTGCCCGACCTCAATGCAGATCGTGGTGTTTTTGCAGCGGAATTCACATGATTCACCTGTCCTAAAATAGTGACGAAGTGAGAGGTGAAAAGTTTCCGTGTTTTTTTCACAGTGGGTTGGATGCGTCAAGTTTGCGCACCGACAGGAATCCGGAGGTGCAGCCACTCGGCTTACTGAACTTTATAATGAAGCCAAAAAATTGAAAAGTGGATGGTCAAGATATATAATATTATATATATATGGGTCCCTAGGTCTTTGAATTTTGACCCACTTCCAGTGAAGCCCCATGAAGTTGATCATGATTGTCACATGTCTTTGCCATGAAAACTGCTAGAAACGGGTGTATCCATTATATAAGTTTGGAGAAAACCAAACTGCTTACCTTCTGGGAATCAAAGCCTCCATCTCTAGGGGATTTTCCAGCTAGCCAGCCACGTTTGATTACCGGGTAAGGCCAGGAATTCGATGTAATTCCTCTTGCCCTGCGACAGTACCTCTGGCAGAATCCTCCTTGGCAATGGAACATGCACCATGAATCCATGGTCCCGTTGAAAAATCCACAAAAGTGGCGAGTCTATCATATTCGACCATGTTTTCTTCATGAAAATGGTGGAAGATGTGGAATTAGCATGTGTTTCCCCGTGTTTCCCATGGGGGTTCCCATATTTGTCTAGTCACCTGAGGTGAAGTTGGTGGGCGAGCACCCACTGGTTTTCACCTTCCTCTCCATGGCTTTGTGCGGTGCCCTGTGCTACACCGAGAACTCCAGCACTGGCAAGTTGGAATTCATGAATCGCGTGGCTCAGCGTGGATCGAACTGTGGATCAGTTGTTTTTTTTGGTTTGGGACTTAGGTGACCAAGCCTTAGGCATTAGAAACTTAGACATAGTAGGAAAACCGATCAACCAACTAATATAATGAGATGGGATAGGGTTATTTTGAATGGCTTACTTAGACGGTCGGTATTAAAGCCCTTGGGAGCTTGATCAGAGCTGCGCCGCCGCCAAGGACTATTTCACCTTTCAGAAACTTGGCCCCGTGCAGGGTGAGATGACTGGAACTGACCTCCAAAATGAGATGTTTAATTAAGGGCATGAACTTGATGTGACCGTGAATTCCTTCTGACCTTCAACTTGTATAAAATGGAAGGTCCTACGTACAATAATATATATATATGTAATTGTGGCAAGGGGGTCGCACTTGCCCCTACTGAAGGCGGATGTAGGGGCGCAGCTGACCCTAGGGTAGGGGCGAATGTGACTCGACCTCGTTTTGCGTGGCAGGCGCAATAGTTTTAGAGGTGGGAAAGGATCGTTTTCTAGATCTAACAGGCATACGGACAAATCGCAACTGTCATGGAAAGTCAGTTCCAATAAAGTTGTTCGGGATGCTACGTTCTCAGATCCATTTCCAATACCTTCAAGCAGTTTGTTGTAACATCCATTTCAAGCAACTTCCAAGACGTTCTGCATGCTACGTTGCAACAACCACTTCAAGCAACTTCCAAGACGCTTTGGATGCTATGCTGTAACATCCGTGTCAAGCATCTTCTAAGAAGCTTTGGATGCTACGTTGTAACATCCACGTGAAAGGTAAGTGGCACCAGCCCCCCCTAACCAATGTCCCCAAGTCCCCCCTAACTGTCCCTTGTCCCCAGATTAAACCCTAAAAGGTTGAATGACTTATTAAGTAGAAAGGTAAGTGTCCCCGGCCCCCCCAACCAATGTCCCCAAGTCCCGCCTAAATGTTTCTTGTCCCCAGGTGAAACCCTAAAAGGTTGAATGACATATTGAGCAGAAAGGTAATTGAGTTAGGGGCCAATGTGACCCTAGCTGGGGTAGGGGCGACTGTGACCCCCGTCCCCGTTATAATGATACAGATAAAGTAAAACACCACAAATTTGACAAGTTTTCACAACATGGTGAATCCACCTTCGTTACGGCTTATCAGGGCGCCATGGCCAATGCCATAGCCTCACCCCATCGAGAGGATGAAATTCTGAAACCAAACCCATGTTTTGTCTTGGAGGAATCCCAAAAAGATCTGCGGACATCTAACAGGAAGGTCCTGTCTCAGACCTTGTTGCAGGTCTAAGCCATTTGCTCCTCAGCTGTATCTCACACAAACTGAGATGCTTTCCTCAAGCTGATTTAAATTGTACTGTAAGCATTATCCAACTGGTCAATGGTATATCCATCATCAATAGTGGATATACCGATATACCATTGACCAGTTGGAATCCAAAAAAAACATAATGAAAAATGTCTCAACCATCCAAAGGTCCAGGTCCCATAAAAATTGTTACACGAGTTGGCCAACAGGAAAGCTCAACAGATTTGGCCAGAATCCACAGGTCTCCAGGTTTAAAACTCAAAATACATGGGTCTCCAGCTCTAAATAAATAAAATCCCTGGGTTTCAGTTTTCGTTAAGAAAAAAACTGGAGAATCAATACATCAAACCTTACTGGTGCTAAACGCAGGGAAATTTCGGGAATGATCCACTGGCTAACTATCAATAATCATCCCATTCCCCCAGCAACCCATCCATTCCCTACTAAGCACCAGTAAGAAACGGATGGCGGATTGTTTCTTAATGCATCCCAACTGTGCTCTTCAGGTTGATCCAGAACATTTTGTGTTTCGCCTCCGGCCTGATCAACGTGCCTAGCTGACGACGAGACCGCTGTTGTTGCTGATCAACGGTGGGTGGGTGTGAATTTGCAGGACCAAACACCAGATTGGCTCAAGATTGGCTGATGACATCCATGTTTTTGTTGATATGTACCAGATACCCTCTGGTAATGACTAACATAACTATGGAAAATCACCATAGAAATAGTGAATTGTCCCATGAAAAAGGGTGATTTTCCATAGTTATGTTAAATTACCAGATACCAACTTCAAAAATTGAGAAGCAATCTGTTGATTCTCGATTCTTGACCCTCATCCATGTGGCTTTGAAGTCTAGCTCATGATTCTTTAAAGAGAATCAGGGGTTCCTGATAATGACAATCAATATTCAGTCTATTTCAGTCTAATGCTGGAAGTGTGACTCAATCAGTTCATTGGTGGAGAACACTTTTCCTCCTAGCCTGGTAGTCAAATCCAGCAATGGATCCAAGAATTCTCTCAACAAGTGATTTTCTCCATCGTTTTCCCATGAAAATCGGGGATTTGTGTTTGATCCCTGCATATCCCTCGATCCATCCCTAGGCCCTGACGATCTTCGACATGGGCATGACCGTCTCCCACCAGAGTGGAAACACCAGTCACGCAGGCGCCGCCATGATGTCCCAGGGGACCAGGTTTACATAGTTAGCTGATGGTCCTAACAAAGAGGGACCATTAAACAGCTGCCATATTTCAGCTTGGTGAATTGTTTTGCTTCATCCAAATGAATCATGTTTTGAACTGGAGAATTAGTCTGGAGAATGGTTTCCCTTCATTTACGCGCCTGGAGAAGCAATTCTGTTCAAAGCTTCCACAATCACATCCACAATCTTGGAATGTGTAGCCCTTAAATTCAACAGGGAAATTCACTACAGTGTATTATAGTGCGGACCCCCTGATCTTTCCCACAATTCCACAATTCATAAGGCTCAGCCTGACCGAAAAGGGACAGTTTCCCCGGTTTACTGGGGATGATCAGGCTCTACCGGGAACACACATTGCGGATACGTATAAACCGCAACCATAAGCAACCATCTTTAAAAAATTCGTTTGTGTGAGGCAAAAGATTACAAGATCATCGTTTTTCCCATCAAAACGGTAATTTTCACGGTGCCCTGTTAGTTTTGGGGAACCGCATTTGCAATCTCTAGACTCTAGTCTTGATCGCAAGACCCTCCTAATTGCATAAATAGTCTACAGTGGAATCCCTGTTTTTTGATGGTGAAATCGTGTGAAATCCCTGTGCACACATTGTGTCACTTCAACAGCCGCCTGACACTCGAGGCCGTTTGATCATGGCGGGTGGCGCCAAGTTCGGACATCTTCTGGCTGCGTTCTGCTTCGGATCTTTCTTCGCAGGCGAGGTACCAATGGTGACCTGTTTATTGAATTCATTGACTTATAATTTGGAGTTCATCTGTGATTTAGTTTGTTTGGATATTTGGATTATTTTCTTGGAGAAAATATGACTTCTGTGATCGAAAAGTAGCTGCTCTAGCTGAGCTGCTCATTTCGCATCTGCGTCAAATCGCTGATTTTACGAAATCATGGAGACGATCCTCAAGTAGCTGCGAGCCCCCCAGTGAAAAAATATCACGTAACAGTGGTACCATGTGGTACCAGTTCTTCAATTGAAATGATCACGAATCATGAATGATATGAATGATATCACTGGTTTATGGCGAACCCCCCAAAAAATAGACTGAGAAAAAGAATGGTTGGGTGTGGGGGGCTGCGCTGACAGGCTACAGCAAGGCGGATACAGAGCTCATCTACTCGGGACGATATTCTCCCAACCTTTTGGCTTCTGCCCTGGCTGTTGCTTGACTCAGCTTGTGGTCACAAGAGTTGATAGATCCACTGGACCCAAGAAAGAACGAGGTTTCGTCGGAGAAGGATCAATGGCTCTGTCACCCTTAGAGTCTTAGAGGATTTTGTGTGATAAATCCAATACACATCGAGCCGCAATTTTTGGATGGCTCATAGAAATTCATATCATTCATTTCTGGAAAATGATGGGATGGTTATCTTCGTGGTATTTTCCGCCTCAAAAAATCCCTGAAGAAAAGCCTCCAGGAATCCTCGATATATCCGGTCCCCAGGTGGTCGCCGGATGCGTGGTGCACTACTGCAAGGTGGGGATCCGGGGGGTGTTTCACCCTGCGGTGAACATTCCCAACATGAACAGAATGGAATCAACCGATGGCGATGGAAAATCTCTCGTAGATGATCTTGCCGTATCGTGCCACCAATTTCCTCATTACACTTTAGATTTCCCATTGCCAGCGAGTTAGAATAGTTGGGAGAGTACTTGGGGTGCAGTTCCATTCAATAAGCAGGTAGATGACCCTCATTGACATATATAGGTGTCATCATCACACTACTTGTGCTGTATACCCATTAATAGCTCCACCCCTGCAGACCAGTTGTACACATTCCCCGGTTCCTTAAGACAGAAACAGGAGCACGGTGGCGAGGGCAACGACAACACTTCTGAGTGCCTGCTGTTGCTGGGCAGTAGTGATTGTCCACCATTTCCCAGGGGGAGAATATCTCATTGGGTTTTTTGGCGGTCGAAATCTATGAACATCCGAGTCACGAGTGAGCAACTTAGGGTGTCCCAGTCAGCAACTACCCGAGTCAACCAACAGCTATGACTGACATCTACGCGTTTTGGTTCGGGGTGGGTTCGGGGTGGGTGGGGGGGCAACAACGTTCTTGCTACTAGTAGCAGCTGAGGTGACATACGTGCGGCTAGGCTCTGCATAGTGTCGTCTACATGAATGAGAACCTGATAAGAAAGCTAAACCCTAGATATTGTTCTCCAGCCTCCAATTTCTAATAACTCATATACAGTCATATATATATATTATATATACATTTATATACATATATATATATACATTATTTTATTTATTATATTATATTATATTATATTGTATTATATTATATTATATTATATTATACTAGATTTTATATTATATTATATTATACTAGATTTTATTATATTATATTATATTATATTATACTATATATATACATATGATATATATATATATATACTATAGTATGATATAATACAATATGATATAATATAAAATAATACAATATATATATATATTATAGAAAATAATATATATATATATACATACATATTTCAATACACACGGCCTGCTTATCCCTTCATCGTAGTTGCCCACTCAACCTTTTCTAAGTTGCCCACTGAACCTTTTCTTAGTTGCCAACGCAATCGTTTCTTGCATTCTCACCAAGCCTTTTCTAAGCCCTCTCATAGTTTCCACTGCCGCTGTTTCTTAGTTGCCGATTCAGCCCGCTGTGACAATCATCCTAATAAGATCGAATGGGTACCCGGTGAAGAACCAGGAAAGGTTATGGCGGTAACTAGCGATATTTCACCAAACAGAGAGGTAGAATTCGCATGAATTCGTCACAAATCCCCATTTTTGGGGGGCTAAATCATGCTAAATCAGGGTCTTGAGCTCCCATGTGCTTGGTAGTCAAACCACCCATTAATCACGGGTTGAAGCATGCTAAAACAACATCGTTAAAAACAGCTTACTCCAAGTTGCGTTCCCAAATTTCCTGGTCAACAGATCCAGCATCAAAAATTCTGAGGCTCTTTGCCTTCTCTCAGGGAATCATGAACGGCATCACGCGAAGGCGCTGAGAAAAGGTAGGTTTTCAGGATGTTTAGGCCTTATTTTTCGCGAAAAACATAGGATTCGTGCGACAGTTTTTTCTTTTGGTTCGATTTCAGCATGTTTCCATTGGATTCTTTAAGATCGAAAACTGAAAATCATGGGATTGCAGTGATAATTGTTGTTCACTGCCAAATCAAGGGATCTTGAATCCCAATTATGGACATATTAATGGACTATCTGGACATGTCCCAACGTAACGAAGCCATATTCTATGCATTCATGGAACCTGAAACCAGCAACCGCCTGGACGCAGGTGCCAGACCCTGCCCATCTGCACCACTCACTTCACAGGTGGAATTGGACATCTATGGCTTGTATGGCTGGGATTTATTCATGGATTTGATTAGATGATTAATTTCACAGTATTTCAATGTATTTCATTTTAATGGGAATATGGGGAAGCCCCAACCTACCCAAGCTACTAGTATATGGGTAAATATAGGGATGTAAGCGTCAAAAATGGTGGATTATGATTGGGATATGTTATGGATTGTTATGGGATATATTGCCAAAAATATTGGGATATGGGTCTGTCTAAAAAGCATATGGGCAAGTACCATTTTCTGGTGAGATTTGATGGGGTTTTTCGTAGGATATGCCAGGGGGGCATTTGCAGCCAACAATATGATGTTTGGACCTGCCTGAAAATGTGATATTTCCCCTTATCTATGGTAAAAGAGAATCAATCAATGGATTTGGGGTATATTGAATTTTCTGACAAACCAAAGATATCGGGTGTTTTTGAGTACGGAATTTGGTGCGCCAAAGATTGGTTGATTTCAAGGAGTAATGCAAAAGGTCATCCAACCAATGCGTTTTGCCCCTATACCCTTTTCATTGGTTGTGGTTTGAGGTGAAGGGACACGCGTCAAGAACACAGGTACATACAGGTACTTTGTACTTTTCATAAAATGTGATGGTTTCAAGTATCCTTTTCTCCAAAATGCGGTAAGAAGTCACCCACCCCACAAGGAGCTTATAAAATGTGGGGTTCCCTGCCATTTTCAGTGGCTGTCCCTGAATCCATCTCCATCCGGACAGGCTACTTGACCGACGTTGGCACCTTGTTGGGCTGGTGCGTACGCGATGGCGTCATGGGCGAGAAGTTCTTGAAGGCCTTTCTGAAATTCCATGGAAATTCTGGGGTTGAAATCCATTACCCTCCAGTACTCAAACATTGCAATGTGAAATCCACTATAGATAGGCATTTAAATGGGAAAATATTCCATAATTGAGATTTGTCCATTGCCACGTTTGATTGCCAGAGGGTACTACGTAACGATGATGACTCATAACTATTTATGGGTTTGGTACTTGAAAATTGGGGGGAAAACCCGAACATCCCATGGACTATCATCATTTTCCCTATGAAAATATTGCCAATTAGGGGGGTATATCCCCATTTTCAGACACACCCGATTTCCCTTACTAATGACGCTAATGACTGACTATGTGTAATTATCCTGTTTTGTACCCTCTGATAGTGTCGTGAAATGGCATTTTTGACGTGTCTCGTTCCCATTTATACCTGCATTATGGATGGTTTTCCTTTGGAAAACTGTGGAAATCCATTGCCGGCGGGTGGAGGAAATGCCGATGGACGATTCTATTGGTGACCGCTAGCAAATGGATGTTCATCCCCAAAAAAGTAGATTATGGGCAAAGAGTTCAGAAGTTCAGAAGGGCCAGAACTGGGGCTTGGTGGGAGATTTTGAAAGGCCAAGGTGCAAGCTCCTATGGTAGTCATCTTAACTTGTGAACGATTCATGATTCGTCATGTTCAAAACCCTCCAGTAATCTAGGTTGGCAATGAATCCTTATCTGGCATACTGTGCTTCATGGGGAGATAATCCACTTGAATGGGAGATGTTGCATCATCAGAAATTGGTGGGAACCCCAAGCAAAAGCAGGACGGAGTCCCAAACATTCACTCGAAGTTTGAATATGAAGGATGTTTGCAGTATTGCTTCCGCTTCAAGCTGCTGATTGAGGATACCCTCAGCCTTTGTTTCCCTACCACGCTGCCAGTTCTGCTTCTCCCGGCAATTACCACGTGAATAAATGGGAATTGGGAAAGGTGGACCAAGTACAGTGAATGACGGAGCTGCATGGTTTCATGTTTGTGGGGGGGCAAACTTTCGACCCTACCAAACCCCCAAATGTTCCTGGAACAGCAGCTGAAAAGGATGCAACTTTCGGAAAATCATCTCTCACACCCATTGCTAACAGACTTGCCAACCATTGACGCCGGGATCGCAATTTGAGCCAGTCTTCAACTGGCAATCATCTGGTAGATCCTAAAGCTTCTAGATCATGGCCCATCATCTGTGCGATCTTCATCCAAGTTTGAGGAATAAATTTTGGCCACACCCAACGCATCTCTGGCATCGGTAATCAAACATGGCGATGGAAATCTAACAAATGTTCAATGGGAACATGTTCCCATTGCCATGTGAAATTTTCAGACGGTACCCGGTACCATATATATATATATGAATGGTGAATAGAAAGGAGTTTTAACTTAACCCAGCATTTCCGGATTTCATCTCAGTTTGGTTCCATATGAGCCAGTGTAGACTTGTATACGATCAGATACAATTGTTTCGGTAATATGTGTGTATATATATATGAGGTATGAACAAAAATAAGTGTAGACTACTTTAGTAAGGGAGGGTCCAGGTGTGTCCAGAAAGTATACCAAACCATGTAAAGCGATAGGGCCCCCAGTAACCATATGAGAGTGCATTAAACTTGGTGTAAACCAAGAACATATTGTTGTGCACCTTCACGCTATGGGCAAAATTCATGAAGAAAATTCAACCTGCAGTGCCCACGTTTCTTGCAGTGGCCATGTCATTTGTTGTCCAAGGTGATTGAACCGTTGCTTTCTGCAGGCAGTTTGTTTTTTTTTCTCCCAGGTCCCAAAGCAGTAGAATTAAACTAAACTAAATGGCTAAACGCAATTGAATTCTGAATTAAAACAAAAAATCGGTTTAAATCAATTCTGAATTCCGTTTGTGTGCTGTATAATTTAATTCGAAGTTGTTCTTCCTTTGTTTCCTTTTTTCTTACCTTCCTGTTTCCTTTTACTTTCCTTTTGGAACTAAACGCTATTGAAGTCTGAAGTAAATCAAAATTGTTTTTGAATCCAATTCTGAATTCCATCTATTTCAGTTTTTCCTTTTTGTTCATGTCTCCTTTTCATTTCCTTTTTCTCTTCCTTTCTTGATCATCCTGGTATTCTAATTTAGCGATAACCTTGGCGATAACCTAGCGATAACCTTTTGTTGAAAAAGGGACCCCGGACAAGGGATAGACTGATTTGACCACAGCGATATCATTGTTCGTTTTCATAGAATTATTGATCTTATATTGGTTACTGTCATTCTAGTTTGGAGTTGGGATTGTAATAAAGTTCCTTGCTTAGGTAAAGAGTCTAGGAGTGTGCTTAGGTAGCTCCCCAACATGGTTGCAAACGCAAAGACAACGAGCGCCCCCTTAATCCATCCCCGGCAGTTTGAAGATCTGAATCCGTGAAGCCAATTCCGCTGCATTTTGCATTATTTAGTGTTGATTTGAATAAAACACTGTAAAGCGATAGCGCCCCCCAAAAAAAGCGATAACCTATATTTTCGTACCAAGCGTCAACAATTGATTTTGACGACGGCTCATAATATATATATATAGCATTATATAGCTATATTAACTAAATTACTACAATATTTACTCAGACTTATGAACATAATTAATATATATTGAACTAATGATTGAATGTTAGATCGAATAGAATCACTATCGATACTAATAGTAATTAGGTAGCATAATACGTGGTATCATTCTGTTAGTCTAATAATATCACTAATACTAACAATTTGCTAAGATAGTAATATAATAGAATAATGGATACATTAACTAATTGCATCTAATTACCAATAATTGAATATAATTAACTCTATATTGAATTAGAATGACTAATGTGGTTAATACAATATAATACAATCATAAACCATTCCCCAAATCACCATTTTATAGGTGGGATGTTTACCATTCCCAAATGGGTCGTTTATGGCATTGTTTTAACCACATTCTAACTGAATAATGCTACCCTCTGGTAAACTAACGTAACTATGGAAAACCGTCATGCTATTAATGGGTAAATCCACTATTTCTATGGCAATGTTCAATAGCTATGTAAACGTTTACCAGAGGGTACTGTATATAATCAGCATTTTCAATAGCTATAATCCACTATTTCTATGGCAATTTTCAATAGTTATGTAGAGATGCTTACCAGAGGGTATACCATTAATAGGTTATTTTCCATGACAAACCATCCATGTTGGGGTCCATGAGAACTGAATCATGCTATTATTAACATAGCTATTGAAAATGGCCATTTATAGTGGATTTACCCCAACAAATGCTGGTTGGTGGTTGACCTACCCCTCTGAAAAATATGTTAACTGGAATCATGCTATTATTAATATGGAACATCTCTAATATGCTATTAATATACATGAATAATAGAACATCTATTAATATGAGATGTACATTATTAATCCATATGGGTATGGATCAATACCTATTAATACCATTTTTAGTGGGATATTCACATCCATTTTAACCCAGCTATTTTGATGTGAACTACAGGGGTACTATTGGTTTTGACACACTGCCATATGAATAATCTATAAATCTATAATTATTAATCTACATATGAATAATAGAACATTATTAATCCATAATAGAGACTGGTTGGTGGTTTCAAACATTTTTTATTTTCCATTTCATATATGGGATAATCCTTCCCATTGACTTTCATATTTTTCAGGATGGTTAAAACCACCAACCAGGAGATGTACATCCATATGAATCTGCGACCCAAAGTCGTCCATCTCTACCAACCCGGTAGGCCATGCTCTTCGCCGCGGGCATTTTGTTCTTCGGCCTCGGTGGCGTGGCGGCCAAGGAGCTGCATGAGTCCTACAGCATGCAGGCGCGCCCCCGGGGGCCCGGGGATGGTGGAGAAAATGATGGAAAAATGATGAAAAATGATGGAAAAAATTATGAAAAATGATGGGAAAATGATGAAAAAATGATGAAAAATGATGGGAAAATGATGAAAAATGATGGGAAAATGATGAAAAAATGATGAAAAAATGATCAAAAAATGATGAAAAAATGATGAAAAATGATGGGAAAATGATGAAAAATGATGGGAAAATGATGAAACAATGATGAAAAAATGATGAAAAATGATGGAAAAATGATGAAAAAATGATAAAGATGATATAGAATGTGGGATTGGGAATGGAAACATCTATGAAGAATTCGGATGGATTTGGGGAAGAATTGAGACTTTGGAGTCAGATGCAATGTGAATCACTACCAATGATCATATAGGAATCTTCAGATGTGTTTATGGTTTGAATCATATGTGTTTGAGATAGATGCTGGGAAAACAGATATATATATATATATATGATTGATGATAAACCATTGAAGTGGTAGAAAGTCCCCAAAAAACTGGTAGTTTCACCCTCCCAGTTGCGACCTGAATTTTTTTTTCTTTACCCTCGGGATGGTGAAAGATGGTGGGGAAATGCTGATTATATACAGTACCCTCTGGTAATGACTAACATAGCTATTGAAAATGACCACAGAAATAGTGGATTTGCCCATTGAACATGGTAATTTTCCATCGTTTTTTCTATGTTTACCAGAAGGTATGTAGTATATTAATACATTATTGGAACAGTTTGGGATTGGATGGGTTGGGTTATGATGATTTCTATATGGACCAGTTGGGAAAAGCATCTGAGGGATCACCTCGCTGGGCTGATCGAAGTGGTTTATCAGGGTGGTTGAGTTATATGCCAATGATTTTGTGGATGATATGTCCTATGTTTATCGGATGTCTTTGTGTATCTATATATATAATACTATATATTTATGCGAATATTCACGTGTGTATGTCCATCTGAAGACATATACGATTGTAATGGATCAGTAGGTTAGCCTCGATTCAACTATATTATGATAATACTAGATGAAAGAGATTAAATGTGCCATTTGGTGGTTCATACCCCAATTCAGACACACCTATTACATCCAATTTACCCATTATTCATAGTTGTATCCGATTGTATCCCGCTAAATATCCCATCCTCATTAAATCCCATTGCATCCTCGTTGAATCCCATTCAATCCCAATGAATTCCCAGTGTTTTCCCTCTAAAACGTTGAATCCCAGGCTGCTTTGATCTCCGCTGCCCTCATGGCCGCGGTTGCGGGTGGCTTGGTGCCAGTGAACAAGACCAAGACCAAATGAAGGTGCCGCTGGGATGGGCAGAGGGGGAAGATGACGATTTTTGGCTCAAACAAAACGGGATTTGACCCTGACTGGGAGGTATAGTGACAAAATATGACAACATGATATAAGTAACCAACAATATATCATTTGTGGTGCCTGAAAATTGGGGATGGACCCCCAATTCATGGCAATCTTCATGGGAGATGATTCACCGGTGGAAGATGAGTGGATTAGGGCACTTGAGGCCGGGACACCCTCTAACGAGAACAAGTTTTTTTGGTCCAAAAAGTTTGGTACCTCAAGGATACACCTGTTCATGGATTGAAAGATGGTAAAAATCTTGTGCCAAGTGCCAAGTTTCACAATAAAAGTAGCCCCCCTTTTGTGTCCAGTCGACTACATCCTGGAACGATGCTAGATGTCCCATTTCAGTCCATTTCACAGGCTTCAAGCATCCCAAACAATCACCAGAATGGATGTACCGTTGGAGATGATTCTTACCAGCTGATGCTTGTAGATCATGGCATTTTTATCAACCCACTCCAGGCGTGACGAAAAGTCCTGCGATTCGTCCTGACGGGCTTTCTTTGAGCTTTTCCAAACGATAAGTTTTTTTCGGTGTGAGGCACCAAGCCTCAAAAAACCACCGTGCCTTCTGGCCGACAGTGGGGCTTTTTGATCCTCAACAGCCGGAGGGACCGAAGGCCATGGAGCGTTCAAGACTCAAAAGTTTGCGTACGCAAAAAAAAATGAGCTGGGGAGGGTGAAACCCAACGGTTGGTGGTAGCAGCTGTACCCGGCCCTCTGGTTATATGCCAAATCTGGGAAAGCACAAAAGTGTTCTAGATTTAGATGGTCCTGTTCATCAGCATTTTTGGACATCAATTTGTTCTGTGCAGGTGGTGATCATTCAGATTTGGCCAGCTTGAGGGTGATAAAAACAATCCAGCCAAGAGAGAACCGTCCGTCTCCAAATCCGGCAAAACGTGCAAGGAATCTTTTGGGGGATGTCGAAACAGGCAATGGAGTAAGTGGGACAACTGTAGCCCTTTTCCAAAGATGTCTGAACATGGAGAAGAACACTAAAGGACCGGATAACCCCACATGTCAACTTCATCCAATAAGCACAAAACAGAGGCGAAAATGGGATGGGGCCGGCAGGAAAGACAAAGGAGATGGTGGAAGACAGATTGTGTGAAAGAGCAGCTGTGTGTGAAAGAGTTGTGTGTAAAAGAGTCGTGTGTAAAAGAGTTGTGTGTGTGTGTGAGAATGTTGTGTGTGAAAGTGTCATGTGTGAAAGAGTTGTGCGATGGTTTATTAATCACGAAAGCTAGCGTCAGCTAGCTGGAGTCTTCTTGCTTTAGCAAGTATTCCGGGGGCTGCTCAAGGACATCACGTGATTTTTCACGCGAAAGGGGGGGACCCCCACCACCACCACCACCA
>Ga0126342_10008101_pt1 | contig 18793 bp, 20 predicted proteins | sample Cyp1metagenome_FD_92528 | JGI IMG/M metagenome (GOLD analysis project Ga0126342, IMG submission 92528) | Coral microbial communities from Lord Howe Island, Old Settlement Bay, Australia - Cyphastrea 1 metagenome | ecosystem: Host-associated > Invertebrates > Cnidaria > Coral ...
GCATCTTCTTTCTTCTGACTCTTTCTCTTCTGATCTTCTCTCTTCTAATCTTTCTCTTCTCTCTGCCTCTTCCCTGCTCTGCTTTTCATCTGTCCATATTGTCGGAAGTTTGACTTCTAAACTGCCTCCGATTAATCTGTATGATGGTATTCAGTCCTCTTTCATGTCCCATGACTCCAAGCTGCGCTCTTCATCAGCTCGCATCTGGATGTTTGCACTCTCATCCAAGTCGCACTTGGTTTTGTGCACCTCAAAGCAGAAAACCGTTCCAAGCCCAGCAAGGCAGCACTGGCGCTGTCAGGATAAATTTATATAAATTTCTTGAAATTGCCAGATTGGTCAAACATAATCAGATTGCATGGTTGAATGATGTTGAATGTCAAAACTACCAAATGCCCAAATGATCCCAACATATCCCAAATGTAGCCAAAGTATTCCAAAGTCACAATGAGCATTGTTCAGTGGCAACTTGCCAGCCTGAATTGATTGCTGCCAAGAGACCATCATTCTAAGGCTTGTGTCATGCTCCTTGCACGATTTCACCAAGCTTTCAATATACCATTCAAGTCATAGTGGCAAAGCAAGAAAAGGCGACAATCATAAGCGACGAACACCAAAGGTGCACGGCAACATTTACAGTTAGGTTCCACTCCTCTGTCATTTTCGCGAGCACCTCACAAACCGCTGCCAGTTTACGCAAATTTGTCAAGGACCAACAAGCAACTGCATGGGAAGTGTCCAAATGTATGAAAATTCAAGCTGCCCTCAAGCTGCCAAGTTGAGTCAAGTTGAGTCAAGTTGCCTTTTGATGTGATTCCACGATCTCCTCTCTCCTTTTGAGCACTTCTTCCAGCCGCTGCCTTTCTTTTTCAACCTGGCCCACGGAGTGGCCACACAGTGGCCACGGTGCATCAAAAACGACATGGTCGGAAGCTGGCGGCGTGGAAAGTTGTGGGTTTCCATGACTTGGATGACTTGGGGCTATACTGCGATACACATACTACACTCATACTATATCTATACTATGCCATACAGAAGTGTCATTGCAAATCAAGAACTTGAAGAACTGAGATCCGAGGCAGTAAACTGGCAATTGTATTTCACATTGTGGCACTGTATCCAACGTGATCCTTGATGGTTGTTCTATGTGAGTGTTTGGGAGCTTAGCCCTTTTTCAATCAGCCTTCATCAACCTCGCCTGCTTTTCGCCCTTCAGGCTGGCAGCAATGGTGAGAGCTTCACCTGCGCACGTGCTGCAATTGGACTCCAGCCAAATGTCTGCACATGTAGAAGCCACAGTATGCCACAGTCATCTGGATATAATTATCTGGGTGTCATCTGGATATCTGGTGCCAAGTTCAAATTAAAGTTCAACCAAGAGTCATTCTGCAATTTGTTTTCTGATCTTCGTTGGCGTGCAGGCCTCAGCACAGTCCAGGAGTTCGGCATATCACAACTTCGTCATGGCACCAAGCCAGTGCCGATCAAGACTCAGTGTCGTGCGACCGTTGGGTTCCATGCTTGCGCCATTGCTTTACCTGAACATGATGGAATATGGAATATGTGAGTTTGGAATTATTTGGATGAAGTTGGAAAACGTATGAAAACGTCATGTCCAGTTGCAGGTCTTGAACCAAGCGTGGACAGTCACTGTTGATTACTGGCATGAAACCTGGCATGAAACCGGGCCTGACAAGCATTGGACCGGCACAGCTGGGAAATCCTAAAACCGGAGGATGCTACGTTTGAGCCCGCAAAACGGCAGGCAGACAAGTCAAAAGTCAGCATTCTCAGTCTGCCTGCAGGATAGATCCTATAGGTGCTGGTCAAGGCTTTACCTCCTGCATACAAAGTTTCAAATAGCATGATATAGCATGATACCAGTAACACACAGTAAAATCAGGGGAAGCTAAAACATGCTAAAACAAGGGTTGGGTCCTCAAGTCAAATGCAGCATTGTGTGCAATCAGCGCTGTCTTCTCGTCACCAATGAAGTTCATAAATCTGCGGATAGCATCTTGCTTAGATGCCACTGCCTCAGCACTTGTCTTCAACTCACAAGCTGCTGTACTAATTGAATGTAATTCAATGTAATTGACACATCTTCACACCTGCCTGCAACATCTCGAAATCCAGACCATTCACTTGCGACGCTTTGGCATTGATTGGCCTGGTGGCTTGCAATAGGCCTCATGTCCATGGCTGCAACGTGGTGTGACATGTATGCTTGATCGCATGCCCTGCACTCCTGCTCTCAGATCCAAGCTGTGAAAACATACTCCCGTTGGCCACAAACTTGACCACAAACTGCCTGAGATTTCTTTGTGCTTCAATCGATTTCATCACTGAGATGGCTATGCCCGGCCCTTTCTTGATTTCGCGTGACCCCACATGCAACCCAGGTGCTCCCATTTTCTGCTTTGGAACGCACCTGAGTACCGTTGCAGTGGCTTGCATGGTGCTGCGCCGTCTAACATGGTCCAATATGTCCAGCTGCTACTGCGCGATCCAACCCGATTCCAACCTCCAACTCCACAGCGCCAATCTCTATGATCTCATCCTCTGCACCGAAGCCCGACGTTTCGGTGTCAAAAACCTAGACGGAAAGGGCAAGTGATGGAGATGGCTCGGAAGAAAATGAAGAAAACAAGAGAGCATCAAACTGCATTCCAAAATATTCCAACTAAGCCCCTCTGCAACTACTCGCTGGTACTTGAAGGGCTCCACCGGCAAGAGCGTCCACCACTTCTGAAACAAGAAAAATGATGAAACAATAGAAACAATATGAAACAAACATGTCTTGATAATTTCTTGACAATTCTTGTACTTTTGAAAGCTTCAAATGTGCAAAAGGAAGCAACGCAGCAACACTCAGAAACAGGCTGCTATTGGCTGCTCACCGCGCTGGTATTGCACAGAAGGATCTCCACTTTGGCCATGGCTGTCCTTCGGAGCTTCGCCGCTGTCCGAGCCAGGAACTGGGCATGGCATTGTGGTGCATTCAATATATTTCAATATATATATATATATATTTATATATTGTGAACAGATCAATCCCTGTTCCGGATATGCTCTTAGAGTTTTGGAGTCTCTGCGTTTTGCCGTTTGTCAGCGTTTCAAGGGCACGTGGAGACCATAGCAGCGCGAATGTTTTGCTGTTTGCGGGAGCTTGAGCCAACGTGGCGTTGGCAGTCGTCACTCTTGATACATGGGGATATTTTACGCTGTAACCCATGCATGTATTGCTTAGTTCCCTTTCGCACCCCCCATGTTCAGTGCAATTTTGCTTTCACTGAACACGAAGGATGGGAACCCATTGAAATAGTGTATACGCTACAGTCGCCGCAAAAAATGATTATTCTACACGGTTCACCCTCCCTCGGCACCCGATGGGTGTTACGAGGTCAGGATCCCCGTATCCTACCGGCTTCGCGGTTTACAGCGGGCAACTGTACAAAAGAAAAGTTCGAATTGGAATACAACTCTTGAATTTTGACTTGGTGAGAAAACTAAGCTAATCTAGCGCTAGGCCTCGCTCAGAATCCTCTCACGAGTCATTCGATATGACGTTCATCAATGAAGACGAAGATCGCCACATAGTGCCCAGCAGTCATCAATTTGTAGAAGAAAGTAGAATCAAATTAGTCCGTGCGTTTCTTCTTATACTGGGGCGCTTGTTGTGGTCTGTCACCAGGAGATGGCCGAGTTGACTTTGCCGTTGTGGGCAATTGTTTGTATGCAGGTTTGGCCTTAGCAGGACCAGGCGCTGCGGATGAGGAAGAACTCGAGTGACCTGGGGCGCTCGTTGGCATAACTTTTGGTGGAGGTGGCCTCGGTGCATAGGCCTTGGGGCCGCCCTTAGCCTTTGCTTCTGCTTCAGATGCTCTTGCTGCTTGAGCTTTGACAGCATCGTCAACAGCCCTCTTTGCACCTTCAGTTTCGCCAATCGATTTGTAGACATTCTGCACGATGTTGGGATCAACATTCGGTGCTATGTGCTGGATCCATCGCAGGTGCCCTTTGGAGGCTTCCTGCTCTGCACGCTTGACAGCGTGCGCAATCCTTCCGATAAAAGCTTGTGGAAGGTTCATATTGCATTGAGTTGCTGTCACCAGCAATTCCATGGATCGCTCCTTCTCCCTGTAGGCCAAATAGACCGTGAAGGCGGGGATCTCAATGCAATCTTCGAATCCATGATCACCAGCTCTAAAGTAGGTGTATTGTGTTGAATTCGGGAAAGCACTTTTCAATAGTCTACCTAAGAAATCGCTCATCTTGGCCCTCATTTCATTTTTCTCCTCAGGAGTGCCTTTCATCTTATGCATTGGGACGAGGAACTGGAGGTCATCGGGCTTGAATCCTGCAAGCACAAGTCTTTCCATGAGCTTCTCGTAGATTTCAAGCGTCTGGATCATGGGCGTCAACATATCCCGTGGACGGCCTCCGCGCATTTTCTCGCCCTGCATCCACTCTTCCTCCTTCGCCTTGGCCCTGAACATTACATCAAGCTCTTCTTCAGATGGGCGTCGAAGCGTTCCATCATCATTGTCGCCTGTGTAAGGGCAGATACCATCCAAGTCCAGCCTCCCGACGCTACCGGTAGTCATTTGGGCCCGGTATTCCTCGGGTGTCATCATGACACGCTGCTTGTAGTAGTACTTGTACATGCCCATAACCTTGACCAAAACAGCATTGTCGAAAAGCTGAGCCGCACCTTCGGACGAATCGTTGTTGATCAGTCCCTTTGCAGGCAATCGTATGCTTCCGACATCAAGGTTCAATGCCCAGTTCGGCATCTTTTCTGCCTCACCGGCAGTTTCGGCAGCTCCAGTGCCTTCTTCTTCTTCATCATCAACGGCGACTTCCTCATCATCGTCTTCTTCTTTCATTTCCTCGTCGCCTTCGTCATAGTCAACCTCACTAGGGTCAAACTATAAAAAAACTATATATATATATATATTCAATGCATTCTGTACCCTTTTCTATCCTTTTCTATCATCGTTCTATCAATGTCTGTCCTGCGCCCTTGCACCATGACTATACCACACTATACTCACACCCCCCAAAGCCTCCAGCCAAGTGTGATCTTCCTGCAGCAGACCAAACTTCCGCGCTACCTGAAGCAAACACGGCCTTGGAGGCATCTACAGAAGGTTGAGAACCGTTGACAAGCCGTCATGAATCATAACATTATCATCTATACATTATCCTAAATATGCGTAAATCATAACTACATATTATATTACCCAATGGTGCTCAGCCCACGCCTTCCGCAAGACTGCCTTAGTTGGAGTTGGCTAGAGAATCTAGAAAGGTACAGCATGACAGGTCCAAGGAAAGTGTTCATATGTTTTTCACGTTGTCAAATTCTGCAATATTCTGCAATAGCAAACCTTCTCAGCAAAGCGACCAGAGGTGACAAAGCTCTGTCGCCTTCGGCTTTAGTGCTTCTGCGCGGGCTTTCCGGAGCCCTTGTCGCGACATCGTCGGCCATGGCAATGCTACTGGAACCTGAATATTCAAGACCTGGCCATAGTTACTCTTACTCTTCAAAATATGCTGAAAGCGTGAATCAATGTGAATCATCCAGCCCGCACTATCTCACCTTGTTTCGGCATATCTTATCGAACTGGCCGACTCTGGCCCAAATGTCATTGCGCCAGCATATTGAATAGAATTTACTGGTAAAAACATGTAAAACCATGTAAAACCATGTAAAACCTGCATGTGTTCACTGCTTTGATCGAAGCCGAAGCTCGAGGCTCCAAATTACAAAGGATCTGACTGGTCAAAGCCTTGAGTAGGAACAGGCAATGGTCACAGGTACAGGCTTCTCAGCCACATCCCAAGCAGGTTGACCTCTATTTCACAATCAGGTATAGTAGCTCCCAAATAACAGAAAAGTCATTCAGCCACAATGTTAGTAGGAATTATTGTTCTATTTTCTTGGGGGTTGCTGTAATCATGTCTCCTTCTGGTCGATGAACGGTCCATGAACAGCAATGGTTGGGGAACGTGATCTGGGGATCAAAGTCTTGTTACGCTGGTGAACATCCTGCAAATAAACGCAAATATTCTACGTTGGTGACAAGAGCAGCAATAAAAGAAGTACCAGCCTGTCGGACCAGCGGAACCGGCAGTGGCATCAGAACCTTCAAGCCTGAACCCAGAACGCGAATATATAATGCGAAATAATGCGAATAGAAAACTCAAGGTCTTCTTGAGGTGCTCTGAACTTATGTAAGAACCACGCAGTTGAATCAACCTTTGCAACACCCTGCGACAGTTCACGTGTCTTGTTTGCATGTTTTTTTGCTGCGCTACAAGGTCTGATCTATTTGAAGATCATCTGCGAGCAGTATACCTTGAAGAGTACGAGGATCTTCTGTCGGGCAGCCTAAGGTCCGTAGGTTTGCAAAAACATGGAGAATAGGATGACCTGGATGATGATGTTTCTAGGATACATGTTGGGTTTTCCCTAGTATCGACACATTATCCAACCTGACAATTTTGGTCAGTTGTACACCCTCATCTGTACATGAACTCATTATGATTCTAATCATAGAACTCTCCGTCAGACGCGACGGTGAAAATTCTTACATTACCTCTGTATAGCACCTCCAGTCAATATGTCAATATGGCAAGACCATAGAAAAGCGCTTTCAGTTCTCATTGAGGCCCGGACTCGCTGGCATGCGTGAGTTCCAGAATTCTTCAGCTTTCTGCTGAATGCCCAGTGTAAACAAGGCTTCGGAAAAGCCATCTTCTGTCCAAGGGGCATCTGCGCCCAGCGACATGACGAAGTCGTTACATGTTTGGCGTAAGTCGTCTTGTCCCAAGAGCCAACAAGACAGGCACAAATGTCTTAATCTCCAAGCATGCCTTCCGCTAGACATCCAACCTTGCCCACTGACTTCGTCCTTTGTAAGTTCTCCAGCTTCAACGTCCCAGCCCCATGACAACAACACAAAGCGCACGACGCTCGAGTGGCAAAAAATGTAGTTGTCATCTTGTCTCAACTCTAGCAAATCGCTCTCAGTCAGAGCAAACTCGCCATTTGGATGAAGTGCCGTGACTTCATCAATTGGAAGCAGCTCATCGTCATATCGAGCATATCGCGGCCCAAAGAGAAACCAACTTTCGAGTTCAGCCCAATGTTTCAAACTGCGAGCTGTGGCTCCGTTCTCAGTGGCACCTTCAAACATGGCATGTCGGCAACGCATTGCTACGCTGCTTGTCACGCTATGCAGGCCATGCATGCTGTGATTCAGCACTTCCACTCCAGCGGCCGTCACATCGGTAACATTCCTAACATCCTGTGTTGTAACTTGATCACCTTGGGCTTCAGAGGCTTCTGTTGCTGTTGCAGCTTCAAACGTCGGCCAGTTCTGCCACGTCTCTGGCCAGAAAACCTCGATGGGACGTTCCAGCTTCAACTTGTGCTGCGTAAACGGAATCGCTTTCGGACCTTTTGGCTCTGCCATTTCAATTTTGCAAACTGGAATGCTTGTCGATTCTACATTGGCCGGTGGCAACGCCCAGACTTGCAGGGTCCACAAGGTCGTGTCGTTTTCACCTCCTGAATCTGCCCTCTTGAGTTCATAAAATCTGGACACTGGTAGGACCAGCGAGCGGATGGAGTGCAATTCTATTTTTGCACCGCTCTTGTTCCATTCAACCCCCAACAACAACTTCCCTCTTATCTCGCATGTTGCCTGAGGCAACGGCAGTGTGGAATCATGTTGGTTTTGCGGTGGATGTAAGTCCAGGCTTGCAGTCTGCTTCTCATCTCGGAACGACTCCAAGATTCCAACGCCCCTAACAAGGTCTCTCACTTCGATTGAAAACAACAAGGATGGTGTCCGCCCACTTCTCCCATGATCCCCAGGCAACGAAATCCCATCGCCGTGCGACATTGCGATGAAAACCAAAATTGCTCTCAAACGTAGATGCCGTAGATTGTTTTCTGAATTTGAGCAAGGCTGCAAACAACCCTGCAAGCACGTGCTATTTTGTGGAGAGAAATCTCAAAAGAAAAAGATACGATACATGACCCTGTGCAAACACATTCTGATTTCATACCTTGCCCATCACCTTTGTATACATTTGTATGGTTTCGTTCTACAGTGCCACTGTAGCGACAAGACATCAAGTTTCCGCGCCTGTCTCGGCACTGCCTCAGGCTGAATCAAACAGGTTCGAAATCTAAAAATAACATGATTTGCGATGTCCAAAATCTCAGGATATACTGAGTGTATCAGGTAGTTGAGTCCCATATACTTCGATGATATGTCTCATTGCGCCTCTGAGTGACTGGCCAAACGCATGCCATGAGACGCTTGACAGTGCGCGCACAGGCCCTCTCATCCTGGAGCGATACTGCCCAAATACAGCAAGATTTTGAGAAAAAATAATAAGATGCAGATTTGTAAATGGTGTTTAAATTGTTCAGAAATGCCTTCCACATCCTTCCACCTTGAACGGCCACAGAATGCGAGATTCCGACAATCGGATAAATTCTGGTGACGGGTTCGACTCCTACTTCTGCACAACTTTGATTACATGAACAAACCATGTGTCACATTTCAGCTTACCTGCCATACTTTTAGTGAGAAGTGAGAGCTTGCTCTCCATGCAGACGTATCTGTGCTTACATCGTATCGTATCGTATCGTATCAATATGTATAATATTATATATATATATATATTATATATATATATAAATGATATGATAAGTTATCACATACGTATGTACATTTTAAAAAAATGCAAGTGCTTGTTTGTTCAGTACGATTCTGCAGGCCTCTCTGTTCCATTCCGTTCCCCTGTCTCCTTAAGAATGGAGCACAAGCTCTGCTAAAAGTCAGCATGGCGCTGCTCCAAGTCTGAAAATGCACGGAATAGAGAATGACATAAAACTGGAATATATAATAATATATATATATATACGTATAATTATAGTTATAGTTAATTAATGTTAATTATATATATATATAGGAATACATGGCATAGCCCAATCTTGCACATGGTTTCTATCCAGCTCAGACTGCCGAAGTTCAACCTGCTGAAATCCCAAGCGACAAACTAAGCCACAGTAGCCAAATTGCTTTGGCTGAGCAGCTCCAATCTTCAGCTGTATGGCTTGCAACTGCGCTTGGTTTTAGATGTGCTTGAAATGTTTCAATATGTTTCAATAGGTTTCTCAGTACTGTCAAGCAACTTTGCAAGTATATGCAAGTAACTATGGTGTCTAAGTGGCCAACTGCTTCGCATCTACTGACGCTGTTTTGCGCGACTGTACATGGTTTCGGCTTCGAACGGAGGTTTCTTCTTACCTACAGTAGATTCCCCCTTGGGGGTTCAGGCCAAGAATTGGCCAAAAAGGATCTCGTCGTTTAGAATGGTGCAGGTTGCTTTGCAAGCGGCACCATACAAATCCATGCGGTATCTGGTGCACCACACCAAGCTTACCATCCTTCATCCCATCCATCCCCCTCATCCCATCCACCATCTTCATCATCCCACCATTCATCTTCGTACCTCACAACATGCAGGAATTGAGCTTCTATTGATTTCTATTGTTCCTTGCAAAAACTCGCCTCACGAGATGATGTGATGCAAAAACACGACATGGGAATTGTTGCAAACCGCATCTCTGCGGAGTGAAGTGTTTGGGGCGTACCAGTCTTCATCTTGCCAATCATCATCACCTGGATTGAAAACTTGAAAACGCTCATAACGAAGACCAAGCAACACGATTCACACCAGTGAGGCCTGCTGATGGCTGAACTTCCTCTGGTTCCTCTCGACCTGCTCCCATTTTCCTGGACACACAAAATCCTATGTACTTCAAGTCAATTCATCATGACCTGCCCAATGAGCACACCATACCAGCATTGTATGTCAAAGGAACACCGTGCTGCATCATGTTGTGCACATTTGGACACATTTGGACACCATGTTGCAATGGAATTGCTGCAGCATGCATCCCGCCTCACACGCTCCGCCACCTGCACATAGGTCTTGCAAGAGGACACTTGCATATGTTGCATCAAATTCGCTGCTGGAGATTGCTATTGTAGATATTGTTCTCCGCCTTGTGGCTTGCGATATACGAAGCTCGATGCTTTGCATACCTTCAGCATTTCACGGTAGAGGCTTCATGTTTGACGAGTTTGAATGGCTGCAAGAATCAAACACCAAACATCGCCAAACACAGCGCTGCTGGCACCTGCCAAAGACTACGCGTTGAGGGTACTGGTGACCGAGACTTGACCCGGTTCCCGCACCGCGAGAGAAGCCTTTTCCAGCAAACGGCTGCCTGAATCAGGGATATCAAAATGTTATAATTAGGTTATATGTGTGAGAACATAGCATGAAACGCATATCTTACATCAAGCTTACTGATGCGGGATGATTTCAGCACCTCAAGATTTTGTCACAGTCTTGCCAAACTCTCACCTCCACCCAGAGGAAGCAGATGGCCTGTGGCCCGATCCTTTGCCAGCAGCTGAGAAAGTAATAGAAAATATAGCCAACTTAGCCATGAAGATCCATGAAGCGCAGCTTCTTGCTACTGCAACATGCCTGCGCCAGTCTCTGCTGCAGACATAGTTTCCTCGTGGAGATGTTAAGGCACAGTGGACATGTTGGACATGTTAGACATGTAAAACTGCCTTGCCTTCGCAGTTGGGCTTGGAGCACGAGCTTCCAAACATTCACGACGCAGGTCCTAAGATGCAGAGCTTACTCTTCCATCTTTTCCTTATCAGAAATTGTGTAAGTGTACGTCATGCACGTAGGGAAAAATGGGAAAACCATGAAAAACGAATTCCGACTCATCCTGGATTCCTACCTGATAGCTGAAGATGATGCGTAGCGGCCTAACTCATCATGAGAATATGTTATCCAGAAGAACCTAACTGGCGCAATAGCATGCAATAGCCACATCGAAGGAGCTGAGGAAGCATGCGCACTCCAGAGGTTGCAGAATTGTCAAAATCTTGTCGAGAGGATCAGAAGGAAGCCGGCAACAATGACATGTGTGCTGATTGTCACAGACTCTACGCGCAAATTGTCGTTCCAGAAACCTTGATTTGAGGGACCCCCTCCCCCGATGCAGATGTCCTGCATCTCCTTGCGAAGACTAGCAATGGCAGACGCATCTGCATCTCCCTCACAGGCATTGCGAGAATTTGGACGCAAACATTCCGCAGCGTTCGGAAGGTATCGGAAGGTGAAACATGGTGAAACGATGAAATTTGATTAAACAATCTAAAGATATCTAAAGATATCTAAAGATATCTAAAGTAAAGCATCTAAAATCTAAATCTCAAGCCTCAACTCGTGGAGAACGCCACCGGTCTCGGTATGCGCCTGCAACAAGATAGGGAATAACTATGAATAACTCAAAAGAATGAGATGGTTCGTAAGAGCCAGTTGACGCTTGACTCCCTGCTCTGCTGGGTCCGCAAAATCATCTCCATCCTCAAGCCACAAACTCATTGCTGCAGGATTGAGTAGCTTCATAAGAGTGCTCAGGCCTGCCAGTGCAGCTGCAGCTTTCGAGAGCTCCGAGGCCTGACAATGACCCAGCTTGTGCTACCTTTCATCCTTTCACTTTTTCGACATCTCTTGACTTGACACACTTTGCCGTGCAGCCATGCGGGTCGAGCAGCTGTCCTGCTTTGCCAAAGCTTTGCGCTTGGCTTCGATTTCATCTCTTTCAGCTTGGCGAATGGCTCCCAAGCGGCCTCAAACATTGCAAGACTTCGTGAATCTTCGTGCGCACAGCAGCAAATTGTTGTCCTTTGATGTCCCTTGCCATGATGCTTGAGTTTTGAAGAATTCGCTTCGTTCTTTCAATGTTGCGTCGGGCATGATTGGGTTGCTTCCGGCTGTTTCTATATATGATTTATCTTACCTGCACTCCCAAACAACCTCTGTGCATCACTAACTTTGAGCAGCTCTACTTCCGGTCTCTTGCTCTAAGATGCTCTAAGTTTCAAGGCTTGCTCTCTCCTCGAAACTGAAGCCACCAGGATCTGACTTCACCCCCTCATTGCTCCTAACAATAGTCAATTTATGTAAATTTGCATGGTGCAAGCTTTGATTGCGACCAATTGACTTCCATGTTTGTAACATGCTGTGGCAATAGAATCCACTACTGTCCCATTCCAGGCTCCTGCCATTCCGGGCACTGTGCCAGGAGGATGCAGAAGAGGACTGGATGGAGCCGGGCAGAGCCAGGGGAGGCAGCATGTCCTGGCACAAGCTACAAATCCTCAAAGCTTAGCAGTTGCTTTTCACATCCCAGATCCTGCTCATGGCGTCTACGCAGCGGGTAAGGCTGAAAATGCTAGTCCTTCCCATATATACAACATTATACAACTCTGTTTTTTGTGAGTTGCGTGGTTTGCTTATTCGGAGGTAATGCTCACGTATATCATGAAGACTGAAGAGTTGTAGTGCAGGAACCATGCCTATCATTTCCGTGACTGAAGATGTAAGCCAAAAACATCTGCAAGTCAAGACCGAAAGTCGTTTCAAGCAATTTGACAAAAGTGCAGTGCTTGTGCTGCCTAGCAGTACAAAATAGTGTAAGCCGCCGTGTTGCCTTCCCGTGATTTGCATCGATTTGCGCTGCTTTTTGCATCTGACTCTGCGGATCTCTGCAGTGTGTCTTAAGCACCCTGACTGACGTTGCTTTCCTGGAGTATTCGCTCTTGTTGTCGGTAGCCCTTCGTACCTTCAAATTCTGGTATTTTGATGTATTTTGGGTGTGGATGCCCTGAATGAGCAGCCGCAGAGCAGCCACAATTCCTCTCGAGCCGTTCTCAACTCGCTGGGGTTTGAGCGATTGTGCAGCGCCAAGCTGGGGAAGTCCAACATCCCCGCTGTCTTCGCAGAACGTCTCAATTGAACTACGCAGCTCCTCGCTGGGACCTCGTTTGGTGCACTGCACTGCTGCACTGTGTCTGAAAGCGACTAAATTCTGAGGCGTGGACGGCTCCCACCCAGAGGCTTCTTGCAGGATCCGCACCTTGCAGGCAATGATCACTGAGAAATTTGGAAGATGTGGCCCCTCAAACGATGACTTTTCCATACTTTTCCAATGATTTCTGAAAGGACTGAAGTCTGCACTAGATCCTCAAAATCTGGATCTTCATCCTCCAGATCAAGATGATCAAGTGAAATTGCACTGAAGCACGTGGAAATGGGTTACAAGGTGATACAAGTACACGGTGATTGTTGCACTCTTCTGTGTGTGCTTTGTCTCCACAGGATTCCCAATGTCCATTCTTCCAACACGACAGCTTCCGGCAAAGCGCCTGCATGATCACCTGGGCAGCTTCCAGAGGGGTGTACGCCATCCTCAGAGCGTACTGAGATATACAAGTACGTACAAGTACTTGTAGAAATGTCAGAACCCAAAAAGTTTCACAAACTTTCAAGCTGTTTCATGCTGTTTTATGCTGTTTCTGCAGAGCTTCTGCATCTCCATGCCAAATTGATGAGCTCTGGGACGCCCGCTCAGTTCGTTCCCGAAGGTGAGGATCTGCCTGTGCCTGACCGCTGCAGCCTGCTGATTTGATGCACAGCAGATCCGAAGGCTCCTCAAGCAAGATGTCCACAAGGTCGATGTTGCCGGCCAGCGTAGCTAGCCTGGGAAACAAAGTTCTCTGATTTTCCCCGTTTAATACACTTTTGATTGAAACATTTGAAACTTATTGACACTTTTTGTTGACACTTTTTGATACTTATTGAACTTCAACCCATGGACCAAGACTGTGACATCAGAGGGGTCTGCCCTTTCAAAGGGTCAGGGAAGTTCACGTCCTGCCAGAGGGCCAGAGGTTTTCTAAATTTCTTTGCAGGTCACGTGACTTCAAATGTAGTTGACGTGAGCCAGCCAAGATCCTCTCAATGCCAAAAACTGTCGTTGAAAGCAAAGCAGAAGCAGAGACTGAGATCATGACAATTTTGTCGCGATGAAATTCCAGCAAATCCTGATCAAAGCTCAAGGTCACGATGAGGCCAGGCTCCCTTTCGGAAACCAGGAAACGAGGTCGGAGTTAGGAAATCATGGAAATCTGTAGGTTGAGTTTCAAGAAACTTCAAATTCACAAAAGGGAAGGGTAAATTCTGAAATTTATTGTGCAATCTCTTGTTCCAGGAGAGCCGTGGATGTGAATCCATATCGCATTCTCTGCAAAATCATGAATTGTCCAACAGAGAAATTGGCATATCTTGTCCAACCATGATCTGGGGACTTGGGTAGTTGGGGACAAGTTGATGCTCTCGGACAGGATCTCGTCGGAACATGTTGAAGCAAACTCTGGTTCTGCGAAAGAATTCTGAACACCACAGCCGTTCCTTTGTCACAAAAAAAACACGTGAAACAGGAAAATTGCTGAATCCAAGCCCTTCTCAAGCACTACTAATGGACTTTATTAAGTTTATTGTTTTCTTACTTACAGTAGAGTTGCTGAACTTGACCAACAAAGCTTCGGAAAATGATGATCACAGTTTCCAAACCTGATTTGTGCAAATAACCTCAAATTCTTATGTTCAACTTGCACGTCATGTGTCATGCTGAACGGCGGGTACAGACCCACTGTATTTCAACATGTCTTGCCTCCACTCGTTCGACACGACAGGCTTTGACCTCATCACTGCTCTGTTCCGATGGTTTCCATCCTCGGCACAGATCTCTTGGAGCTGGACATGATCCATAAAGGCCTGTTGGGTGGATGATGCCTGCAAGCATTTGCTGCACCAGTGGAAATTAGCTCTATGTGTGTTGGAAAGCACATCGACAGTACACCAACTCACTTGCACACTGAAGTGACCTGCCCTCTTCACACACAATCATTGCCTACTAATTCTGGGAATATTCTGGAACCACTGCCGTGATTTGCATTGGCGATACTTTTCTCAATCAACGACAGCTCTTGTATGTTCTTGTTATGTCTATATGCGCCCCTCTAAGCGCCAAAAATCATCGTCCAACGGAGACATCACTTCTGTCTCGCCTGGCTGAAAGGCAGCTGGCCTTCCGGCCCGCCTTCCTCCAGGCGAGGGCTTGAATGGATGGCCCACATCTGGAAGATTCTGGAAGAAATTGAAATTACATAACAATCCTAACAGTAACTTTCGTATCTTTCGTCTGGCAAACACCAAAAATGATGATTCATCACGATCGCTCTTGCCCGTTTGCTTCAAGCAAATCTCCTTGGATCGCTGGACGAGGGCACCGTTCTTCGAATACCAGCCATTCTCGTCTGTGCCACCCATCTGAAGGGCGGCAAGCCTGTTTGGCAGCCAGCAGGATGCTTGATCGTCAAACCAGGTTGTCGTACCAACGTTGGAAACCCAGGCACTGCACAGCCACAACTCATGCCTTGATTCAGGAGTCTCCACAGGAACTATCGCTCTGCTCGCTGTCCCCGTTGTTGGAGTTTGGCCTCACCATTTTGAAGCAAAGGAGCTTACCCTTGAGCTTGAACCACCAAAAACATCCAAAACGAGCCTGCTGCCACTCCCCTGGGCCTGATCGCAGGGCAGCAAACACGATCACAACATCACAACCTTCTCACAACGAATCATTGGCATCACCATCACCTTTCCATCCCATGCTCAAGTGCTCAAGAAAGGCCGTTCGCTCTGCCTCCGCTAGTTATGTTGCGAAATGTGCAGTTCGTGTGGTGCCTATTGATGCTACGGGTAAATATCACTATGATGATATGTCTAAAATGATCTAAAAATATCTAAAATGTTTAATTAACCAAAGTGCGTCCCAATTTCAAGGCCAATATTTTGTTTGCAGGCATCTGCTGCCATAGCGTATGCTACCGTATGCTCCGATGTGAAATTCTGTCGGAAAGTGCGCAGTGTGGTCACATTCACATTTGCCAGTTGTCTCAGGTTCGCCATCATCTAGGGAATGAATTTACCTTTTTCTAAACACCTTTCAAGAACTGGAAACTCCAGGTCGTCTCTTGTGCACACACAACTTTTTGTCCGCGATTCCACCGATGCCATGTTCCCATCTGCCATCAACGGCAAGTCTCAGCGGCCAAGTGAAACCTTCACCCAGAGCCCAGCCCCAGTCCCGTTTCTATTGCAACGAACCAAAGGAGCTAAAATGCACCGTGATGTTTGTTCAACATCAACACACACGCAGTTAAACAATCTTAAACATGTCTAAGCGACCTCACAGGAGTACGGGGCGTTTAATGATTAATCTGCTGAGGACGTGTTTTTCCATCCTCGTTCGGAATCGTGCCAGCAGCAGTTTCTGCCGATGTGCTATAGTTGCTATAGCATTATCTATGTCATGTCCTCTTCAATCCGTTCTGTGCAAACTGACAACTTCCAACCCTGAAGCCCCTCGCCGCGCGACAGTTTGCAGTGCAAACTGTCGCGCGGCGAGGGGTTTCAGGGTTGGAAGTTGTTCGGACTCACCTGCACGCATTGGAGGATGAGATACAGTAAATGGGCTGGGGCAATGACAAACATCAAATAATGTCAACATATATAATGGCAATATAATCGGAATATTTGAAAAAAACAAAGAACCATTATAGTCCCATTGATCAAAAAGCAAATCAAAGTGATGCCAAATGTACGAAGTCAGCAGCTACCCAGCCATTTCCAGCAAATTCTGCCGTGCCCAAATCAACATCAGCCAGGAAATATTAGCATCTTTCTTGGGTTCGAAATGTTCCCAACATTCACCACTATTTACAGTCAATAAATTTTTATTAATCAATATCAACCTCAAATGATCAACGGTAGAATTACAAGAGAGTATGTGTATATATATATACATATAGTGACAGGCTATCACTTAGAATATTGACGTATTCATCCTGGAGGATCCAGCGGGCTCCGTTCGAGGTCCGGATGGAAATTTCCACAATATTCTATCTGCATTGCACTTAGAACATTTGATAATGAAGATATGAATAAAAACATTACTTTTTGAAGTGTTTTTGGAAACAATACATTTTTGAAATAGCTGCTAAATAGTTGCTAAGTAACATTAAATAGCTGTATAGCTGCTAAATGCTGCTAAGTAGTTGCTAAATAGTTGCTGAATACTGCTAAATAGTTTCTAAAAATAGGTGCTGAATAACTGCTAAGTAGTTTCAAAATAGTTGATAAATAATTACTAAATGGCTGCTAAATATCTGCCAAGGAGTTACTAAATAGCTGTCAAATTGTTTCTCAATAGCTGTTGAATAGCTGCTAAATAGCTATTGAATAGCTGCTAAATAGCTGTTGTTTTTTGCTAAATAGGTCTAAAATAGTTGCTGAATATCTGCTAAATAGTTTCTGAATACCTGCTAAATAGCTGCCAAATAGTTGCTAAATAGCTTCTAAATAGCTGCTGAATAACTGATAAATAGCTTCTAAATAGCTGCTAAATAGTTTCTAAATAGCTGCTAAATTGCTGCTGAATAGGTGCTAAACAGCTGCTAAATAGTTGCTAAATAGAACAAGGAGATGAATTGATTCATGTGACTTTCGAATATTCTAACTGCTAATGTTTTCCGAATATTCGAAGACGAACTGTGTATCATTTTGGAGATTTCTAACTGCTGACGTATTATTTTGGATTATTCTAACTGCTAGCAGGCTGCTATATATTGTATGTATATATACATATTACTCTATATGTACATGTATATATATATAATATCAGGCGAAACTATTGCAACCCCCAAAAAATCAGGCTTTGAGATGGTAATGAAATTCAATCAGCAATGGGAACCACCAAAATATATAGTACAATAATACCAACAACATTCTACATGATCTATGTATATAAAATTCATTGTACACACCGGGCCTCCTGCAACAGGGATAACTCCAGCAAACTCACTGCAGGACATCTCGAGGTTCTTAAAAAGCGCCGAGAAGAGTGTTCAAAGACAAATGTCTGACCAATGTATGCGCAACATTCCAATTATAAAAAATCAAATGAGCAACGTTAAGATGTTTGAACATTGAGGAAACGCTCCCAGGTTTTGTCTTGACATGGTCCAAATCAAAGCCGCAAACACAAGAAAATGAACTTGAAACGAGAACGTAAAACGTAACAGCAAAGGGGCAAACTCAGGCCAAGAAAGGGCAACGCGAAAGGAAAGTGGGAAAAGGTAATAGATGGAATTAAAGAAGACCAAGCGCATGAAGAAAGGGCACCAGTAGTGCCGCACAAGGCGGTGGCGGAAGTTTCAAGGATAGACAACTAGAGGACTATAGGAGATTGTGGGAGAGGGGAGTTGTTGTGATGCATGGATGGCAGAGCGAATCCGCTGATGGACTGAAACGTGGTTGGAGTTGTGCTTTTTGGAGTGGTTGCAGTGGTCACCTCGCCCGCAACTGCTGAATGTAGCGTGGCGTGGTGTGGTGTGGTGTAGTTGTAGCTGTAGCTGTAGTTGTAGTATAGTTGAAGTTGAAGCTGTTGTGGGCTAGTTGCGGTGTAGTTGTAGTGTGAGTGAAAGTGAGAGTGGGAGTGAGAGTGAGAGTGAGGGTGAGAGTGAGGGTGAGAGTGAGGGTGAGAGTGAGAGTGAGAGTGTGAGTGAGTGAGTGAGTGAGTGAGTGAGTGAGTGAGTGAGTGAGTGAGTTGAGTTGAGTTGAGTTGAGTTGAGTTGAGTTGAGTTGAGTGGAGTTGAGTGGAGTTGAGTGGAGTTGAGTGGAGTTGAGTGGAGTTGAGTGGAGTTGAGTGGAGTGGAGTGGAGTGGAGTGGAGTGGAGTGGAGTGGAGTTGCGTGGAGTGGCGTGGA
>Ga0126342_10008102_pt1 | contig 18793 bp, 16 predicted proteins | sample Cyp1metagenome_FD_92528 | JGI IMG/M metagenome (GOLD analysis project Ga0126342, IMG submission 92528) | Coral microbial communities from Lord Howe Island, Old Settlement Bay, Australia - Cyphastrea 1 metagenome | ecosystem: Host-associated > Invertebrates > Cnidaria > Coral ...
GTTGCCGACTCAGCCATTTTTTGGTTGCCGACTCATAGTTGCCGACTCAGCCCTTTTGGTTGCCGACTCAGACCGCGACCATACATACATACATGCATGCATACATACATACATACATACATATATGTATATTCCATGGCTGTATTCCATATATAGCCATAGATAAATAAATGACATATATATATAGATATATAGACTTTCCATGGCCATGGCTTTGTAGCAACGGTCACCAGGAGCTTCTGCCACGTTTGACCTCAGCCATCAGCGAAGTGAAGCGCGATCAGCTGTTGAAGGAGCTCCGGCGCTCCAAGGCGCGCGCCAGCTGGACGTTGCAATAGGTGATATAAGCATCAACCATGGGGAAAAATGGTAATGATTATTATGTATGTTATGTGTATATATATATTTATAATGATCTGATATCATATATATATATATAGGCTTCAACCAGCCGAAATGGGGATTCATGGGAAAATCATCATACTACTGGTGCAGAAAAAAACCATCAACCACGGGGAACATGCTGTATAATTAATATGGATGAGATATGGAAACGATAGCTGGATGTCTCCGAAAGGGATGTCGGCAGTCTTGTTTCTAAGAGAAGTAACGCTTTAACGCAGAGCATATGAACATACCCTCTGGTAAACGTTAACAAAAAACTATGGAAAATCACCATGCTATTAATGGGAAATTCCACTATTTCTATGGCCATTTTCAATAGCTATGTTTGTTTACCAGAGGGTAATTGGAATCCTTTCTCCATGCAGTGATTTGAAAGAGATGTCGTTGAACTTTCACTGATATAAACCGCGACCTTCGCACAAACACGTGTATCATGGATAAATTGTGCACATAGGTTCGGAACATAAACTGCCATAAACTGCCATAAACTACATCACATAGATTTTCGGCAACAGCTGGCACGCTGTGGGCGAATTATTTTGCTAGGTCCCAGCTGGTGCAATTGCTGACATGGCTACGGTCTTCAAAACCAAGGAGGCGCAGGCGAGCCATGGCGAGCCCGAGTGTTCCATGGCCATGACAATTGATTTTGGCGTAAGTGGCACCCTCTGGTAAACGTTTCGATTCCCATGGCCATGTTCCATGTTGAATTACTTGGGATGGCCATGGAAAATAATCATGTTGATTATAATTGCACATCATTACATGCAATTTACCTTCATGATAAATAAGTGTTGATTATTGGGTATGCCACCAAGTATAAGTTGGTTTACAAACCCCATGAAATACATAGATATATATCTACTATGGATGAAAGTGACATATTAGTTTAAACATAATTATAAACCCACTGCACCCTCAAGTGCCATAATCCATATATTTGGACACATTTTAACAACCTCACTGCGACTTTGCTGGAAAATTGGTTTGGGTTGGGGTAACTATCCAAAAGTCCCCTGACTTTTTCAGGTTAGTGACTTATCATATTTCAGCCATACACATCATCCCATTGTACATGAAATCCCATTGAATTTCATTAAATCCTTCATTTTTTATCCCTATTTTTGATGATTAAACCTCCATTTTCTTGGATAAATCAGAAACTTTCCCTTTTTTTAATACCTAGATATCTATAGATATACGGCCGTCCGGGACAAGACGCTTAAATTGCTTCTTCTCGGAAGGCCATGGTGCTCCGAGACGCCAAGATGCTGGGATTGCGCCAGGCAGCCATGGTGATCACGACGGATGGCCATCACTTGTTACTTTTAATGATTATACCCCCTGGTAAACGTTTACATAGCTATGGAAAATCACAATCTTTAATAGGTAAATCAACCATAAATGTGACATTTTCAGTACTCTAGCTATGTTAAATTACCAGAGGGTAAATTACCAGAGAGTAATAGGGATGTAATATTGGAATATATGGGACACATATAAAGTACACTGTTTTATGGGTGTAGGGGAACATGATGATGAAACAAAGGGCTTTGTGATTTTCAGGTAACACCTCACCATCACCATAACGATAATCATCCTCATCATCATTATCATCATCATCATCATCATCATAATCATCATACTTATCATACTTATCATCATCATCACCGTCATCGTCGTCGTCGTCGTTGTTGTCGTTGTTGTCATTGTGTTTATCCTGCCCATTGTCATCGTCATGATCATGATCATGATCATAATTTTCGTAGTCATGGTTGACATGTCAGAAGGTGCTGCAAAAAAATCAGAAAGCAAAACAGTCTCAGTGATCATGATTTGCAATTTGTTGTTACATCCAGACAGTCAAGCATAATCATATATCCCATGATTGCTAGTTATGTTGTCCCATTAATTGTATATATCCACATCTATAATTATTAGTATACAGTGTTTATTTATATCTAGTTATTTATATTTATTTTTATTCATTTGTTCACTTATTTATCTATCGTAGTACAATGTTACACGTCCACTGAATCACCAATTTTACAATACGCTTGCCTTTACGTTGGGGCTGCAGGTTGCCTGGGATGGCCACCAGTGTCAGAGACTCACGAAGCTACCAGGCCCTTGTAGCATGCGGCACCCTTCAGATTTCACGGCAAATCGTTGCAAAAGTGGAAAGTTGGAAATCTTGATATGAATAGGATATGAATAGGATATGACATACCACGACAGACCCAAAATCTCACAACCCGCAGCGTGAACGTTTGGAATGATAGGATGTAACTGATGTAACATCACTCTAAACCAGCAGGTTTTGGCGAGAATACCTGGGAAATTTTGACGCAGGCCGGAGTCGATCGTATCCCAAATGGGGATGGTCATCAAGCTGGATTGGAACCATGGTGGGATGGATGGATTTTTGAACCATGCCATTTCTTTGACCATGTCACAAAACACATCGTGTTTCTTGTTTGAATCAACAAATATCTGATTTATGCGTTCATATCAGATTCATGATTTATGATATTTTTTGATGATTTTTGCATTGACAAACCATTGTAGTGAAAAATATATTTTGTTGACGGATTCCCAACTTCAAGTAACTCAGTACAGTAACGGGGTATCACTCAGAGGATCGTATTTGCCGCCCTGTACGCCAAAATGATTTGTGACCGTTAGATGTTTTTTTTTGTGATCATCAAAACTTGGTGTTTCAGATGGTTTTCACACTTTTCATATCGATATATCGGGTGTTTCACCAAATCACAGCTTTGGTTTTCGAACTGCCATTTCGAACCAACGCCATGGTATGAGTTTCCCCATAGATTTGGTTTTATTTCCCATGACCAGAGGTGCCCCTCCAGGTATTTGCGTGGGTTGAAAAAAAACATCCACCAGTTCGATATATCTACCACAAACCACTTCGTTGACCTGGTTATAAACCAACTGAACGCTATCTGGGTTATAACCACATTGTAATATATCTTGTCTCTATGCACATGTCCCATGCCGAAATCATGCTCTTCTGCACCACTGTCGCAGGATTTGGGTCTTAGCACCAGTGAGGTGCAAACGCTTGGAACTCAGGTTGAGTTGTCGACTTTCTGCGTTGGTTTTCAGGGAAACTTTACGTTTGATATGGTTGTTGTTTTCCCTTCAATGAGTTTCTTGATGTTTTTTTTCCTCAAACCAATTCAGGGACAATAAAATGATCGATGTCAGACAGTTTGGATGATCCTAGTGGTTTGAGGCAAAGCATTCAGAACACTGGGTTAGGAAAAGTGTTTTTTTTGATATTTTTCTGTATATTATATATGTATATATACATATATATATACATAGCAATATATTGAGATGAACAACTGATGATGTTGACAATAGTTGAGAATTTCAGCAAGCCAGGACCATATAGTACAACCATAGTACATAGTACTGTACCTTTATCATCAACCATATCATCATACTGCAATGTACTACGTAGTACTGTATATCATATCATATCACATCATATCATATCATATCACATCATACGTATAAATGTTATATATATATACACACCATATAGTACTGTAGTACATATGTGTATATATATATATAATATAGTTACATATCACATTTATAAGATATCCCACAAGTCCCGCAAGATATCCCCTGTTATAATTGTTATATGTCTTTCTTTTCTATTAAAATTGTCATAACATCTCCATAAATGTACGATACATATCATCATTATATCTACCTTTGGTATCTTTTGGTACTGTGCCCTGTCGATTTTTCGGAGCGTGCCTCGGCGGAATGCGCCTGAGGCTCATCAGCGACGGCATCGTTTCCGGAAAAAAAATGCGGCGAATCCAAATCCAATGCATCGGTTTACTCAGATTTACGTATATATATATATATATATATTATATATGTATACACATACATACAATGCATACAAGCACAATATGTCTTATTGAAGTATCCGCCCGCAGGAAGCAGCTCTATCCAGCACCGCCTCCAAACTCTTCGAACTGACGGCCGTTCAGGACGGCCCGTGCCACCATGCCTGAGAGTCTGACTCATGGATTACCCACCAGTTGTGACAAGCCACCATTTACTGGCATGGTTTCCGAACTTATATGATTTTATGGTGTTTTCGAAGGTTTTTTTTGGCCGATATTCTGGCTGAGTTCATGCAAAAGTCAGTGCAGAATTCCTGGTTTTGTGTTCTATAGTTTTCCTGTTGTACAAATGTTCGTTGTCTATACTTATTAATATATGTACACGTAATTTTATACTTTTGTTAAAAAAGAAAGTGTCTAAGGTTTTTTTCCATGCTTTTTTTGTGGTTCTATAGTGTTTCAAATTGAAAGAACTGCCAAGTGTTTTGTAAACATGCTGAATTTTCCGGGAATCAACCATGGCGTGCTGGAAACTCCCCGTTCATTTCGATAATGTTCCAGCTATAACCTCCATTTATCGTAGATGTTCATCGTTTTTTTCCATAGTTCCTATGATTATCCCATCAACAGCTCCATTTCGTTCAGCCAAATTTGGTGCGTTTGGTGAGATGAACTCCAGGAAAAAAAATCGGGTGCTCGTTGGATGAAAATGCTGGCGGCCGAACAGGGCGGGGATAGGCTACATGTATAGTACCCTTTGGTAAACTAACATAGCTATGGAAAATCACCATATTAAATGGGTAAATCCACTATAAATGGCCATTTTCAATAGCTATGTTAAATTACCAGAGGGTATCATTGAAATTGTATATGTACTTGCTGTATCTTGCTGTCTAGGCTATCCCGTTTTCCATAGTGTTGTGACATTTAGGGGATATATATTATGTATGTATATTATATAGCTGCATTTATCGACAGTATGCATATATATGTATATATATATATGTTCAATTTATCTACATGAAAATCATAACATTGTAGAAGAACTCTCGATAGTCCGTATATATTATGTATATATATATATATCGATGTATCCGTGTTGACAACATATGTCGCACACTGTTATTTCTTGGGGGTGGTCAAAGCACTCAGAAGCCGAAGCTTGATGCATTCACTCACATCAGAGGGTCTGTTGAGATCTTAAGTGATGGTCTTGCAGCCGTTGATTGGCACATAGGGCAGTGAGACTCTGTGCGACGCGCTCATCTCACTCGTCCTTTCAAACGCAATGAAGCTGATATTTCTCACTTTGGCGGCTTTCTTCACCGGCAGCAGTGACTTAGATTTGCGCAATAAATGTATCTTTATGTGGCTTAACATGTTTCCATTTTTTTCCCCGTAAGATTCCACCAGACATGGGGAATCGAATGGAAATCAGCTGAAAAACTCAGGTGACGCTGCAAAGTTTCTTCGGGTGCCACAGGATCCTTTGAGCCTTGGGACGTATGTTTTTACGTCTATGTTCCGCTTAGCGTGACGTATTACTATTTATTGCCATTATTATGAATTATGAGTATTGTTATTATTATTATTTATTATTCTATGATATATGATTATCATTATATATATTATATAATTTTAAATAGTATTTATTTATTATTATTATTACTATTATTTTATTTTCATCATTATATATATATTATGTATTATATTATTATTATTATCATTATTATTATGATTATCATCATTATATATATATATATATATATATTATTTATAATATTATTATTATCATATATATATAATACATTAATTCAGCTAGAAAGTACATTTCATCATCAACGACGTTTTCCGTCACTGGAATTTGATAATGATCTCATGTTTGGGGAATCCACAAGAAAGAGGCGAGATGTTCAGGCGACAGTGAATTAGGAAAAGTGAAGCCAGATAGGATGATGATGGGATATGGGTCTGTTTTTTTCATGGCGGGGCTGTTGGTTGCCTCAATGATCACATATATGGCTAGTTTTTCGGAGAAATTCAGGATTAACCAGAGTACCTTAATTTTTGGACCATATCTGTGATGGGCACGCATGGCAAAACAGAGATTGTCCTCGTTCCGGGCGGGGCGCGGGTTGGGCCATTCCTTTCATGCTCAGGATGATGGCCAAGACCATGACATAGGGACCGACCCCGATTACTATGAGGAGACCGGCGGGTGCACACAACGAAGCGCTGAGTTGAATTATTAGATGTTAATAGTCGACATGGGTTTGTCTGAAAATAGGGTATATTCCCAATTATAGCCATTTAATAGGGATAATGATCATTAACCATTGGGTTTAGGGGTACACTATTTTCAGACACACCCACATGTAAGACACGTAATTTGCAACACATCGGTTCATCTGTTTTCCGGTGAAGCTAAAGGTCGCTATCAATTGGACTTTGTCAATACATATCATGTGTGCGGAAGGTAGAAGCTGATGCTGATGACCTAGACCTTGTGGAGACTTTGGCAGCGTTTTTCAACACGGCTTGGTGAATTAGTGTCCCTTTTTTTGGGGGAATTGTTTCGCATCACTTGAACAAGTGGCTGTGTGAGATTACATATGATTATATATATATGTTTTAACCCCTGATTCTGTGGAGTTATTTTTGGGTTTTCATTGTTTGTCAGACACTTCAAAATGGTCCGGATACGGCCATTTTGGTCAGGAGGTTTTGGGAGCTTTTGCAGAATTCACAAAAATGTTGAATAATGTATATATCATTGTATATCTAGAGCCTGCAAATACACATGAAAATGATATTTTACCCAGTTTTTAGTAGTACATTGTACCATTTTGCGGCATTTGGATCAAGTATGAGGTTGGGGTTCTCAGAACCTGTGCCTGGGTTGGATTCTCAAAAGGATAAGGCTTGTGCCGGATGCCTTTTTTGTGTGTGGTCCAGTGGCAGTGGGTCTTAACTTCTGGACGAGAGGGTCCCGAAACGTGAAGTAATCTGGAGGTGAAGTGGAGTAAGTATCGAAAATCCAGGAAAAGAGTTGTTAGAAACACAAATTACTGTATAGCCTAACAGTTATGAGAGGGAATCGGTGAGAGTCGCAATCAGACAGGAATGTCAGGAATGTCGTCAATTTCCTCATGTTATGCAGCTCTATTCGAATGTACTCGAATGTGACCATGAAATGAACTTGAAGCAGATAACTGCACGGAAATTGAAATGCTACATGTGGGATGGATGAACCTTTTATATTTTATTCATCCTTAAATTGCCGGCAGCTTCGATAATTTTTTGGTACCATGAAAAAACCATCCACTGATGTACCAAAAAGGTGCCTACGGACATGGTGTACCCCATCACCCCGCCATTGTTTTCATGTGTGTGTTGGTTATATGTTTCCATAGAAACGCCTGTATCCTCATTGATGTTTGTGATGTTAAACAATCCCACATCATGTTTGTTGGTTATATATATATATAGGCCTCATAGTATATATGTATGTGTATATATATATGCATATATACACATTGCATCACCATACATCCCCGTACTGTTGCACATATCTCCACGATCTCCACTATCTCCACTATCTCCTCATTGTCTCCATTATCCCCATTCAATTATGCTAGTTTGGTTGCATATCCAAGTAACTTACCCATTTTGCCCTCTTGGTTGATTATTAGAATCATTTAGAATAGCTATAACATACTATAACTATACCTATTCACCATAACTATTAACCATAGCTGCCATAGCTATTAAGACCCGTTAAACAGGGACAACTTATGTATTGCTTGGCCGAGGACCATTCAGAGACTGATGAAGCCGCTCGGTGAAGCTCTGGGATCGGAGTTGGAGATTGGATACCAATGTCTACCCGGCCTGGTAAACGTTTACAAAACTAACATAGCTATGGAAAGATCCACCATGTTTAATGGGAAAAGCCACTATTTCGACTGGGCCATTTTCAATAGCTATGTCATATGTGAACTATGGTAAAACTATGGAAAGATCCAGCATGCATTTTTCATGGGTCCACTATTTCGACTGGGCCATTTTCAATAGCTATGTAAACGTTTACCAGAGGGTAATGGGAATAGCTATTGAAAATCACTATCTTTAATAGGCAAATCAACTATTTTTATGGACCATGTTCAAGTTCGCAAACTCTTTGTGAAAACCCAGTTTGGGTAGGAACTTTGACGGCCATGTCGGATCACAACTTTTGCAAAGGGAGAAGATGATGGTGAGGAGGATGCGTTCGACCATGCACCTTGTCTCCAGATTTGCAAGTGTGGAGCAAGTGAAGCCTTGTAAATCAACAGCATCACCGGAGAAGGTGATCATACAATAAGACATCCAACAAAAAAAATGCTTTTTGGGCATCTGCCACCTACTTGCAATGTGAATCCTGATATGTCCTGATTGGTACTGGCTAACATCTTGTTTGTTCACTCAGTTGGCGGCACATCAAAAAAGGTTTGGGCTTCCATTGACAGTAGGTTGTCTCTGATTTACTTGGGGATTTACAACCCAGTTGCGGCCATCAAAGAATAAGGAACTAGATGAACATATGAGGTTTTAAACTTTTTAAACATGCACAAACAAAATCTTGAGGGCGTTCCGGTGCTCGCATGATTTTCAGCTACCCAACCCAGCAGTTGAGTTCATTTGAACATGCTTGAACCTCTGCAGGGAACCGCTGATGACCCAATGGGCTTGGCGGAGGTTGGCGCCGAATTAGCAGGTGATTAAGGACTAAATTGATTGGGGTTTATGATGGATATATCATACAGATATTGACACTTAGATGAATTCATATTGTGAACGAATTGATGATGTTTTCGGGTGGGCATCACTTTTGCCAATCCCCTTGCCCGACATGGAAGATGTGGAGGGTCAAAGGATGTCAAAGGTCAAAGGCAACCCACTAGAATCACTAGAAAAGTAGCACAACATTTTGCAATGTTGCACAAGGCACTATGTTCCGTTCCATTAATGCATTGGTCTTTGGGACCAGAGACATCCTTTGACCTTGGGCGACCGGGCAGGCGAAAGAAGGTGAAGAAGAGGAGAACGTGCCTTGAAAAAAGTCTGTTGCGAATAGCTGTCATATAAGTGGACATAATCGGATATCAGCACAGACTTAAGAAATCAATGGAATTCAGCCAGCAAAATAGTGATCTCATCGGATATGGGAATATTTTTGGGCAAAACACATAAAAAAAAAATCATGGGGAACCAAGCATGGATGAAATTGATTGGTTTATTCAAGGGGAAATCCGCTGTTGAAGCCATCAGCACGGGCTTTCCGCCCTAACTTTTCCTGAATCCTGTGAGGATGAAGATGCCGGTGACGAAACAACCAGATATGGTGTGTCAACCCCGGATTTATAAACCTTTAATAAACCTTTAATAAACCATCCATGGTGCTGGTAGAAAAAAGCTAACATGAATGGGGTATATTGATGGGATCCATGTTACCATAGCATACATGGATCCGATGGGTTAGGGCCTACTCCTCCAATAGTCATAATCTGATACTAAAATATACTTAAATGGTACCCTCCCTTTTCTCATCCAGGCTTGACATTAACCAGAAATTGGCTGTGATATGCAGAAACTGCAGAAACGCTCCCCTATGCATGGCACATCACGGCACTGAAAGCCATGGATTTTCCATGTGTTTTTACCCCATGGGTGGATGTGTCAGACAGTGTTCTCTTTATGATGATCTTTGATTGGTGATCAGCTTGAGTAGTGGCGTATTTCTCCGAACATTCCAAGATACTTCTCTGCAAGAGTGTGACTTTGTGTTGTTTCCTTTTTGTTGGGCGATTCGTGTCCTGAAAAATACCACTACCCACAAGGCATAAAACACGATGAACAAGCCTCAGTTGGGCGATCCCACCCCCGATTCATAGGCTGTATTAGTCCGCGGTTGACGTCACTGGTGCCTTCGTTTTCTGTTCCCTCAGATGATGCCAAATGGATACTACAGGTAGAGAAGGGTTGACGCATGTTAAACCTGACAATTAGTATTTAGTTAACATGCGTGTCAACCTTTAGTCAATATATAGTCGGGAACTACAAGTATGATTAAAATCACTAAGTTTAGTTCCCGACTCCTGTACCCTTGCTGAGGATGATAGTCTCGACGAGGACAGTACCGACTACCCGACGGGTGTGGGGCATGACGTGCCACTGCAAATATATTGGGTGTATGAAAACCCTGAAACCAATGGGTATTAATCCTAATCAGGGTTTAAACACAATATAAACCATGTATGGTTTATATTGGGTTCATATTGTGTTTAAACCCTGAAACCCAGATTTTTTAATCCCATGAAACCAATACTAAACCCAAATAAACACCCCCTTTTTGATGGTCCCAAAAGGATCCAACACCGGTGTTTCATGGTGTTTCTATACCCTTCCAAACCATGATTTCTTGGGGTGTTTAGAAGTGATTATTGGTTTTGTTCCATCTTTGAATTGATCATTCTGGGTAAATTATAACGACCTCACTGCGACCTCACTGGAATCATGGTTAATAAGAGGAATCATCCCAAAATGGCTTTATTTCAGGTTAGCGAATTATTATAATTTACCCAGATCATTGAACCCAGATTCGTTCATTGCAGAGAAACATTGGATTTTTGTGGGCGGCAAGGCTGATGCTGCGGAATCCACTGAATCTTCATCCACGGACTCTGAGAGCGTAGTGCCTTTGTCGCGTCGGCATGAAGCGGAGACAAAGTGATCATACCATAATCATACCCCAAATGCTCTATGTATGGTATATTTACCTACATTTGGGTGATTTTGAAGGTAAATGTTAATACATATTCCATACATGGAGCATATGGGTACTTGTTTGGTTGTTTTCTTATGCCTTTCTTGCTAGTCTTAATCCGCGCAATGGCGCTTAGAAACGGCACCGATGTCTTTTCGGACTGCTTTTGGATGAGGATGTCGATGCTGATGCTGCCGATGCCAACATATTACAACCACGCAAAATCTGCTGTATCATGCTATGCGATGCTATGTCTACGAGCCATCAACATTGTAAACCAAGTGTGGGAAACAGCATGAAAGTATGGGGTTGCGAAAGATAATTACACCTTCCAAGGACGCCTCACTGATTCAGGAGAGTGAGGAGGCTGGGGCTCTTGTCGCAATGGAATGAATTGTCTTTGGCTCGGTTGGAAAGATTGTACAGACGATAAATAAACACCCTGCGCATGCGATTCTCTTGAACTTAAACTTAGAAGCTAATATTGGTTCATCAAACTGGGGTAAGGCAAAACACCTTACAAGCAGCCAGAAGTTGAAAGCCTGCTTGCATGACATGAGCCTTGCAGAGAAACATTGGATAAGTGGGCAAGGCTGATCATGATGATGATGCCGCGGATTCCACTGACGAGAGCGTGGTGCCTTTGTCGGGATTCAGCGGAGATGCGTTTTTCATGGTAGCATGTCGTAGCATCACATATCCATGTTTAAGTCTTGAGTATGTCTGAGTAGGACCTGAACTGATGTCAGTTGTGTGTTTTCTGGCTGTTCTCACTGGGATCCATGGTTGCTATCGTTCTGGAAAGTGGTGATTGCTGGTGTCATCTGGTGTCATTTCGGACTGCTTTTTGCATGAGGATGTCGATGTCGATGCTGACACCACGGAAATGCAATCCTCTTTCCTTCAGGAGAGTGAGGAGGCCTTGATTGGTGGTCCATTTTCAGCAGCAGATCTGGCAGCAAACAAGATCAAGGTGGAAAAAACATATGTTTATTGGATATTTAATATATTTCACATGTCCCATCATTTCCCTATTATCCTCCCCATTATATATATATATATATACATCCCGTCCATGTCTTGTTTCTTTCGGAGTGAAGCATGTCTGATTACAGGCAGAGTCCGAAGATGCGGATGATGCAGACGAGGCAGAAGATGTATCTTGTTTGCATGGACACACCCTCTGGATCCCTCTGGTAGTTTAACACAACTATGGAACATCACCAAATTATACCAAATTTAACAGGTAAATGACCCTTAAATAGGCCATGTTCCATAGCCATAGCTATGTGGAATTACTGGAGGCTATTTGTGAAAGAATCCGGGAATATTAAGCAGTAATTCAATATCATTCGTCCGGGAATTAACATATCCTTGAATTTGGTTTCGTTCGCAATACTTAATCTAGTTGGTGGTTTGGAACATTTTTTTATTTGTCCATTCAGTTGGGAATGTCATCGTCCCAACTGACTCACTCCATCATTTTTCAGAGGGGTAGGTATACCACCAACCAGCATTTATAAAATTTATAGTTAGATAATGTTACATTTCTATCCACCAAGCATCATTTATAATAATCCCAACCATCATTTATAGTTGAATTGTGACATGTTTTCTCATTAAGTATTGTGAAGGATGCTGTGAACAGTGCGCTGTGACCAGTGCTCTCCAAATCACAGGATTCCAAGTCGCCAAATTTGAGCGAACTAAAGCCTCGAAAAACAAAGCTTGTGCAGGGTTACACTTATACCATCTTTGTATGCGTGTATATATGTATATTATATATATATATACACATCATATATGTATATGTATATATATAATATGGCTTGGAGGATGGCCGAAAAAACGTACCTACAATAGAACGCCCGAAACCATCCCAGCCGTATGAGGCAGAGGAGGTCGATGAGCTGACAGAGCCTTGATTTCGGAGGGGATGGATCAATTGTGCTACGTTCGGTGCTACCCCTGATACATGGATCGATGGTTTAGAAACAGATCGAATTGAATAGTGTATATATATGATAATATTTTAAATTATATTATACATAATATGATATAATATAATAAAAATACAATATAATATGACAAAATATAATATAATATAATATAATACATTATAATATATTATAATATATAATTTAGTATATTTTAACATATAATATAGTATATAATATGATATAATATAATATGATTTAATATAATATAATATAATTTATTATATGATATAATATAATATAAAATATAATAATATACATACATCACTATTTATATTTTATATTTTATATTATATATACATATCATGATAGACGTTAACTATGAACCATAGTAGTATAGATGTATCATGAGACACCATATCTATATCATACTATGTTGGTCTATCTACCAGAAACTCAAACGTCAGCCTTCTGAAGCAATCTAACCTAGCTAAGTACAGGGGATCAACTTGAACACAAAGGTATGAATCTGGTCAGCCAAGGTATGTTCTGTGAGTTTACTCAACATGGATGGGGTCCAATGTTGACTGTTGATCTGTTTTTTCTCTGGATTAACACCAAAGCGTTTGGAAAAACCACATGTTAAAAAATGATTTGCTCATGATCGGATATTCGGATAACATATCCAAACAGTCACAGTTAATCACAGTTACACGATTTTAGTAGATGTTTGTGCCCACTACACTCACCATCAAGATGGTTTGATGAACTGGTAGTTAACAATACTATTGTTAGAGGTATCCAACTTACCTGATGCACACTATCCTGATATTTCCTGCTATTTCTATATGTGTTTCACAGGAAAAACATTTGGTTTACCATCTGGTTATTAAACATTTCGCCATGGAAAATCACCAGTTTTAATAGGTAAACCATCTATTTCTATGGGCCATCTATACCATGGCAAACTGTTAGTCATAACCAGAGGGTAACACGACAGACTTGACTCTGCTGGGATTCGAAACTCCCAAACTCCCCAAGGCCAAGCTGAATGACTCTCGGCAGTGCTTTCGGATCTTTCGGGTGGGCGGAAGGTGGGAGGAAGGTGGGCGGAAGAAACTCGTTGAGTTTCTGTTGAGATATGGAGGTTCCCTGAAATGGGGGTACCCCGAAATCATCCATATATAGATAGGATTTTCCACAAACCATCCATATTGGGGTACAGTTTTTTTTGGAAAATAGCATATGATCAATAGTTCAACGTAATCAGTTCAACAGGTGAAGACATGTGGCTTACTCAAGCAACCTAGAATAATGTTGGTAAAACAATAAACCATCCCCCAAATCACCATTTTTATAGGTGGTATAAACATGTATAAACCATTCTCAAATGGATGGTTTATTGTTTTACCCACAGTCTTCAGCTGATTCAACTTTCCACCTTTCCTAGGAGGAGTACTCGGTGCCGGACAGCGAGACTTGGCACAAATTTTGAGGGTTACCACTGGACCACATGTGCCATGGTCAAAAGATGGAATTAACCACGAAACTATGGTGATTGTTCAAGGGACACGGACATAGAATGGTGTATACATATATAATTATATTATTTATAAATATATATATATATATAGAATTATATATATATATATATATAATTATATAATATTAATATATATATATAGAATTATTTAGCATTATACAACCAACATTCAACAAGCATTTTCTCAAGAGTTGGGGTATCCAGCGTTCTGAAGCTTGCTGGATTGATGTGATCCATGTTGGGGCCATGTTCCCTGGGATGATGACAGGGCAGAATTCCTGGTGAAGCCTCTGATACTGGTTGGTGGTTTGGAACATGATTTTTATTTTCCCCAATAGTTGGGATGATGATCCAATCTGACGAACTCATATTTTTCAGAGGAGTAGGTATACCACCAATTCGGATATGTGTTTTTTTGCTCCGGATGTAATTGGGATATCATGGCATGAATTTAGCGACTATAGTGATTATTCATGGCATGATTGATGGTATGTTAGCCAACAAAATATACCAATAACATGTAATTTAGCGAATGTCCACTAATGTGATCTTTGGTCCATTTAAGTGGTCAAGATGATGATAATTAATTAATCGTATCAACTTGTATCATTATCAGATTTGGTTGGGAGACATTTCCACTTAATCTAAAACTTGAGATCAAAATCACTGGTTGGCAGAAACCCATATTTAAATAGCTCATTTAAGATTGTGATCCTGTAAATTGATTCATTTTGATAACGTTAAGCACCAACCAGATCAGCATTGGTAAGCACTGGCTGGGTAGGTGATGGGATGAACCCACGTCCCAAGGCATCTCTGCTGCAAGAAGGTGAGGCTCTTCAAAACATCCCACCGGAGCGGCAGTACTTGGGCGATCTCTCCGATTCAAAGGTGCCCAAAAAAAACCAGGGAGGGCGCCTGGGGAATCTGTTCATTTTCCGAAATCCGCGCCGTTTTTAATCGGGAGGTTGTTTTGTATTGTTCCTTTTAGCAACTCCAAGATACCAAAATTGTATCAATTTGTGGTTTATGAAATTGGATATTGCTTTTTTTTAGATGATATATGCGTGCCTCCATAGTCGATAATGGGGAACGATTCATTATTGTGGATCGCCCCTTTACACGACTTTGCACTTTGCATGTTAAACGTCACGCCATATGGCTTTTGACCATTAGCCACGCAGTCCTCAACCCCAAGATTTGAGGTTGATCAACTAGCAAACAGATCTTTTGAAAGAAATGCCCAACTCAAGAATCGAATGTTTCACATGATCCGGGACAATGAAAAACAAAAAATCAATGAAGATCCTACATTTCACCCGGGAAAACAAGAAATCATACCATTTTCTCGCCCTGTTTTAACATGCCGCCGCCATGGCAGGCCCATCCCTATGTCTACGAGACCCGCGAGGCGGCCACTGCGGCTTGCCAAAGCATTGGCTACCGCGGTCTGTGCGGCAAAAGTCAAGTGAAAGGCGCCTGGCAGGGTCTACCCTCCCCATAGGATCCATGGTGCTGGTATATATGCTAACATTGGGGGTATATTGATGGTAAACGTTACCATCTATAGCATACATGGATCCTATGGGCTCTGACAGATGTTGACAGTTTCCGAGCTGGAAAATCAACATTTTTTGAAACACGGTTTAAATCAACGAACAAAACATGAGATGTTTGAATAGTGATATCATATACTGATGTCGAATCTGATGGTATCTGATGGCATTTGGCGTGTCTATGAGATTTGCTGATGGGGATGGATTACAAATGACCCAAAGATATACCATGGGGGGGATGTGAAGCTCCAGCTTTTTACCAGCGGATTTTGATGTGGCAATAGTGGCAACCAATCACACCATGTTTTTTTGACCCATGGCCCATGGCTAAATCACTGAAGATGTGTGTAACAGATCTTAAATCTGTTCAGATTTGATGCTTTTAAGTTAGCATGTCATCCAGCCATGGATGAAGAATGGTCCAGCCTGGCCCAGGCTGGTCCCACTGTGCCTATGGCTGGATGGCTGACTACAAGGGTTATTGGTTCCGGAAATCGAAGAAAGGTTGCGGATCCGGAAAAGGATTCCGCAACGGCAAGAAGGTGAAAAAGCTGGGCGCCTACTGCTGTAACCTTGCGATGAATTCTCAGAAACTTGGCAGATTTTTGGATCGCGAAATCGGCAGTGAACAGTTTTTTCGGAGAGCGGAAGTCGAGTTGGAGTATTTCACACTTTTAAAACAAACCTTAGAAGCCAAGAGATCGTAGACATGGTTGCCAGCAAGCAGTATATTAGTGTTTTTCTTTTTTAAGTGGACGAATCGTCACAGCATGTCACAGCTGTCATAACTTGCCGATCCGGATGGATCATACAGTTGCCACAATAAGATAAACAATAACCCTCTGGTTATGACTAACATAGCCATGGTATAGATGGCCCATAGAAATAGATGGTTTACCTATTAAAACTGGTGATTTTCCATGGCTATGTTAAATAACCAGATGGTAACTTGATTCTTGATTTTGCAAAGAGGTTTCATTTGACAAGAATTTGAACCAAGAGGGGTCTGTTTAGGAGATGTTCACATTTTGTGCTTGTTGTGCTGGCACGCGCTTTTGACATGTTTTTTTGTTGCACTCAGCAAGACGTGTTCAAAGGTTGCACGATTCCCATGTTGCAACTGGAATGCAGATGTATCAAGGGTTTTAAGTTTGTTTTAGCTCTTGGCTCCGGCAGGTAGTTACCCTTCAGTACTCAGTAATCAAACATGACTGCCTGGGAAATCCTTGAACTAAATGGGTGTTCTCTAGCTGAACATCAAACATTCTATGAAGGATTGGACAGATTTCAGGCCACGTTTGACTCCCAGAGGGCACTTGGAGGATCATCCCACGGATCGTCATTGGTGAATAATTCTAGTCTGAAAGTCCAAGTGCCGCGACGACCGTGGGCCGTGGGGTTATCCCAGATCATCGTGAATCAGGCCTTAATAAATTGGTGAACCTAAATACCCGAAAGATCCACCATTTTTCAGTTCGGTAAACCATCTATTTCTATGGGCCATCTATACCATGGCTATGTTAGTCATAACCAGAGGGTATATCTAAATATCACAGGATGGTGCCCCCCAGTTTTGTTAGTGGGTTTATAAACCCCATGAAAACTAGTTCGTTATATCTGCCATAAACCATAGGTTTAATGGGACTTATTTGCATGAACCAGTTACGATCCATGGGATGATCCTCCAAGGTACATCGGCAGCTTGAAGGACCCGGATGTGCCCTGGCGATCCCTGGTGTGTCTGTGTTCATGGCGAGAGTCCCATGGAGAACAGGAGATTCCATGATGAATTCTTGATAGTCTATGAAAAAAAGACGAATTCAGGACCTCAATTCCTCTATAGCTATTGAAAAACCTGGTAATGACTAACATAGCTATTGAAAATGGTGGATCTTTCCATAGTTATGTGAATTTTACAAGAGGGTATGCCATTATAAAGCATTATGAACCATTATTAACTATTATTAACCATTATTAACCATTTAGATGATGATCTTTTTTGGCGTTCTTTTTTTAACGGCCAAAATCCGCGGAGCCGTTTCGCCCAAGCCGTTTCGCCCAGAGGCATTTCCCTACGTCTACTCCTCCCGCTCGAAGGCGGCAAAAGCCTGTCGTAAGGCCGGCTTCCGCGGCTTATGCGCCAAGTCTCAGATCGAAGGCTATGTTCAGCTCCTTGATCGACCTGATCGGGATTGGTCCGAACTGGTGAACTGACCATTTTTTTCGTCAATCATGGATAAATTGGATAACAAACATGCTTTCCCAGAGGAAATGATCTTAAGATGCTTGGCTTTTGCTTGTCGTGAATTTATGGGAGGGCAGGAGAAGGAAACCGGGGTGTTGGGGGAACCCAGAGTGAGATGAAGTGAATGCCGAAACTGGGAGGCAGCACATTGTAGCCATGATATCAGTCCTTTTTCGGAAATCTCCCATCCCATCCCAATGGATGTATCCATACATTCCCATACGGTCCATACGGTCGATGGTGGCCCGCAGTTATAAATTGCTTTTTTAATCCCCATGAAAACTAGATATATCACCAACTTAACCATAGTGAAATTGGAGTTATAAACTAGATATATCACCTATAAACCATAGTTATCACCAACTTAACCATAGTGAAATTGGAGTTATAAACTAGATATATCACCTATAAA
>Ga0126342_10008103_pt1 | contig 18792 bp, 9 predicted proteins | sample Cyp1metagenome_FD_92528 | JGI IMG/M metagenome (GOLD analysis project Ga0126342, IMG submission 92528) | Coral microbial communities from Lord Howe Island, Old Settlement Bay, Australia - Cyphastrea 1 metagenome | ecosystem: Host-associated > Invertebrates > Cnidaria > Coral ...
GACCGGGGTACGGCAAAGCTCCATGCTAGGATTCTACCGGGGAAAGGGTGTGCAGAAGAAGAAACCAACCATGTTCACTGTGGGAAGCTCAACAAGCGCAACTTTTGTCCTACCAGTGTATTATATTATATATATTATATATATTATATATTATATATTATATATTATATATTATATATTATATATTATATATTATATATTATATATAGTTAATATGTACATACACCAACATGCCATGGTATAGTGTCATACTCTACTGATTTGACATGATTTCCAGTGGAGTTCCATGCCGCGGACGGAAGGTCAAAGCTTAAGACCCAACAGAGGTTCAAAAATATTTCGACATGTTGAAAATGGTAAAACATAGGAATTTTCCATCCAAAAAATATTTTGGCCATCAATTTTGGATCAAAATCATGGCCGTTTTGATGGGAAAAAACATCACGAATTATTGGTTTTTGGGGTCCCTATAAAGACCAAACATGTCGCTCAAAATGCTATGGTTTTTGCTGGTTACATCTCTATCTGGCCAGTTAAATCACTGGGTGAAAAATCACCATATTAATTTGCTGAGCCACTTTTGTCTCAAAAAGAGATAGCTACTCTCTGGTTATTTGTTACATAGCCATGGTATAGATGGTCAATTTATAGATGATTTTCCCAGCAACCTCCATGTTTAATGGATTTTCCATGGCTATGTTAGTCATAACCAGATGGTATACTCCATTGTCTCATCATAACACCCTGGTTGGTGTAGTCCCCAGTCTTTGTTCGTTCTCGGGGCACTATTCAGAAGCAAAAACCGCGAATGCGCAAAAATCCACCTGGAGATGTTGCTTGGTTAAAAACTAGAGCCCGCATATTCCAAGCATTGTATGTCATATGTATATCTGGAAATCAATATAAATGGAAATATCATCTGGAATATTTGGAAATATCTGGAAATTGTTTAAGATGTATATATATATATCCCCCCATCCATTTTTTTCTTTTATATCAATATGGTTAGATAATGTTAGATGGGATATCATGGCTTAATCCCTTGTTGAATCAATATGAATCAATATGTTTTGGCTTTTAAAGGTCAAGCGGTCAAGCGGTCAACGCACGCCGTAGCCCCATCCCTACCTCTTGTAGGTGCGAGTGAGGTAGATCGCAATGAGGATCGGATAAACCGCCAGAGGTGCCAAGGCACTCCCTGTGCCGCGGTGCACGGAGCTGGATCTGAACATATTCCACCGGTAGAAGATATATATATATAATTATTAATACATTGGATCTAATACTATTATATTTTATGAATCATATTCTATCATGTATATATATTATAATAATAATAATAGTAATAATAATAATAAATAATAATAATAATATATATATAGTCCTCTGTCTTAAAAAAATGCTGATGTTACACAGGCCCAAAAAAACGCTCAAGACCAGCGCTTTTTTGCGGCACACCTGGAGTCTTCTTGAGCATGAAGATGGTGACCATCCCAATCTTGCCGAGCATGGCCTGGTGAGTCACGGTGAGTCACGGAACGGGGGGCCAAGCCAGAAAAGAATGGCACCAACATTGGGCCAAGCCAACCCAAGTTGGGAAAAGGCTAAGACTCATCCGGAGAAATTTTAATGTAAATATTATGTGTGTATATATATATATCACTCACCTGTGTTTTTTTGACTATGGAGATGATTACCCGCATTCCAATCATAATTCGAGGGAAAAAACAGTGAGGTCACCATAAATTTACCAATTTTAATATATATATATATACATATCATAATTTAACATATATATATATAGATAGATAGATAGATCCCCATAACCCAGTTGAATATACACATATATACAGATATGCTAGTTATAAATATACACATATGATATGTTGAATGTATATATTATGTTATCAACCTATCGTCGACTGCGGGACCCTTGTGGCGCTGAAGCGCAGCGTTTTGGAGCTTCGATCCTGTCCCCAGGTTACATCCTCAACTATCAGGTATTTGGAGAACTCCTAGATGTAATATTGTATATCTATGTGATATGTGATATGTATGTAATATATATATATATATTCAATATTCTATGATTATATAATATAGAAAAATATAGTAATTATAATAAATAATGATTATATATATATAGTAGCCCCTCTTGAGGCTCGCCATAGCGCCATAGCGCACAGCGCTCACGGCTGTCAAGTGGCCCACAACTCGAACAAGATCAGATAGCCATCAGAAACCTGGACCGATCTGACAGCTGTGGTGACCCTCTGGTAATTTAACTAGTTAGTAATGGTTAGTAATGGTTAGTAATGGTTAGTAATGGTTAGTAATGGTGACTTTTCATGGAATCTTTCATGGGATTTACTGGGATATACCCTCTGGAAATTTGTTACAGTTTGCTATTGAAAATAGCCATAGAAATAGTTGATTTACCCATTATAGCTATGGTGATTTTCCATGGCTATAGTAGTTTACCAGAAGGTATATGACCTGGGACATGTTTCCAACTAGTTCGACGAGATCTGGCACCCTGTTCTGGCTTTTTCAAGGTACCTGTCTGCTATTTTCATTGCTGAAATCCTCACAGTGCCTGGGTAACCAAAATGAGAACTTGGGGAGCCTGGGACCCACTAATGCCCAGTGATGGTGCACATCAAAATGGAGGTTTCCGGCTAGTCATGGGTTAGTCATGGCAAATCCCATCAAATCCCAATCTAAAATGGATGATTCAGGGCTACCGACATTTAATTTAGGAAACCCCCAAAAAAAAGGATCAAGTGGATGGGATCCATCTGTAGGTACCAGTCAATCCTACTGTCCGCGAACGGTGGATTTTTGTTGGAATTACATGTGCTTTCTTTTCTGGGGGTTATGGGGTTATACCAACCAAAATAGGGTACAGTATTGCTTGGTTGAACCAGTGCAATGCTTGTTGCCTTATAAACCTCAACATCTGTAGATAGCCTCAACATTCTTAATGGGTAAATCAACTATTTCAATGGCCATTTTCAATAGCAAACTGTTTGTTTACCGGTATATCTATCATAAAGCATTGACATCACCCATCAACTTAGCTGTGCCAGTCGTCTTGCCCTAGGACCAGACGTTTTGAGATATGTCTGGATTACCCTCTGGTAATTTAACATAGCTATTGAAAATGGCCATTTATAGTGAGTTTTCCCATTAAAAATTGTGATTTTCCATAGCTACGTTAGTTTACCAGAGGGTAATTTCGGTCCCAACCCGACAGTAGGTCTGTCTGAAAACAAGGGATACCCCAACAATTGCTGGTAATGTTTATAAAATAATGATCAACCGGAGGATTTATGTAGGGCTACCCGGAGCACTCTAAACAGTTTGCCATCGGGATTGCCCTGGTCAGAAAGGATCGACATGGGGCAAACTTTATGAAACATCCCCTGTTTGTAGAGTCGGCAAGAATCGTTGGAATATGTTGGAATATGTTGGAATCATGCCAAACATCATTGTTCAAGCCTCAATCTAGTTGGATCAGAGAGGCTATTTTTTCCATCACGTTACCGTTATGTACATCCATCGTGATGAGAATCATACCTTAGAAATTACAGGATTGTAGTAATAAATCCCAAATGGACATCGCTTTGTCTGAAAACGGGCTACCCCAAGAATTGACGCTTCATCATCAGATACCCTCTGGTAAACTAACAGTTTGCTATTGAAAATGGCCCAGTCGAAATAGTGGATTTACCCATGAAAAATGGTGATTTTCCATGTAGTTTTTTTGTACGTTTACCAGAGAAGACATCACCATTTTGGGGGACTCCAGTCCCTCCAGGCCATCGAGCGGTCGATTTTTCACCCCATTCTTGTCTTGTTGGTTGAAGCCAACTGTTTCCATCTGGTTGAAAATTTCTCTATTATTTCCCTATATAATTTCCCTAGTGTTCCCTATTATTTCTAATTTCCCTAGTGTTTCCCTATTATTTCTAATTTCCCTAGTGTTCCCTATGATTTCTAATTTCCCTAGTGTTTCCCTATGATTTCCCTATTATCTTACGGCCTTGAAGCCCGAAATAGGTGAAAAACTCCGACACGATCCCATCAGACACGCGGCCATATCCGGGATGTCTTCCATGATGCTAATCTTCAAATCCTGCAGTGAGGATCTCCAAAAAGCTGCTGGTTGGTTTTTTCATACCTACCCCTCTGAAAAATGATGGAGTGAAAGTCAGTTGGGATGATTTTCCATTCCCAATATGTGGAAAGTCATTCAAAATTCCATGGTTCCAGTCACCACCAACCAGATATATATTGTTATTCCAATTATTAACCATAGATTAACCAGGAAAATTCATGTTCCAGTCACCACCAACCGGCGGCTGTTTCAACCTTCTAGCCTCCGGGAATGTCACTTAAAGCTTTAAGGAGAATGGCCCGCTCATATATAGATGTAGCTATTTTTCACACGGTGAAAATCCATAGTTACCCTCTGGTAAAGTAACATAACTATGGAAAATTGCCCATTTATAGATGGAAAATCACCACTATGTTAAATAGCCAGATGGTACATTAAATGACCAGATATGGGGAATGTGACAAACCAGGGGCCTAGCAGTCGAAAAAAAAAAACATGGGGAATCAAACAAAAACTGATGCTGTCACCAAAGGGAAAGAAAATTGATATCGCCAAGCATTGGGTGACAAGATGAACCCCATGAGCCATGGCATCTCTGCAACTTCATTCTGGTTGGCCATGTCCGTGGCTGGGAAATTCTACGCCCCTGAACTAGGTACTTCAAAGCTTCAAATAAGCAACCACTTTTGGATCCGGTAGTTGTATGCCAAGTTCAGTTTGGGATGTTGGTGGGTGTTTAATTAAGAACACCATTTCCATGCGGTTACGTCCACATCTTTTTTGCTCCAGTTGCCAATGCTGCTTGATTTTCCACACTTTTGGTGAAATCCATCTTCTTGGATTCATCTCAAAGTCATATTAGTACAAAAAAGGACTGATTTTCAGGGTGAAAAGGACAGCCTTTGGATTCATCTCAAATCTTTGAGAGATCTATATTCAGTTATATTCCAGCTCATAGGTGATTTAAATATTTGAGATCTATACCCTCTGCTAAATCAACATAGACCCTGGCAGTCATCGGAGTTGGAAGATGAGTTTCCATTAAAAACTTGTGATTTTCAGGGTCAAACTGTGAAAATTTACCAGGGGTAAATTCCCATGAAAGATCCCATTCATTCCCATTAAGTCACCATAAAAACCCATTAAGTCACCATAAAATCCCATTAAATCCCGTTAAATCCCATTAAATCCCATTAAATCCCGTTAAATCCCATTAAATCCCGTTAAATCCCATTAAATCCCAGCTATTTCCAGGTGATTTCATGGGCAACTGATCCCCGGCTCCTGAATCGGCACCATCGCTCGGGACTCCTTGGTATATCGCCTTAGTATGTCGCTGGGTTCAGTTCATCAGTTCCCACAGCTTTCTTGAAATGTATATGAAAAGCCATGGATTCAATGATATAGATATCATGTGTATAATATATATATATATATATATGTATATGTATAAATATATATATATACATGATGTGTATGTGCATGTATATGTGTATGTATGTATATATACAGTATATATTGAAATCGATCGAAATGTGGATGTGTTATGGAAAAATGATATATCAATGGTTCTTGAATTCGCGTCAAACTCATATCAAAAACCATATCAATTGAAATATACGGTGAAAAAACTCAATGATTAAATTATCATGTCTTACCCATAGCAGTGTTTATTGAATCAAAATCAATTGACATCTACTTGGGTGTAAATCCACGTGGGGGTGGATCACAGTTCCAAAGTGGGTAATGACATGTAATAAGAAATGCTATAACTTACTTAGAGTAATGGAATATCCCCAGTTATGTATGCTTCATTTCTGGGTTACCCTCTGGTAAACTAACATAGCTATTGAAAATGGCCATTTATAGTGGATTTACTCATTAAAAATGGTGATTGTCCATAGCTATGTTAGTTTACCAGAGGGTATAAACATTTATAAATCACTTTGGCTGTCACATCCAAGATCATCCAAGTATGTGAAGGCAAAAAAACCTCCCCACTATGGCCACAAAAATTGTACATATGGTACCTCCTTGGGAAGCCGAGAAACCCAGAGTGCCAGACAGGGAGACTGTTAAGCAATGCATTCTGAGGTTTAGTTGTGGTTTGCATTCTTTGAAAGTGAACCAGCAACGTAATAAATCCATATAAATCCGGTGTATGTTCACTGGGAGTAGTGTGGCATTTCTTAAACTACATTCGATGATCAAAATCGCAAAAGAATAATGAGAACATCGATCTTCAAACGAAAAAAAACATTGAAAGAGGACCGATTGTTGCACCACGGTGATTTAAAAGGAGAATGCTTCAGCCCTGGCAACCAAACATGTAGTGACATTGAGCCCAAAATTGAGACTTCCTCAGGAGCGGTGCTCCATCTGCTGTTATGCCAACCCATGACCGCCAAACCCAGATGGTTCAAAAGAGATTCGAATTAAATGCTGATTGATATAATGGTGATTTAGATGAAAAGCGATCTCAAGTTCTTACAAATCAAATTTGACTGATGTCAAACGCTGCGCCAAGTTTGCTATGAAACTCGGAATATCCACTTTTCAGAAAAAACAGTCCAAGGATACACATCATCCAAAACATTCGTGAGTCAAGTCGCAAATACTTCCTGAAGAGGTTCACGCGCAGGTGATAACCTCGTCATTCGGAATGGATTTTTTGCGCAGGGTCCATGGGTCCGCCGATCCGATATAATGGGCAAAAACGAAAACCGAGCTACCGAAGAATCGAGGTGCTACTTTCTGGTGCTCAAACATGACATTTATCATAGGCAAATAATATGTTTCACATATCTGGAGATATCCGGGTTTGTCTGAAAAGTGGGTTACCCCTAAATCTATTTGTGAATCATCGCGTTTCCCATTGTATATTTCCAAAAAGCTCTATGTATGGAATATTTACCAACATTTACCCTAAAAATGACCCAGTTTTGTAGGTAAATATACCATACATGGAGCATATGGGTTTGGGGTATATCTCATTTTCAGACACCCATCCATTCCCAGCTCAGATTACAATTCTGGTAACTCCCTTGATCGCTGGGATTGGGTTGAATGGGATGTGCTACCTCCAGTTATGTTTGCTGGTTCATAACCACCATTAACTATATCAATGGCCATTTCAGGAACCTAAATTGAAGGTACCTACCATATATAAGGCCTATATAAGGCCTATGTAAGGGAATATCCCCAGAAAATATGCCCTTATATGGTACTAACGTACCTCCATTTTAGGATCCTGGATTCCCATTGACTATAGGATACTATAGGTATATCATAGATATATCTACCACAAATCCCATCTAACTTTTCGCCAGTTGCAAATCACCAAAAAAGCCAACGAAGTCGGGCAGCACGTGTCAAGGTGAGCTCTAAATGGCATCGCTAAATTGCTCGATTTAACTGTGGTGATTATGGTATACCCTGTGGTAAACGTTTACATAACTATGGAAAATCACCATTTTATAGCTGGGAAAATCAACTATTTCGACTGGGCCATGTTCTATGTCGCTTTTTGTATGTTTACCAGGCCGGGTAGATATCTTTTTGGTCGGCGGTTGAAAACTTATCCGAAAACACCAGCTTTTAGGATCTGCCCTCTGGTATTTAACATAGCCATGGAAAATGGCCCATTTATAGATGATTTTCCCATTAAAACCTCCATTTATAAGGGTTTTCCATGGCTATGTTACATAACCACGTGGTATATGCAATGACTCCTCCATTTGCATATGAAAACCTGCGGCTATGACCAACTTGTTTAGCCAGACATGACATGACTCTCAAGAAGATACTTTGTTTAGCTGCTGAGTACATATCATAATTTTCTAGAAAGATATAAAAGAGATTAAATTGTACTAGATATCATAGATAATCTACCCGTCTACCCATTGCCAGTTGGTTTACCCAAATATCCCATAGTTCTTATGGTGATATTCCCATGTTTGACCAAAATCGTGACGAAGATGTCCATCCATTTAGTCGCTTTCCCACCAAAAAAAAATGAAAAATCCCCAAAGTCCATAAAACCCATCCCAAACCAATCCCCAGAGTGCGGGTTATAAATTCCCATGGATTTCCCATTTTTCGTCACTGACTTGAGGTGATCGGCGTAGGTAAAAGGTAAATCATCATGGAGTTATATATATATATGGCAGTGTGTCAAAACCTTGTACCCCTTCTGTTCACATCAAAATAGCTGGTAAATGGATGTTCATCCCCCTAAAAATGGTATTAATAGGTATTGATCCATACCCATATAATATTTCTCATCTATCAATGGGCCATGTTCCATCATGTTCCGCTGGAACATCAGAAAATCTTTCGGAAAATCCCAAAAATTAACCCTATTGTCATTGACCCTATTAATTAACCCCTATTAAGCCCTGTTTTTTTAATGATCACCAGAAAATCTGAGGCTTCGATCTGAGGCTTCGATCTGAGTGGCGAATGTTGAAGCCCATCTCCAAGACTCTCATCTCAAAGTAGTCCGAGCCCAAGAGAATCAGGTTGGGCAAGACCCAGGCCAGACCCAAACCTGGGAAGCCATCTGGGCGATGTCATGTGTAATTAATAACATATCAGCTAGAAAAAAAGGAATGATACTAGTGGAAATATTATATGATATACTATGTCAATGGTAGTAGAATCAACATGAATCTCCATTTTTTATTGAAATCATATGAGATATACTAGGGTTACTAAGTAGGTTCCTACTTGCGCCATCTGACAGATTGCAAAAATGCGATCCCGAATTCCCGGGAAAAGTCCAGTGCCTTACATTGGAAACCATTGGAAAGCCATGAAAGTCCAATCATCTACAGATATCGGGTATGTTCCATTGCCGTTACCAACTGTAACCTGAGTTGGCTGCCTCTAAGGCTAAGGATATCTAAGGTGCCATGGAAATCAAACATCCATGCCCGTGTTGTTCGACAAAATGTCCCATTCTGAATTGGAGTTGTTATTATCACTACAGAAGTGTGAATCACTTGCTTTCTTGCTCCAAACTGTTGGATCAAATACCCTCTGGTAATCTAACATAGCTGTTGAAAATGGTGATTTTCCATAGTTACGTTAGTTTACCAGAGGGTAGCATTCATAGGTTTCATGTTGGAGGTACATGGTTTTTTTTGTCGGAATGGATGGGGTAGGATATGGATATGTCAATGGAGTGGTTTTTGGGAACATCTACAGGAAAGCAGTGATTTTCCCATTTTTTGTGTGGGGCTTTCCTGTAAATGTTCCCTTACCCTCTGGTTATTTAACATAGCCATGGAAAATGGTCCATTTATAGATGGTTTACCATTAAAAATGAGGATTTTCCATGGCTATGTTAGTCATAACCGGATGCTAAACCAATCCATTGAACATGGTAAGATCCATGTTTAATAGGTGATTTGTCGAATCAGCGAGGCATTTTGTTCCAGTTGGTGACAAGACTATCTGAGCCAAAAAAAGAGGCTTGGAATCCCAGTCAAATATGTTCGAAAACCCTAGTAGGTAAACGTTTACATGTGGAGAACCCATGTTTTCCCTACGAAGAATCATGAATAATCATGAATAATCTACAAATGGTGGGCTTTCCGATTTTCCACGGCCATTTTTTTTGTTTACCAGAGGCTATCACCACAATTCCGACCCATTTGCCTTCAGAAAATGGCGCTTCTTCAACTTGGGGTGCTTCTCCGTGCTGGAATATGAAAACTGACACCCCTACCCTCTGGTAAACTAGCAGTTTGCTATGGAAAATATATGGGTGATTAGTTCGTTGGTTGGTTTACCGAAGAATAACATGGTGATTTTCCAGTTCGCTTTTTGTATGTTTACCAGAGGGTATAGAGTTCACTATGGGAGCATCGAAGTTATATCCATGTTTGTAGGTCTCCTGGCCCCTTGAGATAGCAATGCTTCCAGGGTTTCGTTTGCTGGGGGGGAGTTGATTCGACAATGAATAGTGGGAAATGGATGGAAGAAATATGGGCTTAGGCTGAGTCTAGTTACAGTATCTTAGGTTCATTGTTGAACAAACATTGTTTAATTCCTTATCTTAAGTTTATTGAAGATAATATTTAATTAATCAAGGCTTTTGATGATATCTGCGTCTTTGCATTTTTTGTTGGGATTGCATGTCAATGTTCAGAAGGGGAAACCATGCCACATTGGCCATCAACGTAGCCGAATTCACATAGTTCACAAAACTGAAACGATTTAGGTGGTTTCTCATTTGTGCGTATATATATATATATATTTATATACAGTGTGTATATATATGTAACACACACACATATATATATATATATATGTATACATATATGTATATGTAATATGTAGATACCGTACACATAAAGATATCAACGACCATTTATTGTGAAGCGCCAGTTTTCATGCTCCAAACCAGCTTTTTTTTTGGGAAATCAAGCCCATGGTGGAGCTTGATTTCCGAACCCAAACCCAAACCATGTGAGTTCCAGGCGGAAGCCAATCCATTTCTGCTGGTGACGCCACATTTTTGCTAAATCCCGTGTCCATTTCCCACGATTTTCATTGTCAAACCATGCTTGTTCAACAACAGTAGTGATATGTAGTGATACATTGCCCAACAATGAACCTTTAGCACCTAAGAATACCTAAGATGCTATAACTAGACTAAGCCTAAGCCCATATCTGGTTGGTGGCTGACCTACCCCTCTGAAAAATGATGGAGTTCGTCAATGGGAAGGATTTTTATTCCCATATATGAAATGGAAAATAAAAGTCATGTTTGAAACCACCAACCAGTAAGTCAATGGGAATTTCAGGATCCTAAAATGGAGGTACTGTACCATATAAGGCCATATTTTGTGATGATATTCCATGATATTCCCTTACAGGCCTTATATAGGCCTTATATATGGTGGTACCTCCAATTTAGGTTCCTGAAATGGCCATTGAGTAAGTAAGTTTCTGGCATTGGGTGAATTCCACATATTAGTCAGATTGGATCATCATCCCAACTACTGGGGAAGTCATAAAATTCCCTGGTTCCAAACCTTTCCAAACCACCAACCAGATGAATATCAATAAATGGAGGACTAGGAGAGTACTATAACTCTCTATAACTATCTATAACTATCTATAAGTATCTATAACTATCTATAACTATCTATAACTATCTATAACTATCTATAACATTCTATAACTATCTATAACTATCTATAACTATCTATAACTATCTATAACTATCTATAACTATCTATAACTATCTATAACATTCTATAACTATCTATAACTAGACTAATCACCAACCAGCCATATTTTGGCCCCATGAAAAACGAACGTCCCCACCGCTCCACCGCGCAACAAATGGCCGTGGCGTTGCGATCGCCATGGATCCACAGGCGCTCCTCGGAGTGCTCGTCCTTGAGATTCAGCACCGTATCGATCAGGTAGACCTGGCGACCGACCGATCTTTAAAGGGTTGCTGTAGTTTAATAATGGTTAATAGTGGTGAATAGTGGTTAATAATGACTGGTAAAAGTTTACTATCATGGTCAATGGGAATTTTATGGTGACTTCATGGGTTTAATGGGGGGTTTTATGGTGACTTCATGGGTAATAAATGGTGACTTAACTGTGGGACATGGCTGATTGATATATTGATCTCACTTTGGTTTATGGGATTTGTGGTAGATATATCTATGATATACAGTACCTATAGTATCCTATAGTCAATGGGAATAAAAAAGGATCCTAAAATATGGAGGTACGTAAATGTACCATATTTCTGGCCATATTTTCTGGTGATATTCCCTGAAATTTAGGACTGAAAAATAGGCCTTATATATGGTAGGTACCTTCAATCAATCGGTTCCTGAAATGGCCATTGATTAAAGGGGTGCTGTAGGTTAACTGTGGAACATGGCTGATTGATTATTTTTGATCAAAAACTTTGGTTTATGATAGATATGGAAAATATCTAGTTATTTTTTGTTGGTGGTGTTTATAAACTTGAAACTGGGGGCCACCATCTTGTATGAATGTGACCTATGTCTATGTTTATGGCGATTTAACCAAAACACATGGGGGTACAAAACGGGAACTTAGACAATGGGATAACCCGCACATTTCGGTGACTCCAAAAACAAATCGTGGGTACAAGCATCAAATATGGTGCTGTTTCCATTGAAAAATCAGGATTTGACAAGGAAGAAACGCATTTTTGTTGCTCCACATGAAGGGGAAATTGACCCGTGACACCAAGATCTCTCAAACACGTCTAGGAGTCTGAGGTTCCAGATTGGATGGTTGAGTTAGTTTACCGTCTCAAAAACGATGGACATATCCAGGAGTGATGGGTTTTTCGTCGATTTCACTGAGATGTTGAGATGGGTCGATATCTTTTTCTACAGCCATGAGTACCAGCCAACATTCAACATTGGACGATGGTTTCAGTTCCAAAGATCTTGGAGATGTTGAGACAAAAAGGTGTGAGAATATGTGAAAGTGTATAAACACGCAAAATGTGCAAACTTCAGTGAAAACCTGTGTTCAATATTGAAGCTGTGAAAACGTGCATGAAATGGGGAGCCTACATGTGCGGAGAACATGTGCGGAAACGTGTGAAAATTGTGCGGACATGCTTCAAAGCGCCTACATGTTCATGTTTTGTTTCCCTCTCAAAATCGAACATGTCACAGCCAGCACAACGAGATTTCTGATGGAAAAAAACTGCTGGTGATTGCTGGTGATCAAATGTTTACCACCACGAGATGAAACCAGTCCCAAATCAACTTGGACCAGTGAAAAGCCTATTTCAGAAAGGCACCTCAAACTATGGCAGTCAAGTCCCCAAAGTTGGTTTACGAAGATGGTCAATTTCACCAACGGATCAGGAAAAGACCTTGAAATTCATTGCCATGATCAGAAAATGTTCTTGGGCAAAACGATGGGCAAATTTCATTTATCAGAAATGAACCAGTTTTTCCAGGTGTTTCAAACTCTATCATTCTTACTTTACCAAGATCTTTGCAAGCGGAGTCTGGTTCAAAACATCCAATTTGACCCCCTAAAAACCCGTGTCAAGTGAACCGTGTCAAAAACGTCTTGGAAAATCCACCTTAATTTTTTAGTTGGTGAAATGGGCAGTCCCAGTTCGTAGGCTGCAGCATCATCAACCAGGCATCATGTACATTATATTTATTGTATATTTATTGTATATAATAATGTATCCTGTCTATCCAATGAAAAATGTGAAAAAGCAAATTCTACCTTATTTTCAAACTCTATCTACTATCAATGCTACAAATACGATTGAAACCCCAGTAACAACCTCATCAATAAAACATTATTCTGGTTAAATGTACATGAATTATATAAATCAGCTGGGATCATGACCCCATGTTTCAGGTCTTCTCGGATCAGCAACGTTTGATTAGATGATTACCTCCCCGGTCAGCTACGTTAGGCTGGTTGTAAATCCGAAGTTACCGTTGTCAAGCGGTCGGTTTTCTGCGGATTTCTGCTAAGGACCTTGATAAAGATGGTGGCCAAATAATAGGCATTGCCCAAGTTCGCCTCGAGCCCGCTGCGACGACCAACAGAAAACACAAAGCTGCGGCCAGTGAAAGGTGGAGTTTCATGGAGTTGTTGGTTGGTTTACATGGGTCATTGAACGTCCCAATTGAACATCACCCAACCATGAGGTGTATCATCTATAATGGCCAGTAAAGGGTGGTGTCCAATATCCCAAAAATGGGACATTTACCAATCCCTGGTTTATGTTGGTGTTCACAGTTTTCATGTTCAAATGGTCTTTTTCAGGCAGAGAAAATCACATTCACATCATTCACCAGATTCGGATCAGGGGCCAAGAGCAACACCAAGATGGTTTTCCACCAAATGTCGTCCACGTGATTGAAGCAGAACCTTGAGCAGGTGAGCCGCGGATGGTATGGTGAATGAAAATGGGGGTTGTGGTAGATGTTAATCGAACTGGAGAATTGGGCGAAACGAAACTTATAACTGGGGGGCACCACCCTGTATGCTTGGTTTCCGTTTGGAAAAACGATTGGAAACTTCACCAATTTTGGTTTTGAATTCCTTCTCCCTTCATACCTAGTATCAAATACCTCCCTACAAACCCTGGGTAGTATTGGATCTCTTCATTTTGGGGGTCATTATGGGGCTTTTGGGGGGCAATATCGCCTGGGGGTATTAAACATGGGGCTTTCGGTTTGCTGATTTTATGACTGGTTGGTGGTAGACCTACCCCTCTGAAAAATATGAGTTCGTCAAAGTCAGTCAAAATTCCATGGTTCCAGTCACCACCAACCAGATATTAATTGTTATTCCAATTATTAACCATTATGAACCATAGATTAACCAGGAAGATTAACCAGGAAAATTCCATGGTTCCAGTCACCACCAACCTGATGAGATCTCCTTGATCCAATTCTGGGCTCAGTCGATGGGTATGGGTTCAAGTCCTGCACAGTGGAATGCAACTTTTCTTGACCCATAGCGCTGTGAGCGTTTCCGAGAATCGCCGGTTGGTGGTGCAATAACCATCTTGAAAAATGATGGAGTTCGTCAATGGGAAGGATGACATCCCATATATGAAATGGAAAATAAAACATGTTTGAAACCACCAACCAGATAGGGTTCAGTAGCAACTCACTCACCAAAGTCGTCTATTTGAAAAGCTGTCCAAAACCTATCTGGCGGCCAGTTGCTTGGATAACCCAACCTGGTTATGTGTCAAACAATGGTGTTCCGCAAACCCGGCCCCAGTGGACACCAACCTGGCCCGCACATGCCCCCACGACCGTGACCGGGAGGCTTCATGAAGGACCACAACAGGCTGAAGCCGACCTCATACAAGGCACCTTCATCCTGGGCATCGATTTCATGATCACCTTCCCAGACTTACCCATGGTTTCCTGATTTTGGAAGCCCTAAAAGTTGCTGCGTCAGCGTTTCAAAAATGGAAGGCACCAAAACATAGCAATGTCAGCAGCAAACAAGAAAAATTGGTATAATTGTTGGCTGTAGCTAGTTCTTGCTAGCTTTCACCTAATAATTAATGACATATCATCAATAACCATAAACAGCAAGAAAATTAATAACCAACTAAAAAGATACTGAAAAGAATCCTCAATTGGCAAGCACTGGTCTGCGAATAGGGAGAACCAATCTGATCCTTTTCCGGTGTGTTCAACTCCATATGGCTCCGTGTTTCGGCCGTGGTTTTTCTTGAGCTCAAAGGAAACCACTGGTTACCCTCTGGTAATTTAACATAGCTATTGAAAATGGCAATTTATAGTGGATTTTCCCATTAAAAATGGTGATTTTCCATAGTTATGTTAGTTTACCAGAGGGTAAATCGACAAGGCCAAAAACACGTGTGTTACCAGTCAATGAAGAAATGCTCTATAGATTCTATCGATGGAAATCCATGTCCTTTGTGCAGGTACAGTACCCCAAGCAGACAACGAAATTTTTGTTGGACCTGCAAAAAATGGGGGTTTCTTTAAATGGGGGATCCCCAGTCGTCACCATGGGTTTCAATACTAAAATGATCTAAAATGAGCATCCATGACTTGGACAGTTTCGGGTACCCCCCATGACCTAGGAAATCTCCACATAGAAAAATGCTGCAGAAGCAAGTTATTGACATCATCCCAGGTTTTCTGTTGAACATCCTATATACCATCTGGTTATTTGTTACATAGCCATGGAGAATTCCACCATTTTTAAGTTCGCTAAACCATCTATTTCTATGTGCCACCTATACCATGGCTATGTTAGTCACAACCAGAGGGTAAATTTATCGAAAAATCCTCCTTTCCGCTGAAGCTACTCCCCCGCTCAGCGAATTCCCGACGCCTTTCACCCAAACAACTTGCCCGGTTAAAAACTGCCCGAAACTGACCCGGTTGTATCAGCTATATAAGGCTATATACCATTATATACCCATGTTAGTTGCTGAATTCCCAGTGTTTTTTTCTTACTTTTTGTTGGTTTAACCATGTTGAACCAATAGTTTATGCTTGTGAAGACCATGATGCACTTCCAGTCAGTTCACTGATTATATAAAGCCTCCATTACTGATTGGCTAAACCTCCATTAGCCCCCCAAACAAACCCAGGCAATATGCCAGTTTTACCATTTACTTTAGTGTTGCGGCTTCCCAAATCTCCCAGGTTTCTGGTGAATCTTCTCAATTGATGTTGCTTTAAACTATTCCTCCCAAATCCATGGTATATATAACCATTGAATATATCATGGGTATTTGTCATGGTGAATATATCATGGGTATATCATATATCCACAATATATCAAATAGTTACTTTAGAATATATCCATTGATGGCGATTTTCTTTCGAAAACCATGGCTACCAATCCGGTTGATCTACCCTCCGGCATCAGACATGGCTACAGTAGCTGGGATTTATCACCGATCGAGGTTTCACTGGGAATATCTTCTATGGATGGATTGAAAAATGCCACGAAACAAATAACAGGAGGGGAAAAGCCAATAAAAGCCCTATATTTCAGGATATGTGATGCTTAAATCCGATTTCTGCTGGCTAAATCAGCATGTTTCAAGATTTTTGATGCCTAACTCCAATTTCTGAATTTCTGTTGCTTAAAAATCAGCATGTCTGGCTGATCAACTCTACATTTATTCAAAAAAAAAAGCCGCACCGTCCTTGGCTTCGATTTCATCTCGGAAATCGTTGGAGGGAAAGAGGTCATCGTCCAAGATCATGACCTGCGATTTGCCCCCTTTTCTGGTGGAGAAATAGAGAAAACTATTGGTTAACAAGCAAAATCCATGGGATTAGCCATTATTATCCATGATTTTGGGAATACCCACTATTTTGTGGTGATTTCCCCCTTTTTCTGGTGGAGAAACATCAGTAATCTTCTGGCAAATGGGGAATTCATCGATTCAAGCAAGCAAAAATGCTGGTAAAACATACGGTAAACCCATAAGCCCCGTGTTTAAGTCACTAAAAAAAATACGGGGATCTCAGCAAGAAATGTCAGGGCAACATATGTTCAACCCATCTTTTTTGGGCACATCATGCAAAAGATAGTTATTGCTATTGTAAAAACTAAAACTGTGAAAGCGGGATCAAGCAAGAAACACTACACCTGAAACCGGGAACTTCCTGTTCTTCTTGTTCTTGCGATTCTACTTGGGGGTGCAGTTCCAGTGGGGGACCCATAACGGTTATCTCCATGACCTTGATGTCCTTTCCAGGAACCCCCCCAAACAAATGAACAAAATATTCCCTATGGTTCCCCAAGTAGTGGATTTCCCCATGGGGAAAATTACAAAAATTATATGGTTGGTGGTTGTTTCAACCCCTCTGAAAAATATGACTTCGTCAGTTGGGCTTATGACATTCCCAACTGAATAGAAAGTCATTCAAAATTCCATGGTTCCAGTCACCACTGACCAGATATATTGTTATTCCAATTATTAACCATTATTCACCATAGATTAACCATAGATTCACCATAGATTCATGTTCCAGTCAGCACCAACTACATATATCCACACCAGAAATCCATCAGAAATCCCAAGTGACACTACTGCTGTAGAATTTGGGATCCAACAGGCAGTTCCTGGCGCCACAAGCTGGGCTGAAGTCCCATGGATCCTCCCTGGGTCATCCCCCTGGGTCATCACATTCGAAATCATGGCCCGATTCCTGGGGAAAATAATGAACATAAATCGACTTATCATGGGATTTAACGGCGTTTTATGGTGACTTAATGGGGTTTTGTGATGACTAAATTTTGGATTTAATGGGGTTTTATGGGATTTACTGGGATCATATAAAAACATACAGACTCTCTATGTCATCATGATTTTTTAACCATATAATCATAATTTATCATAACTATATTCTTAATCACCGAGAAAACCATCAGAAAAACCCTCTGGTAATTTGTTGCAGTTTGCTAACTATTGAAAATGGCCATAGAAATAGTTGATTTACCCATTCATAACAGTGATTTTCCATGGCTATTTTACTTTACCAGAGGGTAATTCTTCAAAAAGAACATAGGATCATAAATTATTGTCACATTCTAAAAATGATCATAAATTAAGGGGTACACTCCCCCATTTTCAGACACATGTTGCCGTGGAAGTCCATACGACCAACAGCTGAGCGATGCCCAAGAGCTGTTGGTGATGGTGGAGGTGTTTTCCCACGGTGAACCGCTGAAATCTCCTGTGGTCTCCTGGTCTGAAAATAGAGTGCCCTGAAATTCAATGGTGGAGTTGGAAAATGTCCTATTTTCAGCAGCCAACTGTTGGGGATATTGTCTCCAACAGATACTTGAAAGAGAGTGATGTCAACAAAATCCCCAAAACAGGACATTTACCAAGCTCGGTGGCTTTTTTGGGTCATTTCGCTCTTTTGGCGCTTGGTCAATTTTGTTAAAATCCTCGTCCCTCTGAAAATCAGCAAAAAATGACTGCGGAATACCACCTTGTTGTGAAAATCCTTTGGTACTCGATTTTTGAGGCTGTTTCTTGGTCGCTCCATCCGCATCAAAATATGGCGTTATTTACGCCCATCAAATTGCTCCGCTGTTGGTATCCACATTTCATGCTAGACAAAGTCCATCAAAATCCCTATGATTGCATATGGTTATCC
>Ga0126342_10008104_pt1 | contig 18792 bp, 25 predicted proteins | sample Cyp1metagenome_FD_92528 | JGI IMG/M metagenome (GOLD analysis project Ga0126342, IMG submission 92528) | Coral microbial communities from Lord Howe Island, Old Settlement Bay, Australia - Cyphastrea 1 metagenome | ecosystem: Host-associated > Invertebrates > Cnidaria > Coral ...
CGACCTATCAAAAACAGGAGGTTTTGGCCGAATAATGGGCCCCCCCCCCAGGTAAACCTGTAACCTTTTACGAGTGCCATCCGGACGATCACGCCCCAGCACCTTCGGTGCGGGCGGATTTCAATACAACATGTTTCCACTGCGGCCTCAAGGCGCTTCTAGATGCTGCACGGCAACAAACAGAGTTGGTGTTTTGGATTGTAAGGTCAGGAGCATTTTAAAATTTTAATCGAAATTGTATTCAAAAGTCTTTTCACGATTGTTGGATGCATTCATTCATTGTTTTGAACCTGGCAGGACGGTTCAGGAACACGAGGGGAGGCTTCAATCTTTGCAGGATGCTCAATCAGCGAAATGATGCAACATGCATTTAGGACCTAGGAAAATAGTTTTGGACCTGATCAACCATTCCGATCCATTCCGTTACTGTGAGTCGCGCTTTGAAATTCATGGCATAGGTCAAGGCAACTTGCCGATCAACTCTCTGTGACGAAACTGTTGAGCGAGGAGTGGTGGCTGCAGACATTTTTGACGTTTTCTTTTTGTATAGGTCACATTTTTTTTGTGTTTTAATGATTGCTTGACATCACTCATTGACTACCCAGGATCGAAAAGCGTTTCGATCGTCAAAGTCACGAAATTGGTGTGGTCCTTTTCTGCAATTGGCATTTGGGTTAGCCAAGGAGGTAGTGGGAGACACTGCAACGCTCGCGATGTAGGACATTTGTTTGTGCACAATCAACTTTCTGAGGCAAGCTGGTCTTGGAAATCGAGGACTTAGTCGTGAAAGCTTTCACTCGCCCTACCTTCAGTTGCCGAAACTGTTCATTGTCCTGAAACCACACCAAAAAACTAGACAGCAAGGATAGTAGGATAGTAGTGACCAACCTGAGGGGCGATGGCAACAACCTATCGCAGGCAGGTTTTGAAGTAAAAAAAATCATCAGCATCTGTTTTTGTCGATGCATGCGTGCGCAGGGAGCCAGCAGTCCGACCTACCAAGACATGATTGATCCCGTGGAGGATAAGACTCATATTGAGGAAAACCTTGAGGGCGACCTTTCACCTCACTTGGGTGGTGTCAGAGTTGAGGCTGAAGACGATGCACTGATGCCAGTCGACGGGATGGCCACAGTGACGAGCATTGAAGAGGGCAGAGAGGGCAGAGATGAAGCAGCTGAAGGAGGAAAATTGGAACCCCGACTGTCTGAAGTGGACTTGCTCAGGGAAGATCGCACAGAGTTCACCAGAAACTCTACGGATCGTGTCAACACAAGCCCACCAGTTACTACCTCAAAACGCAGCAAGGGAACACATTTGTTTTGCAGAGCCTTCCGAAGATAGCATTGTCAGCAGCAATCTACAACCTCCCAGACCAAGTCTGGTGCTTGTCCTGTACCAAGGCCAGACGTTTTTCCTTCATTGAAGGCCAGCGGTAATGCAGTCAAGATATGGACCCCAACTGCGATATGGCATTCCAGAGAAATTCGTCCGGTGATACATGTGCCAGGTGGCCGCAGACCATCAACTCGCAGCTTGCCTTTGCAAGTGGATCCTAGCTTTGCAGGCAGCCTGCTGACTGAGGCACGACATTTGATCTCGTCTGGGTGATTTGTGCACGGTCAAAACATCAGAGAGACAAATTTTCAGCGGCAAGACTGACATTGCCAGGAACGGTTTGCTGACCGCTTGGAGGAGAACTTGTTTTTTTGCCTTTCATCCAGAATTTACTCCTGCTGACTCACGCTGTATATCAGGAGAGACTGCAGCAGGTCTTGGCTGAGGACGCATTTTTTTTTGCTGTTTGTAGGGAATCTCTGACCCAAGCATATCCAATGAGATTGCTCCTGAAGGATGTTGAACATCGCTTGGAGGACTGTGCATTTGCTTGGCATTTTGGCATCAGAGCAATCGACACAGAGTTCTCAAGCTGCAGGACCTGGCTCAATACATTCAGGAGGAGATGTACCACTTTGTGCTTGGACCTGACATGATGGAAAGAATCAGGCAGAGCAACGTCAGCAACTAGAAATTTGAGGAAAGAAATTGTTTGGTGTTGGGATGTGTTGGGTGTCATTTTGGAAATCGTCCCTTCAGTTTCAGTCTGTAGCTCTGTCCAGTTTGCTGCAAGGCAGGAATCTTCACAGGTTCTATCAATCGAGCTCGCAGTGGCGTTGGCTGCTCAAGACAAGAAAATGGAGGCCAGTAGCTTAGAATTTATTGTGATTTAATTGCTTGCGGCAAGCCCGCCGGCCATAGAGAGAGTTTGATGTGCACTCTAGGTGGAAGCCGGAGAGAGAAGCAGAAGAGAAGAAGAAGAAGAAGAAGAAGAAGAAGAAGAAGAAGAGGAAGAAGAAGAAGAAGAAGAAAGAAGAAAAAGAAGAAGAAGAAGAAGAAGAAGAAGGGGAAGGGGAAGGGGAATGGGAATGGGGGAGGGAGAGGGGGGGAGGATGGGGGAAAAGTAAAAAGTGCAGAGGAACTGGAACAAACAAAAACGCATAGCAAGAGAACAAAGGAACAAGATGGAACAAGTACAAACCAAGAAAATAAACAGGAACAACACCTTCCAATCAGACACGCCGGCAGGCCGGTGGATTGATTTTATTACTTGTCTTTAGTTAAGTCATGGGCTGTACTGGTCTTGGACTGAGTTTGTGAAGGAAGCATTAAGAGCTAGAGCCGAAACTTTAGCCTTCCTTGTAGTCAAGCAGCGTGATTGCCAGGAGCTTGTGCAATCCAGACTTCATGCCTCCTTGAGTCAAGTTTCCTTGTCGCCACCGGAGATCCCGCCACTCAGCAGCGACTAGCAGATGTTGAAAGTTGAGATAGTAATAGTATGATTAAATAGTAATAGTATGATTAAATAGTAATAGTATGAAATAGTATGAAATAGTCATAAGTCATATGTATGTGTATACGTATATATAATATTGTATATATAAATATACAATAGTGCCAGTGCACCAGGCCCCCTTTTTTGTTTTTTTTGAGCTTCACAGGCCCGAAGCCTTGACGTCCATGCGACAAGTTTCGGAGGAAATGGGTCTACTCACTGACGAGCTGTCGAAGTCTGGGTCTCAGCTCCTTGGAAGATTGCTGGATGGTTCATAATGCAAAATACTATTTAAATGATTGATTTTAAATGGATGATTTGAGGGTACCCTCATTTTAGCACACCCGCATGTCTGCGCATGTCTGCGCATGTCTGCGTATGTCTGTGCATGTCTGCAGCTTCAGTGTGTTTCAATCCATGATGCTGTGCAGCCAGCAGATCCACAGCACTTTTTTCCAAAGACTCATTTGGCAGGAGAGTAAAACTTGTGGAAGAAAATGTCTCTGAGCTCAAGGCCATTTCGCAGATGCTTTCAGCCCTCTATGACCACTTGCAGCCAATGTCTTGCTTCTGATGGAAAGCAAACTTGGCCAGGGCATTCGTCTCCAAGTCCCAGACATGCGAAGACTTCTCAGTTAGAGCATAGATTGACTTAGAGACCATGGGAAAAGCAATACATGCAGCCGGTTTGCTGCAGAGACACGTGTATGGGATTACGCCGCAAGGAAACGACATCAACACGTTGCAATCCAACCTAGCTGCATGTGCTGGATCCTGAGTCGCATAAAATCTCTGCTCGTTCCAGTATGCCCTTGTCAATCCAGGTCCGTGGTGATTTTGTTGCGTCATGCCGGAGTCATCCGTCCAAACCTGGCAAGGTGCAAAGTATCGAAGAACTTGAGGCTCTTTCGAGCCTGCTTTGCAAGCCTGCTTTGTGAGCTGTTTTGGTTCTTTATTCTCCTTTGAAATGTTTTTTTCCTCACTGCTGCAGGTTCAGCAACAAGAGTTGGCCGCTGCAGGACAACAAAGACGGTTCCAACACTTCTTGCGACGTGCTGCTTGTTCGCATCCTCCAAAGTGCCACCTAGGAGCAAAACCTTCCAGAAATGCATCCCCAACAAGACAAATGCTATCACCATCAGGCGCTGGCTTGAGTCTTACTCCTTTGCACATGGCAATGGTTGGTAGCTTTCGCAAGGGGTGGGGTATGACATCCCTTGATGCAGAACCATGTCAGCTCCATCCTTTGTGGTATGAAATTTGCACCGATGGCGGAAGAGCTTCGGATCAGTTGCCCTCTTTGACCTGGAAAGGCAGTGCTGATGATGATCTCACTGCAGAGGAGCTTCAACCGGGGTCACAGACTGCCAGGACCTCAGGAAGGCTTCTTCCAACATCTTCCAACCTTTTCTCTGAAACTCCAGGCACTGGGAACTGCTTGGAGCAAGCAAACTACAAAAGAGTGGAAGGAATGAAACGTCTTTCCACATCTTTCCACCGTCTTTCGGGCTAAACCTCGGCTGTGCAACAGCATTTCCTCAGGTCGCTTTGGCTTTACCAGGACCTTCCCCAGCAGCATCGCCATCACAGTCGCTTGCACTTTTGGACGTCAGAGCCTTGGAACCTGACACTTGGAACCTGAGCAGCAGATGCAGATGTATAATGATGTATACTGATACAATCTGATGCAGATGATACAGTGAGACAGATACTGATATAGCAGATATACAGGTGATATACAGGTGATATGCTACATGATACGGTTGATGATGCACTTACTGATACACTTACTGATTCCTTTTGTGCGTCTTGCGACCTTGCCCAGGCCTCCACGGAGCTTCCAAAGCTGGATACCCAGACATGGATACGATTTGAGTTGATTAGATGATGGGAAGTACAACCAACATCAAACAATGGTCCTGCCAGACATTGCCAAACAACTAGCCAGGCCGAAGAGAAGGCTGGACATGGCTGGACTATTTTCAAGTTTCGCCATTTTTCCAGCAGTCGAGTAAGGCATTGATCTTTCAAAGCAGAAGGATGGCTAAAAAGGGCTTCTTATGATTCTTATATCATCTTATATCTTCTTATTTTTTTTTGAAATGTAGTCAGTTGGCCGGACGCTTCTTTTGCTCTCGATGTGATTGGATCTCTTTTTTTTCAGGCTCAGCGACATGCTTGGCTTGTACATGCCTCCTGCACAAAAACCGCCAGTGATCAACTTGGTCAAGCCTCCGGAGCTGACTGAATCTGTTCTTTTGGACTTTGCGACATCCAGAGTTTGTGTGAGGCTGTAGACGATTCGCAAGTAAAGGACCTATTCAGTGCTTCCTGAGCCGTGCCATATTAGTTCTCTTGGTTGTGCGGACTTGTGCAGATACATTTTTACTTGGTTTTACTTGGTTTTACCGGACTTGACACACTTGATATGTATTGATTTCGCAATGCAGGAGTTGGTGGCAGGCACTGAAAGCATGAAGACTCGGTTGGATCAACTGGAGCAGTCTGCACCCGAGGTTTCGCAATCACGCCCAGTTTCACACAGCTCTGACCTGTCGCAAGGTTTGTAGGCACTGAAACATCAACCAGAAGAAACAGTTTGCAGGCCAACGGGATCATCACAACACATTCTTTGGCTTTCTTCGGCAACTTTGTTGGACTTTGCTTGCAAAGTGTCCATAGTATTCCATAGTGTCCTTGGCATAATACTGCTTCCAAGATGATATACCATGACTGCTTTACAAGAACCAGCGATTGCACGATGTCATGTCGTCAGAACAAAATTAATGATGTCGACACGTTGGTCTGAGCCTTGGGATTGTGTCTATGGTTTGGGGATACAAAATCGCTTCCGTCGTTTGCGTTTTCAATCAGTTGACTCAGTTGAAGTCTATTGTCCAGTTTTGACAAAGATCTCTGAGGCATCCATCCTAGAAGACCGGATGAGAGAGCTGGACAATGAGTTCAGAACCAGCAATCAGAAAGTGCAATCGCAGTCGCTTCCTTAGCCGCTTTGGTTCTCTTTATTATTTCTAAAGGCATTTGACAGCGTCACCTTTGAGCGATTCGTCCGTTGATGCAGTAGAACATAGTAGAACAACAGAGGCCAATACACTGCATGTTTGTATACGTTAATGGAATCGAATGGAATCTAATGGATCAATGCTTGGTCCACAAGCTCTTGCAGTGAAACAAAAGCAGTGAGACATTGGGGTCAGACCTCGGAGGCTGGATCTTCTCCTTGCAGCCCATGAAACTCAGCAAGCCGAGGACATGGGCTGTCTGGAGCCAACTTGGAACGACCCATTTTAGCCCAACACATAGGCTGTCATAGACCATTGATGGTCATTTGCACAGGACCTGAGACACAACAAGACCTGGAATTTGGCCAACCAGGTTGGACGAATTTGTGCAATGTGTGGCAGCTAAGTGATTTTTCTTCGTCTCATAGGGTACTCCAAATTCCAGTGGTTTATCATCTTCCCTATCAAGCTGACCATGTGAGGTTACATGTTTCAACAAACCCATTCGATGCTTCGCAAAAGAATTTGGATTCAGCTCTTTGTTGGCTGCAGCTTGGCTCCGAGCATCAGATTGGAGTACACCTGACCAAAGACGCCATAAAGGCCACTGTAGATGAAAGACATGTCAGAAATCCATTGATTTTTCACTATGATATTGCTGTATCAATCTGTATCAATCTGTATCGTTTCATACATTAATATACAGATTCATACATCAATCCCAGAATGTCTTAGGACCGGAACTGCAGAGGGGCGAGTCGGTCTGATTTGTATCACAACGTCATATAGGGGTTGCTGTACCAGAAACAAACCACAGCACACAGAACCCTTGCTCTGTGTTGAGCCAGAAGGCAGCAGTTGCAGTTGGGAGGAGTAATTGGCATATGAGCCACACACACGCAGACACAAAAAGGAAAAAAGCTCTTCGCTGCAGCATTTTCCATGTCGCCAATGGCATGTCGGTTGCAGCGAGTTGCAGGCAGATGCATTTAGACTGCCGTTTTGCTTGTGATCTATGTATATTTATGTATATTTAACATGTTTTTTTATTTTAATTGCGTTTATGTATTATTTATGTATTTTACTTGGGGCCTTCCATATGCCAAGGCCTTGCAGGGCGGCTGAAAGCCATCCGGCCTCGACCTGCCGCGGTCCCAGCGGCACGCAGGGCGTGGCACTGGGGATGTCGTGATGTCCACCGCAGGCTGGCTCTCAATGGATCAACCGCCGGGGCTTTGCAGAGATCGTCCAGTCCTCATTCGGAGAACAAGAATCTTGGGAACCCAAAGAACCCAAAAGCAAGCCTAATTTAATATATTAAATCTAATTCACTAATCCATTCTGCTTCAAGTTTTGGACGACAGATGGGAGTGCAAGGCGTGCACGCATTTGGTTGGGACTTGAAAACTCAACCAATAGTGGACATTCCAATCGGTCCAAGGTCATTTTTCTATGCTTTTTGCTCTTCTTATCTACCTCCTTCGCATTTGTCAACCTCCTTCGGTGACATCGGGTTAAGGATCCTGTCAGCTCTGGTGTGGAAGCGACGTCATTTCCTATGCGCACAGCCACTCTGGTGGTGGCCTTATCTTCTCAATCTCTGTTGATCCTGCAATTTTTCCCATGGTTTTTTTTCGATCGTTTCTTCGGTGCAGGTTGCTGGGACGCTGGCCACCTCAGCGGTGGGTGCCGTGTCTCTTTGGGTGCGCCCTGTGAAGCTCTGGAGTGCAGGGAACATCAGGGAACTGTGGAGCCGAGGCTTGGGGGCCTCGAGGCAAGGAGATAGGCGTCGACATCAAACCAATAACGGACGAGGCACATGACTTGGCACATCATGCATTCGGTTTGACTGTGTGGAGCTGGGTGGAGCTGGGTGGAGCTGGGTGGGAGCCGGGGCGCCTGCTGGATACAGGTTTTTGACCACAATGACAACCTCTTCGTTTTCCATTTTGACAAGGTGGGATCATGTTTGCACAAACCTTTGGGCAGACAAGAGCACCCAAAGGAAGTCGAAATGACACTCGCCAGGCCGAGGACCTGGAAGCACGAGGTGCCCATCTCAGGTTTTCAGAAGTAGAGCCAGAATGCTGGAAAAAGTTTTGTGTAAATCGTTTTGCACAGACACAGGCTTAGACGAAGTTTGTGAAAGCAAATTGAAATCAATAAGCTTCTTGGGAATACTCTTGTAGCATCTAGATTTAGATGATAGAATCTTCTCGCGAAAGTCCAAATTGGCGGTGCAATCGGTTGTTTTTTCGGTTATGCTACAGGTTGGGAACTTCACCGGGTCATGGACACTCTGATCAAAGAGCCTGACTTGAGCGGAGTCAAGTGACCCCTTTCGGTTTGCGTACGGCGTGGAAACTTGTGCGAGAGCAGTTGACCCTTTGTTGCCCAGGCCCTTGCAATGGTTGGGTGATTAGTGACTCACTCTTGCGAGGTACTACCAAAATGTCAGAAAAGAAGGCCATGGCTATAGCCAACGGATACGTAATTAACTTTGGGAGACTGGAGAGTTGACAGCCAACCTACCTTCAGGTGATCCCGTTCTTCCTGGTGAAGGGAAAGATGATGCTATCAGAGTTGTTTGCCCCTGAGCATTCTTGCTGTGTAATCTTTAAATGGTTTAGATATCTTTACATCAGATAGATGCTCCACAGCACTGAAGAAGCTGAGACCAGGTCATGTACAAGGGACAGAGGAAGTTTGTAGCTCAAGCACAGCTCAGCACAGGGGCTGATCTCCGACGCGAGTTCCCAGGATTTCCCAGTGCCTTGGGGTGCTTCCTCATGGCAGATGCTGAGGTCAGTTTTGTTCGTAGGAGACGAGATCCCAAAGCAGGAGGCACCTTGGGCTATGGCCATGGGGTCCCACTGTGGGGTTCCTTCTCATGACTTCGACCTTCAACAGCAATCTGCTCAGATTGTGGACTTCTACAAGCCAGTCTCCCAGGATCTTTCAAAATTGAAGGTGCGCCTTGGGGCACTTGGTGAACAAAAACACAATGCGAGACCAAGTTTTTATTTCTTTTTTCAGGTGCCGAAAAAGGTACCGATGGTGTCAAACGTGTCGTTTGACAAGGACACGTTTCTGCATTTCGACAAACATGAACAAACTGTGCGACATATGTATATGTAATCAAACACAGCAATGATGTGATAGCCACTGGCAGGATGTTCTACAAGCCAGTGCTCCTGGGCAGCCAATGGTTTTGCTGCAGATGTTTGAGGTCGAAGACTCTGTTTTTTTTTGAATTGGATCCCGATTTGAAAGCTTGGTCACAATACTGTATGTCACAGTTAAAGTGCACCTTGGAGTGCAGGATACGTGCTTTTTGTGCTTCTTGATGAGACCCTTTGTCAACTCCTTGGTCACGGGCTGAGAGTGATACCTTTCTGCTGTTCTTTCAGACCGCAGTCCGCCGTTCAAGATTCCAAACCAGGCGGAGTTGCTTGCAGAGAACAAGGTGAGGGCTTCGCGTGGAGTTGTAAACAGGGGTCAAGATCAGTGCGAAACGCGCAGGCACCTTTTGTCCTGAAAAGGTTTCCATCTCAGTCTCCAGCAGATTTGACGGCATTCCAAGTCACCATATGTCACCATTTTGCTGAGGATTAACATCGAAAAGAATGATTTTCCAAACAATTGCCCTGTGGCCAGGGGTGGGATCCCCAGTGATCCCCAGTTCTGAGGCCTTAAAACTGCACTTGTTCCATGGCCCGTCCTGAGGAACTCCGACCTTTGCCTTATTTCGGGGCCCGAATGTGAAGGGGCAGAAATGGGAGGAGCCACTCTTGCCTCAGAACTTTATCAATCTTCATCTCAGGGGGTTCATTTTGGTTTGCAATGGTTTGGACAGTGCTGTGCAAAATGTCCAGGAATTCAAACCGAAAGACCTTTGTAGCAAAATCTTGGAGGTGGGGTGATACAATATGATGCAGCTCACAAAGGCTTCAAACTTGCGATGCTTTGGCATTTCAGTGACAGGTTTTCCCCAACATCTCGGATGCTGCTGTGCTCTCAGTCTTCCTAGTCTACGCTATCGGGCTAGTGAAGGTCGTTTTGCAGCAGATTTCTCCTGACTTGTGGCTTCGAATCGAGGCTTTTGAACGCATGGATGAGCTACAATCGGCCGTTTCGCTTGGGTCTTGAATTCTTCCAATCTGGCATGGTGGTGATGTTCCTTTCTGCTGAATCTGACCGTCTCTGTGGCCTGGAACCAAGGAAAAGATTTCAACTGTTCACTCAGCTGGTGATGTGGACAATTGAATTGCAGAAGCTTGAGTGAGGTCCCAAGATTTTGAGACAAGTGAAAGTATTTGTCGGCAGACGATGTCAAGATGGACTTGTGGTTGATTGTACGGATTCTGGAGGTGTGAAGGCGTAAGTCTTCCAGAATATTTTCCAGTGTTTTGACAATGTCTCGTCATATGTCTCGTCATAATTCTCGTAGTCTATCACTTGGGAGCCTTCTTCTGCCAGTTAAGTTTTTCTATTATTTTCCTGGTATTTTGCAGCCGTGGATCAGACCGGTGATGGAATATCAAGGTGTCTACTGAATAGCATCTGTGACAACTCGACAGAGGTCATGCATCGCAAACACCTCAAGTGATGGAGGGTTGGTCCTCAGACGACGCTGTGATGCAGACTGCTGTTGTTCAACTGTTGTTCTGCCTGACCACATCTAAAAATCCTTAAATTTGCTCAGGCCCAATGAAGAACATGACTTCAATAGCACCCTGCAGCAGTTGATGGCCAAGGATATGAGGCAGATATGAAGCAGGTATGACACAGTTATGAAATGACACCGTGACATTTGCTGTAGACCAGAGACCTTTACAGACCAGGCGGGTTGATGGTATGGACGAGAACTTAGCATTCCTTCAGAAGCAAGTCGAGGAGGCCCATTTCAGACTCACGTCTGATTTTAAACCAGAAATGCTGTGATTACATTATTGACATTTAATTGTGTATCGAGCTTGGACAGGTCGAACATGATGCAGTAGTTCTCGGAATCATGCTCGCAAAACATGCGCCCGGCTGAGCTTGGAAGAAATTGAAAGCATGGCAGCGTGTGCTTCGCTCGCTTGTGAAGAAAAAAAAAGCATCCACTTTTTTGATCAGAATTGGAGGCATACGAGTACCTTCCTGTAATCGCAACGGATTGCACTTTCACTTCTTTCCAATGAGGTCCTTGCTCGCGAGGCAGCTGAAACTGCAGGGCTCTTGGAAAAGCTGAAGGCCCAGTGAGTGCTTGAGAAGGGTTTTGGACTAGGCGGTCCACGGGTCCATGTCCTCAGGACACGGCCCACGGCTTCGATGGTCTGAAATCAGATCTGAAGTCCGAAAGTGTTGCTGATTTTCCCTGCAGATTCTGCAGTGTCAGCTGAAAAAGAACTGTGCCGTGAGAATCCGAGACTTGCCTGCAACGTCCCGTGCACTGCAAACAGATACTTGAACTGAACTTATTTTGAACTAATGAGTACGAATCTGCGAGCCTCTTCTGGTCTCACCAACTGCTGGCCCAAGCATTTTCTATTGTCAGATATTTCTCTGATATGCACACATTGTCAGGTGGACGTCATTCTGAGCGTCATCAACTCTGAAATGAGGTCCATCAGCGTGGTCAAGATACAAAATTCCGGTGTATGATTATATATAATTATATAATATATAATATAACTATATTATATAATAGAACTATAATATATATATATATGTATACTGTATATATAGTGCTTCTAATTCGTTTGTACGCTTGGCGCAAACCTGCTGTCCAGGACTCTGCGGAGTGACTTTGATCAGAAGTTGAGCTCTGCGATTATCGGAGGGAAGAAAGATGCTGATTCGTGCTGTTCTCAATAATTCTGTTGTAATATTTGTAATATTTGATTTGGCAGCTGTTTTTCTCTCACAATGGCGGAGCCAAAGTCATGGCCAGCTTATTTCTGCCAAGGAATGATGGGCCACGAGACGGGTCACGAGAAGTTCAGGAGACCAAGTGCTTGAACCCATTGAGCTGGTCGAAATACCGCGGTGTTTTAATCCGGGCAGGCCCCTCCTGTTGGTTGTAGCAATTGTAGATGCATATGTACAATGTGTACATATATATATACATAATGAAGCAATCCTACCTCTCTCTCTCTCTCTCCATGTATATTTATTATATAATATATATATATATATACATAGAAGTAATGATGTAACACACCTAATTATATGTATGCATACGTACATACATGCATGCATACATACATAAATAAATACATAAATGCATACATAAATAGTGTATGGACATACATATTTTGTATTGTATATAAAACTTGCGGTGTGCTATGTTGTACCGTGTTGATTACGTTGCATGTTCCAGGACCTTGAGGAGAAGGTGAAACGATTGCAGGACAGCCAGCAGCAAAGCCATTGGCCCAGCATGACAGCCAGTACTCAAGGTCTACCTGCAGCCAATGTCATGCAACCAAATGTCTTAAACGTGGTGGTGATGATGATGATGATGATGATGATGAGGGATGATTTATAAATTGAATTTTGTGCATTGGATTCACTTCAGAGAAAGGCATGCTAAAGATTGCTGGCCTGCGATCCGCGCACAAGCATGCTGAAGCCCAGGTGGGAAAATTGTCGAAACTTGAAACTAAAAGCGAGTACGCACATGTGTACTCACAAACGCGGAATGTACCGCAGCTTTTTCTTGAATGTTGTCTTTCAAACAGTGCACGTCACTGCCCATATTCTTGCCCTTGCCCCATCAATAGTTCGGGTGATATTGGTAGAGCACCAGTTCTCACAGATGCATTTTTGGTCTTGCCGACTGTTCACGTGGCTTGGAAAGGCCAATTTTGCCTTGGAGAAGTTGAAGAGAATGCAAGCTGAGGCGATGAAACCACTGTTCACACCAACAAATCCGAGGGTCTATGAGGATAGGAATGAGCAGGATCATGACCCACATGCAAAGAAGGAAGCAACAACTGCGAAGCGGTTGACAGCGTCAAAGTTCTGGAAAAGGGCCTTTGCGAATCTTTCGACACAGTTACCAGTCACGTCAATAAGATGCAAAATGTCACATGAATTCTGAATCAAACAGCCAGGTAGGCGGCATCGTCGACCAGGCCATGGCAGCAATTTTTTTAAAGTCTCTTTCTTCATCTTTCTTCACTGGTCAACCGGTCACCGCTGATGTTTAGATGTTTAGAGTGAACAGGTGGTGATGCAGCAGACAAGGCTAGACTACTTGCTGGTGTCCCTGGCTCAAGCTTCAGTCGACTTCAGTGCGATGGCTTGAATCTTCACTGGTTCACTGGTACAACAGACAAGGCATGGTGCTGCGATGCAACAAAGGGACGGTTTGGATCTCAGGTTTTAGCAGAGCATGTTGGCTACATCAGTGCAACCCCTTCTTTCTAAACTTCTAACCTGTTCCGGCTGTTCCTGTATAGTCTACTGCCGAGGCACTTTCAGCACAATCGTGTCAGTGGGGGAGCAGGAAAAGAAGCCCAAGCTGAAGGCCGGTGCATTCCGGTGCTGGTCGCATCAAGAATCTCTGTCGCTCAGCTGCCCTGAACCATCCTGAACCAAGGGTGGAGCTACAATTGCTACAATGGCAACGAGGCAGAAGCTTTGCTCATGGCATCACAATCCGCAAATGCAGTCCAGACATTTTGCCAGGACATTTGAAAAGACGGCAACTCAAGGTGATGTTACTGGTTGGAATCTCAAAGAGTTTAGGAAAAATCTGGGGGCGGCGCTCATAGCCACTGTCTCAAACAAATTCAGCTTGAGGGGTGAACGAAGTGAACCGGGTGAACTTTTTTTGCCTTGTGGCTTTAGCTGTGTCTCAGGTCCAGATGTGGCAAAATTTGAAACGACTTCAGCCATGGGCTCAAAGCCCTAGATGCCTCCGAGTCTTCGTTAGACAGTGACAGCGCTACACCAAGGATGAAGTGAATGCCTCCAGAATTGCCAAGATGGGCAAGAGACTCCTGGAACTCGATAGCGAGGTGGACGGATTTGTAATATATAACTTCCTATCATTGTCCGGTTCGCGGAACCAGGAGAAGTTCCTGGAGTTACTGGCTTCAAGTTTCTGATTTGTTCCTGTAGCCTTGTGAAGAGACAAGATCATTTTCCCTTGACGATCTTGACATCTTGACCTGGGCTGGGGCTGAAGGTGAACCGCACTGTTGTGGATTTGCGGAGCGAAATCCAGGCCCGAATTTTTGAATATGCTCTGGACCTGAAGCGTCATGCGGCAGCTGTGAGGCGGTCAACAAGACGTTACTCGCATTTCTGGAGCTCTTGCCTCGACGCTTGAGAAGGTGGCCGTCCTTGACACATGGCACACATGCTGATGGAAGTTGCGCTGCTTGTGAATGCCAGGATGCTGCAAAGACAACTCTTTCCAGAACCCTCAGAGGACGGACTTTTCGGCCCGTTGTGAAAGCATCACATTGCAGAAACAGTCACTGTCTGTGGCATTCCGTAGTTAGATAATGAGATAATGCTATAATATGATATATATATAGATAGAATATGCTATAATAATATGCTATAATAAATTAACATGTTACAATATGGTATAATACCGTTTGGGACCTCCTCCTATTATAATATGTGACAAATGTCTGTTACATCTGCAGTCGCTGGCCAGGAAGATCCTGCAGAGATCAAAGTCGCCCTGTTCTCAGCCGAACACGCAAAGCCCATGTGGCTACTGTGGCTACCTCTCAGGAGCGGTTGTTTTTCAGCTGGAACCCAGGAGTTCAAAGCTGAAGAGGGTAAGAAGCATGTGACCTTTGGCGATCACGTGGAGTCACATCCTTGGTTTGGAGACTGGATTGGGGAAATGGACGAAATGGACGAAATGGACGAAATGGACAGAATTAACCCATTGACTTACAAATTTCACCACAGCACAAGGACCCGAACCTTCACAGTGGAAGAGGATGAGAGCTGGCTTCCATGGCAGCTGGCAGGGGAGCCGGACATCAAGTTGGTTTCTCAGAAATAGAAATGAGTCAAATATGTCAACTGAGCTTATTTTTTTTTGTGCAGATGTTTTGGTGACTTTTGTTGGCACAGCTAAGAATCCACATTTTTGGGAGGGCTCTCACAGGTGGAGCTGGTGCTTCAAGCCACGAGATGAAATGGGAAAAGACTTGGCCATGTGTCTCGAACAGCAGGGCTGACCTGTTTCTACCACTAGGATCCACTAGGCAGCAACAGTTGACACAGCAAACATCATGCAATGGGACCAATGGGTTCGCTTTTTCTACATTTCCATTTTTTGATGTTCAAAAACTTACTGGCACACGTAACATATGTAACCATATGTATGGTTGCAGTTTAGATAGTCACGGCAGTGCCATGCCAGATTCGAAACGGAGCGGGATGACTTTGAAGCGAAGATCGTCCAGCACATGCCTCAGAATTTCCATGATGAACAGCAGTTGACCCGCCAGGTGGTGTCGAGCTTATTTTTCTAACGTGGGAAGGTGATTCTCAGTAGTCGCGACCGACTTCAGACTTGACATTGAAAGAGAGTCTCAACTCAGATGGTTTCAACATGGCGGAGTTGCTCCAGCTGTCAATGCAAAGGGGGCAGGGCCAGCTGGAAACTCAGAGTTTGATGTGATGCCTATGCTGGGCGCTGGGCAGAGTTGATACCTCGAGGCCTGGGGCGGCCCGCGACAGTCAGGACGGGACAAACCTGAAGATTCCGTTTAAAAAAAAGCACAGCCAGCAATGCCAGCAGATCACTCGACCAATGGAGCGCATTCTGTCCCTGTTCAGATGCTATGATTGTCAATTTTGCAGAAGATGCCGTGGTCGAAAGCTTAGCTGTGTGAGCTTCGTATGTCATGTTTGCGTATGCACGACTCCTACGGCAGGTATTACATTGAAATTTCTCGACGTCGTGACTTTTATAATAGCATGATTCAGTCTACAGTGTTTTCAGAGGTTGCGGCACCACAAATGATGGCTCTAGAAGATCGTTTGGAGAGGCCCACAGTTCAGCTTCTTTGTTTGGACAGTCCACATAACTTGCTGCTCCGGGAAGCATTGTGCCTGATTCTGGCTCATCAATTAGATATTCAATCTTGAAAAAGCATCTTGTTTCCTTGGTTTTGACTGTACTTTTAGGCTTGGAAGCGAGTTTTTCAACCTCAAGAGGGCGCAGGCTGGGGAGCATTCCTTAAAATGTTGTCGTGGCCACTATGAATTGAGCTTGAGATTGAGATGGTGCTTTGTGCAGAGTGTTGTATTTCAAAGTGCCAAGCACTCCTCTTCCAACCACTTGGATGCACTTGGTTACACTGTATTGGAAAAAGCAGCCACACGTGACAGCCAGGACAATAATCATGTGCGGAAGGCCGACAAAGAAGAGGTTCAGCAATTGCTTGCGCCAGGAGCTTTGATCATTTTTGATCGTATGAAAGAATGAAAGATCTCAAACCTCTCGAGTCACTCAATGAAGTTTTTGAATGGCAGGGCAAGATGGTCTTTGTTCACTCAGGCGTTTGACGTTTTTCGAGAAGCTCAATATTCCAGGCATTTTTCTGATGCACCTAGTGATGAACATATTGATTCACCTGCTGATTTGATCCACTTCCTGTGCTGTGGCTTGTCCCGTTTGCCCACTGTGCAGATTTGAAGATTCGGATCGAGTCGCTCGAGGCTTGTGAGACATATATAGTCCTGCTACAGCAACTGTATTTTCTACAGGGAGTTGTATGTCCTACAGTCTGAAGAAAATGCCTCGAAGCTTTGAAGGCTTTGTTCAACAATTGATGTGGCAGGGTGATACCAAGTTCGCAGCGCAGAATGTGTCGGATATGGCAGAAAAGCTCTACAAGGCAGCCCCACCAGAAAATGTTATGGACTGGACCTGGATTGTATGCGGACGCACGTGCTTCCTCTAGGATCCAAGTTCTGGAAAACAACAAAAGGAGGACCACGACTAATGACCTTAGATGGGCTGCGTTTTGGCAGGTAGAAGCTGTGGCGGTTCCTCGTTCTGAGCTGGTAAAGGTCTGAACGGAATTTGCAAAGTGCTGTCACTCTGCGCGACGTCCGAGCTATGGTGTGCCATACAGGTGCAAAATGGCTTCGAAGACTTGAGGTCTGATCATCAAGCCATGAAGGCCTCGGTTTTGTCCACGAAGTCAGATTTCATTTCCTGGGCATTGCCATGTGCAGGTAGAACTGAAAGAAATGTCCGTTGCTGCCTCAGACTCCAACTATCTCCGACTATCTCCAACTGTGTTGTAGAATTGTGGAAGTTGGATTCCTTGTGCGGGTTGTGAAGGCCACCACCTACAACTCAAACCGCAAGTTCGTTCACGAGATGGCAGAGGCATTTGGATCCAAGCTGAGGAAGAAAACTCTGGGAAGAAACTGAGGAAACTTAGCCAAGTCACGGTGGCATGGCATGCTTCGTCGAATGGTTGCCAAGTGCCTTCTGTTGGCCATGATGTCATCTGCTTGAACTATGTATACTTTGTGTATATAGAATGACGTCAATTCTCTACGGACACTTGTTGTCTGAATATCCTCAAGGGGTGGAGTGTCTGTTGACAGCTTGATCCTGATGTTGGTGGTGAAGATGTAAACAGCATCCACCAGAATCTATTTCGAAAAGAAGTTGTTATGCTCGCTCCAATGCTAGAAAAGGATGATACCAACAGGCGAGGACTTTTCTGTAAGGATTGCAACAGAATGACAGGCCAAAGCATGGACTCAGCAAGCCATCGTCGGCTTGGAAAAGAAGAAGGCCATGTTTTTTGATGTACAAGGAGAGCCATCTATTGTCCAACACCATAATGAATAACGTTTGAGCATGTTCAAGCACTGTCATGATTAGAAGATTGCTTGCATAGATGCAGACCTTGCTAAATGTATCTATATAAATGTTAACGTTGAGATGAAATGTAACCTTCCACACAGTTTCCTTCAAGGCACACCCAGACTGCGACGGCATAGAGAGAATGACTGAGAATGCAAGACGGAAGTCTCGAAAGTCTCGGAAGTCTCGGAAGTCAGAAATCATGTCACAATATGTCACAATGTCGTGGCAGAGCCATCGCAAAGGCTGACGGTCCCGACTTGGCACAGCTGTCCGAGAAGGTTCGCTGGCGTTCGGCCTTGACTCGAAATGACAACACTTTGATAGCTGCATTGGATTGCATTTCTGTATGTTTCATTATATTTGTATGCATTTGTATCATTTGTATTCATTTGTAAATTAAACTGAGTAACTGCCCTGAATTGTGTTGCTGCATACAACGGCAGAACAGTGCTCTGTGCCGGAGCAGACGTCAGGTTGGAAAGCTTGAGTACTCCATCAAGGACAATCGGCGCATCCTCGGGGATGGTGGTGGACAGGCCTGGAAGCTGAGCTCCCGCTTTGCCCATCTTTGGCCGGTCTTTCCATCTTTGGCCATTGTGACAGACTTTGTGACTTCATTGTGCGAGACAGTCTTTGACAGGAGATCAACGCAGTGGTTCGGCGCATCATTTTGAATCTTGAGGCGCTTCGCAGTGAAGCATTTTGAATCAAATTGAAAGTTTTTGAGACCCGCTGCGAGGACAAGATCATGGTCCTGGAGAAGAAGATCGATGCCATGGCGGATGGCAGGCCGAAGGCCCCTTTGTACCTTGTTGGCTGGCTTGATACTGGATGCCCCAATAGGTCATGCTCGTTCAACACTGTGTTATTTAAGGGCTGCCGCCCCTGCCGCCGACCCCGGAAAAAAAAAAGAGGTTGCTGAGGATATAATTACGGAAACAACTGGATATTAGCTAGAAAAACAATAGTTTTGGACAAGGTTTTATGGTTTTCGACCAATTTTTATACCACTGTTTCTACAATGAGACATAGAACCCTCCTGTTGCTCCTGTTGCTGCTGCTGCTCTTCCTCCCGA
>Ga0126342_10008105_pt1 | contig 18790 bp, 18 predicted proteins | sample Cyp1metagenome_FD_92528 | JGI IMG/M metagenome (GOLD analysis project Ga0126342, IMG submission 92528) | Coral microbial communities from Lord Howe Island, Old Settlement Bay, Australia - Cyphastrea 1 metagenome | ecosystem: Host-associated > Invertebrates > Cnidaria > Coral ...
ATACGTATATATATATATGTATATATGTATATATGTATATATGTATATATGTATATATGTATATATGTATATATGTATATATGTATATATGTATATATGTATATATATATACATGACCATTCTTTTCCACGGGCAGGTTAGATTACCAACAGGCAAACTTCCTCAGAGTGCAAACATCCTCAGGAAGTGTGCCCTGTAGTGGCCTACATGTCCAATGCAGGAGGATTGGGGATCCCAAAATCCCAATCAGGGTTTCACTGGGTGAAAACGATGATAAACCATGGGATTCAGGGCCCAAATCTGGTTAGATCTACGCCTCGTGCTTAGCTCGTGCTTAGCAGTTCAAAATTGAAAGAAAGTAGCGAATGTTTGGCAACTTTTGGGCGTGTTTTATGGTTTTAAATTACGGTTTCCCGTTTGTAACAAAAGAGGTTAGCAAACCAACTTGCCAACCTCCGCAAACCGCTACAACTGGACACCTGTAGTCATAGTCATATATGCAGATACATATACTGTATAACATCTCCATGTATCTACATTACATATACAATGGATGCGCCCGACAGCCATTGCCAGCGTCTACGTGCAGGACAAGGATTAGATGAACTGGAAGAGTACGGTTGCAGCCTTAGTTGAACCCCAAAAAATTGGTGTAAAGCCAAGAATAACGAGGATAAAGAGGGCGGATATAGATTTAGATGGATCGTGTTATTTACAATTGTATGAATATGGATATGGATTTTACATGGATATATGATATGAGTGTATATATACACGACCAACATTTGCATTATTTGCATTATTTGGGTCTTCTCCAGCAATGGGATGAAATGGGTATGTAGCACCGGAGACATGTTGCAATGGTGGAGATGCAAAATGTCAATGACGAGGATTTACACGGATTTACCATGAAGAATGATGGGGCGATTGGTCATTGGACACTACATACAGTATTATATTTATATGTATATATATATATGTATATATATATATATATGTATATATATATATATATATACACAGCTTCCAGAGATGGAAGGTCATTGAAGGATTAAGTTTGGTTTGAAAAATCACAATGTACACAAAGCATTTGCAGGTTGGAGGACTCTTTCGGCGCCGCTCACATGGCATGTTGGTAGCTCAGTGTAGTTTTCCGGTTCCTTATCCATCGCCAGTCCCTGTCTTATATTAGGATATGAACATTACTGTAATGAACATATTGTGGGGATAATGGGATACAAAGAACCATCACATGATAGTTGAGTGTGTCTGAAAGGTACCTGATTCTCAGACAAACCCATTTGGGATACTCTAGAAACGACGAATTTTCAAGCCCATCCTTGAACTATTTGTGCACATAACCCATTCCTGCAAAAGGCCCTCCATGTGGGAATTATCCTTCTGTCTCCAAGATCCATACACCTGGAGTACAGTCAGTCACTGCCTTCCAAAAAACTTTTTGGTGTTTTGTGCAAGAATAGGATATATATATATATATACACAGCACAATGAGGATTTGGTCAATGATCCCCAATATATGGCCATATCCTCATATATCTTTCATGGGGGAACATGGTGATCATCCATTTTTTTGTTTTGAAAACTCAGCAAATGGAGTTCTCGGTGGCTTCAAAGTGCCACACGTTGGCCTTTGAGGTCCTCGAACAACGCCTCGGGAGCCTGTGGCGGGAAGTTCGGAAGCGACTGGAGGCGCTTGCCTTTCTGGGAAGACATGGGGTGGATGGAAAAATGCTGGTTTTTGCCAGGAAAAAGGGAGATTTGACCCGGGAAAAACAAGTAAACCAAGGACACATTTTTTTAAAACAAATCCAGGAAACATGATGATTCAACTTGATTCAACCATTTTTTTCTTGGAAAAATTCGGGATTGAAGCCTGTTAGGAGGTATCCTTGAAATATGGGGATTGAAGATGATTCTGACGAGAAAAGATGGATTCAGACAATAAACATGGGGACTTGACTCGACTGCCAAAGATTAGTCTACATATTTTGGAAAAACATCTGGTATCAGGAGTTCTACGCTTAAAAGGAATATCCAAAATTCAAATTGATTGGATATTCTGTGGAATTTTCTATTTCTTTTTGGATTGACGCAATAGCCCTGGTTTCAGCATGTTGAGTTTGGGGCCAGGCATCATGACCTGCGATGGCGTGACGGCGCCGGCGTGACGTCACTTGGATGTGCAGCAATGATTTTCGTCATGAACTCCTGGCTGAACTCCATGATTTCCTGGGTCAGTTCGGATCCTATCCCAAGTTTTGGACTCTAACAGCCTTTTCTTCTTTTTGGGTAGTAGGTTGTTGCTTTTTCGTTTCATTCATTTACCCATTTGGATTCCTACACTGCTGCTTTGAGGTAGATCAAGAACTTTTCAGCATGTGTTGCTGATGCGAGAAACCAATGAGGGTGTTTCTTCCATCCGACCGGTGAGAGACTTGAGTGGAAATCATCCCAAAATCAGCTACTTTCAGATGGGTAGACCGTAGATATTGGGCAGATCCTCCTTTGAACATCTTTTGGACCAGTCTTAGTGGGAACTTGTCTGATTTCTATATTTCCTCATAGACTTCGTTTCTTTTCGACATCCCAGATCGACAGTTTCTAAAGAACGAATTATATGACTCACATTCCAAATCGAAATGACCTGCAGGTCAACTAGTAACCCAACTATTCCACTATTAACCTCTAGTCACAGTACCTATTCATTAAATGAACTAACATTCCAAACATCTACAGCCCAACTCTTGTTTTTCCCACCGGCCGGAGGCAAGGATCTATTTCCTTTAGACACCCCTGGTAGTTGCATAGTAGGCACTGGGAGTTTGCCATGCCCAGTTGCATGGCTGCAAAATCGCAGCGTCGAGTTATGGGGTTGCGATAGGATCTGATAGGAAAGTTTCGTATCCTTAGTGGTAAACCCAATGATAGACCTCCGATTGGGGATGGTTGACAAGTTGATGTTCATACAAACCATTTCTGGCATTGCAAATGGTGAAAGTGGTGAAAGTGAAAATGGATTTTCGATTGTTTTGGATCTAGATCTACAATGATCTACATATTCCCATATATTATCCCTCAAGATTTGTACACCGAAAGCAACCCCAAAGCTACCACACATGGTTTTTGGTCATGTGTTTCCATCGTACCGTGGCTCATCAGGGACGTGCTGCTCCGCTGAATTGGTGGTGCACGTCCTGAGCGAAAATGGAAAATGCGCGCACCGCGCTGAATTGGTGTGTTGTGAGACTGGCTGGCCATCGGCAAAAGTTTGGCCTTCCATCAAAACTGATAGCAGATCATAGCAGATCCAAATACACAAGTAACATCATCGAAAAGTCGAGGAAAGCTGCCGAAAAGGTGCGAACTTCACCATATCCCTTTAGTTTCAGCAACCGTTGCTGTCCGTTCTTTACCGCACCGGTGTGTGGCAGGCCCCAGTTCTCAATTGGCCATGACGTCACCTGGAAATACAAATTGGCAGAAACATGCCCCCAAATTTGGACATAAAGCTGCACCCCAAGCCACCCAATCTGTATAGACAAGCAGAGTGACACATGGCGCAGCTGCCCAATTTGCCCATTCCTGGGGTACAGGTGCTCGTTCGGGTGGCATTTTCGCATTTTCGGCAAGCTATGAATCAAACACATGTTCGAATTCAAGGATCACACAAAGAAAAGTCTGATCAATGGTTGCTTTACGATCTTTAGGTAGGCAGCTCCAAAAGCTGGGGACCAGGAATCGACCATTTGAGGATCTATTCGAGTGAAGGAAATGCATGGGTTTGAGGTCCATCAATCCCAATTTTTAGACAGCTCCATGTGTTCGTTTCATACACCCGATTGTACTTGGTTGGTTCATGTCCTGATTTTTATCAGTTCAGGTACCTCGAAGTACCATTCAAGTAAGCAACATATTGGCTTGTATGTGGAACACCCACATTTTCTCATAGTTTCTCTCTTAAGATTGCCCATCTATGGGGGACACGTCCATGTGGTTTCTCATCTTCTTCAGGGGTTGGTGAATGTTCCAATTAAACATCACCCAACTATTGGGGATATTTCATCTCCAGCAGCTACAGAAAAATCCGGTGATGTGAATTTTTCACCCCCCAATAGTTAGGACATTTACCAACATCAAGTGGATTATATATATATATATATATTATAACAGATATTAGTGATTAATGGTGGATTCATATTCAACTTTTTTCCAATCCACTATCAAAAAAAATCTATTAAAATCCACTATTCATCCACTATTAATCACTATTAATCCACTATTAATCCACCATTCATCACAGTTCTTAGAACTTTTCCATCGCTTCAAGTGACACCTTGGCCAGGCCCGACCGGCCAAGCTTTGGGCACCGCACACTGAAGGACCCATCCCGTCGCAGCCTTCGCCCGTCTCTTCCGCAAGGAGACCGCACGCGGGGGTGGATGTGATGCCAGGTGAATATCCCTTCATAGTGGTTAATATACGTATGTTAATATATATATATATATAATATCTATCTCTAATAGTCTAATATGATATGATATAGTATGATATGATATCATATTACATGATTACAATATATGATATAATATATGATATGATATAATACAATCATAATTATAATATAATGTAGTATAATATAATACAATATAAAATAATATACTGTAATATGATATGATATAATATGATATAATATAATGTAATATCAATATAATATAATATAAAATAATATGATATGATATGATATAATATGATATTATATAATATATGATATAATATATATAATATGATATGATATATAATATGATATAATATAATATACTATGATATAATATATTATATTATATTATAATATAATATAATACACTACAATATAATACAATAATATATGTATATATATCTATTGATCGTGTTGAAAACAACTGGATTAACATGTGATTCAGAATGGATTGATATGGATATTACCCGATTACCCTCCGGTCAAGCACGGCTTGCTGGAAAATTCACCAGCAAGAGTTCGATGGGATTTCACTTCGCCATGTTTGATTTAAGGTGCATGGTGGACACAGACATCATTTGTGAAATGTGTTTCTTTTCACCACTTCCATGTGTTCTTGCTAGTTGACACTTGGACCTACTGAAATCATTGGGCATTGGTCGAAACGTGCGGAACGGGTAGGTGAACATCCCATATCGTTTACTGGGGTGGCAGGCTTTTGGCCCATCCCTAGTCGAAGATTGCAGCACTGACAGGACAGAGAGAGGACACCAGAGCTCTGGTCAAGGCCCAGTTGCACGTGCTTTTATCACTTCCAAAGCTTTGCCTTGTGAACATGACGCTAGCACTTACCAAGGTGAAGCGACAAAAAGCACAAGGGTCACAAGGGCATCTTCCCATATCTTCCCCCAAACAATTGGAAGATTCCCAGGATTTCCCAGGTATCACCGTGCCCCTTTCTACACAGTGTGTCCGAAGACAATCTCCGCATGGTTTGGTGAAGCCCTGGAAACCTCAAAGCCGGGCCGCTGGGCCCGGTGCGGCCCAGGTCGTCTTATCGTGTGGGCTCCACTTGGAGCCTTCCTCCTCTCTCGGAGAGGTGACCCGGGTGACCCGGGTGTGACTCAGGGGGATTTAACCATGACATCTAAGGGCTGCCCCCTGCCGCTGACCCACTAATCAAGCTGATAACGAACACCATTGGTACAACAGAAATGCTTTAACAAATCGGCATGTTTGGAAGCATGCTTGTTTGAGGCGTGAGAAGTCTTCAGATCACCCGATGCAGTGCAGTAGCCAGATGGATAAGAAAGAATACGGGATTATATATAGATACATAGGATTGGATTGGATTAGATTAGATTAGATAGATCGAAAGAACGAAAGAACGATATAGAACGATAGATGGATGGATGGATGGATGGATGGATGGATGGATGGATGGATGGATAGATAGATAGCGAACCAACGCTTGACGCCATTGAGAGAGCGCGGCAAGCGCCACGGCATGAATCAATTTTAGAAGAAGTTCGACGTGAAATTCAGATAGTGGCTGTGCAAAAAGCAAGCAATTGTGTGTCCGCGGCGCATTCTGCACCGTGCCTACTTCCGTTGGACGATTTTGCAACCCAGTGACCCAGCCGAGGCAGTGTCCATCTACCAATACACATGCCTATTCTGTAACGACATTATGACGAGCACTGTCAAAACTGGCCGTGTGAAGCATCGTTGCAGTGGTGGCTGCGGTAGGCAGTTTAGTTTCATGTTCGACATCGCGGGTGCATGCGCACCCATACCCCACCTGCGGGATGATTGTACAATCTTCCCTGAAGGACAGACCTGGTGCCTGGATGGCCGCCTCCACTGCCCAACGTTGCCTTCTGAAACGTTGCCAAAAATAGCTCCAAGTCCTCTTGCCAAGTCAGTGCAAAGCTGCATGTCCCTGAAGGACAGACCTGGTGCCTGGATGGCCGCCTCCACTGCCCAACGTTGCCTTCTGAAACGTTGCCAAAAACTAGCTCCAAGTCCTCTTGCCAAGTCAGTGCAAAGCTGCATGTCCCTGAAGGACGGACCTGGTGCTTGGATAGCCGCCTCCACTGCCTAACATTGCTTTCTGGAACGTTACAAAAACTAGCTCCAAATCAAAGCCTGGGCGCCCGATACACACGTTGCTATCTGGAACTCTACAAATACTAGCTCCAAATCCACCTGCCAAGCGTCCAAGAAAGTAGCCTCCGCCAGTGCAAAACCGCACGTCCCTGAAGGACGGACCCGCTGCTTGGATGGCCGCCTCCACTGCCTAACGTTGCCTTTTGAAACGTTACAAAAACTAGCTCCACGTGCTTCTGCCAAGCGTCCAAAAAGTAGCCTCCGCCAGTGCAAAGCTGCATGTCCCTGAAGGACGGACCTGGTGCTTGGATGGCCGCCTTCACTGCCAAACGTTGCTGTCTGGAACGTTACTGAAACTAGCTCCACGTCCTTCTGCCAAGCGTCCAAAAAGTAGCCTCCGCCAGTGCAAAACTGCATGTCCCTGAAGGATGGACCTGGTGCTTGGATGGCGGCCTCCACTGCCTAACGCTGCCTTCTGAAACTTTACAAAAACTTAGTAACTAGGTCCAAACCCGCCTCCAGCGCGTGTGAAAAGGTAGCCTGCCAGTGCAAAGCCGCGTGGCCTTGAAGGATGGACTTTGTTCTTGGATGGTGCTGGTGCTGGTGTGGTGGTGCTGTTGGCGGTACTTTTGCTCTGGCGCGCTCCCCCTTGCTGATGGCCGCAACGGATAATGGTAATATCCCGGGGATATTACCAATGATCATCTGGTTGGGGGTTTGGCCTCCCGAAGCGTTTTTCCAGTGCGACCGACTTCCCGGCTTTTTCATTGCAAGGCCGACATGCCGCAAGAAGGCACTCGAAGCGGTTTGCGCTGGTGCCTGGGTTTTCGACTGCAGCTGCCTTTGCGGCAATGGATCAAAGATGCAACAGAACTTCCCAAAATGAGATGTTTCTAACATAATTTTCTAATCTCCAAAAACCATATCTAATGCTATACATATTATATATATAGATAACTTATATAACTATATAACTATAGATAGATGTAATTAGTATACATAGTAGAACAATATAGAACATACGTTACATACGTGACATACATTGAATACATTATCGGTGGTATAAACCATCCCGAGTTCGCCGTGTTTCTGGGGCTTCACCCGACGCGAGGTGCGTGCTGCGGGACTCTCGGAAACAATCCCCTGGGGAGAGGCGCCAGTTATGGGGAATTTACTAAGTCATGGGGGTACCCCCAGTCATATCAGTTATCATACCACCAGTCATATTACAGTTATCATCCATTTAGAAATCGGATTTTCCATTATAAACTATAAACCATCCGTTTTGGGGGCCATTTGTGGAACCCCCCATATACTTCCCATTTTTCAAGGTTCAACCAAAGCTTATTTGATTATATTTCATACAATTTCTGGAGGTTGAACCCCCGCTGCCACACCTGCAGGAGGACGAAGACACAGTTCCCCTGCCGAAAGGCACAGCTGTAAAGGCAGTGTTGGACCAAAGGGGGACAACTTTTGTGGCGATTTTTCTTGGTAAACCCTGCTTGAGTCGTTTTTTTTCTGACAAATGGAGGAAAATGCAGATTGAATACTTTGTAACAGTACTCAGCGGCAAAACATTCAGGTTTATTTTGGTTTTGTATCAAGGTATCTGGAAGATTGGCCATGAATTTGGGGGTCTATCACTTCGATCCCCAGCAAGAGCGAGTCCTTTTCAAGGCATCTACTTCGATTCGCTACGTGTTGAAACACATTCTCCTCAGAATCAAAACCAACAAACGCATAGATCGCTTTTCTCACTTCAAATTTCCAGACAGTCGACGCTTGGGAACATTGGATTCCACAATGCACTTGGCCGTGGCTCAACCAGGAAGTGAAGCATTGATGAATTCACCAAATCTCAAGGGAATGCAACCATGGGACGTGCTGTTGGCAAAATATGGCAACAACCTTGTACCGTCCAGCATGTTCGCTATTTCCAACTCATTGGTTCAGTTAGAACATGTTACAGCGAGGCTCCAGGCTCTGATTTCTGTAGCAGCCAATGAGCTCATCTCAGTTTGACATACTTTGTGCCAAGAAAACGGTGCCAATCTGTGGATGCACTGCGGATTCCAGCTTGCAGGCTCGGCTACATTTGTCCAGCAGTTCTCAAGATCTTTTACAAACACTATATACACTTTCATTGGTTTTTTTCAGGTTTTCTTCAGGCTTCATTTGGGGTTTTAGGGCTTCTTTAATTTAGGGTTTTTCTATACCCACACGAGTTTCCTCTACAAAATCGCAACCGTGTAGAGCTATTTTAGGGTATATGGGCATGACCCTCAAGTTTGGGATTGTGTAGAGGGATTTTTCTAGCAGTAAAGTGTGCATCTGACCCATGTTTGTGATTTGTAGAGGCCCCCCCCACTTTTTCACTTTGTATCTACAAAATCCCAGCCGCCAACCCCACCACCCTAATTGGAGAGAGGATGTTTTTCTAGGGTTTATGGACAACCCAGTTTTGCGGGACAGCAGAATCACCGCAGAGTCATCAACGACGTCTCTGGGTTCGAACCCCTAGAGCCATCAAGTTATTACATCCCCAAGTAGTGGAAGGCCACAAAGTACTGTAAAGGTTACCAAAAATGAGGTTTCCGACAATCATCCCGACAGATGTTGGGGCATGGCACAAGTGCTGGCCGTAAAACCGGCAGGGTTCGGCCAGCTTGAAGAGTGCTCATGGCGTGCCGGTCTCAGCTTTATGATAAGCCTCCCTATAATCCCATCCCCCTAATACTAACTACCCCCGGTATGGACCCCCCAAAATGAACAAATCCAACGCTAAATCAGGGTTCCCAGGGGAGTACTTAATGCTAGGAGGGAAGGGATTACAACGGGTCAGCTGTTGCGGGTATTGTCTGTGGGGTAGGTTTCTGGAAACACAGGCAACTAGAGGAATAAACATCCTGACTGTGAGCTATGAACTATCAAACATCTTGATGAACAGCTAAAATTGACTAAAGTTCAAAACACAAAACACATAACTAATGTTAAGTGTTTTGTTCATCAAATAGGATTCATTTACTTAAGATCCAAATGGCATATGGACCCAGACACCCCATCCCAGAATTGGAAGGGAAAATCTACAGGAGCCCCCCAGGGTTGATGATAAAAACCTTTCAGGCGCGTAGAATTTCCCTTGAACCAATGGATTGACCCAGTTATGAGGTCACTCTTTGACTATGTCTGGAAGCCAAAGACTGTGGAAGACAGCATTGATGCTGGGGTCCACCCCGCAGTGGCGGAACTTCGAAGAAAGGAAGCTGACAAGCAGAGAACTGTCACGGATCCTCGGTCCTGTCTGTCCTGTGGATTTGGCGTGAAGCCGTTAAGCATCAACATGCGGAACAATGATGAACAATGGGCTTGTTAAAGCATCCTTAAGCTGCAACCAATAGGGATTTGACTTTGACCTGTTGGATATGATGGGTGTGTGTGAAAATGATCCACAAAAAACTACCAGTGGGGTGAACACGTCCTTTTGGATATATTTCACCATAGTTGTAGGGGTTACAGTTATATCCCAACTTATTGGGGTTTAAATTCCCATGGTTCTACAGTTGGCTCAGGATGCGATTGTGGGAAAGAGGTGGCACGGACAGTCCCGAGCTGCTCCAGAGGCGGGCGGCATGGCCGAGCGGAAACAAACCACGTGGCAATCTGTTTTTTTTCTCTCTTCATCTTGCAACATGCGTTTTTCACATCTTAATCAGATTATATACATTATGTGTTTTTTTCCTCATATTACAACTGGCTTTTCCTACTTTAATAGGACATGTACATATATACATGTTGTCATATTTTTTCCTATCGTCATGATTGCATATCTTTCAATGAGAGCATCTAACTTGGGGAGCTTTCATTGCTATGGTAGATTGCTGGCAGGTCGATGAACATCCAATGATAACTGGCCATGGATGTTGGAGGGGCTGTAGCTGGGATATAAGGGATGGTTTTAATATCCAACACACATGGGAGATCCCTGGAACCCAATTACTCTCTGGTAATCTAACATAGCCGTGGAAAATAACAATGGTTCATGAATAAATCATCTACAAATGGATCATTTTCATTCATTTTCCATAGCAAGCTGTTCAATTATTAAAGGGAAGCCTGTAAACACTTTGTAATCCCATCCTCCTATCAACCAGCCCCATTCTATGGTTCCAACATGTTCCAAATATGCGTTAAAATTCCCTAGTAAAGTCCTAATCCAAACAAATACCACCCTGACTTTTTGGGATTTCTGGGTGGTGTTTCATTCATGGCATCGGATGGGATCGGATCAGCGCCAGGTGAACGTCAACAAGCTGAGCACCATGGATCCAGCCTTCGATCCCTCGTTGCCTGGCCTTATTTTTCTGCCATTTTCTTCCCACTTCCTCCAGCATGTTCCATTTCATTTTCTGCCATTTGGCAGTGGGTCAAAACCTTGTACCCCTGGTGAACATTAAAATAGCTGGTAAATGGATGTTCACCCCCCTAAAAATGGTATTAATAGCTATTGATCTATAGCCATTTTGCCAGAATCTCCTGAGGCAGTTCTTCAAACAGGCAAAGAAGATGGGAGTGCACCCCTTGGACTTCATGGAAAAGAAAGTCATGAACCCATCAATTCCTGGTGCCGGCAGTAGCAAGGACATGACGGCAGTTGGGGATAGATTGGATTGCTTTGAAAGGATCTTGTGAACTTGTGAATGGTTTGTACAGCGCTAGACTTCTGACAGCGTTGATTGTGCTCAAGCTTGAACCTGCTTGGTCTTGGAAGGACAAGAAAAAAGACAAGAAGAAGGACAAGAAAAAGGACAAGAAGAAAAAGGACAAAAAGAAAAAGAAAAAGAAGAAGAAGATACTTGGGCTTGTGGAATTATGGAGTGATGTGGCTACGGCTATGGACGAACGCACTGGAAACACCACTAAAAGGAGCCTGCTTATGGCTCGTCCAACAGTGATAGCTAGGCTGGAGTCCAGCAACCAAGATATCACGATGATTGCTGGTTCATACCCCCATTCTGAATGATTTGACAACGAAATCCCCTATTTTTGATGTCATCCGTCAAAGTGGCCAAACTCCTCCATTACATGCTTAATATATCTTACTATCGCCACGGTTGATGGTCACATCCAATGGTCAAATCCCAATTTTTCATGGTTCAACCCCCAGTTTGGGTTTTACCCTCTGGTAATTTAATATAGCTATTGAACATGGCCATTTTAGAGTTGATTTACCTATATATTTATATAAAATGGAGATTTTCCATGGCCATGTTCCTAAAAACCAGAGGGTATGGATTCCGCCCTTAAAATCCCATGGATGGAACAACGAGGAAGAGCTCCTCCTCCTCTTCCTCATCCAGCTCTGCCTCGGGCTCCTCTGCCAAGAAGAGGAAAGCCGAAGAGGACAGGGGGGGGCTTGCGGTAAAGGATGAAAGGATGGATTTGCTGATGGTTATATATAATCGAGAATATATATAATAATATATATATATATATACACATATACTATATATATACAATTACTTAAACATACATATTATAATGTATGTATATACATATGTATATATATACATGATATATGTGGTATTGTACGATTATTAATTAATAAGCTGAGGTGGCAGTGGAGAATCAATCAGGGATCATTCACCACATCAGGCTCTTCTCTTGTCAGATGTTGGATTAGTTCAGGATATATGAGTGTGTCGAATCAAACTTGACACCACCCAAGAGACCTAGGAGCTGCAGCAATATCAGATGAGAATAGCAGAGGCAGGATTCAGAGCATCGGCGCAGTGGTGTGAAAAGTTTACCAGTATGCCAAAAGACTCGGGGAAGCCTGAACATCCAGAACATGTCCTGGTTTACTTTGTTTGGCTGTTTGGCTTCCCAACAGAAATCCCTGCCACATTTTTGAACGCACACACACACAAGCAAGTGCATCACCCAGTCCGTATAGTTTTCATCATTGGTTTTCATCATTGCAGAGGGATGGTTGAAGATCTTCCATTACCATCTTTGATTCACAGAGGGCATATTCCCCCTTGTTTTTCTTTGCTGAAACCTCAAGGGTTGATGGTTGAACACACACTTGGTATTCGTGGTCACTCACCAAATATGTTAAATATGTTGGTAAAATCTCAATGTTTGCTGGTGAATGCACATCCTTGCTGTCTTTTTTGGGTAAACAATCCATATTTTTGATGCTGGGATCCTGCTCCTTGATTCTCCAGATCTCCAGGTATTCCTATATTGTTGATGGCTTGTATAGATACTTGTATCCATTGTATCCCCGTATCTCCACCCTAAACTATCAGCAAAACAACATGGTTAAAAGCAACAAGTCCAAATGCACCGGGGTTAAATGCACATTTTTCCTGGTGAATCCCAGTTTTCCCTTTACAATGAATCATTATCATACTTATTCACCACGATGAATCCCTGTGATTGCTGGTGAATGACAGATCAGAAAATTCATGATGCTAAAGTATGAATAGTATGAATAATTATGAATAGTATGAATAGTAAAATCTTCCCGTTTGATCCATTTTTTCTGTTAAACATCACCATTTCCAAAGATGCGCCAGGCCCGACAGAAGCAGGCGGCCATCGCCGAGCTTGAGGAGATGAAAGTGGCGAGATTATTTCAGACCATCCGCTGGGATTTTTTTTCGTGTTTTTTTGGTGGGGAATCCCCCATAAACAATGGGAAGTTCATGGGAACCTGTGGAAAATCATGGGAAATGTATGAAACATATGGGATAATCATAGGAAAATCATGGGGACATATGGGGGATTTTTCGATAAATGGATAGTTTCGTCGGAAAATCATCGAGCCAAATGGTGGTTTTTCTAGGTAGCCACATTTGATTACCAGAGGTCAAAAAATGCTGATGGTAGTAATGCGAAAATTTCATGATGAGGATATATTATCAACAAAGATAATAATATATACAATATATAGTATATATATATAGGAATAAGACTAATAAGAGTATACTCAGAGTATGTAGCTTATGATAATCCTTGAGGTTTCGAATCTTGTCGAATATAGTATGTAGGATGATCCCATTTCCCGTAGTAAGAAGCTCCCTCCCATTTGACCCCCGGGGATGTGTCCAACCTTGAAGTGGACATGTGCATCTTTCTTGGATGAAGTTCCGTATGAAACAGGCTGAAGCTTTTGGCTTCAACGAGGAGACAACGGGATATTCTCAACTATAATGGGATTAACATGGATTAACTATAATGACTAATGTTCAAACTTAATGGCTAGATTAGGACGGGGTATGCCCACCATCAAGACACCTTGGAAAAGATCTGGAAAAATGGCAGGGTAGATGTCAAGACCAAGTCCAAGGCACAATGATTACCCTCTGGTAATTTGTTGCATAGCTGAACATATAACCCATTGAGCTCGTTGATTTTCGTTGATTTACCGATTCAAAATGGTGATTTTCCGTGGCTATGGTCGTTCACCCGAGGGTATCTACTCGCCTTGGACCATGGAACCCATGGGCTTCTGAGGCGCAGCGGCGGGCAGCGCAAGAAGCGGCGGAGAGGGCCTCGCGGCAGAGGATGGTGCCCATGAGGCACCTCTCACGGGGTCTCGGATGTGGAAAGATCTTTATAGGAAGGCCCAATCAACCATCAGAATAGAATCGACATAACAATATGTAGTGATAATGAACATCAATGAACATCATAATTGTAATAATAACGTGAATCATCATGATGATAATCTTAATAGATATGGACATATATAATATGATATATATATATTTATCATATTGGTTTGATTTGATTCCGAGGTTGTTGAACAGGTTTCGCCCATACTATTGGTCTGCTCCTTCCAGTACAGTAGCCGTATCAGGAACAGTTTCCATCGAAAGCATCCAAGCCAACATTTGAACCCAAAAAGAAGTACCCTCTGGTAATTTAACATAGCTATGGAAAATCACAAATTTTAATGGGAAAACTCACTATAAATGGCCATTTTCAATAGCTATGTTAAATTACCAGAGGGTACGGATGATTTTCCCTTTGCGCAACTGACACTTTCGGATGAAGTTCCAGTGGAACTGGAGACTTGCAAGATGTCACCACCCCTGGACAGGCCGGAGGAAGGTCATGCCATGGCCAGGTGAGGAAAGGGTTTGGTATTGGCTGTTGCGACGTTTTTTTTTGGAAGTGAACCATCCTTTTTTCATCTTTTTTCCACTTTTTTTTTTAAAGGGTGCCCAATATTGAAAGATGACCACAAAGGGTGCAAGTTGGTCTCAGTTCTGGGCAGAGCGGCACCTCAAAGCTGCAAAGTCTTTCCGTTTTTTTGAGAGATCTAAGAAGTGCAAACTGAGCAGATGGAATCCCCCTACAGTAACCATACTGTATGCACCCCGGGACCCTAAGATGAGATTCGATCCGTCGGTGGATGCCCATTAGGGGGGAAAGGGATGAGTTCTCCTCGCCCCAAGTCTTGGAGCTCTGAAGGCAAATTGAGCAGCAGTACTTCTCTCAATTCAAGGCAGGGATGTTCGGCTCAACACGGATTTTCGGTCTGAAAGGGATACCCAAACATCCTAAACATCCCAGTCACTAGCCATGCGAATTGGGAGAACTATGATACACTATGATACACCATAGGGTTTTGGGGCACCAAGTTTGAGACCCAGTCGCAGTTGCACCATCTGCACCATCTGCACCATCTGGCCGTCCGGCTGCCAGGTGATGGGTGGAAAGCAGTTGCCCGAACCAAGCTGAGAGAGTGCTGAACTTTCCGCGTGTCATGGTCAAAACTTCGATTTCTACACCCAGGTAAAAAAGAAAGGTCGCATCCTCCATCAATAGGAGCTATAGTCTTTTTCCCTTGCTTAGTAGTGGTTATTACCCTGAAAGAAAGGAGTGATACAAGGGTTTATGTACCCTGTGGTTGCACCTTGACTTGTAGTACTAGATCCCCAAGATCAGGACCCCTAAGGCCAGTGTTTGGATGCCGATCTATTAGGTCTTTTGACATCTTTTGACCATTTCATGTGTGAGCTCTCCATCTCCATTTCGTCTCACGTCAGCGCGTCCAAAAAACTCTCGGCGAACTCGGTGAACTCGGTGAGGAGTTCCTCAGCATGGCATGCATGGCGCCATGGCTGCAGGTGGTTAGTGAGGACATCACCTTTTGGCATGCTCCTGGCTTCAAAGGGTCTGGAGCCGCAGAAAAACCATGGAAGTGGACGATGGATACGATGGATATCGATGGATGATGGATGTTCAGTGGAGATTCTTCGGGCTGTATGTCATCATTGTCATGTATCCCGAGAACACATATGCGCAACCGACAACATTATTGTAATACTATATAATTTAGTATTGCTTCGCCTTTGCCTTTCTGAGGTTACACAAAACCTTCACAACCGATAGGGGATGACCCTATACCGATGCCCCATTTGTGATACCACCGAGAATACTGAAATCCTCACAACCGATGGGGGACGACCCTAATTTGCGCATGGCATTAAATTTAACAAAGAATTTTGTCCGCTACTCATATGCATTCCACTAGTGTTATACACGAATATACAATACGTAATCTATGTATGTATATATATAATATACATAATACAGCTATATAATATACATAACTAATTACACCTACATCTATACATAATTAGACGTACATATATACACATGACATATATATATATATATAAATGTATACATACACCAATATAGATATGCACACACACACATGCTCCATATATATATATGTATACATATATATATATATGTATGTATGTATGTATGTGTATATATATATATATGTATGTATATGTATACATACATATATATATATATGTATATGTATATGTATATGTATATAGATATATATATGCTATGTGTATATACACATGCATTATACATATAGCATATATATATATACACCTATTCAGGTATATATATATATATTATATACACGTAATGTTGGCATGTGTTGGGTATCACCAGCGCCTCGACTTCGAGTTCCATCGAGCTGGTTTATCCCATTGGACCTGAGGAAGCCTTACAACCCTCAAGGGTTGGAAGGAGAGGTGGTGCGTCAACCCAGCTGCCTGCTTTCCGAAGCTGTGAGAGATCCCTATCGCTTCTAAACGAAACAATTTCTTAAAAAAACGGTGATGGGGGTGTATTTGCAGACATAGTGATGGAGGTACATAGCATCCGCACATAACAAATTACTAAAACACATTGACATGTACACATTTCATGGGTTGAGTCGGGATGTACAGTTTTTTTCCCAACTTCGAAATCCAAGGGTGTTGGGATTGTAGGGGGGTACCTCCTGAGAACTCGCCCAAAACAAGGCCTGGAATTGGTTCAATGGCAAGATGGGTTTGTCCTCCATCTTTGGCGGTTCAAGACTTGACGGCCGAGTTTCCTTTCTGCCAAAGGTCACCACACAATGACAGATGGTCATAACATGTTATAAACTTTTTGGTCGATAAACCATTTAAAAAACAATCTGATAAATAAGCAGAGGGTTATAGAGGGGGGTTTATTAACCACCCGATAGTGCTTGTTGGTGGTGAATAAACCATTACAAAACCCTCACAGTTGAAGATAGTCAGCCTGGCTCTGCTACCGCTACTGAGATGTCGGTGATCGAAGACATTCACCTGACGCCAAACCGACCCGTCCTCGTTAAGCTGACAAAGGCCCAGAGTTGCGTCATGGGGCTGCGCAGAGAGATAGAAAAGTTGCAGATTTGAATTGAAGAAACAACACTAAAGTGGCTTTAACCAGCAGAAATGTGGTTTTAAAGTTTTAACAATTGCTTTTACCAATAAAAAAGGTGATATCAACCAATCCGTATGTGCGGAAAAGATTATAAAAGGGAGTACAACATACCCAAGTTCCTGTGGGTTCGCTGGTTTCTTTCCTCAGCTGGTTGGTGTGTGGCTCTGATTTTGTCGGTGAAACCCAATTTTCCCAGAGTTGAGATGGTATGACTGTATGGCACTGGTTTCCCAGGCCCCTGCACAGACAGAGAAGTTCAAGGCCCTGGCACTGGGGTGACAGTTGGAGACTTTTGTGCCACTGAAGATTGCCAATAGAGGTGAACAAATGCTGGTTGAGATTGGGGAGAGCGTCAATTTCATGGTCTGACATCTTTTAAAAAAGCGGTTCTGATCCAAAGCATTTTGTCTTGTTCCCTAACGATGGTGAAGAGGTTCCCCCAAACATTTTAAATGTTTGCTCCAGTTGGCGCTTGAGGTGGTTCATACTGTGAACATCGAGCAAAACAAGTGGACTTTCAACATGACCACTTGTCCTCGCCAGAACCAGGATCTTAACGGGATCTGAACCATCATGAACCATCTATTCATTGTTTCTTCCCTTGGTTCCTTCCTGAAGATGGTTGTTCCTGGAACCATGTATGCTGACAGCCCGCACTGGTATGATACTTCCACGTGGGATCCCTTATCAAGATCATAATGAGCAAGTTATACTATACCCCCCGCCATGTTCACCATTGGTAGATGTCATGTCCATCTCAGCATCCTCGGTGCGCGGATGAAACGCCAGGCCTTTAACGCACACTTTGCGCGCGATGAAATTGAGATCGTGAATGCGGAGGCTTCTGCGGAGGACCCGGTCTTACTGGGTTTCCCAGGGTCTGATGGGTGAGGGTTGGCGACCTGGTTAGTAAGGATGGTACACCCCCACTACAATTCAGGTATTGATGGAATGGGTTGCTTGGGTTGCCAGTGGGGTATTCCTTGACCCAACCGCACCGCGTGACAAAAAGCAGCTGATTTCGCAAAGTGCTAAAAGAGACCCTTGGTGGAAGCCAGAAATTAGCATAGTTAGCTAGTCCCCATGGCCAATCAATGTGCACATGAACTTGTAGACTTGTAGACTTGACAGTTAGGTTGCTCCAAACCCTTCCCACCCCACTCTTGGGAACCTTGAAAAACACAAACCCCTTGTCATGGTTTGTTTTGACCTTTCCTAACCCTTCCCACCCCATTCTTGGAACGCATGGGCAGCCCAACCCCCTGGGTGCGGATTTTTTTTGGGATTTTTTTTTCTTGTTTTTTTTTTTTTTTGTGGGGGGCGGTTTTCTCCTTTTTTCTTTTTTTTCCTTTTTTTTTCTTTGTTTTTTTACATTCGGGA
>Ga0126342_10008106_pt1 | contig 18789 bp, 13 predicted proteins | sample Cyp1metagenome_FD_92528 | JGI IMG/M metagenome (GOLD analysis project Ga0126342, IMG submission 92528) | Coral microbial communities from Lord Howe Island, Old Settlement Bay, Australia - Cyphastrea 1 metagenome | ecosystem: Host-associated > Invertebrates > Cnidaria > Coral ...
AAGCTGCGGCATCAGCTGTGGGACCTCTCAGATCTCTCAGGGGGAATCGATTCAGGGGGAACAAGCCAAAATGGCATACCCCAGTTAGATTCAGGGGGAATATTCCCAACTATATATATATATGCGTACATATATCTGGGTAAATTATAACGACCTCGCTCCGACCTCACTGCGACCTCACTGGGAATAATGGTTAGTAAGGGAAATCATCCCCAAATGACCTTATTTCAGGTTAATGAAATATTATAATTTACCCATATATATATACACATGGGTTGTAATAAATTGCTTATAGACCACTGCGAATGCTTGGGATGTACATCCAGCGACAAGCTGGTATACCAGTTAATGGGCCCCGATTGAACCACTCTTGGATGATGGGATTCCTCCAGGGCACCCTCGGTTTTTTTTTTGCATCGGAATTTCATGGTTGGTGATTTCCAGTGTCATTTTTTTTTCTCCGAAGATGGGGCAAACATATAGATGATAAACCATATAAAAAATATGACTTACCTATACTTACCTATTATGATTCTATATGCAGTAGATGATAAAAAATATGACTTACCTTTGATGTATGGGCCATTGCATAGCATTTTTTTGGTTTGGCCATGTCGCCATGTGCCAAATGGGGTCGGCAGGCAGGGCCACGCATCGGCGAGAGAGGCAGGGCGACTGCTGCGTCATTCTCATGTTAACATAAACTTGATCTCCAGGCAAGTGGTGCCTGACATGATCCTCACTGATGATTTAGATTGACTTTGTCAGCTTTTTTTTTAAAGCTATCATTTTTTTAAATGCTGTTATCATTATTATTTTTGATGTTTATTTTTATTTTTTATTTTTATTACTGTTATTGTTATTATTGTTGTCATTAAGGTTTCACCTACTGTTGCACTTCCTACCTACTCCTGACCCATAAACATAAGCTGACCAGCTGACCAGGTACAACCTTTGCAACCCTCAGTGCTTAGTTCGGCTTTACACCCCTGCACTTGGAAAAGAAACCCCCAAACAGATTCCAAGTTGGACATCACTTGATGAATTGCTTGTTAGACACAAGTCCCCCTACCGGAAACCATGTTTTTTTTTTACATGATTTTACCATATTTTTACCTATGATTTTCCATTGGACCAGCCTTTTAGTATTGACCCTGGCTGGTCTCAGCCTCAGCTGATCCCACCTCACCTTCTGGAGTGGTCGTTGAGGTTTGGGGCCTGGCAAAGCCAATCATCACTGGGATCTATGATTGATCTATGAGTTACCGAGATGATTGGCAAAATCGGAATAAATTTCAATTGGGCCAACACGGCAACAAGATGGGTTGGAAGATCATTTGCATTCGCCCTGGTGGATTTTTGTTGGCTTTGGCCAAAAAACGAGGAAACATGGGGTTCCATTGGGCACTGGTAGTGGAGCGTTTCAGTGGTGCGACTTTTTTAAAGACACATATCTTGTCTTCCCAATCTTCGTTTCTGTGAAATGCTCATTGTTTGGAGCTGAAGTCCCATGGTGTCCACCCATTGTGACACGAAATTCGTTGGTGAAAAACATCGCCTGGCAGAGAAATCCACCAAACATGGCAACTGACCATCCATGGGGATTTCCAGCCACGTGTGATGAAGGGTGATGACACATGATACCTTTCTGGTCATTCACCACAAAATTTTGGTGAAATCATCGTGAAACATCACATTTTTCGAAGGCAAGGCACGCACAAGCGTTAAGTTTCCCCTGATATTCCCATGAGTTTCATGACATAGCACCATGGTTCTTGGTGAAATCCCCAACCTTTAAAGCCCACCCATTGATCCAGTTCTATATCCCATGATTTCCACCAAATTCCGGTTTTCCTCGCATGGCTTTCCATGCGATCCCGATGAAAGACCACCATGAAATGGTTGCTTAACTAACAATTTTTCGAAAGGTAAAACAATATTCCCATGATATTCCCATGATATTCCCATGATATTCTCACCAATTAGTTCCATGAAGTACCACCGATGGTTCTTGGTGAACCAACGCTTACATCAGTTGCTGACCCCGCAGGCTCCGAAGCCCAGTGAACCCAGCCGCCCACCGCGCCCAGCGCTGGCCGAGGCCGGGCCTTGGGGGACGTGATGGCTTTATTCTTGTAATGTGGGTAAAACAATGCCATAAACCATCACCCAAATCACTATAACTAGATATAAATAGTTAATATTAGAAAAAAACATATACCATTCCCAAATGGATGGTGAATTTGAGTGTGCTAAGCACATGAAATGGGATTAAATGGGATGGTGATGTAATACTAAGCTAAACAAAGTGATAACTCTAACTCGCAATCTCCAAAAATCTCAGTGGAATAGATGCTGTTTGCACACGCCTGGCCATATGATCATGGAGTCCTAGATGAAATTTATATAGATTCAGCCAGTTGCTTACCTTTGCATTTCGAAGAGCGATCTCCAAACTTGGTAAAATCTTCCAGACTTGGTCGGGAAAATGGACACCCGAAACCTCCCCAGTTTTTTTTTACAAGTTTTGTCATAGTTTTATCCATAGTTTTATCCATATTACCCTCTGGTAATTTAACGTAGCTATGGAAAATGGCCATTTATAGTGAGTTTTCCCATTAAAAATGGTGATTTTCCATAGTTATGTTAGTTTACCAGAGGGTAGTTCCAGACGCAATGGCTAAACCCATGGATTTTCTATAGATTTTCGCCCCCGAAGTTCCAGACCGAAGTTGTCAGGCCCAGGGTGCGGCCCCAGGGATGCCGACCACATTGATAGGCCGTTGGGCCCCGTTTACGGGGCCCCGTGGCTGGAGATGGACTGAAGTTTCTGAAGGGTCTGCGACTATAAAACAGTTTTTGAAGGGTCCCCAAATGGTAAACATGGTGATCTATTTTCATTGTTAGGATTTCTTAGGGGGTATTTTGGTGCCCAGGGTGCCCCTAATAGTCCAATAAAAATCCCAATATATAATAAAAATAAAAGCGCTCGATTTCAAATTTGATTAAATCCCTTTTGAACATCTATATAAAATATTGCCAAGAACTGGATGTCGAAGCTTTCCACTAATATTCCAATGAAAACCTTAATAAAAATAGAAATTAAACTTGTGAGATGGGACCCTAATAAAAAACCTCCAGGTGGCAATATTTTTTTGATTAATAGGGGGTTGAACCCATTGTTTCACCATCCTGTTCTTGATTCTCAACTATCACAATTAAGAATCTAATTGTGCCCAACCAAAAACAACCGGAAGTGCCACACCAATCCTATTTTTTTTATTTTGGGGGAGTTTTAGTAATAGGAGGAACGGACTATTTAGCATTCAAAAAGGATGCAGGGCAGCAAGTTACTGGCACCGGTATCGATATTGTTATCGCTAGCATTATTATGATATATATATATATCATGATCATGATCATCGCTGCCATTGTGAGCATCGTTGTCTCCACCATAGACAACACACATGCACAGTATGATCATACATATACTCTATTATACAATCACAATCATATGTATACAAATAAGATGTGATTAGACGTATGATATGCATATACTAACGAAACTATGCACACTTAATATCAATATCTCTCCACAGTTTTTACAATTATATATAGATAGTTATGCATATACATATATATATACATACATGAAATCATACATTTCCATCATTTCTAGATATGATACAATAACATAACTTAACACTTAGTGTAATTATAATATCTCCATGTGTTTTTTAGAGAGCAGGTATGCATGGGGGGTGGAGTTGTGAAAGGTCAGCAAAAAAACACGCATTTCTGTAATATGCACGTCTCCACCCCCCATGGGTACCTCTTCTGTTTTTTTAATGATATTATTATTATTATTTTTTATTTATTTTTATTTATATATGTACCTGGACGTCCATTGTACTGGAAAAAATGAGAAAAGTGTCACGAATTGAAAAGTGGTCGTTTCAACAATTTTGATGACGTTTCACAAAAAGTGGTCGCGCTCCAGAAAAGTAAACGATCTTGCTGGTGAATTTTTGCAAAGTGAATTGCGCTCGAGTTGCGTTATGTTTTCTGTCCGTTTATGCTTGGTGCCCTTATAAGTAATACATAAAAAAAAAACAATACGAAGATCACTATTTTGACACAATTTGAACGATTTGCCATATTTCATGCGTTTTCATGAAAACTAGTACGAAACCATGGGGGGGTACTTTTTTCTAGTACGAATAGATGTCTAGGTACATACCCTCTGGTAAACTAACATAACATAACTACGGAAAGATCCACCCATTTTGAATGGGTAAATCAACTATTTCTAAATGGGCCATTTTCAATAGCAAACTGTAACAGTCATTACCAGAGGGTAACTGGTCGCACGCCAGGGATGCCCAGCTCGCCCTCCGAGCCCAGCCCACCCCGGGAGGTGAAGGAGGAGGTCGGACTTCTCGTGAGTTGCTGAACTTTTTGACGGCTTTTTTCGCCATGAAAACTGGAGGTGAATGAGGAGTTCACCAATAGAAGTTGTGGGTTTATAACCTTCAAGACATCAAAAACGGTTGATTTAGACCTCTAAACTCTATACCATCCATCAAAAACGATCACAAATGGAGGTGTACCATGGTTTAAGCCGCCAATTTAAGATATTTAAGGGACACATTTGGAATTTTTCAGCAGTCGAAGTGGCCACCGAAGGCATTTGGCTGGATGTGTGACTGCTCGGATTCCGTTACGCCGTTGCGCCTTTTGCGATGGATGGCACCAGAGACGCAGCATCTCAAGGCAGAGTGCACAGGAACCAAGCATGGATTCATGGATCTTTGGTATGGGAAAGTAATGATACCCTCTGGTTATGTCAAAATAGCTATTGAAAATGGCCAGTTATAGTGGATTTTCCCATTAACAATGGTGATTTTCCATAGTTATGTTAGTTTACCAGAGGGTATGGAATAATTAGTGGATATGGCATAATATATGTTATATATAATATTAAATATATGTATAGAATCATAATCAAAGATCAAAATGAACATAAGAATCATAGATTTGCGGAATAATCATAGCCAAGTCCTGGGGAATCTTCGTCAGCTTTCGATTATCAACCTTGGAGAAACCCATTCTCAGATTCAACCAATCCAGCGGAGTGTAGACTACATAGACATATATATATATACAATTATATACATACACATATCTTTATATATCTAAAAACATAGAACACATATATCCCAATTTACTAGCAATAGAATTGAACTACACCTGTACCTAACTATTTATATGTATATATATATATATTTTTTTCCAAATGGCGCTCAGAAGTTAATCACTGCGGCCATGCAGCATGTTGAATTCCCCTCTACACTACCCAGCAAAATCTTGTCCCAAGTGGCATGAAAACTGCTGCACAAAGAGATGCGCACACTGGGAAAGAAAAGTTTCCGGACAAACGCCGTGATCCACAACAGGCGGAGTCCGAATTGCTGCGTAGAAAGCAGTTGCAAGTCCTTTACAAAACGCAGGTGGGTACTCTTTCAGTGAAGTAGTAGCCCATGAGCCATCGGTCTGTTTGCCGATAGCTGCTCTGCGCGGCAGTTCCTTGGTCACACGGTGCTGATGCAAGACCCCTTGAAGTTCCGGCAAATTCAGGGTCAGCAGCGATGTGGGCTTTGGGGTGGCAGCTCCCAAAACACCTTGACACAGTGTGAGAAGTTCAAAACCAGGCATGGAGAGAATCAGCTGCATAATGGGCAATTTCCACACCGAGGCTGCGTGTTCCAGAGAAGGCATCGCAGGATGCTCCATGACTGCGACTCCATCGTACAGCGCAAGGTAAAGGATGCAGATCAGTGTGAAGGCCAGAAGGTCGTTCCCAACACATACCTGCAACAATTCCTTGAGAGCAAGGCTGGCATGGCCCCATAATTCAGTAGCATCGCGAACAGGACGAGGTCCTTTGATGCCCTGTCGGAGCTGCACTGCTCGTGCCACACTCCACGTCTCACATGGAGGGCCTCCAAGAAATCCAACTACAAAACGCTGAGTGATTCCACGAAGCCAATACGCCTGTGCATCAGCAGCCGACGCATCCCCAAGGTGGACGTCATAGAGGATGTCCATGGAAGCTGTGTGGATTACCACATCATCAGGCAAATGCTCGCAGAGCTGATCCAAATAAAATTGGAAATCTCCGGGTCTACGCCGACCAGCAAACGCATGCAAAATGATGCGGTGTCGCCCCCAGCTGCGTGGGATCTTCTCAAAGGTGCCACCATCCAAATCATCCAAAGAAGATGTCAGTGAGGCAAGGGATGCAAACCGTGTGCTCACATGTCTTTGTGCAACATTAAGAAACTCCCATGAAGAAACCCTGGTCAATTTCTTAACCACTTCAATAACTTCTTGCTTACTACGATCCCCAAACTCATCAAAAGCGTCCTCAAGATGCTCAAGCAACGCAGTGAGAGTGCAAAGGCAGGTGCTCCAGGAGATGGTTCTCGACTGAATGTGGTCCCTGAGCTCCGCTTCGAGGGAACATGCACCCGGTGTGTCATACAGGATCAAGGATAGATCAGCCAAAAGTTTCCAGTCAACGGGGTCAAAATCACGTTCTTGACCTGGAGGAAGTTGAGGACCAAGGGCTTGCAACGGAGGCAACAATCGATCATGCTCTTGCTCAAGATCCCGATTGGCACAGGATCCGATGCCCGGCGCTGGCATCAGAGTGCCCAACAGGCCCAACCATTGTGTTCGGCAAGCCTCCACACATCGCAAATGCTGTTGCAGTTTAGCAAAGGTGAAGTATTCACGCAGGCAAATGGCACACTGCGTGCCCTGAAAAAGCAACCGCACAGGATGCACATAGCCATGAGCTTTGTGCATATGCGAGCCCTCTCCAGCTTTGTTCTTGAAAACTTTGCAACACTTCATGCACCCATAGGCTGTGTCGCCAAGGTCTTCCTGGACCAAAGGCTGCGGAACTGCAACTCCTCCACTTTCCAAAACATCCAAAGCATGCAGGTGAAAACGAAGAACCTTGTGGTGAAGCCCTCGTTGGAGGATAGCATGTTGAGAGGCCCTGCGAATAAGTCGCTTCCAATACGGTCGATGCCATCTGATGAGATCAAGCCACTGTGCACAATGGGCAACAGGATCTTGAAGGTGTGAGGCATTGCCAAGCTGCTCAAAAACCCAGCGTAGGTCATCTTGCACCAAGACTCCCCATGTTGCATCCTGATTGAACAGTCCCCAGCAAGTGGCAGAGCCCGCAGAGATCAGTGAGCTCAGATATCTCAAACGCGCCAAACGTAAAAGCTCCGTGGGCGAAGGTAGGCCTGTCAAAACCAGGACTTCCTCATCGCTGACATGATCTTCAGGGCGAAGCCGCAAGAGTCGCCTGTACAATCGCATCAGGGATGCATGCACATAGTTCTTGATGCGTTGCCCAGTCAGAACCCAAGATTCCACTCCGTAGAGAAACTTGCTCAAGACTAAACTGCGGAAAGTCTCAACCCTCTTGTCTTGGGCAGAGCAAGACAATGGTTTTGAAGGAGCAATTTGCGGTATTTGGTGAAGGTCTGATGTGCAATCGCAAGCTTCCTCTGCACCTCACTCCGTAGGTCTCCACTGTGATGCAACTCACCACCAAGGTGAATATAACGTCCAACCACAGAGACCTGATGATGTTGGTGTTCTCCAAGAACTGGAAGCAAGCCATTGGCATGTGGCCCGAAGATTTGCTTTTTGAAAGCCCTACTGCCCGGGCCACGCACAGAAAACACAATCTCCGTCTTCCCCCGCTTCAAGTTGGGAGTCATTCCATGCTGTGTGCAAAGGTCCAGCAAAATACCGGTGGCAGCTGCGGTGCGTGCAGTCAAGGCATCAGCACAATCCGCACTGATACACACGCAAAGATCATCACACCAGCAAGGACCAACAAAACCAACAGTGCCAAAATCTGTGCCATGGAGAGCATCAAAAAGAAAGGGCCCATCTTGATGAGGAATCTGTTCAAGCAATCCCAACGCATCCATCTGGTTCTGGTATTGATGCAAAACCTTTGCCCAAAGAAAACCAAAGATGACATCCGCAAATGCGTCACCTGGCCTACTGCCAAGGGCAGTGACACATCGATCAGACTGGCCGTGTAGACCAAAATGTGTGTCAAGATGAAGTGCGCTGAATGCTCGTTGTGCATGTGAAGGCAATGAGGCATCTGCAACCGCACAAGACCGTCCAAGAAGCTCATGTAACTCAAACAAAGCATCTGGCCCAAGGCGAAGACGCTCTGCAACATGTGCTAAGAGTTCATCTGAACATTCCAACGGCAAAGCCAACTGTCTGATGACTCTATAAAACGCTTCGGTGAGATCCAAAAAGATGAGCGCTGTAGATCTCCCACGTGCGGCTTGAATCCTCTGAAATGCACGAGCCTGATGGACTCCAAGGGTCACGGGCGTTCTTCGTCTGCCTCCGATTTGTTGGGCTTGCATGTACTTCTCATACACACTAGCATGCTTGATACGTAGTGTGCGATGAATACATTTGCCCAGATGTGAACTGATCAAGATGGAGCGGTATGAATCACAAACTCCTCTGTCGCCTTTCCCCTTCCAAAGGGGAAAAAGCCAGCCACCTTTATGAAGCAAAGGTTCTTGCCCTTGTAAGGCGGTCTTCAGCAACAGAGAAAAGGATTGTTTGGCAATTGCTGCCGGGAAATAGTGAAACAGCTCCGCTGGAAGGTGGTCAGGTCCCGTAGCCTTGCCAATACGAGTGCGTCGCATGGCCTGCTCCAGCTCAGTCAATGTCGGAACCTCCTGGATCGCAACATCAATCTGATCAGCTTTAAGGTTCTGCAATGTCTGGATCCAACGCTCCCTCTGTTCAGTGGCATCCATCCTTTTACCAGCTTCCATCTGCATGAAAAAACGAATCCAACGCTCTCTGGCAGCAATAGGGTCAGCACACGGATTGCCACTCTCATCCATGACAAAAGGCAACGGTTGAAGTCCTCTTTTCTTGGCATTGGATGTGCCAATAAAGGGTTTCAATTCATGAAGAATAGTGGATGCTGAGACATTGGCAGGAAATGAATCAAAAACCTTCGCCAGAGCAGCCCTCTTGGCAGAACGAAGTTCTTTGCGCAGTTGCTTGGCTGTGGAAATGAGACCGGCCGCATGTTTGAGGCCACCGCAACGAAGTGAAATGCCAAAAGCGAACTCCTCCGTAAACTCAAGAGCACATGGATCCTCTGCACGCATGAGATGCTCCCTCTTCCAAGCCCTGAAACAGAGAGCAATGGCTTCACTGCGGAGGATCTTCTGGACGACACGCAATTGTCGACGATGATGAAGCTTTCTTCGCCGCAGTGCCCAAATCTCCTCCGAAAGGAAAGGCTTCTTGGGTCGTCTCCGCTGAGCTCTGCATGTTTGAAGCTGCGAAAGAAAATGTTCATTCAAATCATGAAGATGGCTCTCAACATCTGCCTTCCAGGGTGCAACTATATGATTCATCAAGCTTGGTGAATCCAAAGAGGTTCGAATACGGTGCCGGTCAAAACTCGCTCCCGTCCGGGCCCGAGACGCACATGAGATCCATTGATTCCATTGAAGTTCAATGCCAACTGCCAAATGGTCAATTTGTTGCTGTCCAAGATCGAAGTCTTCTAAAGTTTGTGACCATGTGCAAGATGAGAAAAACGCTCGTGGAATCGCAACGAAATCGATGCAGAATTCTTGAGAACCATCAGGACAAATCCACGTGTGCTTTGGACCAGTATGAAAGGAGGCTGTAGACGGCAAGCAAAGAGAATGTTCATCAAGAAATTGCCGCAAAAGGGGAGTGCCACTGCTAGTGCGGAAGCCATTCTCATAAACCGCAATGCCATCTGCTTCACCAGGACCTGCATTCGCATCTGTCATGAGGAAAAGATGATCTCCTTTGCCCAAGTTCTGTAGCAATTCGGTGGTTTGAATCCACCATGCACTTCGTTCTGCCAGACTGACTCCGCTCTGAGGCGCATGACACACCAAAAGGAGGAAAGTCACATCATGGGATGTGGTGCGGACAAGGAGACGTCTGGGATCACGATGCAAGACTTGGAAATCTCCTGCATTGAAAAATATGGGAGCACCCTTCACGTAGCAAATTGGTTGATTCAAATTGCACCATAACTCAACCCCAAGGTGTCCACCTGCACTTCCAGAGCAAAGCCGCAACACGTTTCCAGCTAAAGTCGTGCCCTCTTGTGATCTGGCCTCTTGGACACCCAAAAGATGCAAATGGAACGCAACAAATTGTGCTCGCAGGAAATCAAGTTTTCCTTGATAGCCCCCATTACCCAAGCCAAGCGTAGTCACATTAGCAGAAGCAATGCTAAGTGTCCAAGATGCTCTGCTCCAGGTGAGTGGCGTGGATGGTTGCTCATCAGCACCCCCAAGTGGTTGTGCGGGAGGCAAACTCGGGCATTCAATGTCAAATCCATGGCCACAAAATTGGGGACCTCCATGATGTTCTGCAAAAAGAAGCCACAGATGTGGAATCACATCCTTCCATTGTCGTAGATCAATGGGCTGTCTTGGCAAATGAAAACTTTTGGTGCCCTCAATCTTGGCCAAACTATCTGCGATCTCATTCAGGGCATCACCATTGTGGCCATGAACGTGTTCAATTTGCAAATGCCCAAATGGGAGCGAGGCTTCCAAAGCTTGGAAAATGCCACTGAACAACAAGAATGACAAGTCAAGCTCGGCGCAACCCACCGTACCATGTGCCTGTTCACAACTTAACTGCGAATCACTGCGGAAGAGGGTGGCTGTGTTCTCATTGCGGCAGAGACGCCAAAGTGCTGCAAAGAACAGTCCTTCACGCTCAGCAATGAGCGAACCAATTCTGAGGGCACCCGCAAAGGCTGGGCTGGTTTCCTCATACCGAACTTGTTGCGCCTGCCATCCAAGAAGACAGAAGGCCTGATCTGGTGGCGCATCATAGGTCTCTCCAATAGCCACAAAGGCCCACGAGTCTGGTATGCCATGGAGATCAACACAGAGTGGGGCACAATGCTTCTGCAAGGATTGAGAGGAGCCATCCACATAAATGATGATGCGATCATATCTCTGAACAGGCTGCAAAGAGTCCACAAAAGGCCGAGCAACTTCAGGAATGTCAATGCCACCAAAAGAATCGCACAATGTCCCTGATGACTGAAAGAAATCCACAAGATCAGAGAAGTCAACACCAAGCCGCAAAACGCACTTTGGATTCAATGTCTGTTTCTGGTCTTTGGCAAAGACTTCAGCGGTCTGGGTAGTGGGTTGTCTTGCAGGTGGCCAAGCTTTTGGTTGTCGTGGCTGTGATTTCTTCTGTTGCAGAGTTCCAACCGACTCCTGAAAATGTACGATTTTGAGACCTGCAATGCGCTCTCGTTCTCTCAGAATGACAGCCTTCTCATAGCCAAGCTGGTGAAGAAAACGCATATGACAGATCTCATGCATCAGGGATTCGCTCGAATGAAGAATAACCCCATCAGAGTCAGTGGCATCCTGATTGACATAGATGAAGTGCACCCGATCCAAAGTGGGCCCCGCATCTTGAGGAAAGCAAACTGCAACATCATGTGGTTGACAAAGAATCACCCTGCAGTCATGCCCCCAAGTGCGGAGTTCATCTTCAATAGCGCTTCCACTAGGAGGAGCAAATATCTCAACATATTCCGGCAATGCGGCAACCTGATCATGCCCACGCAGAAGCTTCACGGCACAGGTATGCAGAGTCTCTTCTTCCAAGGTAACCGCTGGCGAAGGGATTTCCTGGGAAGGAAGCAAACTCATAAGTTGCAACGTCACAACTTCATCTACGGCTGCAACCGGTGGAGGAAGTGGTGGAAGGCGTCGAAGATGCACAACAATACCAAATCCATTGCTGCCTGGTAGCGGCTGCCCCCAACGCAATGGGATGTCACCATGCCAAGCCCAACATTGATGGGTGGGTCGCATGCCAAGAACTGCATCAAAGTACCCAATGGACGTCAAAATATGTTCCAAATAAATATTGGCCCAAACCGTGACAGTGATGCGAGCTCTCAGCTGAAAAGGCCTGAATTCACCCTCAAACACCGAGACCACTACGGAGACAATGTCAACACGTGGCGATTGCACCATAAGAACACAAGCCGCAACTTCCGCTTCCAGCAATGGAGGTGTAGGGAAGACCACAAGAAATTCCAAATCACTCCCTTCACGAACTTTGTCTCTCCAAGCTTGTTTGAGTTTTTGCTGCCAAGAGCCAAATTCCGAGTAGATTCGAACCAATCTGCCAGGAGAGCAAATGGGAATGATGTCCGTGTGGTCGACAAAGAATGTGTGAACCAGAGCGGACCTATCTTCAGTCTCCCACGCAAATGCACGCAAATCCCAAAGACGGAAAAGAGCTTGTACAAATTCAGATTGGTGCTCAAGTGGCAATCTGTCAGGCTCAAAAGGTGCAGCGTCAGCATTGAAGCAAAAGCCATCAATGTGCCCTCTTTCTCCTCTTTGATTGCCAGAACTCCGCTGGCCATGAGGGTTGTGACGAGTGCCCCTCTGCATGAAAGCAACCTCGTCAATCTCAGGGACATTGTCGGAAGCAACCCTGACAACAATGTTCGCTGCATTGTCAACTTCCTCAAAGTCAAACATGGCAAAGGGAAAATCACGCCATCGAACCGAGCAAGCTCTGATATCGCACTCACCTTCCAAGTCAGCCAATCGAATGATGGAGCGCGAATTTTGCATCGGCGTCGTGGAAACTGCCAAATGTGAAATACCATTTCCTCGACGATCATCAACCCAAACCGTGATAAGCAAAGCAATGCGCAAAGGGGAGAGAGATTGCTCAACAATGACATGGGCTTGGTTGCACTCAAAGATCGTACAAGGAGGGCATGGAAACACAACGCTCAAAGTGACAGGCTCACCAGCTCTGATCATATCTGCCCAAACTTCCAAAATCTCATCCGACCAGGTCTCAGATGAGCCCGCAAGTCGAACTGGCCTGGCTTCTCTGCACTCCTGAAAAGTTTCATGGTGAATGAACCAGGTCGTGATGTAGGCTATTCGGCCTTCTTCCTCACACTCAACAAGGTTTGCCTCATCCACAATTGAACTCAAACGAGATCCATGTCCTGTCGCAAAAGCACTTCTGCTGGATTGAATGGACGTGGTCCTACCAGTGGTTGATCCACGTGGTTGCTGGTCAAACCAACGCAATTCATGCAGCAGGTTGTCAACACTGAGTTCATGGAGAGCCCCAAGTTGAGACTGAAATTCAGCTAAATGCATCTGCATCTTTTCAGCTGATGCCTGGAAAAAGGAGGCAGAGCTGCCCTGTGCGTGGCAAAGTTGTGTACGATCAATGCCAAAATCACGAGCCATCGCAATAGCCACTTCCGTGTCCAGACTAGGATCATCAGGCGGTGGTACCTGAATCCGAATATAGTCCCCATGCTCAATTTTGTGAACAGTGCGGTCATGTTCATGCCAAAGATTGTGATTCTGAAAAATCATGCAACGACCAGATTGGAGCTCACAGTAATCATCAAGCGCTGCCAGCAACAAAAATTGTCGTCGATGCAGTTGATCAATCACTCGCATCACTCTCCGACTTGTAGCAGCAGGAACATGCAAGCCAGTCGGTAGTGGATGGAAATGAATTTCAACATCAACCAACACAAGTTTCTCCGTTGATCCTGGGGAGATATCATGAATGGATTGGAGAATAAGTGCTTCTTCAGCTTCAGGGTGCACCCCAACGGGAGTGGCAGAAACAAAGTGAAAACACCGGATCTCATGGCGTGGTAGATGCTGAAGACGAATGATATGATCCAAAATCTCAAGCCATGCAAATCAGGTTCGCCAAGCCTGTAAACATGAACTCCCATATCATTGTGATGCACATCATCCGGACTGCTCTCCGGACCACTACCTTCTGGATCATCTTGTGGGGAGTCAAAATCACAAGCATCAGCATCAGCATTTCTGAAGTCCTGAATAGGAGCACTGCATCCAGCTGGTTCACCTGAGCCAGTGGCAGGTACGTCTGGAGCCAGAGCACCAGAGCTGTCTCCAAATTCTGCTGCATTGATGACAAGCTGGAAGGAGTGTCCATGATGCATCACATGCACAGGGGTGCGAGTGAAGGGAAGCTCTTGCCAGCCATGCGTGATTCTGCATCTGTGTCCTTGAAGGCACCAATTTGTAGCATGAGCCATGTCAGAGACGTCCATACCACTGATCCGGCCAGGAAATGATGCTGCCACTGCATAGACAAACGGTGCCGCCTGTCTCCCATGGTAGTGCAGTGTGACCAAACCTGCTCTTCGATCCAACCATTCTCCTTGAGAAAGAATGAGGTCTGCATGTAGAACTTGTTGTTCATACCCCCGATAGGGGTCTGGCGTCACTATCTGGTACCTGATCTCCTCATTCGGATGAATAAAGTCTCTCCATGCAGAAGTCAAGTCACGCTCCCATGTTCTCCAATCTTCGTAGAGCTCAATGTTGCGAGACAAGGTCATTCTGCGATGGTTCTGGTGGTGAATGTACCAAGTACGGATACGGAATGTGTCCTCCGCATCAAGGTCAGTGAAAGCGCCAGCTATATCCGCCGCCGTCAAAAGATCTCGAATGAAAAGTGGCGCATGAAAAGGATCTGGAATCACATCAGGGTCCGGAACAGGAACATCCCTGTGCATATCAGCTGGCGTAGGAGCTAACCAGTTGTCCAGAAGTCGACATTTGGAATGACAAGGTGCACACCGGATCGACACGGCCTCTTCGGACAGCGGTTCCAGGTGGCACAATTCTTGTTCAAAACTTTGAGGACGTAAAGCCCAAGGCTTCCCTTGCCAATGGGAAAGCTGCTCATGAGAAATAGTCGTGGCACCCATGGCAAGTTCTTCATCCAGTCCAAGCAGAACAGTAACACTCTCATCAAAAGAAGGGCGACCCACATGCCTCTTAATGACAGAGCGCGCAAAATAAGGATTGATACTGCTCTCCAAGGAAAATGAAATGCCAAGCTCAAAGGTGAGGATATGCGCACGGGACAATGCTTCCGAAATGGAGCAAAAGTCCGATTCTTCCATGATACTATGGTGAAAATCCCATCCAGGAAAATCTCCATGACACTGCAAAGGCTTCCCACAGATGTACTCTGAGGTCACATGCTGTGAGCCTAGCCAAAAGATGGCTTGGTAGACCCATCTTCTCCATCCAAAGCTTTTTCTCCCGGTTGCTCTTCCATGAGAGCACCGGTTCTCGGCCTCTTCTTGGTCTGCTCTTCTGCATGATCTCGATCTGCTTGATGTGCGAGCTCCTGCAGCGACGAAGTGAGCTGCTGAAGTCCCTCGTTGATCCGATGGGCACTTTCGTCTCTCATGGCCACGTCTGGTTGCACTGCCTCCTCTTCGTCGTTGATTGTGATGATGCCTCCTTGATCTTGCTTCTCTTTGAAGGCAATCTGTGCAGCACGTAGAGCATCCCGTGCTTGAGCAATGGTGGCTAGGTGAGCTTGCTCCTGGTCTTGAAATCTTTTTGTATATTCGCTCCAACGCTGTACACTTGCATGAAGAAATTGCCTCCACGATGCAAGTGACTGTGATCTCTCGGACAATGCCTCTTCCAGCTGTCGCTGCGCCTTGCCCAATTCCGTAACAGCTTGGTGCATGTTCTTGATCTGGTGCTTGCTCTCCTTGATGTTGGTGTCTTTCACCACAGCCTGTATCTGGGGAGGCAATGAGTCCGCATTCTGCTGAAGAACCGCCAAAACCTGCTTGAGTTGTGCCTCCGCCTGCGAAGGTGCCAAAGTCGCAGGAGGAGTCGCCAAAGCAGGAGTCGATGAAGCTGGTGGAATAGGCCAGGCAGTGTCTCCTTGTCCCACTGTCCACTCGGGCAGGGCAGGAGGAGGTGGAGGCGCCAAATAAGGACCAGGCTGCTGCTGAGCCATCCCTTTTGAAGCATCCTTCCCTTTCAAACCTCCCTTGCGTCCTTGCCCTTTGTAGCCTTTCCCTCTCGGAGTGCTGCCTCTCTGCTGAGCAGACGCCTTGTGTTGGCGCCGACGTGGGCTCTGAGAATAACTTTGCTTCCCATGCCACTGATTGTGGTAGGCATCTCCGGCATGATGAGCTCCATGATGTTGTTCTGGATTGCCGCTGACAAAAGATGAATCCACGCATTCCTGCCAGTGTCTCCCACATTCTGGACAGAATTGTGCATTCCCTTTGGCCAGTCTTTTGCAAATAATGCAACGCCAGGGTTCCTTCTTGAAAGAGGACATTGCTGCTTTGATCTTCCCAAGGAAAACAATGTCCTTCGAATGATGTGAAGAGAGAGTCCGGTAAATGCGTAGAAGACCCGCAGAAGATTGATGACAAAGACCACGACGATGTAACCAAAAATCCAAACGGGCTTTCGCTCTTTTCCGTCTCTCGTGCCTTCTCTGCGTGTTTGTCGCCGTTGTCCTCACCTGAAATCAGAATCTCCTTGTTCAGAATCAAAATGAGGGACAAGTAGAGCAAAATTGCCTTACACATACACCGTAAAACCCAAGAAGAGGATCCAGTGCAGTGAAGGTGGTCACCAGGAAAACCTGGGAGAGCACGATGCAACCACAGCCGCGGAGCAAGTCAACGCCAGCTAAGGCACAAAGGCTGTGAATGTACCAGCGCGCAGCAGTTCAGTACAACCCGGGATTAACGAGCCGGGACTCGAAAGAGGTCCGCAGCACACAGGACCCGCGGGGACAGCACGTTCCCCCCGCTAAGGTTATGGCCAACGGTGATCGGATACCCTACCCCTGGGCACGAATAGGGGCTGGGGCCAAGACCTTATATGTATATATATATATATCTATTTATGTAGATATTAAACCAAGGCCATGAACTCTTCTACGTGGCAGGTGTTTGTCGACAGAGCCTGGCGTTGGCAGTTCGTGACTCCAGGCGGGTCAAGTTTTGACTCATCAAAGATGGCTGGAAATTCCCAATTTCAATGAGGGTTAAATGGGAAAATCATCTACAAACGGGGGTTATCTATGGTTATCTCATTAAACCCATTTATTTCAGCAAACATCCACCCAAGTAGCATCCCACATCCCCATCCCAAATCACATCAAGTTACGTATAGTTATAATTTATAGTTCCCCCAAAAAAACACATTGAAATCCCATGATATCCCTTTATTTTCACCACCAAACCACGATTTTTTGGGTGAGAAATCCCATCAGAATCCCCAGGTGGCAGCAGGTGCTTCGGCTCCACCCCCGTCTGGCCATCGTCGCCTGCGCGCGCGCCTCCGAGTGGCGCCGCGCCCTGGCGCTCTACGCGGCGACCACGGGCGGCGCGACGGCGCTGGCGGCGGCGATGAGCGGAGCACAACGGACGGTGACGTGGGATGGGGGGGTCACAGCTGGAGTTGTGGTCAATCTGGTTGTTTAGCAATGGGATAAATTAAGAGCACTGCAGTATCCAATTAATTTAATTAGAGTACTAAATAAGATAGGAAATCGTGATGAGCAGAATGGAATAACTTTGCCGGCATACTGAAGTTTCAAGATGGGCCATGCAGAGGAAACCTGCTTTGGATTAAGATATACTGTATGTATATATTCGAGATTTACCCTCTGGTAAACAAACATAGCTATTGAACATGGCCACTTTTAGTTGATTTACCCATTAAAAATGGTGATTTTCCATAGTTATGTTAGTTTACCAGAGGGTATGGATGTATTCGAGATTTATCCATGGAAGGTGTTACAGCATATGCTCAGTGACCACTTTCGGAAAGCGGTGCCTTCCGTTTTCCTCATCGCCGGACTGTTTGTGGATGATCTCCAAAGGGCTTTAGTTAGCAAACGGCTGGGATCGAACAGTTATGAACTGTTGAACCATGAAATATCCTGTCAAGTCTTGAAAGCGCACTTGCAACCCGAAAACCCATGAAACTACAGGAAGAACGAAAAACAATGAATAACATTGAATAAACAAATACAGTAATTAACCCATTCTGAAACTCAAAGACTGCAAGTGCTTTGAAATATCTTAGTTCCATGTAGTTCCCATCCACGTCACTTCATGGATTTTCCCACGGAACTGTCATGGCAGGCCCGTTGGACGGTGGCCCTGCTGCTGTTGGACTCCGCCTGCAGGAAGTCTCTGCGGCTGGACGTGGTCTGCCTCAATGTGGCGTTGAGCGCCTGCGCGAAGGGTGGGCGCTGGCGAGTGGCCGTGCAACTGATGCAGAGGTGGGAGATGGAGATGGGATGGGGAGAAGGAGAAAAAATGGTGGATTTAATGGGATTTGAGTCATTTGAGTGTAATTTTATGGTAATTTATAGGGATTTTAGGGCAATTCACAGGGTTTTTACGGTGTAGGGATGCGATGGCGATATTGAGGCGCAAAGGATTGGAACCTGAAAATAGTGCTCTTAACTATGGCGTTTTCCCAACTACAATGTGTTTATATTTAATGGGATATCATGGAAAATGATTGGAAATGTGAGTAATTAACTATATATATATATACATATCCGGTATCTCAACCATTGTGGGCTTGATGCTGGTGCGGCAGCCTGCCGCCAGCAGTGGGCAGAGAGGGAGCATGGCTGGCTGGTTGCACAAGGCTTGCCTGTTGCCGAGCTCTTTGGGGCCAAGGTTTATGCTATCACTAGCACCAAATACTTGTGGGAAAGACGTTGCTTACAAGGAACGTTCCATGGTCAACAGCTGATTGTCTGTGATATCACTGACTCGGCGGCTATCAGTGTACT
>Ga0126342_10008107_pt1 | contig 18789 bp, 27 predicted proteins | sample Cyp1metagenome_FD_92528 | JGI IMG/M metagenome (GOLD analysis project Ga0126342, IMG submission 92528) | Coral microbial communities from Lord Howe Island, Old Settlement Bay, Australia - Cyphastrea 1 metagenome | ecosystem: Host-associated > Invertebrates > Cnidaria > Coral ...
GTTATATATTATATTATGTTACATTATATATTATATATTGTATTATATTATATGATATTTTATATATTATATTATATTATATATCAAATTATATTATATTATATTTCTATTATATTATATTATATTTCTATTATATTATATTATATTATATTATATTATATATGATATTATATTATCTTATCTTATATTATATTATATTATATTCCGTTATTATATTATATTACATGATATTATATTAAAATTAAATGATAGTATGTTATATCATATTGTCATATTATATTAAATATCTGTACACCCTACACCCCAAGCTATTGCTGTCTGACTGACTCGCGAGAGCAGCATCAACGCTTCAAAGGAGGTCCCACTGAGATCGCCGTCACTACGACCTGAGCACTTCGTAGGAGAGAAACGATGAATAAATAGGGGTTTCAATGGGCTTTCCATAGTCATGGGGGTACCAAAATAAATGGTGGTACACTCAAAATAGATGGTTTAGAGATGTTTCGAATGGAAAATGAAAATATGCAAACATGGATGATTTCAGGGGTACCCACATGGATTGGAAACCTCCATATATGGCTATGGGTCATCGAAATAGCTGGTAATTCGCCGACCCCAGTCGACAGCAGGGGTAGCGCGTAAGAGAAGAGGGGACACGACACAAGTAGCAAGAAAAAAAATATGCACATATCCGCCAACCCCTGTCGACGGCACGGGGGAGCTTGTCAGAGAATCAATTACTAGCAGCAAGGGGCAAGGGAGAAGATAAGAAGAAAGCCAGCTGCAGCAAGAGGAAGATAAGAAGAACGCCAGGTGCAAGAGGAAGAAGCGAGAGGCGAGGCCGCAAGAGACGAGTGGGAAGAGCCGGCTCTGCCCCTCGCTGCCATGGTGTTTCAATGTCGCGAAGAACATCAAGGGGCAAGCAGAAAGGGGCAAGATATGGAAGAAGAAACGCAGGGGCAGGAGATGGCAGGAGGAACAAGCAAGAAGCGAGCAACAACAAGAAGCAAGAGGCAAGAGAGAGAAAGAAGTAGACGAAAGAAGAAAGCAAGCTGCAAGAGCAAGAAGGCCAGGTGCAAGAGCAAGAACCAGGAAGAGCACGAAAGCGCAAGGGTAAGAACCAGGAAGAGGCAAGAGGCAAGCGAAAGCAGAAGCGAAGGTCAAAAGCAAACAAGCAGAAGCAAGAGGCAATAGAAAGAAGCAGAAGAAACAAGCAAGAACAAGCAGGCAACAGAAGAGAGTGCTTCATCCTTGACTGTGATTTCTGTGTGGGCTTGGCGGAGATGCGTGGGAGCTGCTTTGGCTTTTAGGAACTAGTTTCTTGTCGGTTCGAAAAGCATAGATACCACAGACCGCTCAAAACAGAGCCCGTCCGTCCTTCACTGCCAGGGTGGTTTAGCCCTCCAAAGGGTTGCTTTTGCCAAGGTCCCCAAGCGAGTTTCCCAAGGAAGTTGCCAGCACCAGCAGCAACCCGAGTCCAAAGCGTTGTCGGCGTAGCTGAGATGTTGTTTCTTAAGCCTGGGAGCTGCTTTTTGGAGCTAGTTTCTTGTCGGTTCAGAAAACGAAGTTAGGCAGCACAGACCGCCCAAAATGGAGACTACCCCAAAACCGAGACCGCCCAAAGCGGAGCCCGTGCGTCCTTCACTGCATGGTGCTTACTCCGAAGGGTTGCTTTTGGCCAAGGTCCCTAAGCGACTTTCCAAGGAAGTTGCTAGCGCCAACAGCATGCCGAGTCCAAAGCGTGGAGGAAATGGCCGAAGCCAAAGCGTGCAGAAAATCTGTTGGGGGCTTGCAAGCTGCTCGTTTTGATGCAGTAGCTGGTAGATTTGAAGCTTGTTTCTCGACGTTCCAGAAAAAATTTCGCTAGGTACCACAGACTGCCCAAAACGGAGCCCGTTCATCCTTCACTGCCATGTTGTTTTAGCCCTCCGAAGGGTTACTTTTTGCCAAGGTCCACAAGCGAATTTCCCAAGGCACCAGCAGCATGCCGAGTCCAAAGCGTGCAGAAAATCATTTGGGGGCTTGGCTGCTCGTTTTGTGGTGGATTTGAAACCTGCGTTTCGAAGTTCCAAACGCAGGGGCAGGAGGAACAAGCAAGAAGCGAGCAACAACAAGAAGCAAGAGGCAAGAGAGCGAAAGAAGCAGAGGAAAGAAGAAAGCAAGCTGCAAGACCACTGCGGACTCACCCCAGGACAAATCTTGACAGTACCTATAAGATCAAATACTACTAAATTTACTTTCCAAGTAATTTACTAAGGTAAGTAAATTTTAGTTGGAAAAATTTACGTAAATCGAACCTTTTTGGAAAAGTAAATTTAGTTGGCATACTGAAAAGTGCATTATGCATAATGTAGTTTGCAGTGTTGGTTATTGATGTTTTATGCAAACTGCATTATGCATATTGCAGTTTGCAGTGTTGTATTGCAGTTTGCAGTTTGCATATTGCAGTTTGCATATTGCAGTTCCCCAACTAAAAGTACATTTAGTAATGCTACTAAATTTAGTTGCCAACTAAATTTAGTTTTTGATTTAGTTGGATTTTTACTAAATTTAGTTGCCTAGTAAATAACTAAATCACTATTTTAAACTAAATTTAGTTTTTTAGTAAATTTAGTAGTATTTGATCTTATAGGTATGGACTTCTCTGGGGTCGGCGGCAGGGTGCGTAGCCCTTTATTGGTTTTAAACCATCCGCATATTTAGTACCACTTGGATATTTGTGGATATGTGAAAACCTACATCCTAAGTCAATGCTGTGCTTGTGCAGTCCAACCGATGTGCCGACGAAATGCAATCAGCATGTTGGACCTGAGGTTTATCAATCGTGAGGTGCAGACCGTGTGATCGCAGCATGGGGCTCTATTCGCGGATAAGAGGTCCAGATTGCGTTGCCACTGTGGTCCATCAGGATCACAGTGGTATCGGAGCCGATCACGATCGGCTGTTGCCATGGCGTCTGGAGCGGAACGCGATGAGGGTCCTAAGCTGGAGATCTTTGATGGCAGCGATCCAAGTAGCTACCGGGCGTGGAAGCGCCGGGCAAAGCTGATGATTGCAGGCCTACTGGGCCTACTGTCTACGGTGACCTCTGCGAAATTTGGTGCCAGATTGATGGAGTTCATCAAGGGTGAGGTCCGCTCGTGCCACCTTTGGGTTTGTCACCTTCACATCCTCCATCATGCGCATCAAGTCGTGCTCCTGGTCCTTGCTCATCACACCACCCATGGCTAGGAACTGCTGATTCACGGCTGCTACAAACAAGGCGCGATTGCTCTCGCCCTTCAAGAGCCGCAATGTCATAGGTTTTTGTTTTCTGTTTCTTACCAACTTCACTCTCAAAACAATCAACACCAAACTCAAACATAGGAATCGCATAGTGCCCTCTCCTAGTCTCACCAAGCTGCACTTCGACTCCCAACTTACGGAAAGAAACAACCTCACGACCCAAATCAATCTCAGCTCCGAGTTCTCTCAAAAACTCCTTGGACAACAAAAGGGATGTCAGACAGCCACCATCGGGAAGAATCGCCGCTCTAATCAGCATTCTCCTACCTTGCACACAAGCCGGGATGATAGCACTTCCTTTTGAAATCAAAGTTTCATTGTTCCCAAACCAAAACTCGTTGCTCTCATTACACTTCATAATGATCTTCCCAGATTTCAAAAGATGCTGCTCTAACTTCCGCAACGTGTATACTCCAATGAGTGTGCGTCGACACGCGGTGTCCGGGACCCCATTTTGGCTCAAAATGTCATCGAACCGATCAGACGAAAAACCTAAGCCCCCAGCACTCAGTACGTCTTTTTCACCTTGGCTGCATGTCTGGAAAATCTCGGTCTCGCCTTTCAGCATGGGGCCCTTCTTCTTCTCGGTTGCCACTGCAGTCTCGATCTCTTCATGTTGGCCATGGTCCTTCACAGAGCGCTGTTGGTTGCCAGTCGCATGAGTGTCAGAAAAGCCTTCTTTCTGCACATCCACCTTGGTCTTCCAGCTCACTGTCTTGGAGCCAGCCTCAGAGAACAACTGCCACACGTGCTCATGCTTGTCATGGTTGTCCTGAATGGTCACCACCTCGGCGGTCATGACTTCAGTCATGTGTGACTCGTTCTCCTTTGGCTTGCTCTGACTGCTGGAAGCACGCTTGTTTGCCTTTCATGGCATTCACGCTTCCAATGCCCTGTGCGCTTGCACAGGTGGCACTTGGTCTTTTGCTTGGGCATATCTAGGCGCCCTCTCACGGTGCCGGACACCTTCCATTGGCTGGCCTTATCTCGGTTGTTCTGAAATCCACGTCCTTGTCTTTTTTCTTGTAGTTTCCTTCGCACCTCAGCCGCATGCGACTCAAACATCTCCAATGCCTCCTCTTCGTCTCCGCCGTTCTGCAGCGGATCTGCGATCACCTCCAGGACGCCCTCCAAGGTCTCCAGATAATCTAGCTGCTCTGATGTCTCCTTGACCTCGCTCCCTGGCCCAAGGCTTCAAAGACATCTTGCTTCCGAGTAGCCCCTTTCCTTCCGGAAAAATGGCTCTGACTGACTTCCTCGATCACTTCCTTGATCTCCATCTTGCCATGTGTAGAGGACAGTATCATACTCTCCTGGTTCGCGTCCAACTTCAACTTCCGCAGCAACATGAAACCTTTCACCACAGATGGAAGGTCTACTCCTTGCTCCTTGAGCTTCCTCACAGCGGTGTCATACCGCGTGATGAACTGCCGGTAGGTCTCGCCATTCCTGATGCTCAAGTCATAGAAGAATCCTTTCAAGGCGTTTTGATGCAGATCACGAGGTTGTGGTATGTATTTGTCATCTAGAAAATCTAGAATGCCAAACACTGCCTTGTCATCACCTTCTTTGATGATCTCTTCGGAGCTCGATGCAGACCCAGATCGCCCAGAGGATGGCAGTCGTTGCCAAGTGCACGGAAACACTGTGCTGACAGAGGGCAAGTATGCCAAGAAGGGGAAGAATGCCACTATTCCCCAGCACTACGAGACCGACAAGCCGTATATCCAATGGGTGAGGACCCACATCCACAGCAATTCGTCCATGGAGATGCAGAAGCTTCGGGTCTACATTTTCCAAAGAGATGCCATGAAGATGGAACGAATTCATCGAGATCGCTTCCTACAAGGTCAGGAGCCACCGAACAGTTCTATGGCATGGATGGAGGAGACGTGGCAGGAAGGAACTTGACGGAGATGGTGATGATGTCCGCAGGAGGGTACTCAGTGATCAGTTCAGCACCGAGCACGGCTTGGAGTCATGTCAGCAATGGCCAGAGGCGCCCGGTGAATCAACGCAGGCCCGGCACGCCAGGCAGAGCTGCAGCAGAAGTGGGCAGAGATGGTGAAGGCAGTTGCCCGATGCATCTGATTCAGGATCAAGACATGATGGGGCATCTGCACCACATGGACATCAAGACGCTCTCCATCGCTCTCCAAGTTCATGATGAACATGATCATGTTCGGTTAAGTGTGGATTTGAATGAATTCACCAATGTACAAGATTCCGGGCTGGTGCCAGGTTGTGACATTGCTGGCGAGGCGAAAGAAAATGCGTGTGCTATGAGCAAACTTGCGCGTCGTCAGATGGAAAGAAATGTTCATGACATCAATGTGTGCGTGAATGAGTTGAAACAGCATGATCATGGAAACGTTGAAACGTGTGAAGCGCCTGAAACATGTGACTTGTTTCATGTTTCGTTGGAACATGGCAGTTGTGATGTCAGCGAAGTGTTTTCCATGCCACGTGTGTTGCCTATTGCGGAACGAAAAGGTGTAACAGGTATGAGGTCGTATGACATTGGGAATGGTTGGAACTTTTTATTGGAGAGTCATCGGAAGAAGTGCAGAGAGGAAATTTCCAAACATAGGAGGCAAGTGGTTTTGGTTGTCCTCCTTGTGGTCCCTTTTCCCAAATGAAAAGAATCAGTAAGTGGAAAGAAGATGGTAAGGAGAGACAGGGAAAACTTGTTGAAGGTCGCATAGTTACATAGTTTGCGGTGGAGTTGTGTGAGGAACAGCAAAAGAACGGTCGTGTTTTTGTGTTTGAACACCCAGGTTGGGTAGACAGCTGGTGGGAAGGAGCAGTTCAACGGGTTCGGGATTGGAAAATGTTCATGTGGTTCATACTGACCAGTGCATGTTTGGACTCTGTGACCCCCGAACAGAAAGAGGTACCTTAAGCCAACTACCTGATCATGACCAACTCGAAACATGGACATGCTGCATAGGAGGTGTAATGGAAAACATGAGCATCAATGCATTGAAGGGTTGGTTCGTGTCGGGGGACGGTGGGCGAATCGGTCGACGCGTGCACAGGTTTACCCCAAACAGTTGGTTGAACAGTTTGTGAGATTGGTTTGGAGTGAAAAGAAGCAGCAACATGTTCATGAGGTTCATGAGGCAAGAGAGGTTTCTAGGAAACATGAACATGAGCATGACTGTTGTGTTGGTGAACTTGGGGACGACAAGAGCATTAAACAGGCTGCCCTCCATGCCAACATACGAAGATGTCATGTGAACGCCCATCACGTGAACGGTTTATTCACATGCTGAAACCTGCAAATGCCAGTGAGGAATAGTGAGGAGGCGATTGCTGGAATGTAGCACTTGCAGTTCCACTCGTCCCAAGCAGCTGAAGAGTGGTGGGAAGTATAAGCATGTGAAGGGTTCAATGAGCAGCTGAACGTAGACACGTTTGATCTTCCTATTTGTCAACAAAAGAAAGTGAAAATGTTGAATATTGTTTGCGAAGGTTCGGGCATGCAGATTTGTACCCCCCTCTGGACGTTTGACATGTGCCAAGGCGTCAGAGGTCAGAAGAGCATACCGAAAATATTGGCGCAGGTGGGCTGGCAAACCCCGACGTGTACTCACTGATGGCGGCCCTGAGTTTCATCGAGAAATGCAAGAAGGCTTCGATCGGGATGGAACTCTGGTCGACAAAACGGCAGCCTATGCCCCCTACCAGAACGGAATAGCCGAGAGAGGTGGAAGCTTGGAAACAGGTCTTTGAGAAGGCCTTCAGTGAGAGCCAGCCACGAACAAAAGAAGAAGTTGATGAACTGGTTGATCAGGTCAATCAAGCGGGAAGCGCCATGGCCAGGAAACATGGCTATTCACCTATGCAGCATGTCTTTGGATGTGAATTGAAGTTTCCCGGAATCACCGGGGAAGATGCTGCGTATGCACCAGGAACGAGGCAGTATCATGCTGGAGATGAATGTGCGAGAGCAAGCGCCATGAGACCGGCGGCCAGAAAGGCATTTGTGGAGCTGGATGAAGGAGAGAAAGTAAGGAGAGCCGTGCAGCACAGGAAGCGAGAGAAAGATTACTTTGAGGTGGTACTACTGGAGACCAGTGCGTGAAGAGGATCGCCGTGGGTTCTGGAAGAAGAAATACTTGTAGGAGTGGCGGCCTGTTCGCGGCACGTCCCCCGCCCCTTAGGGCACTTCAGAGAAGTCATGGCATTTAGTGAAAAGTGCATCCAGGAGATTTAGTGAAAAGTGCATCCGTGGGTTCTGAAAAGGGCCAGCTAGAGTGATGGCGCATGGAAACAAGGTGCTCAGATGCGCACCAGAACAACTGAGAGAAATGTCACCAGAACAAGAGGCAGCCTTGAAGTTCATTCCAGTGGAAGCCTTGGCAAAACAAGGAAAATACGCCATGATAGGCGCACAGACTTTCACCGATCTCTCTGAAAAAGGCAATCCTCGAGAAGAGGGCTACAATGGTTCATCGGGTGAGGCACCGCCCAAGCGGCATAGAATTGGAGGAAATCAAGACCCCTCCAGCGGTGCAAAGAGGTTGAGGATGATGTTCCAGAAGGAGATGGAGAAAACCGCATGTCAGAAGAAGGTGAGGTGAACGAAAATTCTACAAAAGAACCGGTGAGTGGCATGCCTTCGTTGACCGGAGAGATGCAAGCTGCACCTATACAGGTTCCGCAAGTCAGATGCCCACCATCAACCAGAATGTAGCAAATATTAGCAATTGCAAGCTTGGGATATGGACCAGCACGAGAAGCTCGAAATCGACAGCATGAAGCTGTCAATCCCAATGCATTCACAGAAGCTTTGAGAAGATCATTGGAACTGCTGGATCTCGGAGAGAGGAGGCCGACAGCTAGAGCAGCAGAGTCATGAGATCCCGGTGCCCGATGATGCAGCGGAAGATGCGTTTCTGGCTGTAAAGTGGAGCTTAGAAGAGTGGAAGCAGAGAGAGGCCGTGAGAGAAAAGCATGTAGAGACATTCTTAGTCTCTGAAAGAAACAACTCAGAGCTCAAAGAAAAGGACATCTGCTCTCCGGCTGACCGGAAAAGGGTTGAAGAAGGCAAGCTGACGGAATGGAACAAGCTGGTGAAACATGGCGCGGTGAAAGTGTACAGCGGGGTTGAAGCTGAAGAAATTTTGTAAAACTTAGATACTTGTAGGATCATGGACTCGCGATTTGTGAAAACAAGAAAGGCAGCAGCAGACGGCAGTGTGTCGGAAAAGATCAAATGTCAATGGGTGATCAAGGGTTTTCAAGATTCTGATGTTGATGCGCTGGAAAGACGAAGTCCTACCTTGACTGCCGACGGGTTGGCTGTGGTTTTACAGGCTATCAGTTCTAAAAGATGGATTTAGAACATTGCTGATGTTGAAGGTGCTTTTCTTCAGGGCAACCGTTATGAGAGAGAGAGAGGGAAGCTGTATGCCAAGTTGCCACTGGACAAGGGCGACCTTATTGAGATCACCAAATGTGTTTATGGACTTATGGATGCACCCCTCCAATGGTGGAAATGTTTTACTTCCTTTTTGGTTGGCTTAGGAATTAGGAATGAAACAAAGTGAACTGGATCCTTGTTGTTTCTACTATTTTCATGAACAGGCTCTTCATGGTGTTTTTGCCCTTCATGTTGATAACATGGTTCTGGGAGGTTCGGATGTTTTCATGGAACATGTTGTTCGTCTTATGCGTGAGAAGTTTCCTTTCAAACACTGGATCACCAAACAAGCGGATTTTTTGGGAGACAATGGGGTCAAAAAGATGACTTTTCCAATTTTTCCATTGTCATCAGAATGCTTGTGCGAAACGTGTGAAAACCATACAGATCAGCAAAGAGCGCAGAAAAGACAAGGATCAACCAGTGGGTGGGAAAGAAAGACAACAGCTGAGAGCTGTTCTTGGTGCAGCAAAGTAGATGGTAGGTAGTAGCAGGCCGGACATTGCGGCACACACACTGCGCTACTTCAGCAGCGCATCAACCAAGCATGTGTGAATGATTTGATCGAAGCAAACAAACTTGTGGCTCGAATCCGGGATTTTGCCCATACGACCACCACAATCCAGAGTATTCCCTTTGAACATGCTATGTTATGGTTGTGGTGACATCCGATGCTAGCTGGAGCAAAACCTAGACCTTAGGAAGTCAAGCTGGCTACTTTGTTTTGCCGGCAGACAAAAGGATTGAAGACAGTGGGCAAGGGTGTCTGCGTTGAGATGGAAGTCCTAGAAAATAGAGCGCAAAACACAATCAGCTTTGGGAGCGGAACTTATGGCACTTGCGAGATGAGTGGCAGGGGCAATTGGCTTCGCTCTCTGTTTGCTGAAATCCTGCACCATGACTACGTCCTAGAGAATGACAAGGTGATCCGAGAGCGGATGGCCATGATGCTAGTGGTGGACAATAAGCCCATCTACGATCATGCACATGGTGAGGGTGTAGTTGTAAAGGATAAGCGCTTAGCCATAGACATGCTTTTAGCACGAAGAGATCTGAAAGCAGCAAACACAGTTTTGCGATGGGTTGACACAAGGCACATGCTGAGTGATGCCCTAACTATACCTAACTAAGTTGAATGTTGATCCTGGGTTTTTGTTTTATGTGTTGAATTTGGTCGTTTCATTGTCGTTGAGGAAACTGACTCCCTCCGATGGAAATCTGATGAGAGAAATGCCAGACAGCCGAAGGGAAAACGGCATTGACTTGTTTCATTTTGGGGATGTGTGCAAACATACATCCTAAGTCAATGCTGTGCTTGTGCAGTCCAACCGATGTGCTGACGAAATGCAACCAGCATGTTGAACCTGAGGTTTATCAATCGTGAGATGCAGACCGTGTGATCGCAGCATGGGGCTCTATTCGCGGATAAGAGGTCCAGATTGCGTTGCCACTGTGGTCCATCAGGATCACAGATAGGAAAAAAAATGTTCATAGTTATATTCTGGATACTTGAAAGCTCCAATTCAAGGAAATGTTTATATTTTGCATTTATATTTGGTATTGTTTCGTGCCCAAACAAAGTCACCAATCCTTGGACCTCGGTGACCTCGGACGGAAAATTCAGGGCACCTCATGTGGCCTGGGTCCCCCCGACCCACGTCCAAAGGTATCAACCTGGTGGGATCAGGAGTGGCGTCGATGGTCCGCTAAGACCATGCTGAAAAAGCCAAGTTGCTCCTAATTTGTTGATTCATTTCTGAGGTGCCCATTCCATCAGCTTGTGCATGGTTCCTTTCAGTATTTTCCTCTACAAACATCACCTTTTGGCAACTTTTGCTAGGGTTCATCACTATTTTACAATTCTATATTATTCTATATTATCTTCTGTCATCGCATTGCACGTGATGTTTCCCCTGCCATGGGAAAATCCATGGGATTTTCCACCATTTTGTCTGAATTCTCTGGAAAACCCATGGAAAAGCCATGGATTTCCCCTGCCAACAAAAACCGCCAGCTGGGACACTGACAACTTCACCGCATCTTCAGCATAGCCTTTAGCACCTGTGAGATCGCCCTTGAAGTGTAGCACCTCCGTGGGGCCGGGCAAATTCGAAAATCTCAAGCTCTACATCGAGGCAACCTGAAAAAACAAAACAAAACTGGGGAGTCTTATGGAATTCACCAGATTTGACATGTTTGAACGTTTTTATTTGGGGTCCCAATCGCAAGTGAGGATGGAGCAACACAAAATTTTCGTTGAACAACACGAAGTTCACAATTGGAGTACTGTAAAGTCTGCTAATAACAACCCAACGGAAAGTCCATAAGAATCCCCAATTCATAAAGGATCTGTCCAATTCTCGCATGGCGATTTTCCATCGTTTGTAGATGATTTACCAGGATCTTCATGAGGAAGATCTAATCGTAAACTTCAAATTTGGGGATGGCTTTTCTGTCTTACACCACCAATTTCTGGTAAATTGAGCGCAAACTTGGATGGTTTATCAATGATGGATTACCCTGCGGTAATCAGCTCCATGGCTTGCTGGATACTGATCATGATGATGTTCCCAGCTATATTCCAGCTATAAACCTCCATTTTCATGGGTGATTTCCCAGCCATATTTGATCCCAACGTCCTCCCGCCTGAGCCAGTTCAAAGGCCAAGCGTCCCGTGGTCTTTTCATCGCTACTGACCTGATGCCAAGATGGGATCAAGGTCAAGTCCTGGTGGAAGGGAAAAGTTGCAGGAAACCTCTGAGTTTGAGGCCAAAAAAATGCAAGACACGTGGGATTTCCTGTGATTTTCGCTACAACATGTCTATTGATCCAGAGGGGTTCATTGCAGGAAAACAAGAACTATCCGTGAGTTGGGGTCATGAAGTGTGACCAACCCGCTTGTCGAATTTACGCGAATGTTGATGGGTCAGACTTGGGCAGCCCTAAGAAGGGGATTGTTGACACTACCCAAAAAGAAATCTAGAAGGAAACCATCCGGCGAAGGAATCAGGTACAAAACGTTACAAAACTATAAATTAGAACAGGTTGATGTAGCAGCTTAGAAACTCTTGTGGTACCCTTTGAAGAGGTTGATCTCAACAATTGAAGACATTGCAGAAACAACATAGCAGCCTGCGCCACCGAATATGCTTCTTGATAAGCCTGGCTCCAAATCCGATAGCCGGGCTCCCAAGCGCTGTATGGCTTTTAGAAAAAATTGCAGATTTCATCAGGCCGTTTTTGTCCCACATTGCATTTCCTCTTCCAGTGGAAAATTCTATGAAAAGACAACTTGGCATCAACAGAAATCACATGAAATCACCAGTACAGTGGAATTTGGGGAGTAGTGACCTGTGGTGAACAAAACATGCCCGCGAGACAGCAATCGCTTTGTCCCAATCTTCTCTTCTGGACCAGGCCTCACTGGAAAAACTGTGCCTGGATGATTTTCTGCAATCCCGTCAGCCCACTGTTTGTGTGCAATGTTTCATGCATCCTTTACAAACAGCGGAGTTTTGTGTCTTGGATTTCATGTCCTGCAATCTATATAAACGTCGCTGGAACTTGCTGGTACTGTCCCATTTCACAGCCAGCTGGTCATTTCAATCTGGCCAAAAAAACTTGCGCGCTGACCTTCATCAAATATATAATTCAAAGGATTGGGGACTGACACTGAAAGCTGCGGGGAGGTCTTTCAAACATCCAACGCACTAGCAAAACCACCACCCCAAAAAGAATCAACAAAATATATTCATTCTGCATGTGGCTTTCTCAGACTTGGACAGGTCCAACAATCTGCCAGACTGGCTGACTGAGAAATATTTGGAATCCATGTTTCCTTGTGGATCGGCATCGTTGAGACACACGTTAAACCTTTAAACATTATTCTGATGGATCATCCCAAACACGCTCAACCACCATGTTTTGCCCCCTCCAGGGTCACGACGTCTCCCAAACGTGCGCGCAATGCTACAGTTGCGTTGTGGGTGCGGCCAAAGGCACGTTCAGCTAAGGCACAGCACCTGAGAAAGTGAATAGCCGCCAAGCAAACGATTGAGTCCTGACTTTGGAACAATATGATAGAATCTAAATAATAAAACAATATATATATAATACAATATCTAAATAGTTATTGTATGTTATTGTAAACTGACATGCTGAACTCACACACCAAAGTTGGCTTTGCAAATACAGTTTCATTGCTCCAATTGCTTGTCGGATTCTGGGCCGATTTGCCTGTGATGTCGATGTGCGCATCTCCACCAATGAGTCCTATATTGACTTGCGACTCTTTTGAGTCCATTGTTTCCTTCTTGCTTCCTTTTCCCCACTAAGCCAGTCGGCCAAAAAATCCACAGACTTTCTGCGAATACAAGTTTACTTTCCGCTTCCACAGCATGGGTTTTGTAGACGTTTTCTCTCTGTTTTTGGAGAAAATTATCCTGGCAAGAGACCCCAAACAATGTGGGGGAGTGGGAAGATAATGTATGATAAGGTGGATGATGGTGATGATGATGATGATGATGGTGGTGGTGATGATGATGATGATGATGATGGTGGTGGTGGTGATGATGATGACGGTGATGATGATGATATATGATGATTGTGATGAGGATGGGGATGATAATTCATGATGTTGAGGATGATGAGGTGCAGGAGGATGATGTGGAGGATGATGAGGTGGAGGATGATGAGGTGGAGGGTGATGTGGAGGATGATGATGTGGAGGATGACGATGTTGAGGAGGATTAGGATGAGGATGATAATGCCGAAGACGAAGTGGAGGATGATAAGGTGGAGGATGATGATGCTGAGAGAGGAAGATGATGATGTTGAGGATGATGGTGTTGAGGGGGATGATGAGAAGGATGATAATGTCGCGGAAGATGAGGTGGAGGATGATGATGTTGCGGAAGATGAGGTGGAGGAAAATGATGTTGAGGATGGTGATGTCAGTCAAAGGGGAGGAAAATGATGATGTTGAGGAGGAGGAAGGTGATGATGTTGAGGATAATGATGTTGAGGAGGAGGGCCGATCCCAAGACCGCGCCCTACGTTTTGTGCGAGCCTGCGCAGTCGAAATGCACATGGGGATGTCACAAGAACCATTTTATGCGGACATTTACAGCTAAAAGGCCGCAGACCAAGACCGCACCCCACGTTTTGTGCGAGCCGCAGTCGAAATGCACTGAGATTTCACTGCAAGAGCTACTTTATACGGAAATTTACAGGTAAAAGGCCGCAGACCAGCTGGAGCACCCTGATCAAGCATCGGCCTTTACTCCCACCGTAAGAACCCCTCAGTGTGGACACACTGTTTAGGGAAAAAAAGCATTCTCGAGTAGAGCTTCCACGAAGATCACTCAGATGACAAAGCCACTAAGCATCCATGAATTTTCCTTTCCCGAAAGCTTCCGCCAGCCACATTGACATGCTAAAACCAGCTTGAAGACTACCATAGACGACAATAGACAACCCAGAAATCATGCGACTCATTCATTTGGCAATTTTGCCCTTCCGTGCAACTCCGCGATGGGGCCTCTCTGTGTGCATAGCTGCAGAAGCCCAATCTCCCTGGCCAAAGGCGGATATTCCAAGCATATGGATGCCTGTGGGGCCAGTTGAAAGGATCCAGTGGAAGATTTCCGGCATCCGCCTGCTGGGCATAAAGGCGGGCCGCTGTGCCCTCCAGGCGCAACATAAGGACAGGTTGATCGGGACAAAACCTGTGGGCGGCATCTGTGAGAATCGCAAGGGCCCTACCGTCGCATCCACATGACATGTAGTCTACATTTGTCTACATGAAACTTAGCATGAGATATCATGATATATAGCCTCTGACTTTAATGGATCTCTTCTATTGAATGATTGCCATGCAAGTAGGAGTATAGTAGGAGGAAGCAGTTGGAGCAGGAGTTGTGGCAGTTGTCTGCAGGTCATTGCCGTGTTTCCAGAGGCCTTACAAACCAACAATGTTGGGAGAGGTGCACGGCTGATTCCTTTCCACACAACAGCTTTTCAAAACATGAAGACACACATGGGCCGACCGATCTGAAAACAAGACGTGTGAATGCTTTGGCCTCTTGTCGGCCCTTGTGCTCATCAGGACCACTACAGCTTCTTATCAATCATCACCCGAGAGCACACACACACACACGCAGAGATTTTGATGGTGCTTTAGACGCGTTCGAACCATCGATCATCCAACATCTAAATCAAAATTCACCATCCAAATCAACAGGTACCGTCGAAAACCAAATCATCCAAATCAACCCTGGAACCCCGAACACAAAGAAATTATATAAATATAATGATTGTTTCCCTAGGGCCCTATGGTAAGGATCAGAATCCCTACATACCTAATGGATCCCAATGGTGGGAAAAATCCATGGCGATTTCTGGTTCTTTGGGATTCCAGGACCAAAAATCCATGGCAAATTCCACGTCTCCGCGCGTGATCGCCTGTCCCAGTCTGCTTGTAGTCGTTGCACTCGTGCATGTGCCTGGCCCAGAATTTTGGAGATGGGGACCATATGGGGACCATATTATGTGGTATAGATGGTGATTTAACATGATTTAATGAGGAGTTTCTGGGGATTTCTGGGGCCTGAATGGGAATTGGTATTTGCTGTCCTTTTTCACGGGATATAGGGATATAACTATGGGATACTATGGGTATGGGCCAGTATGGGTCAAAACCGAAGATCCCACCCCATTTTGTCGGGCCCCAGGCATGGCCCACCTCGACCTTCTTATCCAAAAGCCATTCAGCTTCCATCGCAGCCAAATGCGCCCACCAGGCGGAAATCGTGCTGGCGGCAGCATCAGGGGACAGAAAACCTACACCTGAGACATTTCAACAGAGATTCTGACCGCCAAAACCCAAGTAAACCCAATGTAGTTCTGGTATTACTGGAACCCCTACCCACACTCATCACCTAAACATTCACTTGCTCTGCACCTGGGCAACATCTTGGCTGCAGCATCTGCGGCCCACAGCGTCTTCTTTAAACCTCGAACAGGTAATGAACAGGTATGGTGCAAGTGTCTAGTTGAGTGAAGCATGCATGAAGTCCTGATGAATCTCGTTGGTCGTTTCACCACCTGAAAAAATAATTAGTCACTCTTATTCAAATTTGATCAAAACAAGGAGGAGAATTCAAATGTCTGAAACATTTTGGACCAGCCAGATTTGTGCATGTTGTTTCTTCATGTTTCTTCACTTTTGACCCACAAAGACAGGCTGCTGATTAGCACAAGCTGATGACATCTTGGCCCCAAAGGTCCAGGCACTTCTTGTCTGCCTTTGGTCCACTCGAGAGCATGGCCTGTGAAAAGCGGCAGGGTCCGGTAGGCTTGGTGCTCTCATGGTGGCCTGGTGAAAAGGAAGACATACCAATTATTAGGCTATGGGATTATGACCCATAAACATCCATAAACTAGTGCGGATGGAAAGGGATACAGTATCAGGATGTCTCCCCCACAAGAGGAACTCATTGTTCCCCCGCGGGCTGTACACTGTACATATCTGTACATCATCAACTAGGCTTGCATGTCTGCATCACTTTTTTTCCGCATGGAACTGTATGACCCTTGGATGGCATCTGCCCCTTCGAAGCCGCACCATGGATCCTCTACGACAGAATGACCAATTCAAGGTCTGGAGAGGCACCCCCACCCATGGGTTGAAGCTGAGATTTCATGGATGCCAATCTTTGGCACTAAACATACCAAACTATATATCCAATGCGCCGGGCAAACCCGCAAAATTCAACGAGAACTTGCAATTTGCGCTGGGAAAAGCATTCACCAGACCCGGTTTTCATCCAATGTCCCATCCAATTTTGGGGATTCATCATCTATAGGAGCGTCTTTGGGCTCTACAACTATTTTGGTGCCGTTGGGTTTTGGCCTATAGCTGCCATCTTTGCCCCAAGCCACCACCCGGCCGTGGCGATTTCATCGATCTCGTCGGCCGTCTCGGGTTTCTCCACCTGTGAGCCGTGAGCCACGCTCATCCCCAGGAGATCAAAAGTGATCAAACAGCAAAAGTACTGATACACGTTAAAGTAGTCATAAAATAGTCATTCATAAGAGTCAACAATATGTCAATAATATGTCATTGATACTTCGATGACCACTACTGCTGTTACTCATAACAACAATAGTGGACAATGCACACGTCTACAAACTTCACATAATGCATCATAATGGATAATTCTTTATCATTCTTTATCAATATATATACTGACACCAGGAACCATCACTGCAAGTTGAGGCATGTTTCTTGGGGACATAGTCCGTATAATCTGGGTTGGTTTCCATATGGGCGACGGCGGTTTTCCCATAATTTACGGTCATTTCAGTAGGGAAATGAGTTTCTAAACAATCATAGGATGGCATGGTGTGCCAAGTTTTGAAGACAACCCCACATTTCATCACAAATTAGAATTTGGGCCGAAGTCTGGGTTGCCCCTGTTTGTTCAGTCTTGACAACAGAATTTGACATGGACAAGGGAACAAATCTGGAACTTTGTCATTTAAACAGATTGAATTAATTGGATTTTGGATGTTGCTTAGGCGAGCCACCTTCTGCTTGGCCATCTCGAGTAGTGCGACTGCAATGCCCTGGTCATTGCAAACTGGGTGGCCCTTCTGCGACGGCTTTGTGTTACACCACTAGGAAACATCGGCACCGTGAATCCTCAGTGTTCCTGACAATCTTCGCTGATCGATGTGTCATCCAATTAGCAAAAGGGGTGACTTTCCATGGCTCCTGACCCCCAACAGGGGAAGCTGACAGAGGTCGATTCTACCTTCTCAAAATTGGGTAATTATACACAACTGGATAGCAAATACCAAAGATGACCGCGGTGGTTCTGTGGGACCAGACAACATTGACCCATTCTTGACCCACATAGGCAAGACTGTTGGAAACGCTGAGGACTTGTCTCTGATGGGAATTGTGATGCTGGCGTCGACCCATCTGGAACCTGATTATTCATGATTATTCATGATTATTCTGGAATATCTGAATCATGAGAATATTTATCAGAACACCATCCAACTGCCCTATTGTGAGACTGAATCCAGTTCAAATGGATCCAAATTGGAAAAGGATACTGCAACCCACACGTGATTTGAGGTAGAGCCTGCAAGATGCTGCCAACCGCACCACAGGAATCTCCGATGGCTCGTGTGAGGGTGAGCTGCAGTTGAAGCACCTGCGAGATTTCATCAATTTCACCATGATCCATTGATTCATCCATTGATTCATCCATTGATTCATCCAATCTACCCATCAGTTACATCACTATACCAACTTTGTGGTGGAAAAACACAACTGCGCCTGAAACACTCGATCCCATCGGTTCTCTCGGGTGTGCTTGGTGGGTGCGGACACTGCCTTGGACCATAGAAGGGGGGTACCATGGCCCCAGAAGAATCAGCAAGACCTCTGCATACTTGTTTGATCTTGTTTGGTAATTTCAACCTTCTGAGGTATCAAATCATCCTGCAAGTATATGAACATAATTGAACCATATTGAACCTGTATGAACCATTGCACCATCAACCAGTGATACCACCAAGACCGCCCGAATTCACGTCACTTTTCATCGCCAAGACACAGCCGACCATTCTTCGCCTCGGGCACAAATGATGCGCAGCTCCGGGCAAAAGCCCTGAAAGCTGGGCTCCTAGGCGAGAAGATCATCCCTGGGCATTTTCTGGCGATGAAGCGATGTTCTAAATCGACGACGTAGCGATACGTAGCAGCTGATGCTTCCGATAAATGATGCCCCTGTCTGAAAACATCGAGTGTAAACATCTAGACTACATAATCTAAACAACATATAAGCCAATAATCTAATAATAATATTATTTATTATTATACAGATAAATAAATAAATATATATATATATATATATTTGTGAGTCCTCCCTGTGCTAATCTCCCGCCTCTGCCGAGAGCAGCGTCAAACATTTTGACTCCAGAAAAGGGAAGCTGTATGTACCATGCCAGCAGCTGATGATGAACCATTATTCAAACATCATCCCAGCGCGCTTGGTCCACTA
>Ga0126342_10008108_pt1 | contig 18789 bp, 21 predicted proteins | sample Cyp1metagenome_FD_92528 | JGI IMG/M metagenome (GOLD analysis project Ga0126342, IMG submission 92528) | Coral microbial communities from Lord Howe Island, Old Settlement Bay, Australia - Cyphastrea 1 metagenome | ecosystem: Host-associated > Invertebrates > Cnidaria > Coral ...
GTCACCAGGCGTCCCTGGTGATATCCTAGGATCATATGAGGAGCTTCGTTGGATGGAGCCTCATATGTCCTCTCCATCCCCCTGCTAAGTTAGAAGTTTTACATCTTTTCAGATGGTTCACACTCTCACACACACACAGTTTATATACACATACATACACAACCTCCCAGATGTTCCCCACATAAGTTGGCAAGACCACATTCCTGACATGCTGCGAAGTCATGTTACCTTCAGGTTGGAACCCATGACAGCCAGCGATGTCATCATGGCCAAGATCAAGGGTGTGTTGAACCGAAGGTGCTGCGGGAAGGCAACCGTTGCGTTGCTCAGGAAGTTTCGCACCAAACAAGTTTCAGAATTTGGGAGTGTAGCAATGGGTTGGATGGGGCATACCTACCATCAGGGAAATATATATATATATATATATAGATATATTTACACACACAACATTACATTACATTACATTACATTACATTACATTACATTAATTGCATTACATTAATTACATTACATTACATTTCGTTTGCATACCATACCATACCATAACCTAACCTAATATAACATGCATACATACATATACATACGTATACATACGTATACATACGTATACATACATATACATACATATACATACATATGCATACATATACATACGTGTATATATACATACATATACATATACATATACATATACATACATACATAGATACATAGATACATAGATACATAGATACATAGATGCATAGATACATAGATGCATAGATACATAGTTACATAGATGCAAAGATAGATAGATAGATAGATACATAGATAGATAGATAGATAGGTAGATAGATAGATACATACATACATACTACATACATACATACATACATACATACATACATTTAGACATACATACATATATACATACACATATGTACATACACGTGTGCATATATATATATATGTATATATATATGCACATACACATATGTATATACACGTATGTATATGTATGTATATATATATATATGTTTATACACATGTATATAAGTGTGCATTTGAGTTTCTCAAGATTTGAGATTGTGTAACACTTCTGGACCTCTGGTGAATTTCCGTGTCAATGCAAGGTAGAGTACCAGTCTACTTCATATTGGAAACTTGGGCCGCCGCTAGTCTTTAACAAATCTATTGGATGGCTGGATGGCGGAAATGACATTTGCGTGCTCCCTGTCAAGAACCATAGCGTAAAGATCACAGGGATCACTCCAGCTGTGTTTCTGGAGGTCATGGGGTGGCAGGCAGGTTTTCCTACAGTTTCTGGTGCCTGCAAGGTTTCCCATGTTCCCTGTGACCGATGTCTGGTGCGCGATGTCCCCGGGCCGCCAGGAAAATCCGATCTGCTGAAATCTTTCGGCTGCTCGTTCTGCGTTGCGAGGGTTGCGAGTTGGGTTTGCCGCAGCCCATGCAGCGATTCAGTGCAAAGATATCAATGTGATTGTTTTCAATGGGTTAGGGAGGCGTTGGAACCAAAAGCGATCTGTGATCATCTGTGATCTGTGTGGCTTCTATTGGTTTCTAAGATGTTTGAAGGGAATGTTGGAACATATTGGAATTCATTTGGAGGATGATTTTTTGCACCAGACACTGCTGGGATCAGCGAGCAGCTGAGGTTTCTAGACACCAACGGCAATGGTGCTGTCTCTCCCTCAGAGTTGAACAATGGTTTGCGCAGGCGCTGGTTCCCGCGGTTGCCATCAGCCCCAACAATAAACAGGGTTTACTAGTTCAAAAAGATATGAAACGTCATTTATGGTCCAAAGATCTTTAAGGTCTGAAGGATGTACATGAAACTGAAGCTCCGGAAAGACATGAATTTGGTGCTGGAAAAAGTATGAACAGTCAAAGGTTGAGACCATTTCAGAAGAACAGCACTTAACAGCACTGTAGATATTTTTGCAGTCAGGTGGAACGTGCGCTGAGGAATCTGGCTGGTGTGCGGTGCTGTAACGCATCAGGTAGGAAACCTGCTGGAATGCTTCCTGTTTGCACCTATGGCTCAACTGTGCTTACTAGTGACACCAAAACTCGTTTGAGAAGATGTTGATTCAGCTTGACAATTGATATCCCGCCCCGCACCAACATCATACAAAGCTTGAGCTACTCGACATATATATATATATAAATAGATATATATTATATGTATATATGTTATTTATATATTATATATTTTGAATATATACAAGCATACGTGCACTCACTTGTATGCACGCACCCTGGGCAAACCTATGTGCATGTCGATGTCAAATATGTCCATACCAAACGCAAAAAAGTAGGAGCCACAGAGTTTTTTGTCTGGTTTCCTTGGCTGCAGCGTCCTGACAATGAATACAGCTAATGTAGCACGACTACATATTCTTCCAACTGCCACCCGGCCACCCAACAGATTTTCTGTTTTCCAGCCCGACCGGGATCAATTTTGAAGGGCATCTCCATAGGAACTTGGCTGAACACATTGTATGCAGCTTGCCATGCGCTGCGTCGCCCCGTATGCTTTGGGCACTGCTGCTGGGTTTACTACCCGAGTCCGGCAGCTATGTGGTTCACTTCTCATCCAGCCAGGCCTTGCAGCATCAGAATGACACTTCCGCTGCTGGAGTGAGCCTCTCAGTCGCTGGTCGCCGTTTTCAGTGCCAGTTGCCCAGTCTGGGGCAAGGCCGAGGCGGCCGGCGGGCCTATGTCGCGCAACTGCGCAGCGCTGGGCTGCAAGGGCATTGCGTCCAAGGGCGGACGGACGATCGGCAGGACTTTGAGCTGTGCATTGGTTTCTGGATGGATGGTAGCCATACATTTTTTTCCTCTATATAGGCTAGTTTGGACATGCATTTTTGGGATTGGATGGGTTTACCTTTACATCATTCACATCCGACTGCAAGTTCAACTTTGAGCAGGTTCGCATCTCTCGATTGGTGGCCGTGTGGCCCAGCGGCAGCAGCGCCTGGACAGCGCGGGCGCGGCGGGCTTTGAGCAGCGTTATTTGGGGGCAGGTCTACATGCCATACTGGACTGCACCTGCCGCCAGCCCGAGGAGAAAGAGACACCTGAGCGCAGGAGGCCGGTACCCTGCATGTTGGGGGAGCACGTCTGGACGCCTACAGAGATGGGGGAAGACCTGGCCATGGTGGTGGGAACTCTGAGCCAGACACTGTTCCTGCGCTGGATTCAACGTGGTGCACCCAAGACCTCCTTCAAGATGCCTAAAAGCGTTCTGCGCTCAGCTGAGGATGGAAGGAGCTGTTCGGAAACCATGCCGAGGAGATGATTGGGGTGTGGTGTGGGTCTGACAGAACTACAGTTGGAGTGATACAGATGGTAAAGATGATACATATGATAAATATGATAAATATGATAGATATGATAACTATGATAAAGATGATGCATGTGATAAAGAAGAGGACTATGACAAAGAAAAAAGAAGAAGAATAAGGGAATGAAGAAGAAGGGAAGAAGAAAAAGAAGAAGAAGAAGAAGAGGAAGAAGAAGAAGAAAAATAAGAAGAAGAAGAAAAAGAAGAAGAAGAGGAAGAAGAAGAAGAAAAAGAAGAAGACGAAGGGGAAGGGGAAGAAGGGGAAGAAGAAGAAGAAGAGGAAGAAGAAGAAGAAGAAGAGGAAGAAGAAGAAGAAGAGGAGGAAGAAGAAGAAGAAGAGGAAGAAGAAGAAGAAAAAGAAGAAGGGGAAGGGGAAGAAGGGGAAGAAGAAGAAGAAGAAGAACAAGAAGAAGACGAACCATAGAAGAAGAACCAAAGAAGAAGACACATGTAACGATGACCATTGCGAAGGTCCTAAGGTCCTAAGGTGGATCAATACCAATGAAACCTAGTGAATCTGATGCGACCGATCAGGAGACCATGGCCCTTTAGCCTTGGCATTTCAAAGGTGGAGTCCGATGACAGCTGGCCTCCTGGGGATCTGTTTGCCGTGCGGCTCAAAACCCGGGCCTGCTGCAAGGTGGATGAAGATGTAGCTACCGCTGTATTGAGCCTGCTGGAACCCTTGGAAGGCACCTGTCAGTACGTGCAAAACGGCTGGTGGACCTACGAGCTCTGCTGGCCCTGGCACGTGCGGAGGCTGCACGTCCAAACCACCGCAGAGATTGACGAAACAATCTTTCGCATCATCGATTTTGGGGAGGGAAACAGCCAGAGGACCACCATCAGTGGTGCCACCAGAGCAGAGGTGGCCAGCATGGGCGGGGTACTGGGCTTCTTCGGTTCCACGCCACAGGTAGAGCTGCGAAGGACCTTGGCGGGCAAACGGCAGCAGGGTGTCCGGGGCATTGCGTGGCCACAGGAGGTGATGGTGCCCTTGGAATCGGGTGACGATTGTCGCATCGCGGCCAACCACTGGGTGATCTCGGTGACTGGCTTGGGGCACGGGAGTCCGGTGCAACTGGAGGCACGTTCTTCTTCTTCTTCTTCTTCTAAACTTTGGGGATGGGAGTGGCCACTGGGGATTGTTTCGATTTTTAAGGACCCTGTGGGAAACAGTTTCGATTTTCCCACGGGCAAGTAAGATTACCAGAGGGCACAAGGACTTTCTGAGAGCCTTCTCATTCAAATATGAGAACATCTGATTCTTTGAACATCTATATTTATATTATATATCTATATGACATTTGTAGCTGCATCTGTCAGCATACATGGATATGGGATTATATAGGATCAGGATGACATACAGATCAAACTCATGATGGCTCCTGCAGGTGGCCGGTGTGGGTGGACCCTTCAACCCCGCCACTGTTGACTCCGTGGAGGGCTACCTGGCCATGGACCCAAACAACGTGGACGGATGCGGAAGCTTCACCCAACGCTATGAGGGCGCCATCGTCTTGGTGAAGCGGGGGAACTGCTTCTTTCAGGCCGTGGTTGACTGGTGGTAAAGGGATCTGCATTAGCTCAGGAGCATTTAGGAGCGATTGAAACGGGAGATCCGGTTTTGGGAGTCAAATTGGGGCCAAGGAGATCCAGACACCCTTTGCTGTTGGAGAGAAGTTGCAGGTGTTTTCCAGAGCACCCAAGAATGCCCCCTCAACTGGGTAGAGGTGGAGTTCTGTAGCTGCCAAAGTCTAACATTTTGGCATGTCCTTGCCATTTTCCCGGGTCTGAACCCCAACTTGGATAGACTAAAGCTGCCTTCGTCTGGATGTTAATTCTACTGCAGTTGGTAAGTGGTTTATTCTTGTGTTTGCTGTTTGCATCCCAGGAAAAGCCCAGGAGTGAGTAGGGGACTTGCTCACCAGGTTCATCAAACAAGTGCGCTGTTCAAAATATCTTTTCATTTTTCATGGTTTACGAACTATTTGGGTAGACCCCCTCTTTATTTTTTCAGTCCAACTGGTATTTTGCTTGCTTAGCATCCTAATTTCTGTCAATTCGATTCAACCCACATTTTGAATCATTGTGAGAGGCTTTACTATTCAGTTTTACTATCAAAATTGGCAGCTTCAACCACTTGCTATCCACAGGTCTCAACGTAATTTACCATGGATTTCACCATGGATTTTATCAAAATTTACCATGATCATCCCATCCCATATTCATGGTTAACCATTCATCAACCACTGATATAAAACCATGAATCAGCCATTCACCATGAATCTCCGCTGATCACCGGAGGTGAAGGCCGGGACCGCGGAGGAGGCCGGCGCCGTGGCGGTGGTGATCTACAACGACCAGCGGCCGCCGGTGGAATCCATGGAAGGTGCGCCGAAATATCAACCATTAACTGTCGTTAATAACTTGATTAATAGTGGTTAAAAGATTACCGCCTAGATATTGAAGAGATAACGCAGTAAACAAATGCAAACAACCTCTAACTTTTCCCCACGAGCAGACTCCAGCAAACTTGAGAGAAAATTTCTAATTGACGGATTAGTTGACAGTTTATGATAACGTTCAATCCCTGTTTCTGACGGTCAAATCCCCATTTCTGGTGTTGAAATCCAGATCTTTAGATGCTCCAATCCCTATTTTGTAAATCATGTAAATTTCGCATTTTGGATGGTACGAATCACCATGTTTGAGGGTACAACCCCCCATGTTTCGTGTTTTTTTCAATTTTTTATTTTTGACCAGGCGTGGAGGAGTTGCTGCCTCCCCGGATCCCCAGCGTCTTCGTCCATGCGGAGCAGGGTCAGCAACTGTTGCGACACCAGCGCAGCCGTGCGACCGTCGCCAAGGCGGATGGCGCATCATCCGTGGTTGGTTACTGGGTAATGATGGTTGAATCTATGGTCAAAAATGGTTATACAGTAATTATTCATTTTTTTTGGATTTTTGAGGGTGATTTGTGTTGGGGATGTAATGTGAGTGGAATCGCAATGCCATGAAGAACTGCCACTTGGGAATGGTTTTGACCTTTTTATGGTATTGGGGTTTATGATTGGGTTTTCTGCATTACCTGCGCATGGCTATGGTCAAATCTTGAGCGGTTTTGGTGAACTACCATTTATTTCTGCTCAAGTTCCTATTCCAAACCATTTAAACTGGGCCTAATCATTTGGAGAGCGACTACATGGGCGTATTGCAGGTTTGCGGGATGGGTGTAAATATACCTATAGATTATAGATGATTTAGTTTCTATCCATTATGTCGGATATACGTACACACACATATATATATATATATATACCACACACACACATGTATGTATATTAATGTATATTATACATATAAATATATGTGCACATGATTTTGAACTATTCCCAGGATTCCCAGATGGAGTAAAATGAAGGGATAAATGGCGATGGGGAGGAGAAAGAGACAGAGTGAGGAGGCATATAGAACTAATAGGCCGTTTTTTCTATCCGATACCCATCGATTCTGACTTCAGGGATCATGGTGTTTTCGGTGGTCATGCTGCATTTTTTTTCCGATGATGTAAGCATTAGGGTGGTTCTATCTCCAGTATGGTATTCAGCTTGCACAATTAAAATTGGAAGATGATGCGAGCTCCGAAGTTCCACACCATATTTCATTGGATTAGTTCGAGGGGAAACTTGCAAACATCCGCATATTTGAGGGGAAAAACTTGGCTTCCCATCGCTTGTCCTTCAAATAATCCCAATCATCCCGTGGTTCAAAATCCAAAACACTTATAACAAATGCCATAACTTGGTATTTTGCCAAAAATGATTGGGCTATATTGGATCTATGCCACTTCCTTTGTTGTCTTCCATCCCATGTGGCCAGGTGGGGGACGACCAGCTTCAACTCTCAGATCCCATCACTGGCCATGTGGTCTTTCGGTGTAGCGAGGATTTTCAGAGGCAAAGGACAGTTGGCCTGGCTTGGCCTCAATTTTGGTCTCATTTGGTTTTTTGATGTAGATTTTAAATCTATTTTGTTTTTTTTTTTGGCCGGGAGGTTGGCCTTTGTTTTGAACACTAGGGGGGAATGAGCTAGGGAACTTTGAGGATCCGCAGAGATCCCTGGGTCTCCAGGATGTGCCAAGTTGGCGACACCGTGGATGTGAAGTTGTGGGTCAAGTCCACTTCGAGCACCCAGACCTTTCCGCAGCCGTCCTTCACTGAGACGGTTGCTGCAGCTGAAATGGGGCGGGTTTTGGGGGCGGTTGGGTTTGGGGAGCCAAGGCCTTTGGCACAGTATTCTGTCGTAGTTCTTATATTAAAGGGAGGAGATGCCGAGAAACAGATTGGGCCTAGCCAGTGGCCAAAAGTATCCAAAAGTTTGATACTTCTCAAGTTGACTCGGTCAAGAGCTTCAAAATGGGGGATTTCGATGGATTTCGTAGCCCGCGATTTCAAGAGTTGCAGAAGTTTGTGCCGCCGATATGGAATGGTTGAGTTTCCTGATCTGATCCCAGACCAGGTACAAGTTGCATCCCCTGTGAAGAACCACTCCGTTAGGGGAGCTATGGTAGGAGGTATGTTAGGAGGTATGAGTGGTATGGCGGCTTCTTCCTTGGTGAACTCTCAATTTTGGTTGATCATAATTTGGACATCATTATTTTCTGATGAAACCATATGACATCCCAATTTTGCTAGTTACAATTCTGTTCCCTAAAGTTAGTCACAGCTGCATTTTTTCATGGTTGATTGATGTCAATTGCCTATTCTTGGTTCGAAAAATCATCAACATCCCCATGTTTTCTTTGGATTTTGTCAATTCTTGTTTACCCCCAAGCATTGAGGGTCAGATCCCAATTTTCCATCGCTGTAAGGAACAGGAACTGCACGAGCTGGCTGTAATCCAGGCACAGGTCGACAGCTCGTCCCTGCGGATGCTGCGTGGGCAGATCCTCGAGACGGACAACGAGATGCTTCGCGGCAGGTTTTTGGATGGGAAAGTCCTGGATTTTAGTGACCTAGTGATCCATGAACCCCTAAAAAGATAGGAAAGTCGAAGCTAAATCAGCAAATTTTAGTAGGGGCGCACTGTTTTCCGATCTTTTTTTCGGAGACTTCGAAAAAGAAGGAGGGGGAACAAGGAACAATTTAGATGAGTTCAGAATCGTAAAGAGGGATTTCAACCATGGGGATTTAAACGTCAAAGATAGAGAAAAACATGAGCCAGTCATGGGGTCTCACACAACATGGGACTTGGATCAGGCCTGGGATGTATAACAAATTGATATGAAATGATCCATGAAGATTTTCCTGGATTGATGGGCCCCTCCCATTTGATGGTGGTGTCAGCCTAAGACTGACGGATTGAGAATTCTTGCCTGGGTCCGATTTTCAGATGTGCAAGCTCTGGCAGGCCAATACTCAGTAGATGGTCAAGTTGCAGCAGAAATGGTAACGCATGGTAAAACAAAATTCAGGACGCTGCTCTTCTTTGCATACTGATCCCGATAGTTTGCAGTGGAGTTGGCACCACAAGCCCTGGGCCTAAGGACGCTGCTGGTGCAATGGCTTGGCGAAGGTGAGCAGGACCTCATCTTGGGCACGGTGCCAGGGATGAAACTGCACCAAGAGCCGCCGGCCACCTGGGTTTGCTTCGGCGATGGGTTTGGCCAAGGGGGGAAATCTGCCAAACATGGGGAATCTACTGGGAATGGTTTGGGGAATCTATAGGGGATCTAAAGGGAATCATAGGGAATCTGTATGCAATGGTTTCTTCATTTTCTAGGGGGCCCAAAACATGCAAATCCAAGGCGAAGGTTCCGCTGAGGGCCGCCTTTCGCGATGGTGTCCCATGCGGTGGGTCCCGCGACGTGTGGATTGAAAAACTGCTGGAGCCATATGCCTGCAATGCGGAGTTCGTGGTGCATGTAGCCAGCCTTTGTGCTGTCACCTGGCATGGTTTGGCTGTTAAGTTTTGCAGGGAACAAGTGCCCACAATGGGACACACTACCAGCTGCAGACTTCAAACATCTTCAAACGCTTGACGTTTTTTACAATTATTCTTTTTGGGGCTCCCAGCTCATCACGGTGTTGTGTTTTATTTGCCAAGCCTTGGAGCTTCCAGAGCTGAATCTCAGGTACCACAGCTGTCACCACAGAAGCCGCAAGAACAACAGGACATTTTTTGCAAAGAATCTGAGCAAACAAGTGGATGACTGGGTGGTTTGCTGATCGTTAGCAGTTCTCCGGGGAGTTATCAACGGGGCAACACACACACGCACACACACACACACGCACATATTTCTTGTGTGATATTACGTGAAGATGCTCGAAGTTGGCAGCCAGCACTCAATAATGCAGCCTGATTTGCCTGACAAATTGGCGTTTTTCATTATTCGATAGCACTTGCAATCATTGATCACAGATAGATGAGATGATTGGTCCACTTTCTTACCAGGTGCATCCAGGTGCCGAATTTTCATCAGTGGGTGCTGTGACCTTGGGAGACAACTGGGTAGCAAACCATCTATTCACTGTCGCCTGCTCCATAGTTGCTGGCAAGCACCCTGTGCTTCTGGCATTGCAAAGTTTCACCCGCCGTTGGGTGCTGGCAGCGGTCAGCAGCGAAAGAGAAAAAACGACCGCACACCTGACATGGGAACCCATCCAATTGTTACCACGACATGGGAATGTGGGTCGAATGCGAGACCCAATAGGAATGCAGCTATTGGGCTATTGGTCAAATAGCACCAAATAATTACGTGGAGACAATGATAAACGAATACATATAAATAAAACACACACACACATGTATATTACACGCACATAGATATATTCAATGATATTCATATAGACCTGGTCTTTGTGAGCCGGGCCAGGCTGGGGGTCCACAAGTTGAAAGATGGGGAGCTTCGGGAGATGGTGGCCGCGCTGGATGTGGATCAGAGCCTCGATGGGATGGTTTTTCGGTCGCTGGTTAGGGAGCCACATGGAGCCAACAAGAATGGGGGGATGAAAATATGGATGAAAAATATGGATATTTTTTAGGTTATGGCAAGGGAAAGGCTGGAAAGGTGTGATTTTCCCGAGATTGGGATTGGGAAAACATGACAAAGTCACAAAGTACGTATTCAGATTGGGCAACCATACATCAGTGAATACGAGATGGCTCCAAATCAGGTTTGGGATTTGGTATAGATCACCCAGATTTCTTTCGCAAGATGTGTGATCTGAGTTTGTCACCAGCCAGATGACTCTCTGATGCTTGATGTGGAGATTGTACCGCTGTTTGGTGCGGGGGATCTATGGATGCTTGAAATCATCATGGACTAACCAGTGGCACATGTAGGCACCTATGGTGTTGACAGATGTGAATTCCACCTGGTGGATCTACTAGCGATTTTTGGTTGTACCCACCTGAAAGCCACGAAATGGGCATGTAAACCTTAAAACCATATCTGACTGTAAGCTGAGCGTGTGAGATTCCATGTCGCTGCATGTATCACTTGAGGTCAGCCAAGTCAGCTTTATTTATCCAGGTGACCCCAGCCGGCCCAAGGAGTGGTGATATCAGCCTCTATGAGCCCCTTGGCTCCACCATGACCTTCACCCCTCGACGAAAACCGAGATTTCTCGCTGAGGTTTGACAAGGCGCTGCGCTTGGCGGAGAAGAAGGCGCGCTTCGAGGGCAGAGAGGAACTGGTGGATACCTGGAAGGTGCCCCCTGAGCGCCTCGCTTGCGATTGGGAGCTGATAGCTGGGCAGCATGAGATGGATGGGCAGGATGGGATGAACAGCTGCCCAAGTTCCCATTTTCCCCGTTGCTGGAATGTCTGAGGCTGGCGTTGGACTTTGGCCAGAAATATGAGCCTGGCCTGATGGTAGTCAGTCGAAATCCAAAACAGCACGAGACTCCAAGAGCTGATTTTGATCATCTCACATAGACTGGCCCTTTGGGACTTTGGCAGCCCAGAAGAACTTGGATGACCTCAAAGGGAGGTTCCCGCAATGTTTCGCACCGAGGACTGGTCCAAGCGAACCATGAAGTTCGATGGCAAATACACGGGTGAAGATGTTTCCACCATGGCACAGGCTGGCAGTGAGCTGATGGATCAGTCATTGGAGTCCCTTGGCGTGCAAGAAAAACACAGCTTCCAACGTGAGGATTCCTCCTGCTGGTGTTTACCCAAAGATTGGCCATACATCATTTGATATCATATTAATATTGTGATATTATTATCATTGGTCTACTGTATTTACTTTCATTTCTTATAGGCCCTGTAAATGCTCATGATTGGGCTTGCCACATTGCATCGGTTGTTTTGTGAGGATTATATATCCATGTTCATGCCATTTCTATGTATCTGGAACGTGAAAACAAATCAACAGCCTACAGTACACGAAAACGTGGCACAGTACGTTGTATAGTCCATGTTGGGGTGTTGGGGTGGGTATTGCCTTCCCAGGCAATGTGTTGCGAATTACCTAGGCCTCAAGTACCCGTTATAGGTAAATTAGCTACAAGGGGGGGGGAACATTCTTTTTGCCACTTTATCTCTATATATTCACCCACTTTATCTTCCTTGTACCTGGAATGTTGAGAGCAACCCTATGAAACTGCCACCAAGAAAGCGAGGGTGCCACGGGCATTTACAAGTTACGGGATTGGACCATTCGCAAGACACTCCTTGGAAAATCCTCCCATTTTTGCCACAAAAAAGGGTCATCTCAAGGTTTGACGATTTCCTCAACGAGTCGCAGTGGAACTCCCAGATGACCTCGCAGCCAAGCCTCCTGGAATGATGAAATAGTTTTCTTCACCACAACGAGGCTTGGGCCAACCCCTCGTCTTCTTGGGGTCCCCATCAACCAACAGGGTTTAGCAGCGACCAACCCCTAGTCCTGCCCGACTTTTTGAATTCATAAATTGATTCAATCATTTAGAGTACGTATTGATGATGGTTAGAATCGTATTGATGATTGATAAAAATGTATTGTATTTGTTTTAACCACGTGATATTGATAATTCCATATAACGTGTTTTGTATATTAAAACTCATTGAATTGTACTTCTGATTCTGACTGTATTGAATTGTCACGTCATACTGAGAGTCAGACTGTATAGATATCTGGGCTTGGAATTGTTGAAGCAAATGACCAGAATCATTCACAGTTGAGCGAGCAGGAGGTTGTTCTCTCCGCCACCCCTGAGCCCCAAACTCCAGTTGGAAAAAGTGTCAAGGAAATGGGCCCCTCATTTCATCAGCCTAAGGTTGATGAAATCACTGAATGTACAACGACCTCCCCAAAAGATAGAATAGAACACCGAAATTTAAGAATCCTACGAAAATAGCGGTCACTGAAAGTAACTTATGTATACTTATGTACTTTTTCTATCTTTTTGGGCGTTACTGAGGAGATTTGGTCAAACCTCCATGGTTCCAAGGGGCCAGGCCGTTGCCGCCCAGGTACGTTGCTGAACGCTGCCAGCCACCGCTGGATGCAAGCGTCCACCGGCCCCTGGGGAGCCGCACTGTCTGCACCGGTCGGTGCCGTGGCGCCAGGATGCGCCAGGGCTGGTGGAATGGGGTACCCTCTCGTCATAGCAAAGCTATGGAAGCCAGGGCCCCATTGAGTTCGATGATTTAATAATATCTAATATATCCCCATATATTACATAGTAACTTTAGTATGCTGTCCTGATTCAAAGCCGTGATTTTCCGTGGCAAAGTTGCGCAAATTACTGGAGGGCACGCCCGAAACCTTAAATGTTCATAAATTCATAAACCATACTGATTAGCTCACCACTATTGTAACTCTGGGGGTTTATGGTTTGTCAAAGATGGGCTGCATCGTACCTCTGTCTGCATCAATAATTAACAAGCACTCTTTGGTGCCTCGAATGATCCGAAGTCACCAGAATTGTGTCCAGTTGGAAGTGGCTGAGGTTCGGGTAATTTGCATGTAGCTTGGCACAGCAGTTTACAGCCGCGACCTGCGGATGGGCATCCAGTGGAAGAACATTGGAAGGGAGGGGTCACAAGCTAGCTGCATGAGCTGCACGAGCTGCACGTGGGTTTACATATGTAAAAACTAGTTCCAGGGAAAGTACGTACAGATCACCTTATGATGATGTATGCTCCTTACACGGAAGGCTTGAGGTTCGAGATTCTGGTTCTATCCGCTCGTGGTGAAGGTCTCATTCGCCAGAATGCATCCTGTCCTGGATCTTCTTTAAAGTAGGGACTTGGTTCACCCCCACAGTTTGTTGATGTTTGTGTTGTGTCTCATAATATAGACGCATAAAAAAAAATATTTTGAGCCGGTAAATCCCCTATGATGTTTCCCACCTGCAAATTTGGAAGCCTCAAATTCCATGGTTCTTGAGTCATATATTATCCGGCTGAACCCAGCCCGAGACAAACCCAAATGTCATATGGTTGCTTATAATAGGCTTGTAATTACCCATTATATCCCCATTATATTCTCACTGTATCCGAAATATGTGTGTATATCTACTGTATTATATATATATGTATATATATTTTTATACGATACACCTCCCCGTTACAACGTGTTACAACCCCATTATATTCACAGTATATCCCAGCGTCACATCCCCACTTCGATATCTGTTGCTGTCCGCTGTTCCGAGGACAACTTCATCTTCCGGCAGAGGCTGGTGGACAACACCTGGGCTTCACGGCCTCCGAAGATCGAGCACGAGCGCTTGCCGCCGCTTGGAGCGACGGGACGTGGATGTGGTGGCCCCGGCCCAAGGCATGTTTTTTTTTGGATCTTTTCCGACCTGGTGAAATTTGGCGATTCCAACTTTTTCACTTTGGTGGTAAAAAAAGGCTTTACCGTGGTGGTAAAGCCAGTTTCCGAAACTGTTTCTGCTGATATTCCCAGTGAATGAGGTTGACATCATCCTTTCTGTGGGATTCAACTATAACTATGATTAGTGGTGGACCCCTTTGCGATTTAGACATCTCAAAGGTGAAACCCGCAGGGTGAAACCCTGATGTTGCTTGAGCTGAGGCTCTACAGATATGGTCGCTTCAAGCGCCGAGCTCATGGGAGCGAGGGGTAGGAAGACTCGGATATATAGATGTATACACGTAGATTTGTAACATATCTGGGTTCAAACAACCTTGATGAGCTTGGTCTAACCACCAAAAATAAGGCAAATGAGCGATTTGACTTCCAGAAACTGGAAGAATATTGGCAGATGTCAGCAACAGAAAAAGGAGACAGAACAAACTGCTTAGATATGTTGGAAAATGGGAGGGTCTCCAAAATCACTGGCTGGGTCTTTCAGGTTTCCGGAAAACCATCCAAGTTGGGGTTCCCCCCTTCGGAAGTGGAAAAGCCCCCTGTCCTACATCCCAAGAAGCGAACCCAAATGAACCTTAATCATTGACCCAGCATGTAGCAACCAGGAAAAAACTGAACCACAATTTCTTACTAAACGTTATATAGTAGGGTTCTACCTTTCCTCTCATTTTCTTGGGTTTATTTTGCTATGCTGAACATAGTCTACATACACATCTATCCATCTATCTATCCATCCATCCATCCAGCCAGCCATCCATCCATCTATCCATCTACCAATCTATAAATATACAGTACATACTACACACCCACACACACACATATATATAATATACACATATACACACATACACATACATAGATCAACAAAACGCACATATACATGCATATACATACAGGTTACATAATGTTACATATACAACGTACATACACGTATACACGTACAACACTTCAATATCCGTAGAATTCTTCGATTTCGCAGGCGTGCCATCGCGGAGACGCGCTGGGGCGCGGAGCCGGTGCAGGTGCCGGAGCCGATGCTGAAGAGCAGAGATGCTGGGCAGCCAGAGCTTCACCAGGAAAAATCTGGGGTTAACTACGTGAAACATGGGAACATCTAGGAAAATCTGGAAATTTCACTGGCGAAATTTGACCCAAATCTGGTGATTTTTGACCATAGAAAGGGATGACATTTGATGGTGAAGTTCACCAGCAAAAAGAGGGATTGGGGAGTTTAAGCAATGAGGACATTGCAAAGAAACTGGGATATTCGGTATTGCGAAGATGTAGATTTTTTGTAGCACCCACTGAACTGCTTAAGAACCCATGGAGAGCTTCTCCATGTATAGGGGGGAATAAACCTACACACTGGGCTTGCTGAGTCAGTGATTGCGATTTTTGTTCTTTTCAGTGACTCATTTGCAAACGGGGAATCAACTGGCATTTTTTTGGGACCCCTTGAAGCAAATCCATGTGGGTATTACGGTCAAATCTTGAGACCCAGGGAACTGCAAGTCTGGGTCACTTTCTGACCACCGGAGGTTTTGTCAGCATTTCCCATTGAAGGACTTCTCCATGGTGTTCTCGGTATATTAAAATTTCAGATGTTTGTGGTCACAGTCACGACCGCTCTGAAGATTTGAATGGTTCCACACAAGTTCTTTCTAGTTGCCTTTCTCATTTTGTACCCGGCTTTTGATGTTGCAATTCATAACTCTTCGCAATGCCCCTCAAAAGATCCCAGTTTACAAGAACCACATGTCACCCACCATTCCCCAAGTTTAAGCCAGTTTTGCAACGGAGTTGTTTCACTTGAATGATAGAAACACGCCAAATAAATCAAAACAATGAGATACAACAAACATCTTGGAACAATTTAGAGGGATACTCATGATACTCCAAATAGAACAATGCCGGAGGACTCGGCCGAGCCACTTCTTTTACTGATGGTCCCCGTAGAGTTGGGCCGGGAACATGGGACCCACGGGGCCCATGGCCCAGTTCCTTGGGATGAGCCCAGGATGGGTGCTTGACGGCCAGCCGTCCCCGGCGCTTGGCGGACTTAGACCGTGGGAGGCGGGTCCCAATGAGGCACTCACGTATATAGGTCAAGGCAATCCAGCAAGCCCCACAAAAAGCCAAAGGATCACCAGCATGTGGAGGTGAATGTCCTGTCTTTTGGATGCTTGAAATGTGATTCTCTTCATTTCTGGGATGTGAAAGCTAGGCTGCATTTTGGAAACAACCTTTACCCAGTGCATCCTTAATCTATGGTCAGATTTTTCTGCTGGGGGGAGGTTGCAGGTTACCTGTCTTATGTGCGTTATACATCGTTATACTACCGTTATACCGTTATACTGTGTTCGTGGCTGTGGGACCTGTGGAAGGTTACATAGATCTACCACCCAACACACGAAGTGAATCTGTGACTGGGCAGGTCATCGCGGTGTCCATTTCTTGACCTCTTCACCCTGCTGAAAAAGTGCTGAAAAGTCTGTGTAAAAACGTGTACTTGCGATTACTTAAGTATAATATCATTCCCATAGGATCCATGTATGGTATATATGCTAACATTGGGGGTATATTGATGGTAAATGTCACCATAGCATACATGGATCCTATAGGATTGATCATTACTGATATGCATCATTCCAAATTGGAGGCTAAATGTTCCGAAATCTCGGAGCCGAATCCAGAGGATCCTCAGTTGAAACCTCAGTTGTCCTATAGAATCCCTCAGTGCGCACCCAGTTGTGCCATGTTGTGCCCCCCTTGGGATCATCCGAAATCTGACAGGGAAAAGTTCAACGCGCCACTGCTGAAATCCGTGATCGACTGTGTGGTCTTCGGGCACGACTTGGACTTCTCCAATGATAAGAGCTGCAACGACCCCTTTAAGGCGACGGCTGGGATTCGCAGCGGCTGGGAGCTGCAGATCGCATGACTTATATGACTGACTTAGTATTTTCTGATATTTTCTGGGTGACTTGCCAAGTCGGATCTGAGATGATCATAGATGATCTGAGTCGCCCAAGCTTGGAGGCAAAGTTCCAGGGAGCCTATGGCAAAGCTTCGTGGTTTACTTCTGAAGAAGATTTGGGAAGCGGCTTGTTTAGACACACCATCGTGTGACGCCTGCGACATATGAGAACACATTTCCTTCACCTGGCCATGGAGCAAGTAGGACTCGAACGGACCTATCGAACTATCCTCAACTGCTCTTTGGTTTCAAAGACATTCAAGACTTTTTCAAGCATATTTAGGATGATCATACCCAATGACGAGCAGATTTTTCGCTTGAAACAACCCAATCAGTCAACATCTAAAGAGAATACAGTAATTAGACGGGTGTTTACATGCTCCTTTGATTTTCAAGTCACAGCCAGCTGGTTTAAGATCAACTGGCCAGAGTGGTGCGACTGTTGGACGCTTTGAGCTTGATAGAATGGTGGCGCGCACTGGGTACACGCTGAAGTTCCACATCCCTATCCTCAGCAACGGAGAAATGATTCTATGCATGTTCATGTGCATATGTTACACATGCGGATAATAAACTTCACAGAGCCACATGCGGATACACAGACATTAGATTAGATACATATGTAGATATCATGGACACGCATGCCTTCTCAGCAAGGACATGCCACTCCTTGTTGAGCTACAAGAGGAAATAGATATGGAGGGTTATTTATTTATATTTTTTTTTGCGGCAAGTTTTGGATTTCTTTTTTTTCTGGGTTCCTGGTTCTATATATGCTTTCCTGCTTCTCTGCTTTTCTGCTTTTTGCTTTTCCTGCTTCTCTGCTTGTCTGCTTTTCTGCTTTTTGTGTTTCCTGCTTTTTGCTTTTCCTGCTTCTCTGCTTTTCAGGCTTCTCTGCTTTGCTTTTGTGCTTCTGTGCCTTTCAACTTCTACTATTCCACTTTTTCTTTTCTTCAGTCATGTGTTTTTGCTGCTCTACTTCCTGCTCCTCTGCTTCTCTGCTTCCTGTCTGTACGGCCTCTCTTTTTTTTTCCCTTTTTTTTTGCTTTATTCTCCCCTAGTTGTATCCTAAATGAAACCCTAAAGACCCTAGGTGAAACCCAAAGAAACCCTAAAGAAATCCTGATAAGAACTCCTGATAAGGGACCCCAAAGAAACCATAAATTAACCCTAAAGAAACCATGAATGAAACCCTAAAGAAACTTTGAATGACACCCTAAATGACCTCCTAAAGAAACCCTAAATGACACTCCAAAAACCCTAAATGAAACCCTAAATGAAACCCTAAATGAAACCCTAAATGAAACCCTAAAGAACCCCTAAAAAAGAAACCCTAACTGAAACCCTAAATAAAACCCTAAAGAAGCCCTAAAGAAACCCACATGAACGTTTCAAAATCTTGATCAGAAATCCTGATAAGAAACCCTACATGGACCCCTAAAGAACCCCCACATGAAACTCCAAAGAAACCCTAAACCCAAAGAAACCTTAAATGAAACCCTGCCTATAATTATCGAAGGAAGTTTAGAAGTCAAACTTCCGACAATATGGACAGATGAAAAGCAGAGCAGGGAAGAGGCAGAGAGAAGAGAAAGATTAGAAGAAAGAAGAGTAGAAGAGAAAGAGTA
>Ga0126342_10008109_pt1 | contig 18788 bp, 15 predicted proteins | sample Cyp1metagenome_FD_92528 | JGI IMG/M metagenome (GOLD analysis project Ga0126342, IMG submission 92528) | Coral microbial communities from Lord Howe Island, Old Settlement Bay, Australia - Cyphastrea 1 metagenome | ecosystem: Host-associated > Invertebrates > Cnidaria > Coral ...
ACAATGTGGTGCCCCCAAGATAGCTAAGTTGGTTTATAACTCTAATAAGTAGGACTTATGGTAGATATATCTACAGTTAATGGGATTATAAATCAACTTATAACTAGGGGGCACCACCTTGTAGGGATATGGCGGCTAAAGTCTAAAAATGTGATATACCCCCATAAATGGAGGAAAATGATCATCAATCAAGCTTGGTGGTATGCCATTTGCAGACAATTCGCTGTATTAGCTACCCTGCAGTAAACTAACAATATCCATTTATAGATGATTTACCTATGATACATCTTGATCGCTCCCATAGCTATACTGTATATGTTAAATTTCACCTGCCTGCGGCCGCTGAAAATCCGGGGTTAGACTTGGGACGTGCAAGGCTTGGGTCGGGATTTGACCAAGCATGGAAATTTAACCAAGGAAACTGGAGATTTGATCAGAGGGATCTAATATCATGGGATATGATATGCAACATTTTATGTAACCAGCTATGATGATATGGGTCTGGAGCTAGCCCAAATTCTTCGAAATTGCGGCCATTTTTGGCGGGGAAACGCATAGTGACTAGCTTGGCATCCTTCATTTTTGGATGCCTCGTTTGGTGCAACACCCCCACAATGATCTTCCGCCTGAGGTTGGCTGGCTCTGTACTGAACTTGGGATTCAGAATTCAGACCCAGATTCCCGATTCCCATGATTGATCATAATTTTTCTCCATTCTTCGCCAGTTCTATTGGGGGCCCATCCATGGCTTATTGAGAGCCAAAAAGCATTGGCCAGGTGGTCTTAAAGGTGGGACAGAGCTTGGAAGCAAGTCAACAATTGGCCCGTGTGGTCTATGTTGCTTGGCTGATTCGGATTTTTGAGGATCGGCTAGAGCACTTCCTGAAGAGTTTTTCGTTTTTTTTGATTTCTGAGATTTGGAAAGTCCATGAAGAGTAGGATGGCCAAGCAGATAGAGATATGAAAAGCTATGCAGAAAATTTAAGTGATCCGCTAGTGGATGGTGTATTTCAGGAGGGGTATCCAGTGGTTTGGATAAGACCATCCTTCTGAAGTATGGTTAGATGTTCTCCAAGTAACTCTCGTGATACTGCAGTTTTCGGCATAACTGCAACTGACAATCTTTCATTTGCGGAATATTTTTTTCATCAGGAAAATCGGAATTTCCTACAGCATGCAGCATATAGTGACAAATTGAACCTTTTTTATCGCTTTGGTGGTTTCATTTTACATATTTTCCTGTTAGTTGGGATGATTTTATACGCATGACCTAGTTTTAAAAGAAACCACCCATCTGCAATTTCTAGCGGTCAACACACGTCAATCCCATTGACAATTCCATTCTTTGTTGGGTAAATTGCAATGTTGGTGGTTAAACCAAAATTACGGGGCTAGATATCATCATGTTTGCTGGTTCAAACCCTATTATTTTGAAGTTAAATCCCAATGTTTAGCAGTAAAAATCACAATTTTTGGTGCTTAAAGCGGTTCAAATCACCACATCCGCTGAGATTTTGCGGCGCTTGGTGGACGTGTCCATCGCTCCCAACGCTTCTCGTATTGATGGGTGTACAACTGAAGCAGAGTTTCGTTTGGGTGTTTAACCAGCAATAATGGGATGGAATACTTCCATGAAGCCAGCATTTTATGGTAGTGGGAGGATACTGGGATATATGATGATATATGACATTATACAACCAACACCATGATATTTGAGTTTGTCTGAACATAGGGGGATACCCAAGAATTGCAATTTCAATAGGGAAATTTATCATACGATAATATAAACAAAATGTGGATTTGGGGAAACATTGTTTTCAGACAATCAATAGATATGCTACTATCTTGCACCCCCAAAAGTACATTCATGTAGACATTCATATACTCTACCCTCTGGTAAACTAACATAGCTATGGAAAATCATCACTTTTAATGGGAAAATCCACTATAAATGGCCATTTTCCATAGCTATGTTAGTTTACCAGAGGGTAAGGGATTCATATAAATCGTCCCTTCAACCAATCCATTGATTGAAATTGGCTTCTGACCATGTTTAACAAGTTACACGGCGTTTTTTTGCTGCTTGAATCCCCTATGGGTCCTGTAAAATGCCAAATGCCTACCATCGGGCCCAGAAATGCCTGGAATGTGGGGCTTATTTGATCAGCAAGAACCAGGAGTTGTAGTGTGAACACCTGGGTCCCTGGGTGGCCCGTATCATGCCACAGGCCATAGGCCATAGCCACCGATTGCAAGTTTCAGCCATCTGTGAATTGTAAGAGCCATAATTTCCTGTAGGTTTTCCTTAAAGTTCAGCCTGTGATCTGGTAAAATGTATAACGCATTGGCTTTTAGCAAGCGAAACTTGGGAGATCGTAGCTCTTCAATCGTTAGTAACTACTCCTTAATTGTTCCCTTTAAAAAGAAACACTTCATTGACCCACAGACTTCGCCCACGAGACACTCCCCATCTGAAATGCTACGCTGTGAGGTCTACTACTTTTCAAGTCCTACCTCTAGTCTGCCCTTCATGGTCATGGACCTGCTACAGGTGCGGCTCCAGGAGCTGACGGTGAGGATGACGAATACTCATCGCACAATGATATCAACACCATTAATACTGTACACATTGCTACCGATAACCATCATCAGCAAATAATATCAAATAATCATAGGACCTAATCATGAATCATAGTGATTCAACATAAACATCAGACAACATCAAAAAAATGGGCTGAAGATCTGCGACGACAACACTGGCGATTCGGTCGACAATGGCCCCCTTATTGGGACGACATCCCCAGGGCTACACCTTGCGGAGCCGCTTCAAAAGCATCGCGGACGGCGAGGTCCTGGCTGACATGGTGGCGCCAGGGTTTGGTATAGAAAAATGGGGGCATTTAATGACCAATGGACCAAACACCATGACTTAACAACATTTGAACATGATCACCAACTATCAAAATGATCATAGTCTTGAGGGGTAGTTTCAGATAAACCCATGTGGATGTGATATGCAACCATTGAACAACGGAGATATACAAAAATGATCAAACATGTGTATTTTTTCGGTGGGTTGAGCCATCCAAAGATTCGGACTCAACCATTCGAACATTGGGATGAAGCCATTCTAAGATGGGGATTGAACCATCAAAATGGACATTGAACCATTCAAGAATGATCATCCGTAGGGATTTATCTATCAACGATCAGATTAATATCGAGTGCATCACTTCTTGGTGGTTTCGTATATTTTTCATGCGCATTCGAAGAAAACATACGTTTTCTTCTCTAATGATTACCAATATGCAATCTTTTCAGGGGCTAAAACCAAGATGCAGAGTAGAAGACAATAGAAAAAGGCAGTGATGAACCCCCCAAAATTTTTCTTTTGCCAGCTGACGGTCTCTAGATTCTGGATTTTAACTTTGTCCTTCTGTCCTTCCTTTTGAGCCACAGATATTCTGGCCGATTTTCTGGGTAAACCATGGTGGAAGGGGAGGTCACTGAGTTGATTTTGGCTATAGCCAGGGAGCTCAGGTTCTAGACAGGTTTGATATGTTTTGTATATTTTTGTATACTATAACTAGGACCCTATAACCATCTATGATGCCCCACAGGAAAGGTGGTGCTTCGGTGTACTTTGTTGCGCGGGTTCTCTTTGTGTTGTTTTGCACAAATCCTGTAGTTATTGTACATAGGTTTTGTTTTTTGAACATCATTTTCACCCCCAAATATATACAAAGAATCACTCACATTTAAACACTCCGCATCTTAATCCAAGGTTTTTCATTACTTCAGAACCTGGAAAACAGTGGCATCTGACAAAATCCAGCCATGCCCAGCGGTCAACAAAAAAAACGTGGCAAATGCCATGATTTTTACGGCCAGGATGATGCGATCTTTGAGCTGGAAGCAGCTGAATTGGGATACTCCCTGCTTACTGGAAACTCACCAGCGGAAGCATCGACCCGGGGGTTGGGATGATCGACCCCCAAAATAGGGGATGGTCATGGATAAAAAAAGCCCCTGGGATGTTTGGATTTGGATTCCCATGGATGAGTCAAATACCATACAACATCACACAACATGCTTTTTGAGATGTTTTGACCATAGCACATATAGCACTAATCGGTTTTTTTTTGGCAGATGGACTTCCGACAGGTTGTCCAAGTGTGCCATGGTCGGGTCGCTGGCCCCATCTGGCCCTGAGGAATGGATGCGTGCCACCAACATCAGGCGCATGGAACTGGAAGTTTGGGTGTGTCTGGCTGGGGATGGCTGAAAATGGCCAGTACACCCCCGAAACAGCATTTTTGGTGGGGAAAATGGTGATTAGACAATATGGATTTTGGATGATTTTGGGGTTTCCCTAGTCTCAGACAAAGCCGTTTCAATATGTCTCAACCATGCCTGAAACCAGATTTGGCTTTGTCGAAACATGGGGTGACCACGGTGACCACGGTGTATGCCAAATCCACTGGTCAATCATCCATGGTTTTCATGCCTACCTGGAGCCCTGATGAAGAATGCAATCATCACACGTCTTTATTGGTGAGTTGTTGGGATCTCAAACGCTGAATGTGTTTTTGGAAATTTCAGGCATGGTAAGATACAGATGGAGTATGCCATACACAAAATCAATCGTTGCTCACGACCAGGGATTTGAATACATTTGATGGGTGTCACAAGTCAAAGGTGGGCTCAAACATGTTTTTTTTTGGTGTCCCTTTATTATATGGACTCGAACATAGACAGCTGTTGTAATAGAAATGGGAGGATTTCCGCAGTGAGTGTGGTACCAGGGTCCATGGCGGTTCATCCAGGTCCATAGTGCCATAGGGAGCCACGTCACCAGCATTGCAGAGAAATCAGGTGTTTAATCTGGGATTATGTCCTGAACATGTGTGGGTCATGATCTGAGCCGGATGGGCCGGATGGGTATCAGTTGGTTGGAATTGAAGACCCAGAGGCCGGTGGACTTGTGAATCCAATGATACTTAGTAAGGGGTATCATGCCATTTTATGGCATTTCATCCAGTTTTGAACAATGTTCATCTTTGTTCATCCCCTTTTGTAATCATCTTGAAAATCAAATGACAGATTTTCAGACAGGCAAGCTTGTGGATAGAAGCGATGTGTTGTTGGAGACTGCAATGACGAATGTTGGAGCTGTTAAACTTCTCCTTTCTCACAGTGAGGATTTCACCAAACACCCGATCAGTGTGGAGGTGTTACTGGTGCGACCAGATCGGCATGTTCAGAAATTTCCGGGGTCATCCACCAGTTTGTTTTTAGCTCCGGAACGGGCTATCAGTGAATCAGATTGGATTACTTCTGAGCCCCGAAAAATGCCCCAAGTTTTGGACAAGATGCTCATAGGTGTCTGATTGTCAGGCAACTGATCACACCTGGCAAGGGAAGACCCATTTGTAGATGGTCTCCCTTAGGTTGCCGATGGTTGCCGAAACTCGTGATTTTCCAATGATTTTCCATGTTTTTTTTGGAACCATCTGAGGTGGGGCCAGACATGGATGGCTCTCGAGTTTTGATCTTGGTGCGCTCTGAAACCGGGCTGCTGAGGTTTTGGTGCATGATACTTGGGTTGTGACTTTTAGAAATCAGCAAAATCCCAAAAAGATAAATAAGTAATCTATCACTATTTGAGTAGGAAATTACTTTTCTATCTTTTTCAGGACCTCTATATATATACATATATATATACACATATATCAAGACTTATCATTGACTCATCATCTACTGCCAAACGAGTATGGGTCAAACATATGGTACAGATGGACCCAGAAATTATTGTCACGATCAGGATCTGAAACCATGCATTTTGGATCATTTTGGGGTCAGGATTGATAACAATTATAACAGCATGAATCATGATATCAATGAAAATGATTCATAACAATGAATCATAAACATGGTTGATAAGTAATGATGTTAGTAGTAATAGTAATATTAGTAATATTGTTTGAAAGCAACTGACAATGCAAATCATACGGATAATTAAGAAGCATACACACCAACGATTATGCTATAGCTGCTATAGTATAGTACTTGTACCCATTTATAACAGTAAAAAGTGATATCAGTTACTTGTACTTATGAAAATCCCCTCAAAGAAATGGAGGTTATAGCTGGGGAAATGATTGAACCGTGCCGAATTTTCCAGCCAGCCATATTTGACCACAAGAGGGTAATAAGAAATGACACCAATAGTATCCAATAGTCATATTTGATTGATGATATATTCCGTTATCTCAAATCATGGATCGACAATATTCATTTCTCAGATTTATCATTGATGCTTCTCATTAATATTCATGACTCCATGACAAATAAAATAGCAATGGCTTAATCATATCCCACCGCCCCTCAGATTCCTCGTGGCACAGGATTGGAACAATGCGGAAGTGGGTGCTGCCAGTGTGTCCAACCCACAGCCTGGGCCTCTCAGAGTTGAGAGCCGGGGACAAGCCGGGGACTTCCACCGTGAAAACATGTGGATTTCATCATCAGCTGGATTTAACCATGAAAACTCTGGATTTTAACATGATTTAAGGATCCAAAATAGGGATTTTTATGGATTTTTATCCATCAATGATGGTGATGTAGCAACTAAAAAATGGAATTGGCAAAGCCCACATCATCCAAGTTCTTGGTCATAGTAAAAATCCGGAAAGCAATGAGTGGTTTGCCACCATTCCTGCGTGTATCCAATTACTCCGGATGACTTTTTTTCATGGGATACCGGACCAGGTGACCATTTTGATCATCTTTTGGGATGAAACCACGGGTCGTCCGCAGGATCTATGCCGTGGGTGACATGAGAAGGAAAGGTCTACTGCGAGGCCAGAGATGCGGCTCGTTGGTAGAGGAAACCAAAACCTGGTGCTTTTCAAGCATCAAACACGGGGACTTCTTCCAACATCAACCAACTGAAACCATCATGCAGCAATCAAGGGAGGCGACTGAGTAGTGGAGTGCCCAACTTTTGCTGGTGGGTTGGTTGGGGCAATCGAGAGACTATAAACGCTATACAATGATACCCTCTGGTAAACTAACATAGCTATTGAAAATGGCCATTTATATACCGACAGTGAGTTTTCCCATTAAAAGTGGTGATTTTCCATAGCTATGTTAAATTACCAGAGGGTATATGATCAGATTATAGACAGCTGAGCTCCGGCTGAGACGGATCATCTTTTTGGTGAGCTGTGATGAGTATTCTACCCGCTGATGGGACACTTCCCCCAGGCCTAGGCGGCCCAGAGCCTTTTTTGCAGCGCTAGGCGATGGGAAGCCTCTTTTCTATGCCTCAAGCACCAATTCGGAGGTTGGATTGGGCAGCCATCATGCCTGGTGGTTTTTCAAAGCTCACTATTTGGGTGCGTTTGAAGAATGGGAACCATTTTGGGAAACTTATGATCCAACTTGCCTATCAAATTTTGGGGTGGCCCATTTTCAGAACACCATTTTTTCATATTTTTTCCATAGCTGCGACATATATAAATCAATGCTTTTTTCTTTTTTTTGGGGGATAGGTTGCGACCCCCAACTACATTATGAGCCAATGGAGATAGGACAATCCGGGTGGGCCCACAGTCTCACAGTGCGTCATATGAAGCCACTTGATTGGATGAGGCATGGCTTAGGTCATTGCGGAATATGATATACAATTACAATCTTGGTGAAGGGCTAGCTTGATGCAACTTAAGCTTTTGCCATACTTGAGGATGTTGTTCTAGAAACATGTACTATACGACTAGCCAACTAAATTGCTTGCAGGATGTCACTGAATGTGCCAGAGATGCCGTTGCACAATGTTGCACATACATATGTGTATATATATATACTGTAATATATATATATAATATACATACGTGTTAGTCTCTAAGATATATCTCATATATCTTAGTACATATGTCCAAACTTTTCGCCGGATCATCCCGCAGAGAAGCAGCCAGTCGTGGCCTTTTGTGGCCCAGTAGAGTTTAAAGGTTATGGGAAACTCACCCGTTTTTCGATTTTTCTATGAACATAGCCAATGTTATGAGGATTTTGGGTATCCGTCATGTTTATTCATTTTTGGACAGAGCCAAGTATATCCCTTGCGAAGGTACAGCCTCTGGATGTTTGGACTTGTGCGCGGAAACAGCGGGCTGCGCAAACGGGAGGCGACGGATGTCGAGAAGGGCGGAGGCTAGAAGAGTCCAGCAAACATGGGAAATCTGGGTATATTGGCAGGTGACACTTCCAGCTGTTCTGCCAGTGATTCACTTCTTTTTTGGGGGACTGCCACTGCTCAAGTGGGAATGGCTGAGGTATGCACTTTGGTTTGTTCCATCTGTATCTATGAAGATATTTTATCTCTACTCAATATTTGTATTACCCTCTGGTTATTTAACATAGCCATGGAACATGGCCCATTTATAGATGATTTTCCCAGCTAGAAACCTCCATTTTTTTTGGGGATTTCCCATGGCTATGTTAGTCATAACCAGATGGTATCTCTGATATTGGCATCCCACCAATTTTTTTTGCAGCTTCTGTGCTCATATCAGTTGAATGCTCCGTCGTTTAACCAGCAGGTCAGGTAGAGTTTCAAGCTGGTGAAGTCCATACGCACATTTGAAATCAGTTGGTGAACCACAAGTGGTCCCCCCAGAAAAAACTCCCGAACGTTCTATCGGATTCATTGCCAGTTTTGAGTTACGTATCTATAATTTATATCCATTTATATCGTCTCATATCACTTTTTTTCCAATTTGGTTATTTGTGACATGAAAATCCTGGGGGTTTTATGGATTGTTAACAGCCCCAGGAACGAGACCATGTCGGCTCAGGAAGTCTGAAAAGTACCGGCCCCCTTGGCACCATGTCGAACCTGGTCTTGGTTGGTCGGGCACTTGGCAAAAGGGACCCATCAATCGTTGCGCACGTGGTGTTGTGCTATGCCAAGTAGTTATTAAACGTGATTAGTAGATTTGGATGATCCTGATATGCGTATATGAATATATAATATGTGGATATATGATACTGTATGACAACACATATCACATGTATATTACTGTATATAAATTATATATAATATCATATAACATCTATACATACATATACTTGATATGATACAGTGTTTTATCCGAATTGAAGTAAGTTACACCATGACACCATGGTATTGAGCCTAAGGCCCCACTTAGGGAATGCACATCCAAGTGCCAGGAAAGACGTGTCATCATGATGTGATAAGTCGAAAAGCATGGTATACGTTGAGGTCTCCTGTCAGTAGGTCATGTGCCCGTATCTTCAGTCTGCTTACACAAATCATAAACTTCTACTTGAGATATCACTGCTACCTTAGCTATATTTTTCAAGGGGGGGGTCACGTACCAAAATAAATTTTCAGAAATAATTATCAATTTCATGCAAGAGCCATATACTTCTGGCATAGGTCAAGCCATGCAAAAATAATTTCGGGGCTGAAAATTATTTACCGGGGTCGGACCCCATCAAAATAATTTTCCAACAAGGGGTCAGGTGCCAGACAATTATTTCGGAATATTTTTGTTGAGCCTATCGCAGGATTGCTGGTTTGTGGTCATCAGTGTGCAAAAATAACCAGCGCCTGTTTTCTTGGCATCAATGTTGGTAGTTTCGATCAATTTGAATCTTGAGATGACTATTTTTGACCCCATTCCTAACGGGCGAGATTTCGCCAGATCTCACACAAGAATTCAGATGAGATGAGAAAACCCCATTTCATCTAGGGCTTGATGACTCGAGCCCACTGCAACGAACAAACCAGCAGTTCACGTTGATCAGTTGGTGAGTGAAACTCTGATGGCATATCTGGACATGTTGCTTCTGGAATTCGCAGGGTCATGGGGCTAACAGCATTTAATTAATTCAAAATCCATTAAAAAGTTGTTGAAAACTGCGGGGTTCTTAAAATGGTATGAAATCATCCTAAATTGGTCGCTCTAAGATGTTTGATGGGGAAGCTATGCTCATTGGATGTTTTGGGGCACTCAAAGTTTGAGGCACACCCAACATATCCCAACATATTCAATAGATTTCACCCCTGAACTTCCAAAAAAACATGTGCCAAAATCAGTGCATTGACATGATTCACTGGATTGGTTTAAGGGAAAATCTACAGGAAACCATGGTTTTTACCATCAAATATAGGACTTTCCTGTAAATTTTCCCATAATCCAATTCTATGAATGATTCACTGAGCAAAATCACCAGCAACGTGCCAGGGCATGGTTCACTCTACTACATGTCGGCTGCCTATCCGGGGCCAGGCTGCAAGATCGGGGCCTCATGGCTGAGCAAAAAAAAATCACCGGTTATTCAGTGCCAGGTTCATGTTGTCTGATTGACCACATCACAATAAATACATAACATACATAAACACGTAACATTTATAATCATATATAATCACATATATATATATATATATTCGTATATCTATCTATCTATATATATATATAATTACATATATATATAATTACATATATATATATAATATACACCAACCCTTTAAGGCTACTTTTCAGGGGGGGACCATACCAAAATGTAAGATGCATTTTTTGGGACAGCCCCTTGAAAAATTAGTCGCTGAAGGTCCCCCAGGTGTCGTTGTGTAAGCGCACAAAATTTCAAGGCCCCCCTCAAAAACACCTTGAAAAATGTAGCTTACATTTTGGTAACTGCCTTAAAACGGTGGTGATTGTACATAATTATATGTTTGTTGACATTTTGTATATGTGGCCGGACCCCAAGCGACCTCTGTTTTGCATGCCGAAGCTACTTTTGCATTGGTCAAAGGCTTCAGAATACACTTGGGCTTCAGGTACATATATACTCAGAAATTCAGGTAGATCCATGCATGCCGGGGTTACACAGGTATATGATATTTCTTCGGAACAACTATCATTCGTGACTGCACCTACAGAATCTACACATATCTACACCCAGAACAACCACATTTGAACGTGTTTCTATGTTTGTTGGAAATTGACATGTAAGAACACGTTGACTGTATTTGACCAATTCACATGGCATCATGTACAGTTTTGTTTCGAAAGTTGATTGAAGCCATAGCCCACCTGAGATACACTTGACTCGATAAGTTATTGACGAGGTTAGGATGGTGAAGCAAGTTTCTGATCTCTTTTTATTAATGGATATTGTTTACTTTGTTTACTTAAGATAGTACCATCTGGCTATTTCACAAAACCATGGATAAAGATCCACCATTTTTCATAGGTAAACCATGGTAAACCATCTATTTCTATGGGCCATCTATACCATGGCTATGTTAAATAACCAGAGGGTCATTGCGCCCCCCCCAGTTGTAATCCGAATGAGTTCCAAGGTCCATGGAGCAACTCTACTGCGCGATTAGGCCATGTGCTGCGTCAAGGGGTCAAATCCAGGATTTTCTGAGGGATTGAACCATCAGACATCAGACATATCATAGGGATTTAAGATGATTAAGATGATTAAGATGATTAAGATCATGATATAACCCAGCTTTGCAACATTCTACAAGCAAAGAAGGGCTCCAGGGTTCCCAAGAACGGTTCCGTTCCGATTTTGGGGCTGGGCAACGATGCACCACTCCTGGACCTCGAGATTGAAATCCAACAGGCACTGCCAATGGGTTCTTTTTCATCACACATACGATATATAATATGTATATATATATAATGAATGACGAGTAATCTAAGCTATTGGATAGCTCGTGTTTTTTTCAACAAACATATGGGGATCTGATCCATGAAAATGCGGAAACTTAAACTTAAACTCAACAGCTACTGAGCTGCTGGGATTATATGGATGAATGACAAATAAAACTGCATGGTGGTTTCAACAATCAACGGTTTATTTTCAGCACCTGGGATGATGATCCCTTTCACGCAGGAAACCACCAAGCAGAAAAGGCGATTGATCCTGACCAGCAGGAAATCCAGAATTCCTGGCCAAGGATTAGCCTAAAGATCCTAGTCAGCACTGGAAAGTATCTTAGATTTTATCTCTTGAGCGTTATCCCAAATTGCCATGTTACATTGTAATCTCTCTCTCTCTCATCTAATTTATGTATATATACCCTCTGGTAAACTAACATAGCTATGGAAAATCACCATTTTTCATGGGAAAATCCACTATTAATGGCCATTTTCAATAGCCATATTAAATTACCAGAGGGTACAGATAGCACCAATTAACATGAAGAGATCCAACCGATTCCATCAGCAGCTTCTGGTGAATGGACTGATGTCGGGCAGGTCTTATGAGAAGGACTCAGGCACCAAACGGCCGGAGCAGACTTGGCACCAGGAGCTGGGAGTTGGACCTTGAACGTAGCGCGTTTGTGAGGCTTTTCAGGTGCTCTTTTGTTTGGATGATTTGGTAGCATCTCTAAGATTTCAATGAGCCTTCATGCTTGCTTCACTCCGTAAGCCCAACATGCTTGGGCAGATGGTGCCCAATTTCCACGGTGGAGAATGCCGTCAGTGACCCAACCTGGCCAAGCACTGTCGATCACATGTTGAAATCCAGAGTTTTGTTATGTATTTATATTTTGTAGTAAATCCCATTTTTTCATGGTTCAATGAACATTTTTGATGATTCCACCCTTCATTTTTGGTTGGTCGACGTCCCCATCTTTGGCTCGAGCGTCGACATGGGGAGCTGGGCGATTGGAGCGTGGGAGGAGGCGTGTCGTTGCGGGGGTGCGAATCTCTCCACAAAAGTGCACCCAAATTTGGGAAAATGATGGAACAGTGGATACATGGAATAATATGGATAATATGGTCAAGTTTATTTTTACTGTAGTTGAAGAGTGTAGCATGTTCATATAATATATATATATATGATCTATCTCTCTCTCTATATATATGATATTGCACATTAGTATACAAATTTCATCAGGTAGATTACTGCTGTATAGATCACCCGGCTGATCATCCCCCATCACTTCCCCATGGTTTCAAGGAGACAGCGAAAACCACCAGGCAGTTGATGTACTGCGGTTGATACCTACATCTTATTGGGTTCATATCCCCATTCTGATTGGTTCATATCCATTGATATTCCATGTATATCCCAGTTTTTTGAGTTTCTATCCCTGGAGGATATTTCACTTATTGCCACTTTTTATGGTTAATAGCACCCCCTAAGCCCGGTGGTGTTCACTCCCTCCGCCAGGCCCGAGGTTCACTGCCAGAGCAGGCGCCCTGGGTGGGATGAAATGGTGGGTTATATCATCAACCATAAATATAATCTATGGTATATCAATTATATATATGAAATCGGATGAACTATCAATAATATTTGGTTATTGGTTATGATCTATCAACCATTTGATGGTAAAATTGGATGAACATGGATGAACATGTTATTGATAACCCCCAAGTCTATAATATAATATATTCTAATATATCAATAATTGGGGTTTCATGAATACATGTTAATAACCACCACATATACCTGTGAATTGGGTTTTGAGGCAACCCTCAAATCTATCAACACCTCTATATTTTTTCATATGTATAGGTGATTGAAGATCTCTATACACCCACCAGCAATTTTGATGTCAACTAAACAGCCTCGGATGAAGGGGCAAATGGCAGGAACAGCAAGATTGTGTCGTCAACATCCGCCAAATCATCCAGGTACCAAGCCGAACTCCTGATGGAGGCGGGAATGGTGGCCGGGATGCCATGCTTGGTGTCTAAATATTCCAATATATGGTGTCATTTTATTATATTGGAATATATATGGTATTGGAATATATGATGACACCATATATGGATAATTATTCATCAATCTTCAGAATCTTCCAATATATTGAATATATATATATATTCCCACATCATATACATTTATATACCAGTACCGCACCAGGCGGTGGCAGAAGTTTCAATGATAGGAAACTATAGGAGAGGTGAGTTGTTGTGATGCATGGATGGCAGAGCGAACCCACTGATGGATCGAAAGCTGGTTGAGGCTCTGAGTCTCTCTCTGTCTCTCTCTCTCTCTCTTTCTCTGTGTCACCTTCTCTCTGTGTCTCTATGTCTCCCTCTGTCTATCTATTTGTCTATCTATCTATCTCTAGCGTAATGTAGTTGTAGTTGTAGTTGTGTGCCCTTTTTGACATCTGGACTTCCAAAAGTGGCCCGAGACCGTCAGTTTTAACACTTTTGACTTGCGAACGTGCTTTGCGCCACAGCGGCGTGCACTTTTTGATCTCTCATATATCATGGACCTTTGAAAGGACCCGTATAATTGTCCATTTGCAGAATTTCTGCCCTTAGGGCGGATTTCTTGTGAAGGAACTGGACATGGTCATTTTTTGACTACTGTGGTCAATTTTTTGTTTCGCACCTTTTGGGCTGATCTTATTCTACTTTGCGTAAAATGTGTCGATTTTTCTGGGCGGAAATTCCCGGGAAAAGGGTGGACATACCCGGGAAAAGGGCGGAAATACCCGGGCAGATTCAACATGACTGAAAAATGAAAACATGAAGTGGGCAGTTTTTTCTTGAAATGGTAATTGTTATTTTGAAATGGACACATCTTTTAAAACATGGACAGAAAACAAGCCAAAATCTGCCCTGGACAGAAATTTGTGACCAATGAATATCCACGTATGACCAGATGGCCCGGCAGCCTCTGCACCTGCCGCTTTCGCAAACCTACGCATCGACCTCTGGAGCCACAAAACATTCGAAACATGGAACAACACAGTCTCTCGCGATTTTTCTACCTTTTTGCGGGCCTTGACACCTTGCTCTTCTTTCTACTGACTCTTTCTCTTCTGACTCGTTCTCTTCTCTGACTGCTCTCACCACTGTTGCTGCATCTGTCCATAAGTCGGAAGTATGAGATCGAAACTTCCTTTGACCATATATATAGAGTGATACTGGGGTAGTGCCGCCATGCCATGTTGTCACTGATCAGCTGACGACCTCTCACTGGATGAATTGGTCCTCATGCTGGAGAGGCAGCCTCCGCTCTCTTCGGGCCTTGACACAAGGCCAGGGATGAGAACGGCAGACCCGATTTACCTTAGGGTTAACATATAGAAAAATATGTGGAAAACCCATGGTTTCTCATTGGGAAAATGATATACTCATGGTGGGTTTTCCACATCTTTTTGTATGTTTATAGGAAGGTAACAAATAGACTGCCTGAAAAAAATGAAGCCAACAATAAGGGGAAGTAGGCGGATGGCAAGGAATGGCATGGCTTAGAATAATTTGGTGAGTGGACGGTGTCATCAACAAACCATGCTCGGAGGGTCAAAGGTGACAGGTTCCAATAAGATTCCAAGAGTGGTTCCCTAGTCGCCCATAAATCCTCTGCTCATGCAGTCGACCAGTTTTACAGGGAGGATTCGAGGTACCCTGAACTTTCCAGCTTTGCGATGCAAGCCGTCATTGAGTGCATTCGCAGAATGGATATGCAGGGAAATTTGTGGACATTTACATTTGTAAGGCAACACAGGCTCCTACAAAATGTTCCTTGAATCAATCATTTGGTACAGACACGTGATCCAGTCTTGCTGCTCCGCTCAGCGTATGCTGCCATTCCTAAGGAATCATACGCGTAAAGGCACCATACTGTATAGACTGTTACTTGCCAGCTTACAGGGTTGTTGCACGCTACAGTACTACTTGTGATTGCCTTGCATGTACTATCATTTGTAGATCATCTATGGTGATTTATCAATTAAATTCAATTAAAATGATGTTTTGCCATAGCTAGGTTGCATTACAAAAGGGTATCTATTGCTGATTCTACGTTCCCTTTTGCAGGTTGTCATGCTGGTGGGTCCATGTTCCATCGGCAGTCCATTGCTTTCTTTGCACATCCGCAGTGATAACTCCATTGTGACTTGGGCAGTCATTCCAGTATCCTCAAAATGGTTGGATGACCCCATTTCTAGCAACATTATCCCATCCAAATCACCAGAACTATAGAAATCTTAAAAAAACAACATGTTCCCTCTGGTTATTTAACATAGCCATGGAAAATGGCCCCTTTATAGATGGTTTACCTTTTAAAAATGGTGATTTTCCATGGCTATGTTAAATATCCAGATGGTACCCCAAAATTGACATCAACTGGTCGCATAGGGCTAAACAAATGCTACGTTCAGGGACTTGATCTCCACCTCGGAGGTCTATTGGCCCAGTGGCCGCTGGCCATACGTCGCCCCACGGCCAACGAGGACGGAAGGGAGCCGTTTCGGATGAGATCCTCAGCACGGGTCAATAATTTATGAACCCCATTCATTAGTTGATTAATAGTTATGGGGAAAATCCATATCGCATTAATTAGTTCAGAATTATATATATAATAGTCATGAATCCCATTCTTGATGGGATTAATGTGGTGAACCCAATAATGTATAAATCATCCCCAAGTCAACAGCATTTTCATGGCTGGGATAAATTATCCATCCCCAGCCATGGTCGTCGTTTACGACATTGATCCTCGGTCAGCAGGATTCATCAGGGAAGGGAGGTGTTTTTGACACCTCGTCTAGAAAGAACACAATTTTTTGACATTGTGGTAGCCCCATAAACAATAGAATAAAATCGTACCAAACTAGTGATAAATAACTTTTCAATCTTTTTTGGGGGTACTATAAATCAATTGAAACGGTGGTTTGAGTGATCCACGGACCATCGGCCGAAGACATGGTTTTTTTCGTGACCTTCCAGATCTTCTCTTTCATGCTAAGGTTGCAGTAGTCACCATGGTCACCACAGAAACTACATCAAACCATGGTCATGACCCCATTTGAAGGAGGCTGTTCCAGTTCTGGACTTACCATGCCGGCCAGATGCTCACATGGGCTCCCCGGTAGCCCATGTGATACATGCGCAATGCCCAATTCACCCCAAGGTTGGTTGGCGCAAGCACGAGTGAATCATGACACGAAGATGGGGATTTGTATGTGACTCAAAATAGTATTTGCAGGGTGAACCCTCTAAGATGGTTTGGTATGGTAGTGTTTCAGCATTCAGATTCACACACAGACAGAACTTGAACAGTGTTCAACCCCCGTGTTGATTGATTTAGTTGGGTAGGGTTAGACCATCGAATACTTTGGGAAATGATCTGAATCCCAATTTGTCATAACATATTATTTCCCAAGATTGGGGTTACCCTCTGGTAAACTAACATAGCTATGGAAAATCACCATTGTTTATGGGAAAATCCACTATAAATCACCATTTTGGTATACTATCCAATATAAGAGGATTTCCCACCATGGAGTGTGATTTTTCTTGCGGACATCACCTGACTTTGTAGGACTTTGCCGCCCCAAGGCACTGCGGGGTACTGGAACTTTTGCAGCTGAAGCATGATGGAGAGTTCATATCCATTCATATCCCATTTATTGATATTTATTGTGATAAAATTCAGTAGGTGCAGTGCATATTGGATGTATCCCATTACGTACCCTAGAAATCCCTAGAATCTTGGAACTGGGATGATCAAACATGCCTATGAGACCCATGGGGAAAGGTGGGATGAACATCCACAGATATCCATGGATCATATATCTGGGTAAATTTCATCACGACCTCACTGCGACCGAGCCCTGGAATCATGGTCAATAATGGAAATCATCCCCAAATGGCCTTAATTCAGATTAGTGAAATATTACAATTTAACCATATATATATATTATTATATCTATATATATATATGAGCTATTTTATTTCCCTGCTCACTAGGTTGCCATAAACATCAGACACCTCAATTTGAGTATGTTTGAGTCACATTTTTTTGAATACAACCCAGAAGAAGATATCTTATCATATCTTATCATGCAGATACAATGTATAATATCTTCGACACATATTTGTTTACTTTGCCCACACAACTGGGGATGCAAAGACTAGTGAGGTATCACTAAATTGGCCCTGGACATTTGTTTTTGCTGAACACAGGTGCATTCAAATCGTGATTTGATGGGTATCCTGAATCCAAGCAGGCCTGACGAGCCTGATCTTGCAGGGCCAAGCTTTGCGCAGACCTGGCTCAGTAGGCAAAAGATACCGGGCTGTTTTCTTGGTGCTACTGTAAACGGAGAGAATGGGGAATGGGATGATTGATCATAGTTCCTATGGATAAGTCCCCCATTCCCTAGCCCCAGTAGTTTTTCCCCAACAGCAAAACATTGCTATGGGGTCTTGAGCCCAGATTAGCTCCTGTGCGATCCGGTGCAGCTTCAACACCAGGTTCCGGACAAGGTTCCGGAGGGTTCTGGTGCAGATACCTCGTGAGGTTCTGGAGGGTTCCGGTGCAGATACCTAGTGAGGTTCCGGAGGGTTCCGGTGAAGATACCTGCTGAGGCTCCGGAGGGTTCTGTGCGGTTCCGGAGGGTTCTGGTGCAGATACCTTGTGAGGTTCCCGAAGTTTCCGGTGCAGGAATTCGGTGAGGTTCCAGAGGATACGTGATTAGGTTCTAGAGGGTTTTGGTGCAGGTACCTGGTGAGGTTCCGGAAATTTCCGGTGCAGCTACCTGATGAGGTTCCGGAGATGCGTGGTGAGGTTCCGGAGGGTTCCGGGGCAGATACCTTGTAAGGTTCCGGAAGGTTCCGGTGCAGAGACCTTGTGAGTTGTGAGGTTCCGGAGGGTTTTGGCGGAGAAGATGCTTGGTGAGGTTCCGGAGGGTTCCGGTGCAGATACCTTGTGAGGTTCCGGAGGGTTCTGGTGCAGATGCTTTGTGAAATTCCAAAGGG
>Ga0126342_10008110_pt1 | contig 18788 bp, 19 predicted proteins | sample Cyp1metagenome_FD_92528 | JGI IMG/M metagenome (GOLD analysis project Ga0126342, IMG submission 92528) | Coral microbial communities from Lord Howe Island, Old Settlement Bay, Australia - Cyphastrea 1 metagenome | ecosystem: Host-associated > Invertebrates > Cnidaria > Coral ...
GCTTATGTGTAAAAACTTCTGTGCGTAAAAGCCTGGGGGCGTCTGTGTGCAAAAGCTGCTCTGTGTAAAGGCCTCTCTGCGTCAAACCTTCGGTCTGTAAGCTCTGTGAACAAGCTTCTATGCATAAAAGCGTCTGTGTAAACGCTCTGTGTGTATATGTAAAGCTTTTGTGTGTGTAAATGCTTCTGTGCATGAAAGATGCTCTGTTTAGACGCTTCTTTGTGTAAAAGCTTCTCTGTGTAAAGGCCTCTCAACGTCAAAGCTTCGGTGTGTAAAAGCTGCTCCACGAAACGCTGCTCTGTGAAAACAAGCCTGACTGTAAAAGCTGGTTTGCGCAAAAGGTTATGTGTGTGAAAGCTGCTGTATGTAAAAACCGTTTGTGCTCAAGGTTCCTTCCCGCAAACGCTTGTCTGTGAAAAAGCTTCTCTGTGCAAAATCTTTTCTGTGTAAAAGCTTCTGTGTGTAAAAGCTTCTGTTTGTAAAGGCATCTCTGTGTAAAAATTTTCTTGTGAAAAAACTGTAAAAGTTTCTGTGTCTAAAGGCTTCTCTTTGTAAGGCGTGTGTGTGCGCAAAAGATCCTGTGTGAAAAAGCTTGGACATCTGCGCGTTAAAGTTCCTGTGTGTAAAAACTTTTCTGTGAAAAAGCATCTGTGTGTAAAAGTGTCTGCGTGTAAAAGCATCTGTCTGTAAAAGCGTCTGTGTGTAAAAGCCTCTGTGTAAAAGCTTCTGTATGTAAAAGCGTCTGTGTGCAAAAGCGTCTGCGTAAAAGCTCCTCTGTGTAAATCCCTCTCTGTGTAGAGGCTTCTGTGTGTAAAATCTTCTCTGTGTATTTTTTTCGCTGTGTAAAAACAACATGCCTTATGATTCTGCCTGTCGCTCAGGTGCCAGCCCTAGAGCAAACCCTCTGCGGGACAAAAAAAGAGGCGTGAAATTGTGGACATATGACATTTGACTCGCTCACCCTCGTCATCGTCATCGCCATCATCACTGTCGTCATCACCATCACCATCACCAATTTTCTTGTATTATCTTCTCGTCTCCTCCCTCCTGCTTTCTTTCATGCCACGCTGTCGTCTAGTGTTTTTATCCACGTGCGAGTGCCGAATCATTTTTTGAAGCAAAACTAGTTCTTCAATCTCTCCGTTCCGTTACTAGAACAATTCTTCAAACTTTGCAGTATTTTGATTCTGTTGTTCAATGTTCTCGGAACCTTGCCTGGGCAACTGTTCTTGGACACGTTGCTTGACACTTGTTTATCGGAACCTTGCTTTGGAACCTGTTCTTGGGAGCCTTTACATATCTAAAATACTACCAGTAGTACCGCACAAGGCGGTGGCGGAAGTTTCAAAAATAGGAAACCTATAGGAGAGATTGGTTGTTGTGAGTCACGGATGACAGAGCGAAGCCACTGATGGACCGACAGGTGGTTGAGGTCTCCTCTCTTTCTCTCTCTTTCTTTCTCTTTCCCTGACTACCTACCTACCACCCTATCTATGCATCTATCTATCTATCTATCTACCCACCTATCTATCTATCTATCTATCTCTATCTCTATCTATCTATCTATCTATATCTCTATCTATCTATCTATCTATCTATCTGTCGATCTATCTAGCGATCTATCTGTCTATCTGTCGCTCTATCTATCGATGTTAAATTACCAGAGGGTATCATCCGGTAATCAAATATGACAATGAAAAATCACCCATGTATGGATGTTTTCCCATTTATCGACCTTTATCGGAATGTCACGTTGCTATGTTTGCTTACCGGAGGGTAAATACTGTACTGTTTGATTATTCAGATACAAAGAAGGTAGCTATTTATCATACAATCCTAAATGATATCTGTATGTATATATATATATGGCATAAAGCAAATACCCACATTGACATTTGACATTGACTTTCAAATATGGCCTCAAGTCTGATAATATTTTTGCTGACTACTTCGTGGCGAACTACCCACAGATCGTAGGTTAGTTCACCCGACAGTCAGCCCAGCCTAGCGGATTAACCCTACTTATCCTACTTATAACCAACTTAGTAAGCCTATAATCATATATATATATTATAGCCTCTGGTTGGTGTTGTCAACCCCTCTGAAAATATGAAAACCAGTTGGGATGATATGATGATGACATTCCCGATATATGGAAAAATAAAAAATGTTCCAAACCACCAACCAGTATATCAGTATATATAACCTCAGGTCTAATTTTGATGTGACTACTTATCGCAAACGTTAGGAACATTTGTTGCGCATGCTCCATGGCAGTCCTTGCGGTGGAACATGCGACTGGACGCGCAGAGATAAGGCGACCACTCCTTTTGCATCTGCGGACTCACCTCAGCTGGTGGCTTGATGAACAACAATAGTTTGGGTAATTCACCATGGTTATTGATAAATTAACAATCATGGTGAATATTGATGATTATTCAATATCAATTATTGCAGAAGGTCGCGGTTGTATTCGGAAACTTATGCAGTTGTATTATCCCCCTGTGAATTCCATGTGTAACTTGGGAGCCGAGCTTTGTAACCACAAATGTAGTATCAGGTTTTTTTTTTTCGTCTACAAAGTTGAAACAGGGGACCCATCATAGAATGTAAACCTTACAAAGCTCGAGACCCAGGTTGCTCTATGTCAGGTGCTTTTTCACAATATAAGGCTTTACAAAGCTAGGATTCATTTATGTTGTTAAAAAGATGTCAAATTAGCACCAGGTCTTAAAGCTCAAAAACCTAAAAAAATTATTTTGTTTGAGCTTTGTAACGGCCACGTGGTTTCACAAAATTTGCAGATTGTGTCAAGTTATCCCAATCTCACCGCCATATCTATTCACTCAATTTCATTCATAGAAATAATATATGTCATAATATCATATAATATCATAATATATCATCATTTTTTATATCATCAAATCATGTCAAATCATTGAAAATAATCTTATCTCACAGCAGAAAAACAACTGCAACGGGGACAGGCAGTTACAAAGTTCAAACCTACAGAACAAGGCCATGTCTACACCTTACAAACCTCAACCTATCAAATTCTGCAGACAAACCCACTCCCACTACAAATTTCAAACGGTGAAAATATGAAATTTCTTTGGGTTACACAATTGAAACTGATTGAAAATCAGAAGGGTCTGGCTCTGCAAAGATGGATATAGGTTATTATTTTTTTTAACACATTTTCGCATCAGGCTCAAAAACATCCCTCTACAAAGCTAGGATTCATTTATGTTGAAAAAAAGAGTTAATTTAGCATCAATGTCAGAGCATGAGATCCAAGCTTTGTAGAGAAAAGTGCTTGTACAAAGCTTGCTTGTTTTGGGAGCCCGAGCTCCTGGCTTTGTAAGGGTTATTGCCAGGGGGATGTTGTATTCGGAAACTTATATTCGGAAACTAATACGGTTGTGTTCGGGAACTTATATTCCGAAACTAACGCTGTTGTATTCGGAAACTTATGCTCGACAACTAATACAGTAGTATTCCGAAACTAATGTTCCTAGGGTCTGTATTCGGAAACTTTTATTCTGAAACTACTACAGATGTATTCGGACACTAATGACAGGAACTAATGATCCACCATGTCCTCGGCACCAAATGCCTTTTTCCGCTCACATGCATGTGAGTTCTATGCAGAAGCTTTGTCCACACGCCAGCCTTTGATGAGGTTGGCACTCATCGACTTCAGTGGAGCTGGAGTGTCGTCCGAATCCAGATACGCTCGACATGTGAGATCTTTTCTCCTCTCTATTGCGCCCAATGACAATGTGGTGAAGCACCCGAATTTGAATCTCGACGTGGGCTCACATGCACAGGTCCAGACGAGGTCGCAAGTACGTTTTGTTAGTTTCCAAGAACATGCATGAATTTGCCAGAAAGAGTGGCAATTTCGAATTGTTCTGGTGGAAAAAGAAACGTGTTGTTCAGAGGGGTGGCAAGTTTGTTTTGTTAGTTGTCAAGAATATGCATGTATTTGCCAGATGGGGGTGGTAATTTTGAATTGTCTTCTTGTAAACATGAACGTATGGTCCAGAGGGCGTGGCAACTTTGTTTTCTAAGTTGATAAGACTATGCATGCATTTGCCAAATACGGTTGCAATGTTGATGTGTCAGCTGAGGGCTGGATTAAGATTAAGACATGACTCATGCATGTACTTTCTCATTTGTTTCGCATTGACGAATCATTTGTTTCTGATTAATAAATTAGTTTCTGAATCCGAACACATTAGTTTCTGAATCCGATTTCCTGAATCCGATTAGTTTCTGAATCCGATTAGTTGCTGAGTCCGATTAGTTGCTGAATCCGACCATATTAGTTGCTGAATCCACATTAGTTGCTGAATCGGTGTTTGTTCTTGGTGAATATTGATGAATATTCAATATCAATTATTGGTAATATGGTAAGTAATTGGTAATTCACAATATTGGTAATGAATATTCAACCACTACATTCACCAATTATTGTGGTTATTCATCAACAATATTGAAGAGATTTGAAGAGTATCCTGTGGTAATGGTTGAATATTACCGATTATTCACATTTTTTTTATCAATAATGGTGATGAATAACCACAATATGGTTTGGGAACCTAAAAGATGGTGAATGATTGGTAATGAATATAGAGGTTTCCTAAAATAGGAGTACCCCTAAATCATCCATTTATTGATGGGATTTTCCATTATATATAAACAATCTATAAACAATCTATTTTGGGGTACCACCATTTATGGAACCCCGAAATAGAAATCAACATTCCAGACCACCAGCTAAGGTATTTACTATGGCTACAATCCATCTAGCACCAAAACTCAAGTGAAACCCGTAGAGAAATGTTACAGTATAAACTGACATCGATGGATCTAATCCAATCCCCCATATACCCTCTGGTAATTTGTTACATAGCTATTGAAAATGGCGAAATAGTTGATTTTCTCATTAAACATTGTGATTTTCCATAGCTATGTGACAGTTTACCAATGATGCTCCAGATCCTGTCATACCAGTCATGGTCCTTGGACCCAACGTTTGGTGCACCGATCCAGGTGGTGCATAACCTGGTTGTCCATACACTGGGACCAATCGAACCCCCTCGTGTACATGGCGGCTTCTGTCGTCAGGAACCGCACCATCTTCATAAACTCACAAAGGAGAAACGCGATCCCTTCCAAGGTTTCCATGAAGCGTCGGACCTGCTCCTTCGCTTCTACCATCAACTCGCAGTCGCCGTCAACCAGAAGCTTGGAACACTTGCTGCAGGTCTTGCACACGCTCTGAGAAGAAGGTGCAGAGGTGGGAGTTCGAGACCTCCAACGATATGGCCCGCTTGTGCCGGGTTCACCAGCATAGGAGCTGCAACTGCTGATGTCACGTGAGAGGGTACAATCAACTGATTGCTTCAAAAGAACATCAACAGGCAACCTTTTTTTTCTTCATGGTAAAATCCATGGTTTCAATTCATTTCACAAAACACATCTAGTAGCATCATTGGTTACAAAATGGTATACCTATAACACCCCCAAAAAAATATCAGAACAGCTATATGTTTCACTAGAATCTATTTTTACCAACAGTTTTAGAACATGTTTTCACTAGCTAGTTAGGATTCAGGATATGTTTTACTTAAGTTAGGTAGTTTTAGAAGTGGTACTTTTGGGGCCCAAAAAACCCTTGAACCCCCCCATGGCCAATCGATCACCCAGCAACGCGTTTCTGTTGCAGAGCCAAGCGCATGTCCGAGGACATACTCCGTGGCACCTGAGGACGCTGTGAAGGGTGGCATGGGACCCCTGTAGCCTCTATTCCAAGGGGTCTAGCTGGAAAATTCATGAAAATCCTCTATAAATGCAAGGTGGTGCCCCCGTTCGATAGCTAGGTTGGTGCCAATAACTTGAATAACTATGGTTAATAAGTGATACATCTATAGTTAATGGGTTTATAACCAGCTTAGAACTGGGGGGGCACCGCCTGTCAAGGTTTCAATGGGATGTTTTTATGGACAAACATTGATAGGTAGGGGATTTCCTGTTATGATTGATTAGGGCAGGACATATCATGGGATTTGTCTGGATAATTTACCAGCATAGCCAACCTGTATACAAACATTTTTCATGGTGGTGCCCCCCCCAGTTATAAGTTGGTTTATAAACCATAGTAAGTATAGATATACCTACCATAAACCATTGTTATTGGAGTTAGTGGCACCAACTTAGCGATTCTGAACTGGGGCACCACCTTGTGCAGATATTTCATGGGGGTAAAATTGAGATAAATGCAGTGGATGTTCTGGGATATGATTGGGATCACCAACACATGCACCGGGTAACCTATAGCCTTAACTAACCACCCTTTTCGGGATGGTTATGTAAAAACCACATGCTCTTTGGGGAAAACTGAGGGACATTTAGCACGGGATATAACTGGGGTATAATGCGGATATTTTCTGGAAAAATAATTGGGCGCTCTCTCTCTCTATATATATATATATACGGCTGGGATACCAGTACTATGATGGGTGAAAATGAAGCAAATTGATTTATGTTGAGATAAGAAGTTCCGAATATTTGGCTAAACCCTGAAAGCGCCGCTCAAAATACGAACAAATCTAATAGTAAACCACTGTTTTTGAGGATGTTATCTGATGTGCGTAGTACTAGATAGCTGGGATTAAAAAGGGCTATGGGTCATACGAAACTAGCCAGTATAGCTGCATGTCTGTCCTTCACCCCAACATACGGTATAGTCGGTTTCGATCTATACCGTCTATACCCATGTCATATCATTGGAAGATAAGAAAGTAAGTTGGTTTAGGGATGCTAATGGTGGATACTTCACGATATATCATGATATATCATGATATATCTATAGTCACCAAGTCAGATGAGTTTGTCTGACAAAAATATGATTAATCATTATGGTCCCTGTCAAATTGGCATTTGCAACAAAAGTGGGCTATTCAAACAACATGGATGTATGATGTGGATATCCAGACTACAAGTTTTTCAGTTCCCTTGTTTTAAAGTCACATCTTTATGATTCATGGCTTTCTCGGGGCCCTCAGAGAAACCACAAGAATAGATGTGACGGAAAAACAAAAAAAAAACAAAATGGCAGAACACCAAGCATTGACCAAGCAAACCATGATCTATCCATGTTACAGGACAAAAAAATCTTTTTTGGTCATCTTGGGTAGCATTTCTTGGCGACATCAACAGGCATGACATGTCCGTGCCAACGTGCCAGCGGCGCCTTGTTGTAGATGTAAATGCGATGAAACCACTCCTTCGCGGCGCTGCTAAATGCTGAGCTGCATACAGCTGCTGTAAGCCTGAAAGAAAAACTGTTTTTTCACTCCCAGTCAGTCAAGATCCCATCGAAGATATCGTAATATGTCCTTCTTGAAAGGACATGTAAAGCTTTGGATTCCTCAGCAATTTGTTTGGTTGGGCATCAATGTCTCCTCATTTGTCCTTGCCTCTACATTCAGCACACAAAAAAAGGAGCAATACTCAAAGAACGGGCTTCCCCGTTCATGGATTCTGATGATAATCCCCAATAATACCATATATTGGTTTGTATAGTCCCCGAGTTTCTCATCAACCAAATGAGGTTTTCCCACTAAATCACCAGAAACCAACCATGAGGTAATTCCAATTTCATAAACCTCCATTGGGGATGGTGACTATTATTGGATTTACCACATCATTTTCTATTGGTAACCATATTATCCATATTGATCATTAATGGTTATTATAGTAATAACAATGAACAACCATTAATAACCATTAGTGATCAAATATGTACTATAATAATAACCGTTGCATAACTAATTAATGGTTCATTGTTATTACTATTGTCATTAATAACTGCATTGCATAACCAGTTGCAACGCCCCACAAGGTACCGGTGGTGGTCAGATACGGTGCTCACCCTACCGGCCACCTCCAAGGTGTACTGTCGTACACGAATGGTGAAGCGGTTCCTCACGATGTCCGGTCGCCCATGAATACCGGAAGGGGATGGGGGATTACAATGGGATTTAATGGGATTATAATGGGATTTTTGGGGGATTTTATGGAATTGTAAAGGGATTATAATGGGACTGTAATGGAAGTCTAGTGGGATTTTATGGGATTACAATGGGATTTAATGTGATTACCATGGGGGCTTGAACATGCTTTGACTGCTTACCCTCTGGTAAACGTTTACATAACCAACTGGAAAATCACCATGCTATTAATGGGTAAATCAACCATTTCTATGGCCATTTTCAATAGCTATGTTTGTTTGCCAGAGGGTAGTCCAACTGTGGAGAAAAACATCGGACAAATCGTGCAAAAAAATGAACATCATCGTTCACCAAAGCAGTTCCTGTTGAAAAAGCAACTACCCTCTGGTAAACATACAAAAAGCTGTTGAAAATGGCCATTTATAGTGAGCTTTCCCATGAAAAATGGTGATTTTCCATAGCTTTTTGTATGTTTACCAGAGGGTATACATCCTGTGCCAAGCATTGCCAATCTCACCTGATCATCGTTCACGTAGTACGACGTACAATCAGAATCTCCACATCCAACGGTAAAATCACAAGGTCCCATATCGGAGCCAGTGGCAGTTTCAAATCTTCACAGAGGTGTCGCATATCATATATATATATATATATGATTATATATGATTATATATGATTATATATGTATAATATTTGTCTGCTTATGTATACATATGATATGCAGTTTTGTGACGTGGAGTTGTTCCGGATGATCCTTCTTGAGCCCAGCCGCTTTTGCTCATGGATCAACCGACTCTTCTTCACTGATGGGCCTTGGGCTTTGTTCAAACAATGATCTTTCCATATCTATTGAATATCTATGGGAAGATCATTGTTTGATAGTATTACTTTCCATATCTTTCCTTTTCGATATTGGATATCAAACAATGATCTCTAGATATTGGATATTTAGTTATTGATACTTATTAATAATGTGCTGCAAGTCGTGTACTTCCAGCTACGGTAAATCCTCATTTTTATTGGAACGTCAGAACATCACTCCCAAAAAGAATGGTTCAGAACGCCATTTTCCACAGGGTTCATGAAGGTGACCAACAACAACTTGGTTCCCCTAACTCAGTGGTTGCCTGGTTTGACATCATGAAAAAGTGCTACGTTGCCTCAAGATTTCACCATATTTTCACGGAAAAAAAATATGGTGAATTATGGTGATATAATCATTTTATCTTAACCAGGATCTTTTAAGCCCTATAGTTGACTACCGGGGGGGATACTAATTGTAAGTAAGAGTACATAATTTATCACTATCTCAGGGGTAACCCTCCAATTGACCAACAGAGTATCGACCATTGCGGGGTTGACCATTGATCATTTTACCAATTTCCTGCCTTCATAGGTGACAATGAAATGAACCAGTTAACATCCTTGGTGGTGCGCTCCAGGAATCGTCAGTCACTTCCTTTGCGCCGACTCCGTGGATGACATCTCGCCGTGCCCTGAATTTGCCTCACGTTGTCCCTGCTGGATATGGTTTTCTTGGTGTGGAACACTGGATTGTAATACATGACTGGTTGGTGGTTTTAACCATCTTGAAGAATATATTATATAGTCAATGGGGAGGATTATCCCAAATATTATGGAAAATAAAAAATGTTTGAAACCACCAATCAGATGAGCAAGCTGTTGATCTGCTCTTTCACTGATATGTCAGTGCACCAGAGAGGTACCAGATGAGCCCAACGCCAAGTACTGATTGAGTGGAGAAATCGCGTCGGTGACGCCAAGCTTTGCAGCTCATCCCAGGGATCGTAAGTAGGTTAGTTCATCCTAGTCCTAGTCATAACTGGATTAACCCTACTTATCCCACTGAAAAAAACCAGAGTGAACTAACCTACTCAGGATTCGTGGATAGTTCGCCAGTAGGGTAAGTATTCTCATCCAATTACGAGCTAGCTCAGCTAGCTCAGCTAGCTCTGAAACCATCAAAGGAAACCATCGAACTAGGCTTCAAACACGTTTCTGCATCTATATCATCTATATGCAAGTTTCTTCAAAATAGGGGTACCCCCCAGGGCCCCCCCCAGTCATCCATGTCAACTCGGATCCATGAGATAACCCCCCATCTAACTTTTAGGTGCCCCTAATCGCCAGCTCCAAAAGAAGGGCTGCAACGGTTTCCAACCAATCTTTGGGAGCAGCCATTTATAGTGGATTTACCCATGAAAAATGGTGATTTTCCATAGTTGTGTGACAGTTTACCAAAGGGTACTTGTCCAGACTGCAATCCCATTATACCCCCACATAAACACCATATTTCCCCATGAAATAACACTCCAATATTGCAGCATTATCCATGATTATCATATAGATGACTATACAAAAAAAAACAGAATTCAAGGGATGAATTAATCAATTGTACTCCATATAATGTGGGTAAAACAATGTCATAAACCATCCCCCAGTCATCACCATTTTTATGACGGTAGTATGGTTACCATTCCCAGTCATGGATGGTAAACATGACATTGTTTTACCACCATTTTCCCCAGAGAATCTCCCTGTTTCCCGAAAACCAGGCGTCCTGGGGCTCTTCATGATGCCGTAGCGCCCACGGCTGTGTTTCCGCAGGTTCTTCACGTAGAACCTCGAGCGCGAGAGTCGTTCGAGGCCGTGGAAATCTCTTCATCTGGTGATATTTCTTGCGAAGATGGTCGTTAAATCATGCGGGTTGCTCCAAACACCCCAGGTAGAAGGATTTTTTTGGGTAACAATATCAATCTACCCACCTGGTGGTTATGATTTACCTATGCTGGAGCCCTGATCATTGGATTAAGGCCAATATAACATGTTATAGGGGTTTAATTGACCAGATCCAATATGACCATCTATGACCAATATAGCAATCATTTATCCTCAATTGACCCGATCATAGGGGTTTAAGGCTTAAGGGAACATGTTATAATGGAACGCCCTATATCTGATGGTCAAAAACAATGGGTTCCTGAGGATCTTCCCGCCGGCCAATCCAATGACAAGATAGAGGTATTTCATGGGGATTTAGTCAAAAACCTTGGAAGATGGTGCCAGCCCCAGTGAAACTTGGCTTATAAACCATATATATATATATATATTGGTTGTATCTAATATGGACATATATCAAATATTAGATATTTAGACATATTCACTATTATAAACTTGGTTACTTTTTATATATCTTGGTGTATAGTAATGAGATATATTCGGGTAAATTATAATATTTCACTAACCTGAATGGTTGGGCCATAAAAGGGGATGATTCATTCCCCCCTATAAAAACCATGATTCCAGGGCTCGGGAGAACAGGGTTCGATCGCAACATCACCTTGTGGGGAATTTTCGTTCCAGGCACCAAAGATGAAGTAAAGTCGCCATGGAATTGGGATTGAAACAGTGCCAAAGAACTTTTGAAGTATGTATCATGTATATATATATGTTATATGTATAATATATATATATATATACACTTTACTATGATGTATCACAGTGAAGTATATCCAAATACTTGCTGCTGATTTCTCATCTTGCACCCTTGAGAGGCACCAGATTTTGCATCTGCTGGGCCCTCAAGAAGGGGCTCCCCATCAATTCAGCTCCTATCTTGGGAACCCCCACTTTCCTCACTACTGGGGACTCTGACGGAAGCCAAACAGTTTGCTATCATGTGGGTCCCCAATGAGAAACTCCATGACAAATATATATATAGATATATATATATATATTATATATTATATATATATGTACAATATATGTAGATAGATCAAGGTAGTTCAAGTTTGACAGAGTAGACTTCTCGTATTCTGGCAACACTTTAGATTGTGCATTGTTCCCGATTCTATCCACAAATCATGGTTTGTTTCCCCATTTCGTTTGGTTCAATACCCACAACATCACATTGTTTCTCAATATATATCCTTTTTTTTCATGACAAAAGCACTATTTTGGTTGATGATATACCCTAATTAAACCATACGCGAAGCCATGTTCATGACAAAAACACCATTTATTGATGATAACACCAATATAAAACCACCATGTTCATCCCGTCAATGGATATCTCCATCTCCTGCGCCCAGTTGTGCCGCTCCGAGCTGCCCAAAGCCGGGCTGGGGATCGTAGATGTAGGTCCGCGCCAGATCCCAACCCCGCCTGGCGGAGCGTTTCTGTTTTGCGGCCCTGAAAATAAGTTGTTTATTCAATGGGAATTTCAAGTACTTAAAATTGGAGAGCTGACCCCATGATCCTCCCTTCTGTAAAATTGAGGTACGTTAGTACCATTTTTCAGGTCATATTTTGTGGGGATATTCCCTGAAACTAAGGCCTTATATAGACCTTATATATGGTAGGTACCTCCAATTTAGGTTCCTGAAATGGCCATTGATTGTTTATGGCTTACATTGTTTATGGGGATGGGTCAAAATGGGGGTTTCCATAAATGGCGGATACCCAATAGCTGCATGGTGTATCAACATGGATCAATTAAATGTGGTTAATCAACATAGGTCCACAACAAAATATGGATAGATCCACAATATTCCATAATAAACTGGAGTAATATGTATATTATGACAATAAGATAAAAAATATGATCTGTTGTTGCTGTTGTTGTTGTTGTGGTTGTGTTGTTGTTGTTGTTGTTGTGGTTGTTGTTGTTGTTGTTGTTGTTGTTGTTGTTGTTGTTTATAATGTGGTTAAAACCAGACGGTAAATCCACCCGTTAAACATGAACAATGATGATTTAACTATTAAATATGATGATTGAACGGGTTATAAATGGGAGTAATGAAAACCATCCAGTTATAAGTGTGATTTGTGTAGGGTTAATCCACTTATAACTGGGATGAACTAGCCCATTTACTATAATGTGGTTAAAACAATGTCATAAACCACTCATGACTGGGGTAACCATACCACCTATAAACATCGTGATGACTGGAGGATGGTTTATGGCAGTGTTTTAACCACATTACGCCAATTGAGCAGAGTTTCATTGAAGTTTCGGTGCATCCTCATTCCAATAGAAAATCTGATTGGTGGTTTCAACCCCTATGAAAAATATGAAAGTCAATTGGGATGATTAGTCCCAGTATATGGAAAAAATAAAATTCATGTTCCAAACCACAACCAGAAATTGTCTGAACATTGACCCCTCAACCCACTTGTGTTATCGTAATTTTCACTGGATCCCCCGTTGAAAAAGACACTGCCAATATACACACGTATACCGTATACACATATCAATCATATTTTTGGTGATATACCCATATAATGTGTGTATATATATATATATGTAATATATATATATGGATAAACTAACGATAATAGTTCACCAGTCACTCATCCGAAATCAGGATAAGTAAGGTTATTTTACGATAGTTACCTCTACTAGTCATCATTCCAGTGAAGGCGTAGTGAGGTCCTTATAATTTGTCCATATACATATATATATATATTGTAATTAGAATATATTGAATCCCTAAAAACATTATACAGTAAGCACTATTCAGCCATTGATCTCTCATTGATATCCCACATACTATATATATATATACATACTATATATATATACATATATATATATATATCATGAATTAATATCACCATGAATATCACCGTCAATATATAAAATCCCAATATATAGTATATAATGTATATAGATATAACATACATACCAACATATCCTCGTTTGATCCTCAAAACAACACTCCAAGCACCAGTTGCCTGTCACGACATTCCTCCATGGCCTGATGGTTGTTTTGCACAGGGGGACCATCGCACGAATACGAAGTAGGTTATATCCCTGGTTATTTTTTTTGTGGGAAAAAAATACGGTTAAAAGTTGGATAAGTACAGTTAATATCAGTTAATCCACATATGACTAGGGTTCTAATCTACTTACTAAGCAGGATGAGCCACCATGTAGGCTTAAAAAAAAAACAATTTATGGTGTTTTTTACCGTTGATTCCAACGGGGATGCATACGAGGATAACCACGACACATTCATTGGGGCATTGGGGAACCCAACCATGTTACAGTATATGGGCTAAATATCTGTTGATAATGGTTGCTACAAGTGTTAACAAATAACCATTATCACCAGATAAATCAAACATGTTGATTATCTGTTAATAAGGCCTATTCAGATTATAAATCCAACATAAAACCAAAACAAACATGTAGACATATAATTGGAATGTCTCCGTACATACATGCATGTACAAAATATACATATGATATAGTTACAAGTATGTCTGAAAATACTGGACAATACGGCCCCGCATTAATGTTGTTTTTTAAATGACGACTAACCACTGGATGGAATGGGGTATAGACAAACCGGGTCCCAGCCGACAAAATCTGAGCAGTGCGGTAACGTGAATGTCTGAGAACATCCAAGTACTTTCAGGATTTCGAAATTCAAAATCCATCACTGATTTGCCACCAATTTAGAAAACTGTGTTGGAAGGTCAAATTTTCCTGCTGCAGATGGTCCGAAAAGCGATCCTCCAAACATTGAAGTCAGGCATGAGGCACAATTCATTTTCCAAACCCAATTTACAAACCGTCTTTTACACTTGATCAACCATTGATACGCTCTTGACAAACCATTTCCCAAGCATGCTAAAAAGCGTCATCTGCACAATTCACGGATTTTGTAGGAAATCACTGGGAGGATTATCGAGGTAGTGAAAATTATTATCATGCTTACTGGCTGGCTCGTCCCACTTACGAAATGGCTGACTTCACCCCAGTTATAAATGGGATAAGTAGGGTTAATCCACTTATAAATGGGGTGAACTAACCTATTTACTAAGTGGGATGAGCCACCAAGTATAATACCCGAAAAATTAGCAGAGCACTACAAATGAACTAGTTGCGATGTCCAAACATTGAGGAGGAGACAAACAAACCCTATGGTTAAGCATCAATTTGCTATAACCAATGCCATACTTGGGGTATATCCCATTTTCAGACAGGCCAAATATATCATATTGTTGTAACTGTTGGCTTTATTTATCTATGTATCCATATCTATATATCCCGTTAAATCCTGCATCAGAAACAATGGGGGTGGCCATACATTGGGGCTGCATTTTCAGACGTCCCCATAGATGATTTTGTTGTGTATATATATATGCATACATACATATATCCTGTATGGGGACGTCTGGAAATGTGGATAATTGTATACTGTAGATACATTTGATGTAGATATATGATATATATTTTGATGGTTAGATATATGTATATCTACAGTATACACATACATATATCCTGTATGTCCTGATGATGTCCTCACGGAAAAAACTCACCTTCATAGACTTACTAACCTCTGGTGTCATCAAACATAGCAATGGAGATTCCCCATGGACCCGTCGATGATTTTCGCGAACGAAACCTTCATGAATCATCATTTATAACCCCACTTTATAACTAAGCCACTCGTTTTAGACAAGGGATTTATAGTGGATTTAATGGGATTTATAGTGGTTTTAATGGGATGTATAAGCTGGTTGGTGGTTGAGCCCTACCCCTCCAAAAAATGATGGAGTTCGTCAGTTGGGATGATGAAATTCTCAATATATGGAAAAATAAAATGTTTCAAGCCACCAACCAGCAAGGAACTTTCCATTTCCATGTTTGATGACACCAGAGGGTACAGTAGTCATAATTTTCTCCATTCAATGGCGATGGTACAAATGGCCTATCTTTCGATGATTTGCCCTCCAACATTCACAGTTCGATGTAGTTTTCCCAGCTTTAGAGCTCCATTTATCTGGGTAAATCAAAATATTTCACTAACTTGAATTAAGGCCATTTGGGGATGATTTCCCTATAAAAAACCATGATTCCAGAGGGAGAACAGGGTTCGGTCGCAACATGATTTACCCTAGATGATGTGGGTTTGTCTGAAAATAGGGTATATTCCCAATTATAGCAATGTAATAGGGATAATGATCATTAACCATTGGGTTTAGGGGTACACTATTTTCAGACACACCCATGTCCCTATAAAAACCTCCATGTTTTTAACGGGTCCCCTTGACCCTAAAAGCCTTCTCCAGGAGCTTCAGGATGGGTTCCGACTTCATCCGCGCAAGCCTGAGAACTTTTTCGTCCATGTACCCATGTACCCCATTTTGCTAGGAGTCCAATAATATATATATATATATATAATTATATATATATATAATTATATCATATTACATTATGTGATATTATATTACAATCACATATTGTATAGTCTATACAACATGTACACAGTGTATATGTATGTTTACAATTAACATTCACATTTTTTGATGTTAAATTTTCAGCTCCGAATATCGTGGCGCCTCATGGTTTTCCCTTGACTTTTTTTGTTGCCAAAGATGGATCCATGCTTGAGATGTGAGCTGAACAAAACATACAAATAGGATATCAGTATCATTCACTGAAAATTGGGATGGAATGGGATAAAACAACAACTGTTGGTTTTTATGCACGGACTAACAATATCAAAACATTTTGGGTGTTTTGAAATGTGGTCATCAGAGATGAATAGCCAAGACTTTTGGGGTGATTACCTTCACTATACATCATTTATGGTGAGGTCACTCTTCCACCTTCATTGGCATGTCAAATCGCTTGGAACACATGAAACATGCCGAATGAAAAAAACACATCGTTCACCATGTCACCCTTGTGCTTGCCGATGAGCTGCACAAACCTTGTGGCCCCGCATGGCCCCGCAGCTCTGGCGCCAGAATCCTTGGCCTTGCAGACCCAACCGCCCTTCGTAACACAAGATTCCTTGAGCTTGAGCTCCCAAGGTGAGATGCTGCTCAAGATCAAGCCACAGTCCGCCTTCCCCCAGAAGGCACCCTGCGTTACTTCGAACGTCTGTGTGTCAATTGGATGAGGGAATTCATTGAATTCTCCCGTTCAGAAAAAGTGACTGTAGTGAAGAGTTCTGAAAACATGAGTTAATGGATGGTAATTCCCCCAACTACGGCAATAATAGTTTTTTATTATCCCATCACCATATGATATTCCATCTTTGGCGAAGCTTTGATATCCCTCGCAGAAATAATTCATGTCATGACTGTCAGATCTGAACTATTGATCCATGAAAAGTGACTGAGCAGTGAAAAACCCCGAACCCCAAACCATTCGCTGAGGTAAAAAAAAAATCTTTCATTCAGGCAATAAGGCTCGCTGGTGGTTGCTGGTCATGTGAGCCCTGGTTCAAAAATATGAGTTGGAATCATAGTTCGCATCCCGACAATATATGATCCGCATATTCATATGGGGGTTTGTTATAAATAGAAATTGGGGATCCCCGAGCCACCATGGGTTTCAATACTAAAATGGTCTAACGACTTGGTTTACATTTATTCATTGCTATACATTGTAAATCAATAAATCAAACCCACCATGATAACTACAGTTATGAAAAACCGAGCCAGCTACACATTGGAAATTGTTAAAATATTTTTTTTTCATTTTTGTTATCGTTTTGGTTATCATTTTATTTATCATTTTATTTATCATTTTTTTTCATTTATGTTTTCATTCATTTTTTTTAATCATTTTATTTTTCATTTTTTTATCATTTTTTTTATAATTTTATTTTTCATTTTTTTCATTTTTTTTCATTTTTTTTCCATTTTTTTTCATTTTTGTATAATTTTTCATCATTTTTGCTTCCAATGGTGCAAAAATTTTCCGAAAAATAAAAAAAATGTAATTTTCCTCGAGTTTTTTCATTTTTTGTCATTTTTTTTTTCATTTTGTTCTCATTTTTTTATTTTTTTCATTTGTTTATCATTTTTTTATCATTTTTCATCATTTTTGCTTCCAGTGGTGCAAAAATTTTCCGAAAAATAAAAAAATGCAATTTTCCTTGAGTTTTTTTAATTTTTTTATCATTTTTTTATCATTTTTGCTTCCAGTGGTGGAATTGATGAAAAATGATGAAAAATGATGAAAAATGATGAAAAATGAAAAAAAACTGAAAAAAATGAAAAAAAAATGAAAAAAAAAATGAGAGGAAAATTGCAATTTTCCAAAAAATGAAAAATTGCAATTTTCCTCGAGTTTTTTTTATTTTTTTTTCATTTTGTTTCATTTTTTTATCATTTTTCATCATTTTTGCTTCCAGTGGTGCAATTTTTTTCCGAAAAATAAAAAAATGCAATTTTCCTCGAGTTTTTTTGATTTTTTTATCATTTTTTTTAATTATTTTTTTATCATTTTTGCTTCCAGTGGTGGAATTGATGAAAAATGATGGAAAATGATAAAAAAAATATAAAAAAATGAAAAAAAAATGAAAAAAACAACTCGAGGAAAATTGCAATTTTCCAAAAAATGAAAAATTGCAATTTTCCTCGGGTTTTTTTTCATTTTTTTTTCATTTTTTTCATTTGTTTATCATTTTTTTTATTATTTTAAATCATATTTGCTTCCAGTGGTGCAAAAATTTTGCGAAAAATAAAAACATGCAATTTTCCTCGAGTTTTTTTCATTTTTTTCATTTTTTTATCATTTTTTATCATGTTTTATCATTTTTCATCATTTTTTATCATGTTTCATCAATTCCACCACCGGAAGCAAAAATGATAAAAAAATGATAAAAAAATGAAAAAAACTCGAGGAAAATTGCAATTTTCCATTTTTTGGATTTTTTTTTGAACCACTGGAAGAAAAAATGATTAAAAAAATGATAAAAAAATGATAAAAAAATGAAA